>Ga0209515_10005919_pt1 | contig 15562 bp, 10 predicted proteins | sample Subgroupgradi54m_FD_187454 | JGI IMG/M metagenome (GOLD analysis project Ga0209515, IMG submission 187454) | Subsurface groundwater microbial communities from S. Glens Falls, New York, USA - GMW60B uncontaminated upgradient, 5.4 m (SPAdes)... ...
AAGCTTGCGTTCCATGACCTCCAGGCCCGCCTCGCGCCGCGGGCCGGACGTTTGGAAATGGTAGAGCGTCTGCGGAAACAACTCTAAGACACGCCGTGCGTGCCGTCGATACAGATTCAGCAGCGTCGCGTAGGCGGTGTTGAAGCGGCTCTGCACCTTCTCGGGTGTGCTGTGCAGCAGGCGCATCACCTCCGAATACGTGATCTGCGTGGGATTGATCCGGAGATAGACGAAGCCCGCCGGATCCATCCCCCGGCGCCCGGCGCGGCCCGCCATCTGCGAAAACTCGCGGCAGCGCAGCAGCTCAAACCGTTCGCCGACGCGTTTCTTGAGCGTGTCGATGACGACGCTGCGCGCAGGCATGTTCAGGCCCAGCGCGAACGTTTCGGTCGTGACAATCAGTTTCACCAAGCGGCTGACAAAGCATTGCTCGACGACCTCTTTCACCGTCGGCAACATGCCGGCGTGATGATACGCGACGCCGCGCTCGATCAGGTGGCTCAAGGCTTCGGCGCTGGGGTTGTGTTCGAGTTGATAGCGTCGGATCAAGTCGCCGACCAGCGCTTTCAGTTGTGCCTGCTCGGCGGGAGTCACCAGTCCCAGGCCCGACGCTTCCCACGCCAAGTCCTCGGTTCGCCGGCGCCCGAAGGTGAAGAAGATACAGGGTAGGTGATCCTTCTGCGCCAGATGCTGCACCAACGTGTCGAGGCGATTCTGGCGGACTTGCCAGCGGTCGTCGTCGTGATGGCGGCGATGGCGCTGATGCCGCACACGGTGGCGCAGCGCGCGCCAGTCCTCGCGGTTCTGATAGCCGCTTTGCTTCAGGTCCTGGTAGCTCTCGAGGATCTTGTTCTGGCACTGGAACAGCACGTGCAGCGGCACGGGGCGCTGGTCTTCTGTGATCACTTCGATGGGGCGGCCGTGGACGTGGCGGATCCAGCTGGCCAGCTCCTCGACATTGGGGATCGTCGCGCTCAGCGCCAGCAGGTTGATGTGCTGCGGGGTGAACATGATCGCCTCTTCCCACACGGTGCCGCGCTCAGGATCATCGAGGTAATGGATCTCATCGAAGATGACCCACGAGCAGCGCGCCAGGCGCGAGGCGTCTTCGAGCAGCGTGTTGCGGTAAATTTCCGTCGTCATGATCAACAGCGGCGCGCGCGGGGAAATCGTGACGTCGCCGGTCATGATGCCAACACGCTCCCTCTCGCGCGCGGAGAAGTCGCGGAACTTCTGGTTGCTGAGCGCCTTGATCGGCGCGGTGTAGATCACCTGCCGGCCGCGGCGCAGCGCCTGGTCGATGACGTAGTCGGCGATGACCGTCTTGCCAGAGCCGGTCGGCGCCGCGACAAACAACGACGCGCCGCGATCGATCGCGTCGATCGCGCGCTGTTGGAACGGGTCGTAGTGAAACGGATGCAGCGGAGACTCGGCAGAATCCATGATTAGTGGCCAAGCGGCCGGGTGGCCGGGTGGCCGGATGACAAAGTGGCCAAGTGGCTATGTGGCCAAGTGGCTGGGTGGACGATTCGAGAGGTTCTGGTTAGTCGCATAGAGTGTTGAAAGAGTGTTGCAGCAAGAAGCGGCGTCGTGATTAGGACGGCGTGTCTGTGATGGAGAGCTGCGGGATCTCTGGCCACCAGGCCACTCATATGTGGGTTGCATACACTATTGTATAATACCCTCCGATGCCTGTCCCTGTTCGGCTCAGACATCGCGCGCCCGAGACTTGCGCCGGGCGCTTTGGCCCGCCTCGATCGGCGCGTGGTGTGTGGTGGACCCTCCTCGTCCTGGCGATCGGCTTCTGGCCGCGTACGGCGCGTGCGGAACCCCGAGAGATCGTGGTGCCGGCCGACCGCGCGTGGACCGACACCGGCATCGACCTCGCCGGCTCCGACCGCGCCATCCGCATTGACGCGACGGGCCGGGCGACGATCCTCCACCTGAAGCTCCGGGAATATCTCTTCGGCCTCGACTTCGACCGCGCCGTCGGCCCGGAAGGCACGTACGTGTGGCCGAGACACTACTGGCGTCGCGGCAACTTGACGCCCGCGACCACCCACTTTCCCGTGCCCGCCGGCGTCGACGGTCCGGCGCCCGCCTTCGGCCTGATTGCCAAGATCGGAGAGGACGGCCCCGCCTTCTATGCGGGCGCCCACTATCAAGGCGTGCCCGATCGCGCCGGCCGGTTGTGGCTGGGCATCAACGACTACAACCTGCGCGACAATCACGGCGCCTTCCACGCCCGCGTCACGTTTGATCCGCCGCCCAGGCCTGAGCCCGTCCCGACCTCCGAGATCCGCGCTGACGGCACCGCGCGTCCGCAGCCGCACGCCCGCGTGCTGCTGTTGTACGTCGACGGCTTGCGGCCCGATGTCTTGCACGAGATGGCCGAGGCAGGGTTCCTGCCGAATCTCAAGGCCGCGTTCCTCGATCAAGGCCTGGAGTGCGCCAACGCCTTCACCACGTTTCCGTCGAACACGCTCGTCGCCAACGGCGCGCTGTTCACCGGACTGTTTCCGGACCGCACCGGCATCAAATCGCAGAACCAGTTCGAGCGCACGACGCTGAAGCATCGCGGCCACATGAGCGAGTGGATGCCGGATTGGCTCTTCTCGCGTACGACGAAAGGGCCGCAGGTGTCCGATCTGCTCGACAAGTTCGCGCCGGAAAACACGTATCGTTTCTTGCGGCAGCGCGGCATCCTCACCCTCGGCAACGCGGTGGGCACACCGAACTATCGCTTCACGATCCTGCCGATCACGCCGATGAATCCGCCGACGCAATGGCTGCATCGCGCCCTCAACACGATCCGTAATCCGTTCAAAGCGTCGCTCAGCATCCCGGACCAGCTCGACGTGATCAACGGGCGCTACGTGATCGAGGAGATGCTCGGCGATCCGGACGCCCGCGTGATGGCGGCGTGGTTTCCGATGGTCGACAAGGTCAGCCATCACAGCGCGCGCGGGCAGTACGGCGCGGCGCGCCGCGAGCTGGTCGTGTTCGACCGCTTCTTTGGCCGGATGATGAAGCGACTGGGGCAGGTCGGCTGGGGCGATTCGACCTATCTCATCCTCGTCTCGGACCACGGCCACGTCGGCGGCGAGCGGGAGGTGAGCCACCGCTGCAACCTCGCGCGCGAGCTGTTCTTTCGCCGGCTCGGATGCAACGTCTCCGTCGTCGGACAGGACTGGACGGTGACGGGCAGCGATCCGAAGCGGTTCGTCTTTCTCGATCATCAGGCGTGGGGCACGGCGGCGATCTATTTGCCGAAGGGCTCGTACACGCACGGCCCGTGGCAGCGCAACAGTCTCGCCGAGTTGATGGACTATGACCTGGGCCCGAACCGGGGACGCGCGAATCTGTTGGAGACGATCACGCAGTTCCAGGGACCCGAATGGCAGCCGGGCCTGTCCCGGCCGGTCGACGTGGCGCTGGTGAAGCTCGATGCGTCGCGCGTGCTGGTGTATCGCTCGGCCGAGAATCAGGCGCTGATCACCGTCGGCACACGGATCGACGGCGCCGTGGAGTATCGCTACGAGCCGATTCGCGGCGTCCGCGCCGGCAGCGATGGGCAGATCGGCTTCGACCCTCCGCGGCACGGGGAGGATCCGTTGGGATGGCTGCGCGATCGGGCGTTCGCGAAGGCGGTGCAACCGCTGCAGAGCGCCGAGTGGTGCGCCACGCCGCACACCGCGCAGGAGTGGCTGCAGGCGACGGCCGAGACCGACTATCCCGATGCGGTCGTCGGCATGGCGAAGTTTTTCGCGTGGCGGCCGCCGATGGAGGACCTGGCCGATGCGCGCGATCCCGATCTGCTGGTGACCGCGGCGCGTGGCTGGTCGTTCCGGTCTGAGGACGACTTCGGCACCGACCACGGCGCGCCGTTGCGCGAGGCGATGCGGATCACGCTGTTCCTGTCGGGCCGCGGCATCCGGCACGGCGTGCTGCGCGAGCCGCATCGGATTATCGACGTGATGCCGACGATGCTCGATCTGGCCGGCGTCACGTATCGCGCGGAGCAACTCGATGGCCGGGCCATCACGGGCATCTATGAAGAATAAGTCGGACCAAAGACCGAAGACCAAAGACCAAGGACCCTCGGGTGCGACCTGCAGGTCTTTGGTCTTTGGTCTATGGTCTTTGGTCCAAGTCCTCGTTGCTGTCGGCGTGGGCTTCTTCGGAACGGCAGGGTGGGCCGACGATGATATGACTCAGGCCAGTGTCGATCACTTTTTCAGCCGCTGCTCGCATCAGCCGCGCGTCGTGATCCATCAGCAAGACAGCCCGTTCGATCTGCACGCGATCGTCTACACCACGTCGAACCTGATGGAGCTCGAGATCATCCGCTTGGTGGACTGGGTCGTCGATCTGCCGCTGCCCGACAGCGACCTGCGGCCGATCGAGCGCTCGCTCAACGCGATCCGCGTCGCCTACAACCGCCACGCCACCAACCTGCCGATGCAGCGATTCGGCCAGCTGGTCGACGCGTTCCAGCTGCGCGAGCTGTCACTGGGCGACGTGACCTCGACCTACACGGCCGCCAGCGGCGGGGAAGTCAGTCCGGGCAGCGGCACGCTGGTGCGCGTAAACAAGCTGATCGACTGGACACAGCACGTGGTCGGTGACCTGAACCGGGGCGCGGGCTGGTGGGTGCGACGTCCCACGGGATTGGTGGCCTGGCAGATGCCGGGCCGCGCGGTCGACGCGACGCAAAAAGGCCTCATCAAGACGTTTCACGGGATCAGCGTCGTCCTTTTTCGAGCGCTGGATCGCGGGCTGCTGGGGATCGAGGGGGGCGTCGAAACGGTCGTCAATCTGCCGCAGCCGGTGATGCACACCAAGACGACGGTCTTTCTGCGCATGCCGGCCGGCGTCTACCACGCGCACGAGCTATGGATCCTGGACCATCAGCGGTGGATCTACGCGGGCACGCCTGAGGAACTGTCTCACCTGACGCACGCCGAGCTGTTCCATCACCGCGGGCGCCGCGAGTGGTGGAACTTGGAGCGGTTCAAGCCGGAACCACAGACGGTGATCCTGGTCACGGACCGCCGGACCATGGAGTCTGCCCCTGCGCGCCTGCGCGACTACGTCGTGCCTGCGGCCTGGGCCTTTGGCGATGCGCCAGTCTTGGGCGGTGGTCAATCTTGACCCGCAGGATTCGTCGCTCGGCCGCACGATTGGCATCGTGCGGCACTTCCGCGCCACCCCCGCTTCGCGGGGCCCCCGGCTTGGTCATGGCTCATCGCTCGTCATGAAATGGATGCTCCGCCGATCCGTTCGAAACCACGCCTCCTCTTGCGAGAGGCCAGGCCCAAGCGACGACCGAGGCCAAAGGCCGAGGAAGTGCCGCAACGCGATGGGCGTTGCGGCCGAGCGACGAACACCTCGGTTCTTCCAGGAGCGTCGATTGACAAGCCCTGAGCCATCTTCTAAGCTGCAGTCTCACGTGAGTCGTCAACCCCCAGGAGCCATCGCATGACAGGTGTCGCCGGCCCGATCCTCTGGGCGAAGCTGCGCGGGCTCTACAACAGTCAGCGGGCGATGTCGGTGATGGTCGGCTGCCTGCTCGCCAGCGTCGGATGCGGTGCCGATGCCGACCGTCCGGCCGCCAAGTCCCAGGCGCCCTCCGCGCACGCTCCGGCCAAGGCCCCGGAGATCGGCCTCAATGCGGGCCAGCGTCCGCCGGATTTCCAAGCGGTCGACTTGCAGGGCAAGAGCCACAGCCTGGCCGCCCATCAGGGTGAAATCGTCGTGCTGCACTTCTGGGCGACGTGGTGCCCGTATTGCCGCGCGGAGATTCCGAAGCTGAAGCAGTTGGTGCAAACGCCCGCCGGCGACAAGGTCACCGTGCTGGCCGTCAGCGTCGATGACGACCCGGCCAGAGTGCGCGAGTTCGTCCGCGCCCAGCAGCTGCCGTACCCCGTGATCTCGGAAGTCGAAAACCACCAGCCGCTGTCCGAGCGCTTCCGCGTCGGCGGCATTCCCACCACCTACGTGATCAACCGGCAAGGCCTGCTCGTCGGGCGCTTCCAAGGGCAGGGCGATCTGTTGGGCGCCGTGAAGCAGCTGGTCAGTCTGGAGCCGACGACGTCCTGATGACGCAAACCGCCGTCGATCAGCACGCGCTCAAGCGCTACATCCGCGACATTCCGGACTTTCCGAAGCCGGGCATTTTGTTTCGCGACATCACGCCGCTGCTGCAGCATGGGCCGACGTTTCGCCGGGTTATTCGCAGCTTGGCCGATCGGTACGCGGGCCAGCGCCTCGACGCGGTGGTCGCGGTCGAGTCGCGAGGATTGGTGTTCGGCTCGGCGCTGGCGTGCCAGCTCGAAGCGGGGCTGATCCTGGTGCGCAAGGCGGGCAAGCTGCCGCACAAAACGATCCGCGCGTCGTATACCCTCGAGTACGGCGAAGGCGTGCTGGAGACGCACGCCGACAGCCTCACCCGCGGCAAGCGCGTCGTGTTGATCGATGACTTGCTGGCGACCGGCGGCACCATGGGCGCCGTCGTCAAGTTGATGGAGCACTTCCAGGCGCAGATCGTGGAGCTGGCGTTCATCATCGAGCTCACCGGCCTGCGCGGCCGCGCCCTCCTCGGCACCCAGCCTATTTTCTCGCTGATTCAGTATTAGCTCGCGCGCTCGGAAGGATCGTCCCTCGTCGCTCGTGACTCGTGTCTCGTCTTGCGCTTGCCCGGAATTGTTTCGCACCTGCCGTTGACCGTCACATCACAGACTCTACGCATGGTTGTTCATCGAGCCCCGAGCGACGAGCGACGAGTCACGGATCCTAAGCTCTGTGCGCTATGGGCGGCGATCTTCGACTGGGACGGGGTCATCGTCGACTCGGCGGCGCAGCACGAGGAAAGCTGGGAGCGGCTCGCGCGGGAGGCAGGGTGCCGGCTGCCCGAGGGACATTTCAAGCGCGGGTTCGGGATGAGGAACGAGGTGATCATCCCGGAGCTGTTGGGATGGACGCGGGACGCGGCGGAAATCCGGCGGCTGTCGCTGCGCAAAGAAGCGCTCTACCGCGACGTGATCGCGACGGCGGGCATCGCGCCGCTGCCAGGTGTTGTGGAGTGGCTGCGCCGGTTGCAGGCGGCCTCGATTCCGTGCGCGGTCGGCTCGTCGACGCAGCGGCTGAACATCGAGTGCGTCCTGGACCGGCTCGGGCTGCGGCGGCGTTTCGGACAATTGTCGCCGCGGAGGATGTGACGCGCGGCAAGCCGGACCCGCAGGTGTTTCTCGTCGCGGCCGAGCGGATTGGCATGCCGCCCGCTCGAAGCGTAGTGTTCGAAGATACCTCGATCGGCCTAGAGGCGGCGAAGGCGGCCGGGATGCGCGCGATCGGCGTCGCCACGACACATCCTTCCGAGCGTCTGCGTTTGGCAGATCGCGTCGTGCGGCGCCTCGATGAGCTCACCGTGCCTGAGGTGAGTGCGTGGTTTCCGCAGACCTAGTCCAGGATCAGAAATCAGAAATGTTCTGACTTCTGCCGTCTGTCTTCTGACTTCTGAACTACTGAACACGACGCCTGAGGAATTGAAGCCTTCCGTCCGCCCGCCTTCCACGACTCCCACACCGCGTCGACGACGCGCATGTAGCGCACGCCGTCGGCGAAGCTCGTCAGCTGCACCGGCGCGCCGGTTCGGATGCTGTCGATGAAATCGGCTTCGACGCGCCACCCGCGGCGCTGATCCGGCGTCGGTTCTAAGAGGACGTCCGGCAGACCCGCTTGCATCCGAAACAGCTGTCCGGTTGCCAGCTCCAGTCGCAGGCCGGCGTGCGATCCGTGGATGCGGATCTCGCCGCGTCCAGGTCCCGGCTCGATCCCGCTCAGGTGGTAGAGCAGGCTCGCCCCAGAATTCATCCGCCCAAGCACCCTCACGCTGTCGGGGATCTCGACCGCGACGTCCTGGCCGGTCTCGCGATGCGGCCGCCGCGGCGTGGCGATCGTCGCATCGGCCGCGACCCAGGCTGGGTCCTCGCCGAGCCATCGCTGCACGATCTCGTGCAGAATCCCCAGCGTCAGGATATTGTTGCCGCTGGCCTCGACGTCTTGCCGCCACGTCAGGGGTTTGGACGCGTCGAGATACTGTCCGTGGGTATGCGTCGCCTCGACTTCGTGGATCACGCCCAGCTCGCCGCGCTGGATCATCGGGATCGCGATGCGATCGACGTCCAGGCTCATGGGCGCCGGCACCACTTGCGCGACCAGCTCACGATACTGTTCGGCGGCGCGCTGCATCTGGAGCGCTTCTTCCAGGTTGCGCGCCAGGCGCGCTTCGGTCAGCACGTGTTTGCCGCGGGCCAGGGCCGCCACCGTCACGATCGCGTGCATCGAGGGCCAGGTGCCGATCACGACCGCGTCGACGTCCTCCGCCTCTACGACGTCCTGCCACCGGCTGGCGATCCGCGGGATCCCGAACTCCTGGGCCACCTTCTTAGAGGAAGCTTCCGAGCGATTGCACACGACTTGGACCTGCACGCCGGGAATGGCGAGGAAGCCGGGCAGATGCTTGGCGCGGGTATTGCCGCCGGCTCCGACGATGCCTAGGCGGATTGGTGCGGGATGAGCCATGAGCGCAGTATGAACGACGCCCGGCGCCTCGGCAAGAGGCTGTGCGGCAAGGGCTTCCTCGACGGGAAAATCTCCGTCCAGGCCTTGACAGGCGCCGGCCCCTCGGGTTTACTTGAGGTACAATTGTATGTAGGCTTTCCGAAAAGGCAAACCCATCGTGAGGTGGGGGCGCAAAGCCACGGGTCCTTTTCCAGCTCGACAGCTCTTCGGCTCGTCAGCAGTAAGAGGTTCTGACGAGCAGACGAGCTTAGTGCTGACGAGCTGGAAGTGATCGCCGGGCTGCCGAAAAGGCAGAAGCCGGCAAGGATCGCCGGGTTACCGAAGAAGCGGTAGCCTGGCGTTTTTGTGTGTGGCGTGCGCCCGGCCGCGGCGATCCGACGACTCGCGCATCATCCGTCCTCGCGGGCAGCTCGGAGCCTCGGTCCGGACATCTTGTGAGGACCGTCATGGGTAGGCGCAATCGGCCTCGTGTCTTCGGCACCTTCCTCAGCCTTGCGACCGCGCTCGGCTTGTGCGCCGCGCTGCTGGCGGCACTCATCACGCGAAGCGCCGCCTCCGCCGAAACCCGGCGGCTGCGCGTGTCGGCCGGTCCCGATGTGGTCGGGATATGGCCCGGCGTCGCGCAGTTGGAAGGTTCAGTGGAAACTGACGGCGGTTCGCAGCCGATCCCGATCTGGTGGACGCAGCGAGAGGGACCCGGCCGGGCGATGTTTTTTGACCCGTCCTCGCCCGCCACCCGCGTGTCGTGCTCGCGTCCAGGCACCTACCGGCTGATCCTCAGCGCGGGCGACGCCATGCAGGTCGAATCCGACGAAGTCATTCTCACCTTGTCTTCAGGGGCCGTTGCGGTGTCTGTCTCTCCCCCCACGCTGCCGGCCCCTCCCCTTTCGACGACCTCCACCTCGGCGGTCGCCGCCGCCAACCGGGCGCCGACGGTGCGGCTGACCAGCCCCAGCAGCCTCGGCAAGTTCACCGCGCCGGCCACGGTGACGCTGACCGCAACCGCGATCGACAGCGACGGCTCGATCGCCAAGGTCGAGTTCTTCGAAGGCGGCATCAAGCTGGGTGAGGTCTTGGCCGCGCCGTACACGATGAGTTGGGTCAAGATTCCCGAGGGCAGCTACGCGCTGACCGCCAGGGCGACCGACAACGCGGGCGCGACGACGACGTCCTCGACGGTCACGGTGACCGTCAGCGGCACGTCGGCCGCGAAGCCGCCCACCGCGCGACTCACCGTCAGCGGCGGGCTGCATCCCGCGGCGCCGGCGACCCTGAAGCTGACCGCGACCGCCGCGCCGGCGGTGGGCGGAGCGCCGATCACGCTGGTCGAATTTTTCCAGGGCGCGATCAAGCTCGGCGAGGACGCGCAGGCGCCGTTTGCGTTTGACTGGATCAACGTGCCGGAAGGCAGCTACGCGCTGACCGCCAAGGTGACCGACCAGGCCGGAGCGGCGGGCACCTCACCGGCGGTGACGGTCACGGTCGATCCGCCGAGCTCCTCCAAGCCGCCGACGGTGCGCTTGACTTCAAATGCCGGCTTCAGGCCCAGCGTTCTAGCGACCATCACGTTCACGGCCACTGTGACGCCGCCCGTTGGGCACGGCGTTACCTCAGCTCCGATCTCGCGCGTGGAGTTCTTCGTCGCGCGAACGACGCCGGGGGCCATGCTGATCGCTGAGGGGCCGACCAAGCTGGGCGAAGGCATTACCGAAGCGCCCTACAAGTTGGCGTGGGCCGGCAACGCCGCCGGCGAGTACCAGGTGACGGCGAGGGCGATTGACGCCGCGGGCGCGGTCGGCGTGTCGGCGCCGTTGACGTTGACGCTGAGCCCGGCGGCCGCGGCCAAGCCGCCGGCCGTGCGATTAACGGTCAGTGGGGGCGTCAATCCCAAAGCCCCGGCGACACTGACGCTGAGAGCCACCGCCACTCCGGCAACCGTCAGCACCCCGATCGCCAAGGTCGAGTTCTTCGCCGAAGCGACGACGCCGAATCCGATCCTCGCCGTCGGCACGACGAAGCTTGGCGAGGCGACCGCCGCGCCCTATCAGTTCGTGTGGCCGAACGTGCCGGCGGGAGGATACATGCTCACGGCCAAAGCGACGGATTCGGCCGGCGGCATGGGAGAATCGACGCCGGTGAGCGTCACCGTCGGAACGGCGGGCGAGGGAACTCCGCCGATTGTCAGGTTGACGAGTCCGCTGCCTACCGCGCGTTTCACCGCGCCCGCGACGATCACATTGACTGCGTCAGCGCTGGCTCCGTCGTCGACCATCGCGTCCGTTGAATTTTTCGCCAAAGGCGACGCCACCATCAGCGGCCTGGCCGCGGATCACTTCACGAAGATCGGCGGCGTCACGGCGTCACCGTACACGATGGTCTGGCCCAACATCCCGGCCGGCCACTATCTGCTGATGGCCCAAACGCGCAACGCTGCCGGTGCGCTTGGACAATCCTCCGCAGTCGCGATCACGATCGCCCCCGCTGCCGGCACACCGCCTCCGACGACCGGGACCGCGCCGACCGCGCAGCTGACGAGTCCAACGCCGGGCGCTCAGTTCACCGCGCCGGCGACCATCGAGCTGGCGGCCACCGCCACGCCGGGCATCACCGGCAGCCCGATCACGAAAGTCGAATTCTTCAAGGTCGGACCGTTCGGCACCACCAAGCTCGGCGAAGCGACAACGCCGCCCTATCGCTTCAGCTGGACCAACGTGCCGGCCGGCACGTACAGCCTCAGCGCCAAGGTGACCGACGCGCAGAACCAAACCGGCGCATCGCCGCTGGTCAGCGTCGTCGTGCTGGCCTCCGGCACACCTCCGCCGACGACGCCGCCTCCGCCGACGGGCACAAGGCCGTCGGTGCAGCTGACCAGCCCCGCACCCGACAGCCCCTTCACCGCGCCGGCGACGATCGAACTCGCGGCCACCGCCACGCCGGGCAGCGCGGGCAGCCCCATCGCGAAAGTCGAATTCTTCCAAGGCGCCGCCAAACTCGGCGAAGCGACCGCAGCGCCCTACACACTCACCTGGACGAGCGTCGCGGCGGGAACATACTTCCTCACCGCGCGCGCCACCGATCAACAGCATGTGTTCGGCACCTCAAGCCCTGTGACGGTGAAGGTGTTGCCAGGGCCCCCGTCGCCTCCGGTGCCGCCCGGAAACCGCCCCATCGTGAAGATGATCAGCCCAGCGCCGGGCGCGAGCTTCACCGCCCCGGCCACGGTGCCGCTTGAGGCGTCGGCCTTGCCCGGCGGTTCAAACAGCGCGATCGTGCGCGTGGAATTCTTCCAAGGCTCCACCAAGCTCGGCGAAGCCACCGGCAGCCCGTACCAATACGCCTGGTTGAATGTCCCGGCGGGCAGCTATGCCGTGACCGCGAAGGCGACCGATGCGCTGGGCGTCACCGGCACCTCCGGCGCGCTGTTTATCCGGGTCAAGGGCGGCACGACCCCGCCGCCGACATCACCTCCTCCGACCACTCCGCCTCCAATCACACCGCCGCCCACGACGTCTCCGCCGGCGACGCCACCTCCGCCGCCGACGACAGGGCCGGTGTTGACGATCCTGTTTCCTGAGGAAGGGAAGCAGATCGCGGGCGACGTCGTGCCCGTGGCGTACGCGGCCGACGGAGATCTGCAGACGGTCGACCACGCCAGGCTGCAGTTGGACCAACAAGCCGCCGTCGATGACCTGGATTTCGACGGCATGTATGAGTTCGATGCCGTCCCGTTCGGGTCGCATCAAGTCACGGTCTGGTTGGTGAAGACGGACCAGACGACGATCGGGCAGCCGGTCACGGTCCACTTCACCACGATCGATGATACTGTCCCACCGCCGCCCACGACGCCTCCGCCGACGCCGCCTCCTCCGCCGACCGGCGGCCCGACGGTGACGCTGACCAGCCCATCGCCAGGTGCTACGTTCACGGCGCCCGCGACGATCGCGCTGATCGCCTCACCCGCGCGCGGCAGCGGCGGCTATGCCGTGGAGCTGGTCGAGTTTTTCCAGGGCACGACGAAGCTCGGCGAGGCGACGACGAGTCCGTACCGCTACGACTGGACGAACGTCCCGGCCGGCACCTATTCCCTGAAGGCGACGGTGAGAGACTTTCACGGCGACACGGGCGAATCCCAGGCGGTGCAGGTGACGGTCAACGGATCAACCCCGCCGCCCCCGACGACGCCACCACCTACGACACCGCCTCCCACCACGCCGCCGCCAACACCCCCTCCGCCGACCACGCCTCCGCCTCCGGCCAATCCACCGGTGATGATGATCATTTCGCCGACGCCGGGTCAGCAGATCACGGGGACGAGCGTTCCGGTGACGTACGTCGCCAGCGGGGACTTGAGCGGAGTCGATCACGTGCATCTCCAGCTCGATAGCCGGCCGGAGGTGCGCGACCTTGATTTCGACGGCCAGTACGAGTTCGTCGACGTCGTGGCCGGATCGCATCAGATCCGAGGCTACCTCGCCTCGGCCGATCATTCGCAGGTCGGGCAGGCGGTGACCGTCTCCTTTTCCACGGTCGCGGAGACTCCATCGCCAACCCCCACCCCGACGCCAACTCCCACGCCAACGCCGACACCGCCGCCGACGAATCCTCCGCCGACGGTGCCGCCGCCGACCACGCCGCCTCCCACGACGCCTCCTCCGACCACGCCGCCGCCGACTCCGGAGCTGATCTTTCTCGCGGTTCCCCACGAGATCCGCGCGGGGCAGAGCAGCACGCTGGTGTGGCTTGCGGAGGGCGCGACCAGCTGCACCGCGTCGGACGGATGGACCGGCTCACGCCCCACCAGCGGCACGGAAACGGTGCAACCGACGCGCACCACGACCTATCAGCTGGCCTGCACGGGTCCTGACGGCGACGCGACCGAACACGTCACCGTGACGGTGTCGAGCAAGCGCCGTCACAAACCGCCGCGCCGGAAGCGGCGATTCTTTCCGCGAGTCTGGCAGAGGGTCCCGTCAATCCGAGACGACGAGGCCTCCCGATCCCGCTCGCCTCATGACGACGAGTGAGTCGTCTCGACGCGTCCCTCCTCGCACCTCGCCGTTCTCGTCTGATTCGCAGTCAGACACCATCCGATCTCTGGTACTGGTAAAGTTTGGATGAGCCAGCGGGTGGCAAGGCGTTCGCGAAGCCGCGCATTGCAGATTTTGCGAGCCCTCGACAAGAAGGCCGGCGCAGCAAAATGTGCCGCGCGGCGAAGCGAATGCCTTGCCAGGACCCGCGGTCAAAATAACCAGTGCCCGTCTCTTCCTGCCTTTGCCGTCGTTCATTCGGTCTGTTACGATAGGAGCGAAACTTTTCACGCGATCGGAACGACCAGGAGGAGAGGGTCATGGCATTGACGGAATCGACGATGTTGGCGCTCGGCACTACCGCGCCGGATTTTCAACTGCCCGATGTCGGTACGGGCAAGACGATCTCGCTGACGAGCTTCGCCGGCAAGCCGGCGCTGCTGGTGATGTTCATCTGCCGCCACTGTCCGTACGTGCAGCACATCAAGGCCGAGCTGGCGCGGCTGGGCAGGGACTACACGGCCCGAGGCGTCGGCGTGGTCGGCATCAGCGCCAACGACGCGGCCAACTATCCCGACGACGCGCCGGAGCGGCTCAAAGCGCTGGCCCAGGAAGAAGGGTTCGTCTTTCCATTCGCCTATGACGCGACGCAGGAAACCGCCAAGGCCTACACGGCCGCCTGCACGCCTGATTTCTTCGTCTTCGACAAGGAGCGGCGGCTGGTCTATCGCGGCCAGCTCGACGACAGCCGGCCGGGCAACGGCAAGCCGGTCACCGGACGCGATCTGCGCGCCGCGCTCGACGCGGTGCTGACGGGCAAGCCGGTCGCGCAGGACCAGCGCCCGAGCATCGGCTGCAACATCAAATGGAAGAAGGGCCACGAACCGGCGTACTTCCGATAAGCTGACGGGTAGTCAGCTCCTGACGGAAATCCGAAAGGGGCAGTAAGCAGTAAGTGGTACTCGTCGCCGAGTCTGACGAGCTGAAGAGCTGACGAGCGCGCTTGTCTAAGACGAGGAGAGCTTCGAATATTTGACAAGGCGAAGGGCATGATGCAGCAGATGCAGCTGATGCAGCGCCTGATGAAAGACGAGCACTTCAAGGCATTCATCAGTCATCCGAAGGTCCAGGCGCTGTTCAAAGACCCGGAATTTCAGGAGCTGATCAAAAAGCAGGACATGGGCAAGCTGCAGGGCCACCCGAAGCTGATGGCGCTGATGCGCGATCCCGAGGTCGCGCCGCTGATGGCGAAGATGGATCCGAAGACACTGTTTGAAGGCCTCGCCTGACTATCAGTTGAGGAAACCGATGCACGATACACGATCCACGAGACACGAAGCGGACGGTTCGTGAATCGTGCATCGACGACAACATCGTCACCCCGAAACCTAGCCACCTTGCCACTCTGAGGAAATCTCCGAGCGATGCCCGCCGAACTGATCGACACCCACTGCCACCTCCACCTTGATCCGCTGGGGCCTGATCTCGACGCGGTGATGGCCAGAGCCCGCCAGGCCGGCGTGGTCCAGTGCCTCACGATCGCCACCAACGTTGAGTCGGCGAAGACCAGCGTTGCGTTGGCCGCGCGTTATCCGGGGCTGCGCGTGGCCGTCGGCGTGCATCCGGAAGAAGCGGAGTCGGCGACCGACGACGCGCTGGCCGCGATCGAGCGGCTGGCCCAGGACCCGGCGGTCGCGGCGATCGGGGAGATCGGTCTCGATGACTATTGGCGGCAGGATCTGCTCGACGCGCAAGCCCGCGTCTTGCGCGCGCAGGTCGCGATCGCCACACGGCGGAATCTGCCGATGAGCATCCACTGCCGCGGGACAAAGTCGTACGATCGGTTGATGAGCCTGCTGCGCGAAATCGGCGGATCGTTGGCCGGCGTGATCCACTGCGCGTCAGGCCCGCCGGCGTTTATCGAGCAGGCGCTGGCGCTTGGGCTGCAC
>Ga0209515_10005921_pt1 | contig 15560 bp, 10 predicted proteins | sample Subgroupgradi54m_FD_187454 | JGI IMG/M metagenome (GOLD analysis project Ga0209515, IMG submission 187454) | Subsurface groundwater microbial communities from S. Glens Falls, New York, USA - GMW60B uncontaminated upgradient, 5.4 m (SPAdes)... ...
TCGGACTTGCAGATAGAGGAGCTCTCATTCAGGCAAATGCGGCATTTGAGGCAGTGCACAAAATTGGTATGCCGGAAGCTCAGCTCATTCTGGCTCATGCAACGCTGTATTTAGCAACAGCAAAAAAATCTAGAGAAGTTGCGAATGCGCTGGAAAGAGCAAAAAAAGCGGTTTATGAATATCCCAACGAAGGAATTCCTCTTCATCTGAGAAATGCTCCGACAAAATTAATGAAAAATCTTGGATATGCAAAAGATTATACTTGGAGTGATAAATACGTCGGACCGAAAAGTTCGCCAGATGGCGAGTTAAGTTTCCTCCCCGAAAGATTAAAAGGCAGCAAATTCTTCAGACTTGAAGAAAAAAAATAATCTTCAGTGGACTACCAAGCAACCATATATGCACTATTTATTTTTTTATTTAAACGAGGATGGGTCAATTTCCCACGGCATAATTCCGCCTCTATTTTCTTTTGTCTTATCATACAATCGAGTATGATCATCGTAACTTGATGCGTAAAGAAGAATAGCACCGTCTCCTGAATATCTATCAATTGTCCCTTTTACGCCTCTCCATTCTCCTTTCAAACCGCATTTAATTGGATGACCAACAGTAGACTGATTTCTCATTTCTAATTCTTGTTTTACTTTATCAATAATATCATCGAGTACAAAAATTGCAGGCTGTTTTGATTTCGTAGCTTCAGGATAAAGCTTTGCAAAGATTCCATTATTAATCGCCTCATATATTCCGGGGAAAATACCTCTAACGTAGCTACCATTATCTGCAACAACACTCCATTGTTTCTCCACAGCCTCCTTTGCAGCTGCAGCTGAGTAGAGTATTTTCCAATATAGATGCGGGTCATCCCTGCTTTTATCCCAAACTGGCCTCTGTTCTGCTTTTCTTGCAGCAATTTCCTCAAGATCAGTTGGAGCAATATGATCAAGAATGCCATTTGTCAAAAGGATATCAACAAAAAGTTCTCTGGTTGGTTCTCGTACTGCAAAAAATGTATCTAAAGAAGTATTTAATCTTGTTTTCCACACGTTAGCTTTTTCATTAGGCGGACGGTTTGAGTTAAGTTCTGAAAGTTCCATAGAAAATACGTCCTACATAGTAACCGATAAAACTTTCAAAGTCAACATCTATTGTGAAAAAACTATTGATTACAGTCGAGTCAAACGTGACAAAGTCTGCGCATACTAAACCACGTTTTGTGTGGGTGAGTGACGGGATTCGAACCCGCAACGTTCAGGTCCACAACCTGATGCTCTACCATTGAGCTACACCCACCATTCTGCAAAGCAGAATTTATTTTTATATGTGTGCACGTTTACGAAAAAATTCGAACCTCTTTCTTGCTAAAAAGGTAGTCGCCTCCGCTCCTACTATTTTATATTGCTCGGCCTTCCGGGCCTCGCTTTTTGTATTTTTTGCGGGAGACGTTGGACGTTCCGCGCGATTTTTAAAGATCCGAATTTCGTAAACTCCTGATGTATTATAGAGTTTTTTTAATTCCGTATCAACCCACCCACCCTCTTAAGGTGGCGGCGACCCCGCCTTTTGGGCGCTAGACCCGCCTTGGGGCGGGTTTGCCCACATTTTCCATTTTTTAAAATCCGCTACAGTATCTTACTCGGTCGCCACGGGCGACCTTTTCTTTTAAAGAGTTCTCGCATCGTTGCGCCGTCGGCGGGGTGGATCCGCTCTTGCCCCCGCCTTTCTTATCTTACCCCTTCCCGTTAATGTTGGGTCGTCCCGAAGCGTCGGGACTTTTGCTAGTTCGGTTGGCTCGCCCCGATTTTCTTTTAAACAAAAAAATAATTTCTCTCGGGGCTCGCTTTGGTCGGGCTGTCTATCCAAAGTTTTTCTTCCTTAATGTTTCTCTGACGTCAGCCCTCCTTTTAGAAAGAGTCCATGGGGGAAGCGGGGGCGAGCGGACCGCCACCAGACTTGGCCAAATTCGCCCATTTTGGCCATCCCCCAAAAAACGTGCTACAATGGATTCATGGCCGACGAACCAACTCAACAACCGCCAACTCAACCAACAGAACCGCCGGAAGAAAAAACATCAGAGGAAATTGTTCAACCGGAAGAACAACCAGCACCAGTTGAAACGCAGACCCCAACCGAACAGCCAATTCCTGAAACTCCACCGCCACCAACAGAAGAACAACCAAAAGCTACGGAATACCAACCGGAAAATCCTCCCCAATTACCCCAATCACCCGAATCTCCCGAATCCTCCAAGCCAGAAGAATCTAAACCAGAGGAAATACCAGTTGAGCAACCGAAACCGGAAGAACCAAAACCAGCCGAGGAACAAAAACCAAAAGAAGAAAAACCTCCGGAGGAAAAGCCAATCGAAGAACCCAAACCGCCCCAACCTCCCCAATCTTCCGAACCGGAAGTTAAATTAGTTGATGTTGAAGAAAAGATTCAGGAAAGATTAAAACTTGAACAAGACGAAAGAAGAAAGTTAGCCAATGAAGCAAGAGCGAAAAAGAAAGAAAATAATCTAATTAAAATTATAGAATTTTCCAAAGATAAAGAAATATTTTCAAATGATGACATTCGGGATTTACTTCACGTTTCTCAAAGTACGGCAACAAATTATTTATCGGAGTTAACCAAACGCGGGTCAATCAAGCGGGAAGGGAAACGGGGCGGAGCAAAATATTCTGCCTGATGTATCTTGTATTAGCGTTGTACAATGCTACAATGGTAGAAGACTACAATAGCGTATGGACAAATCAAACTTAGAAAAAGATAAAAAATTATTAGTTGCAACTCTCCGGAAATTAAGATCCTCGAAAGATTTATCAACATTCATTGATGACCTATTAACCGAAGAAGAAATTCTTGATCTAGCTCAAAGAATTAAAATTGCAAAACTTATTCTTGATGGAAAAACTTATGATGAGATTTCAGAAAAGGTCAATACCAGCACCGCTACTGTTTCAAAGATTGGCCAAATAATTAAATATGGTAAGGGTGGATTACAGAAAGTTTTAGGAAATAAAATGAAAGGGGGTGTTTAAGAAATGAGTATGGAAGTAACTACTGCTCATGTTATATCTGGTTTAATTGGCGGACTTATCAGGGGATTAGTAGGAATTGTTAAAAATCAAGCTGTTACTCCTGAGAAATTTACTTTTCAGTGGAAATATTTTACAACAACTATGTTTGTTTCTGCTGTTGTAGGTGTAATGTCTGGAATTATTGCAAACAATGATTGGAGAATATCTTTGTTAGCAGGATACGCGGGAACAGATTTCCTGGAAGGATTATATCGATTAAAGTTTGCACAGTTTTTTAAAGTGTAATTTCCTTTTTATCCTTTGCGATTTTCTTCTACCCGAAAAGTAATTCTCTTCTGTTTATAATCCTCATTTTCTGGTAAAATTGATTTCAGAATGTCTAAATTCTTACGTAATTATCTCGCAACAAAATTAACACTAAAGCGTTCTATTTCTGATCCAGAGAAATTGAATACTAGTATACGTTCTGCAAATGTCGATCTAAATCCTCATCAGGTAGATGCTGCAGTTTTTGCGTTTAACAGTCCCCTCTCAAGAGGTGCAATTCTTGCAGATGAAGTTGGTTTAGGAAAAACAATTGAGGCAGGACTCATAATTAACCAGCTTTGGATAGAAGGACAAAGAAAAATTTTAATTTTGGTTCCGGCTTCTTTACGTACTCAATGGGCAGATGAACTTAGAGATAAATTTGATCTTGAATCGACAATCTTGGATTCTAAAGTTTTAAAAGAATTACAAGAATCTACGGAATTATTTAATCCCTTAGATACTTCAAGGATTTTTATTGCTTCCCATAATTTTGCCTACAAAAACGATAAGCAAGTTAAAAAAACTCCTTGGGATTTGGTAGTAATTGATGAAGCGCACAGACTTAGAAATGTTTATCGAAAAGGAAATAAAACTGCAAAAAAACTTCGTGAGACAATATTTGAAAGACCAAAGTTATTGCTTACTGCAACTCCATTGCAAAATACCTTAATGGAACTTTTTGGTTTAGTAAGCTTTATTGACGAAAAATATTTAGGAGATCCTGATGGAAATTCTTTCAAATATCTGTATGTTCAGCCAAGGGGAACAAACAATGAAACACAAAAATCTAGATTATCCGATTTGAGGCAAAGGTTAATGGGAAAGATCGATCCAGTTTCTGGCGAAACAGAAGGAGGCATTCTTACAAGAACTCTTAGAAAACAAGTTCGAGGCTTAGTCCCATTTACAAACAGATACAATATTACAGAAGATTTTAGTCCAAATGATAACGAAGTCGAACTCTACGACAAAGTAAGCGAATATATTCAACGGCCTCTTTTAGCGTCAACAAGAGCTACCCAGAGACATATGATGGAGCTTGTTTATAGGAAAATATTAGCGAGTTCATCTTTCGCTATAGCGGGTACTCTTTATCGTGTTTCACAATTTTTAGCAAAAAGGCTTCAGAAAGAATTTAAAACTTCATTAGCAGAATTACAATCAATCGTAGATGTTGCTAAGAAGGAAGCAGAACAAAAATACAGCAAAAGTTTTGATGCATTCACAGTCGAAAAAATTAAAGAAGTTATTGATCAGGAGCAACTTTCTATTTTGGAGGATATTGAACTTTCTCTGGATGATTTAGGAGAAGAAGAGGCTGAAGCCGAACAAGATGAACTAGCAAAAGTTGAGGAGAAGGAAGATTCCGCAAAAGAACTTTCAGAAATTAAAGAAAGAGAAATAGATCACAAATTTACAAAAGAAGAAATAATTGATGAATTTAAAGATATGCTTGGATTTTATTTTCTTGCAACTTCTATAGATAAAAACCAAAAAAGTCAGTCTTTAATCAGGGCGTTACATAAAGTTTTCGATCACGCCAAAAAGAAAAAATGGCCAAGAAAAGCCGTTATTTTTACAGAGTCCCGCAGAACTCAAGATCATCTTGAAAAAATACTTGCATTAGCCGGTTATAAAGAAAAAATTGTTTTGTTTAATGGTTCCAATGCCAGCAAAGGGGCAAAAGAAATATACGAACAATGGGCAAAAGAATTTCCCGAAGAGGCAGAAAAGAATCCTCGATCAATAAATTTAAGAAAATCTTTAATATGGAAATTTAAATCATTACAAGAAGGTCTTTTGATTACTACAGAAGCAGGAGCAGAGGGAATAAATTTGCAATTTTGCAATATTGTGGTTAATTACGATCTTCCTTGGAATCCTCAGAGAGTTGAGCAAAGAATAGGAAGATGTCACCGATACGGTCAGGAGCTTGATGTTTTGGTTATTAATTTTCTAAACAAGCGAAATTATGCAGATGAAAGAGTATACGAACTCCTAAAAGAAAAAATAAAATTGTTTGGTAATTTATTTGATTTCAGCGATAAAATACTTGGAACAGAGGAGCGAACAGATGATGGATATGAAGTTAGGGAGATAGCACTTGGATCACTAGATAGCGGAGTTGGTTTTGAGCGAAAAGTTTTAAATATTTATCAGAAATGTCGTACTAAAGAACAGATAGAAAAAGAATTTAATCAACTAGAATTAGATTTATCAAGCGAGATAGAGGAAAAGTTTGAAAATACTCAAAGAAAAGTAATACAGCATTTTGATGAAGAGGTTCGCGCAAAACTTAGCATACGAAGTGACAAAATATCAAAAATGCTACAAGAATTCGACAGGGATTTAGAGCGATATGTGAAATTTATTTTTCATTCAGGCTTAAAAGAAATTGGTGAGCACCGCTATAAAGTTTCACATATGCCTAAGGGCATAAATAAATCTAAAGTCGATAAATTGTTAGGAAAGATTTTAGGTGTTGGAGCAGTCTCGGATGCTGAAAGGCAAAATGGTGTTTTGGCCTTACATACAGAAACAGAATTCTTATCAGAGTTATTAAAAGAAGATTCTGGAAAAAATAATCAGACATATAAAATAATATTTAGACAGGATGAAAATTCTAAAAGCTTAGAGTTTAAAGATATCCAAGGAAAAAATGGATTCTTGCGATTAAATAAAATTGCTTGTAAACGTAAAACTATTAATAATGCAAATGAAATATTTGAAAAAATAGTTTTCACTTGTGTAATTCAAAATGATAAATCTTGGACTTCGCCAACTGAAATGTCTGGAGGAAACGGCTGGATGTTGTTTGATAATTATAGAGCAGAGAGATTGATTAATCTTAATGTGGTTGAAGAAAAACTAGAAGAAATACAATCCCCTATTATTTTAGAAGAATGCGTACAGGAAAACATTAGCAAAAAGAAACAGCAATTTATAGAAGAAAACCAAGGATTTATAGATAAGATGAGAGATCAATTGAATCGTAACTCAGAAGAAGTTCTTCTAAGATTTAAAAGGGAAATGGAAGATAGAGAAGAGGAAATAAAAGCTTTAGAAAGAAGTATGCGAGGTTCAAAAACTTTAGGTTTCCATGAAAAACAAGAGATACAACAGGAGGTTGATAAGAAGCAACGTCAATATGCTCAAGCAGTAAAAAGACATGCTGACGAACAGATAAAACAATTTAAAGATAAAGATGTAAGCTTAAAAGGTTTACAAGAAAAACTTACACTATCTTTCGAGACAAAACATTTAGCAACTGTTTCTTTTACAATAGAATCATGAATCCATTTGAAAAATTAGCAAAAGAATTAAAAAGATTGGAGATGGGCTACCGAGAGGAATCATATTATAGACCTCTTTGTGATTTTCTCGAAGGGTATGCTACGGGTAAGGAGTATCTTCATATGCTCGATATTAAAGCTACCAATAATCCAGGATCTGAATCAATTGGCCAAGGAGTAGGATTCCCAGATATTGAGGTAAGACAAAATCAAGGGAGAAGATTAATTGGCTATATTGAAGTGAAATCCCCAAACCAAAATTTGGATAGTCCGGCTTTTTCCGCTCAATTTAATAAATATAAAGAATCATTAGAGAATATTATTTTTACTAATTTTAAAAAATGGGTTCTTTATGCTTGGGATAAAGATGGAAAACCGCAAAAAACAGAAGAAGCAGAATGGGATTATCAAGTGGACCAGGGAGCAGAGAGACTTAAAAGACTTCTTACGGTTTTTTTTGAAGGACAATCATATCAAGCCAAAACCCCACATCAACTCGCTATAGCTTTGGCAAGGAAGACAAAATTACTTAGTCAACAAGTTGAAGAAGCATTATTAGCAAAAAGTCCCGATAAAAAATTAGCCGACCTAAAAAAAACTTTTGAAAGAACTTTAATCCAAGACATAAGTGATCATCAGTTCGCCAACATTTATTCTGAGACTATTGCATATTCTTTATTTCTTGCCAAACTTGAGCATTACAAGAAAGGTAGTGGTGAGGATTTTACATTAAGAACTGCTGTTGATTATCTTCCAAAAAACGTTCCAGTTTTTAAAGATCTTTATCAGTTAACAGGTGGTAGAGTTGAACCAGTTACATTGGGAATTTATAAAGCCACAGAAATTATCATTGAACAATTAAATTTTGCTGCCATTGAAAAAATTTACAGAAAGCTTGTTGAACATAAACCAGGAGAAGATCCTGTTATTCAGTTTTATGAGCCATTTCTGTCGGAGTATGATCCTGAAGAAAGAAAATCAAGAGGGGTTTATTACACACCCAAACCAGTCGTTGATTATATTGTCCGAAGCGTAGATTTTATTTTAAAAACCAAATTTAAAAAGCCAAAAGGATTGGGTGATGAAAGTGTACAGATTCTTGATCCTGCAACAGGCACAGGTACGTTCTTAATGTCAGTAATTCAAAATATATATGCGGATATTGAAAAAGAAAATAAACCTTTAGGCGATGAGGCAGTAAAAAGAAAATTTAAAGATGTAGTAAGTAACCATATTTTAAAACATTTATACGGTTTTGAATTAATGGTTGCGCCTTACGCTATCGCCCATTTAAAATTAACGCTTGAACTAGAACGGTTAGGATTCAATTTTTCGATGACTCAAGACGATTCGGATAAGGAAAATGACCGATTAAAAATTTTTTTAGCAAATACGCTTGATGATCCTAATAAACCACCTCAGTCTTTGTTTGGCTTCGAATCAATTACTGAAGAAAGTGAAAAAGCAAGGCTAGTAAAAAAAGATGAACCAATTTTAGTGATAACTGGTAATCCCCCATATTCAGGCACTTCAGAAAATGTTGGAAAATATGCGACAGGGATTGTTAAAGAAGCTTATTATTCAATTGACGGTAATGCATTAAAGGAAAACAATACGAAATGGCTTTTAAATGACTATGTTAAATTTTTGAGGTTCTCGCAAAAAAAGATTGATAAGGAGGGCTTTGGAATTGTCGGAATGATAACGAGTAATAGTTATATCGATAGTCCTATCTTCAGAGGAATGAGACAAAATCTTCTTGACTCTTTTAATGAGATTTATATTCTTAATCTTCATGGAAACGCAAAGAAAAAAGAAGTTTTACCAAATGGTATCTCTAAAGATGAAAATGTTTTTAAAATTACAGAAGGGGTATGCATAGCTTTTTTTGTTAAACTACCTAATATCAAATCTTCTAATTGCCAAGTATACTTTGATGAACTTTGGGGAAAAAGGCAGGAAAAATTTACCACATTGTTAAATCTAAACCTTAATGAGCAAAAGTGGAAATTGATAAAACCAATTTCACCCAAATACTTGTTTATTCCTCAAGATGAAAGCTTATCTACTGAATTTTCTTCCTATATAAGTATATTAGATATTTTTAGTGAAAAATCCCTAGGCGCTCTTACAAAAAGAGACGGTCTAGCTATTGATTTCACAAAGATAGAATTGTTAGATAAAATTAGAAAATTTTCAGATAAGACTCAAGAAGATCAGGTAATTGCTAATAAATTTGAGCTTCCCCTGAAGGATAAAGACCGTTGGGATTTAAAAAAAACTAGACAACATCTTAAAGAAAATTTAAAGTCTGAGTTTTGTAAAAATATTTTTTACCGTCCTTTTGATGAGAGATATATCTACTATGATGAATTCATTGTTGCAAGACGAAATATAAGGATATTGCATAATTTAAACAAAGATAATTTAGCATTAATAACAACTAGACAGCTGGCTAATACAAAATTTACACATGCACTAGTTTCTTCAAAAGCAACAGAGCAATGTTTTATTTCTAATAAAACAAAAGAGGGAGGATATGTTTTTCCATTATATTTATATCCAGAAGACCAAATTGGACGACTAAGTTTCTTTGGGGAAGATTCAAGAAAAACCAATATAAAAGAGGCGTTCATAAATTATTTAAAAAATATACTAAATTTAAATTATGTTCCTAGTGGAACAGGAGACTTAAATAATACTTTTGGCCCTGAAGATGTTTTTTATTATGTATACGGTATACTACATAGCTCTAAATATAGAGCTCGATATGCGGAGCAATTAAGAGATGAGTTTCCAAGAATTTTCTTTAGTAGCAATGTCAAAATATTCGGTTGCTTAGTTGGCTTAGGTAAAGAGTTGGTTAATTTTCATCTCTTGGGTAAAAATCCATTTGATAAATCAAAAACCATTTTTGATGATACTTCAAAATGGAATGTAAAAATTGGCGGAGAAAAACCACAAAATATAGAAGATTGGAAAGTTATGGAAGTTAGATATGATGAAAAGACAAAGCAAGTTTACGTAAATTCTGGACAATATTTTGAAGGCATAGATGAAGAAGTTTGGGAATTTATGGTTGGAGGGTATCAGGTTTTGGATAAATGGTTAAAGGATAGGAAAAAATCCGGAAGAACTTTATCCTATGAAGACCAAATTCATTATATGAAGGTTATTGTTTCTCTCCGCGAAACAATTAGAATAATGAAAGAGATTGACGAATCTATCCCCTCTTGGCCTATCAAATAATTTTATATGAAAAAACTATTGGGTAAAAAATAAAATATGGCAACAAAAGAAATTAACGAAACTCATATAGAAAAACTTAAACAACAAAGGCGTGTTGTTGGGTTTTTGCACTTCGAACATAAGGAAGATCAGAATTTTTCCAAATGGTATTCCATGACAGAAAACTTGGTGATTAGGGCATTTGGACAGAAATCTAATCAAGTATATCAGTTAAGAGATTTACGAAACAATATGATGTCTATTAAAGATTTAAGTTTCCAAATAGAAAATAGAATGAAAAATAAAGATGCGAAAGAAAAGTTGAAAGATTTGTTGACTGTTTTCATGGAAGAGCTCGAATTAGATATGACAATGGAGTTGAAGCCTAATTTTTCAAGGGTAAGTAGTACTTCAATAAAAATTAAGAACACACAGAGCATTACTCAATTTATTAATGTTTCGGCAACTATAAAGCAAATTATTGAAACAATTAAGCAAAATGAGCCTGATTTAGAAAAAATTAAAGAAGCAGAAAATAAATTAGAAGAATTTGAAAATGAAATAAAAAGTCCTGCTCCGATTTGGGCAAAAGTGAAAAATATTCTCGTTTGGTTATTAAACTTTAGTCGAGACGCTTTTCTGCAAGTATTACCGATTATTTTAGAAAAATATAAAAAAGGATGAAAAAGACGAAAATCTAAGAGCAGTGAGAAAGATTATCCCACAGGGGAAAAGCGGGTTTTGGGTTAGAATTAGTTTATATCGAGAGTTTTTTGATATGATTATAATTTATGTATAAATTGAGTCTGTCGGATTTTGCCGAAGTAGGGAAATTGAAATTGTGGGAAATTCAAGCAAAAAATAATTCAACCTCTTATTAGCATTGCTAATCGTTCATCACAGGCGTATAATCTGGTCTAGATTATCAATAAGCCCCATTTATATAATATGAGTTCAAGAAAAATTACCAAATTTAATTGCAGTGAAGCTAGGGATTTTTTTTTGAAAAGTACAAGTTACGTCAGTATTGATCTTCCATTTTATATAAATTTCGGTGATTTACTAAATTTCGTTTCTGCTTACATGATAAAAAAGGATATTGATAGTGTATGCACAATGAATGGTAAAAGATTAAATAGGCCATGTGATTATCCCGATGTAAATAAGATTATATTAAGCTCTAAAGGTAAGCCGTATTCGCTGAGAACCCTACAGATTATTCACCCTGTTTTGTATGTTTATCTTGTTAGATTAATGACAGAAAAAGATAATTGGAAGTATATTCAGACAAGGTTTGAGCAATTTTCAAAAGGATATGTGGATTGCATAAGTATTCCTAGGGAGTCTGAGGATATCCAGTCTGATAAGGCGTCTCTTGTTAAATTCTGGTGGGAGAGCATAGAACAGGAATCGATTAAAAAGTCTTTAAAGTATAACTTTTTGTTTAAGACGGACATATCAGATTGTTACGGTTCAATATATACACATTCAATAGAATGGGCATTAGATGAGAAAGGCAAAGAAGCTGTAAAGGAAAGAATAAGAAAGAATTTGAAGGTAAGATCGTTAGGTCAAGAAATTGACAAAACGATTAGAAGCATGTCGTATAATCAGACGAATGGTATACCAGAAGGAAGTGTGTTGATGGATTTCATAGCTGAAATTGTGCTTGGTTATGCAGATGAACAACTAACTATGCTTATTCGAAAGAGCCGGATTAATAGAAAAGATTTTGCCATATTAAGGTATAGGGATGATTATAGAATATTTGTTAACAACTATAATGTTGGACAGGAAATAATGCGTTTCCTAAATGCAGTTTTATATGATTTGGGAATGAAACTCAATTCTGAAAAGACTACTGACAGTAATGAAGTTATTTTATCTAGCATAAAACCCGAAAAGCTGGAACGTATTTTAATCTCTCCATCAATTGAAAAAAACTTACAGAAAGAAGCTTTAAGAATTTACCAAATATCTAAAAAGTATCCAAGTTCTGGGTTAGTAGCCAAGGAACTCAGTCAATTCTTTTACATGATAGAAGATTTAAAGGAATTAGAAGATAAAGAAGATTTAGAAGTTATAATAACAGTATTTTCTATGATCGGCTATTTTAATCCAAAAGTTATCAACTGGGTGAGCGCCATAATAAGTAGGCTACTTGAATTTGTGGAAGGGCTTAATAATAAAAAAAAGCTAATTAAAATGATACGCAATCGTTATGGTAAAACTTCAAAAATAGACTTAATTGACATATGGTTGCAAAGAATCTCTGCTCCTATGCACATATCAATTGATTATGATGATGACTTGACAAAGGTAGCAATAGGGAGGGTAAAGAATTCTAAGTTATGGAATTGTTATTGGTTGAAAAAGGAATTGGTTTCGCTATTGGATATAGCAGATATATCAGGACTTGTTAAGGGAATTAAAGAGGGAGCAATTATGCCTGCGATTCAAAGAAGTGAGGTTGAATTGTTTAAGACAGATTATTTATAATAAAACGGTATAGAAGATAAAATCTAGCTTGACTTATTAGTTGCAGAGTTCCCTTAGTGATATAATCTAATTATGAGTAAATTGTTTTTTGATATCGAAACGATTCCAATTGAGGATGAGAGGAAAGAGACCCTTAGGGAAATTCATAAGAGAAAAACTGATGATGGGAAAAAAGTTGGAGAATTTGAAGATTTTTTTGCTGACACTTCCTTTAATGGAGCTTTTGGTAGAATCGCCTGTTTATCTTATGCTGTCGATGATAATTCGGTAAAAACTCTTTGTGGAGATGAGAGGAAAATTCTTCAGGATTTTTGGGAAGTTGCAAAAACAATAGATTTATTTATCGGTTTTAACATCATGGATTTTGACTTAAGATTTATTTATCAGAGGTCAATGATCTTAGGAATTAAGCCTACTAAAGAATTAAGTTTCGCAAGGTATCAGAAATTTCCTATATACGATGTTTTATGCGAATGGGTGAAATGGGCTTACATTAAAAAAGGCACATTGCATGAGTTAGCGGTTGCTTTCGGTTTCCCGTCTTCAAAAACAGGAGAAATAGAAGGGAAAGATGTTGCCAAAGCATTTAAAGATGGGAGAATAAAAGAAATTTGTGAATATTGCGAGAAAGATGTTGAGGTCACCAGAAAAATATATAAAAAAATGACGTTCTCAGATAGTGAATAAGAAATTTAAAATTTTATTACCCTTATTTATTTTAGGAATTGTTATTTTTGGCGTATACGCTTACAAGCTTCATGCTTTGGCGGTTGAGGGGAATAAAATTTTTGAGCAAAGATGTCTGAAGGTTAACCCTCCATTAATTGGTTATAAAAACTCGTTTCTTAAATTTGCTGACTATCTTAAAAATCCGAACAAATATTCAGGAGACGAAGTTAAAGGATTTTTCAATGATTATATTGCAGGAATGCGTAAATATGTTGAGGAAGAAAGTAAATGGCTTGAAATAGATAGGAAATATTTGGAAAGTTGGGATTTTAAACTAATTGAACCTTGGTATATAAAAACAGGAGGAGAATATCAATGGAAAATGTATGAGGGATATCGGGATGATGCTAAATATTTATTGGTAACGTTTGATCAGAAAAAAGCAGCTCCAGACAATGACTCCAAGCAAAAAGAAGCAAGAGACAGGAGGGATAAATACTCACAATTATATTTTGATCATTTCAAAAAAGCATCAAAAATTAGTGACTGGAGAAAAATATTCGGAAGCGTTCCTCTTCCAAAGGGCTGTAATGAAGAAAATTTAACTATTCCAAATACGACAGGCGCTATAGATTGGGGCGATAATTCAGCATCACCTTCTCCGACAATGGCCCCAGTTGAAAGCACAAGTCCGCTAATCTGATATAGAGAATCTCAGTTGAAATCTTCTTCAGAACTGTTATATTGAGATCGTACTCAAATTTTCCCTATCGGTTTTTTTAATGGCCGCTTTAGACAGATCCGATAGGATTTGAGTACACTAGGGCGGCCATTTGAATTTTTGGAAAAATTTTTGCGTTTTTTTACTCGCCGACAGTTTTTGGAGCGAGGGAAGGCCGAGCAATAAAAATAGTAGGAGCGGAGGCGACTACCTTTTTAGCAAGAAAGAGGTTCGAATTTTTTCGTAAACGTGCACTGATGGGGATTTTTCAGAAATCCTTGAAGATTTGCTCTGGATATTCCCAAGAAGCTGGAGCGTATCAAAGCCCAGATTGTAAGTTGGGAAAAGCTGCCGGTAAAAAGAAGAGAAAACGCAAAAATTAAATAACAGGAACTGCCATGAAATATATCGTATACTGCCGAAAATCAACGGATGAAAAAAATAAGCAAGTGCTTTCTATTGATCAGCAAATAGCAGAACTAAAAGAATTTGTAATAAGAGAGCATTTAGACGTAATTGATTTTGTAACAGAAGCGAAAACTGCCAAGATTCCGGGCAGAGAAAAGTTCGCGCAAGTTCTAAAAAGAATAGAAAAAGGTGAAGCTCAAGGAATTGTTTCCTGGCATCCGGATAGACTTGCTCGTAACTCCATAGATGGAGGAAAAGTTATTTACTTACTCGATACTGGAAAACTTCTTGATCTCAAATTCCCCTCTTTTTGGTTTGAAAGTACTCCTCAGGGAAAATTTATGCTGTCAATTGCATTTGGCCAATCCAAGTATTATGTTGATAATCTTTCCGAAAATGTTAAAAGAGGAATGAGACATAAACTACGGCTTGGTGTATGGCCATTAAAAGCTCCCTTAGGATACATAAATGATTCGAACACAAAAACAATTCAAATAGATTCGGAAAGATCAAAAGTTATTAAAAAAGCTTTTCAGTTGTTTTCCGAAGGCGGGAAATCTTTTACTCAAATTTCTTTGTATCTCCATAAATTTGGCATTTCAAAGTCAGATGGAAAACCCATGAAAATTAATCAAATAACTAAAATGTTAAAAGATAAGTTTTATATTGGAATATTAAGATACGATGGAGAATATTATCAAGCCTCTCATAAAAAATTTATCTCAAAAGAATTATTCGATGAGGTACAAAAACAGTTCAAATTCACAGAAAGATCAAGGCCCAACAACAGACATAATTTATCTTTCTTGGGACTGATGAAATGCGGAGAATGCAAAGCTTCCATTACGGGAGAAAAGAAATTAAAATTTTACAATGAAACTCAAAGGAAAGCTGAATACACTTATTACAGATGTACCAAAAAACTTGGAAACTGTTTGCAGAAACCAATTACTGAACCCGAACTGGAATTGCAAATAAAAAAAGCTGTTAAGGATGTAGCTTTGCCAAAAAGTTGGGCTAGTGATTGGTATCAGTGGTTAGATAGAGATGAAAAAGAAGAATTAACTTTATCTGAAAACAATATTGCAAAGTTAAAAACCGAAACAGAAACCTTAGATAAGAAATTGAATTTCCTTTTAGATAGCTTTCTTGATCAAGTAATTGATTCCGAGATTTACAAGAAAAAGAAGAATGAATTATTCGAAGGAAAGTTAAAAATAACAGAGGAAATTGAGAAAATAAAACACAATGGCTCAAGTTGGCTCGAACCTATGAGAGAATTCGTGGATGGGGCGTTACAGTGCGGAAAAATCGCGCGCGCAAAAAATACAAAAGAAGATTTGGCAATCTTCGCAAAAACTGTCGGCTCGAACTTCTTTTTACTCAATC
>Ga0209515_10005922_pt1 | contig 15559 bp, 17 predicted proteins | sample Subgroupgradi54m_FD_187454 | JGI IMG/M metagenome (GOLD analysis project Ga0209515, IMG submission 187454) | Subsurface groundwater microbial communities from S. Glens Falls, New York, USA - GMW60B uncontaminated upgradient, 5.4 m (SPAdes)... ...
TAAAATCAGCCAGTACGCCACCAACTGGCAGATCAAACGCATGGCCATCATTGACCGCAATATCCTGCGGATCGGCGTTTTCGAACTGCAGTACACAACTGATATTCCTCCCAAAGTAACGATTAACGAGGCCGTTGAACTCGCCAAGAAATACGGCGATCTCGATTCCAGCAAATTCGTTAACGGCATTCTCGATAACATTCACAAAACTGAAGTGATCCCTAAAGGGGAAAAATCGTGAGTGCCCTCCCACAGCAAAACAGTCTCGCCGTTGAAGAATCCCATTCCTTAGAACAAACCTCCACCAAAAACATGACCGCAGATTTACACATCCACACCCATTTTTCCGATGGGACATCGAGTCCGCAGGAGGTGATCGAACAAACCCACCGGGCAGAGCTCTCTTGTATCAGCATCACCGATCACGATACGATCGATGGAGTTACTCCCACACAACTTTGCGCCCAGGCATTGGAGATTGAGGTTATTGCGGGAATTGAATTATCTTCCGGGTTGGATAACAAAGATATTCATATCTTAGGATATTTGATCGATTGTCAGAACGAAACCCTGAAAAGTGAACTGAATCACATGCAAAACGCCCGTATCGAACGCATGCGGCAGATGATTGAAAAATTGAAAACGCTTGGGATAGATAATATCAGTTTGGAGGAAGTTTGTATCCTTTCGAAATCAAAGTCGGTCGGACGGCCTCATTTGGCCTCCGTCATGCACAAAAAAGGGCTGGTCTCCTCACTACGGGAGGCGTTTGATAAATATATCGGAGAAGGATGTCCGGCCTACGTCGAGAAATATAAAATGACGCCTTTTGAGGCCATTAAACTCATCCGTCAAGCCAAAGGAGTCGCGGTGCTGGCGCATCCGATGGTGACCAACCGCGATGAATTGATCCCGCGTATGGTCGAAGCGGGATTGCAAGGGATTGAAGTGTATTATCCCAATTATTCCAACAATACAATCAGCTACTACGAAGGAATTGCCCGCAAGCATAATTTGATTACAACCGGCGGCTCCGACTCCCACGGAGCGGCCAAGGATAATACGTATATCGGTAAAATTAAAATTTCCTATTCGATCGTTCAACAGTTGAAAGAAGCAGCCAAAACTTCTCGTTGAAAAAAATCAGTCAAGAACAAAGAAATGAAATTAACAGATGTAGATTACATGAGAAAAGCTTTAAGCCTTGCGCTTAAAGCCAAAGGACAGACTTCTCCAAACCCTTTAGTCGGTGCCGTTGTTGTTCGAGATGAAAAGATCGTTAGCGAAGGATGGCATCACTACTGCGGGGGAGATCATGCCGAAGTGATCGCCTTAAAGAAGGCCGGCGCCAGGGCTCAAGGGGCAAAGCTTTATGTCACCTTGGAACCGTGTTCTCATTTTGGGCGCACTCCGCCTTGCGTCGACAAAATCATTGAGGCTGGCATTCGAGAAGTAATCATCGGGATGGTTGATCCTAATCCCGTGAATAACGGGAAATCCATTCAAAAATTAAAACGTACAGGAGTTCAAGTGAAAGCTGGGTTCTTGGAGAACGAATTGGAAAAAATGAATGAACTCTTCATAAAATACATTACGAAAAAATTCCCGTTTGTCGTGGCCAAATGCGCTCAAACTCTCGATGGAAAGATCGCAACAGCTTCAGGAGAATCCAAATGGATCACCTCACAAGAATCCCGCGATTACGCCCATCGGCTGCGTTCGGATTTCGATGGAATAATGGTTGGGATCAATACTGTCTTGAAAGACAACCCTTTCTTAAATGCCAGAAAAAAAATTAAACCGATTAAAAAAATTATCGTCGATTCTGATTTACGTCTGCCGCTGAAAGCCAATCTATTTAAAAATACAAACCCCTCGGACATTGTGATTGCAACGACGAAAGGCGCACCCAAAAATAAATTTGATCAACTTCAAAAGAAAGGGGTCAATTTAATCGTCTGTCCCCGAGCTTCAGGAATTGAAAGAAGGATTCAATTACGTTTTCTATTTAAAGAATTAGCCCATCGAGAAATCACGAATATCTTGATCGAAGGCGGCGGCCGCGTCATTGGCGGAGCGTTGCAAGAAGGATTGGTGGATAAACTTTTAATTTTTGTGGCTCCCAAAATTATGGGAGATCAAGACGCCTTGAGTTCTATTCGCGGTTTAAAAATAAATCGCATCGATCGGTTAATCAAATTAAAGGACTTAACGGTCAAACGGATTTCTGAAGAGATCTTAATTGAGGGATATGTTTACCGGTCTTATTGAAGAACAAGGACGGGTTGAGGGGGTAGAAAAGAAGAGCAATCTTTTTGTCTTGAAGATTTCTGCCCCTAAAATTTTGAAAGGCACAAAACTTGGGGATAGTATCTCCATTGACGGTGTGTGTTTGACAGCGGTTCGAATCAAGAAACCGTGGAATTTAAACTTTGAGATGATGAAGGAAACGATTGAGAAGACGACGTTACAGGATTTGAAACCTGGTTCGCTGGTGAATCTCGAACGTGCTTTGAAGGCCGGCAGCCGTCTGGGAGGGCATTTCGTTACCGGTCACGCAGACGGAGTTGGAACGATTCAAAAAATAGTGAAACAAAAGAATTACGTAGAATTTCGAATTTCTCTCAATAAAGATTTGAAACGCTTCCTTGTTCCAAAAGGATCGGTGGCTATTGATGGAGTGAGTTTAACCCTTGGGAAAGTAAACTCGGCGTTTTTTTCAATTTACCTGATTCCTTACACCTTGAAGCTGACAACGATGGGGATCAAAAAAGAAGGAGACCGAGTTAATATTGAGACGGATTTGCTGGCCAAATATATTTTGAGCAAAAATTCTTAGCACGAGCTTTTATTGATTTTTCCAAATTTGTAATATAGGATATACCGCTATGAAAAAACGCATCGTCATCACCGGCGCAGGCATCTTTGCCTGCAACGGAAAAGGAAAAGAAGAATTCTGGCAGTCGTTAAAAGACGGCAAAGCCGGTTACCATCCGGTGACCGCCACGTTTGATCCCTCCCAATTTCGCACCAACATCGCCGGGGAAATCAGCGACTTCGATCCTACCATCTACATGGGAAAAAAAGGTCTGCGCCTGATGGACCGAAGCGGAAAACTCATTCTCTGCGCCGGCACGCTGTGCATTCAAGACAGTAAATTTATCATCACCGAGGAAAATACCGACGAGGTGGCAGTTTCGACTGGCTCGACGTTGGGCAGTATCCGAAGCATCGTGGAATTCGATGAGATCACCTTAAAAGAAGGTCCGCGCTACGTCAATCCCGGCCTCTTTCCCAACACCGTCATCAACGCCGCGTCCAGCCAAATTTCCATCTGGCATAATATTCAAGGATTCAATTCAACCGTTTCAACCGGCTTTACCGCCAGCCTCGATGCCATGCTCTATGCGTATGATCAGATTCAGGACGGCTTGGTGAAACTGATTTATGCCGGTGGAGTGGAAGAAATGTGCATTCAAACTTTTTTGGGATTTCATTCCTTAAAATTTCTTTCCGGCTCAAAACCCGGAGAATCGTTTGTGAATTGTCCCTTTGACCGACGAAGAAACGGCATCACCTTGGGAGAAGGAGCCGCCATCGTCGCCATGGAAGATTACGAGCAGGCCTCAGCCCGCGGGGCGGACATCATGGCGGAGATCGCGAGTTTTGGAATTTGTTTTGATCCGTTTCGCGTCAACAAATACAATCCGCGCGGGACCGGACTCAAGACAGCCATGCGCCGGGCGTTGGAGGCGGCGGAATTAGAACCGAAAGACATTGATTACATCTGCGCCAATGCCAACTCCACCGTAGCCGCCGACAAAATCGAAACCGAGGCGATCAAAGAAGTTTTCGGCGAATACGCCTACAAAATTCCCATCAGTTCCATCAAATCCATGACCGGCGAATGCTTCAGCGTCTCCGCGGCCTTTTCGGTCGTCGCATCGCTCGGCGCCATCGTCAAAGATTTTATTCCACCGACGATCAATTATCAGGAAAAAGATCCAGACTGTGATCTCGACTATGTCCCCAACCAATCCCGTTCAGCGCATCTTAAAAATGTTTTAATCGTTTCCTTTGGCCCCAGCGGTCAGAATACCTGCATGGTTTTAAGGAGATTTGAGAAGTGAATTCTTTGAAAGCAAAAGTGGCTCTCGTGACAGGCGGCTCGCGCGGGATCGGACGGGCGATTGTTTTGATGCTGGCAAAGTCAGGCTGTTGTGTGGCATTCAGTTACCAGAAAAACCAAGACGCTGCCAAAAGTTTAGAGGAAGAAGTTAAAAATCTGGGAAGCGAGTGCCGGGCGAGTTGTGTTGATGTACGAAATTTTGAAGCTGTCAAATCCTGGGTGGAAGAAACCAAAACGCATTTTGGGCGCCTCGACATCCTCGTCAATAATGCCGGCATCATCATTGATAAAGCCCTCATGCTTATGACGCCCGATGATTGGCAGCAGGTGATCGACACCAATTTAACCGGAACATTTAATGCCAGCCGTGCCTGCATCGTTACTTTTTTGAAACAAAAAAACGGGCTGATTGTGAATATTTCATCGGTGAGCGGTGTTTTTGGACTCCCGCGGCAGACCAATTATTCGGCGAGTAAAGGGGGCATCAATGCCTTTACCAAAGCCCTGGCCAAAGAAGTTTCGGCTTACAATATCCGTGTCAATGCCGTTGCCCCGGGATTTGTGGATACCGAAATTTTGTCCGGATTTAAGGACGAGCAGAAAAAAGAAATCCTAAAATACATTCCACTGGGGCGTTTGGGAACGGTTGAGGACGTGAGCAACTGCGTGAAATTTCTTTTAAGCGAACGTGCTTCTTATATCACCGGCCAGATCATTTGTGTGGACGGCGGAATGACGATGCGCTAAAAAATAAAGGAGATCGATGGAACTCGACATCCGTGAAATCAAAAAGATCATCCCGCACCGATTTCCATTTTTGATGCTGGATAAGGTGATTGATGTTCAACCTAATCAAAAACTGATCGCGATTAAAAATGTCTCCATCGATGAACAATTCTTCATCGGGCATTTTCCGCAGGAAAAAATCATGCCCGGGGTTTTGATCGTGGAAGCCATGGCCCAAGCGGGGTGCATCTATTTTTATTACAGCAAAAATCTTCACGGAAAAAACTGCGTCTATTATCTGGCGAAGGTCGAGGCAAAATTCTTCGCGCCCGTTGTCCCGGGTGATCAGATCAGGATTGAAGTCTCGACCATCAAACTCATGCCGAAGGTGGGTTTCTTAAAAACCCAAGCCTTTGTGAGTGATCGGTTGGTCGCCGAGGCGGAAATTGGATTTAGTGTAAAAGAACTTTGACCCCGCTGTAAAAGAGGCGGGGCAATTGAGATTCTCGGGGAGTAGCGCAGCTCGGCTAGCGCGCAACGTTCGGGACGTTGAGGTCGAGGGTTCAAATCCCTCCTCCCCGACCAAAAAACCAGGAGGATATCATGAGAAAAAGATGTTCGAAATGTCGAAAAATCCAGGATAGAAAACAATTCTCTAAAAACGCGACAAATCACGACGGGTATGACCACTATTGTAAAACCTGTAATCGTAAACGCCTGCACGTGTATTTTCAAACCAAACAAGGAAAAGCCACGATGCAAAGAGCGAGCCGAAAAAGAAAAAATAAATAGAAGATTGTGAAATTTTTTATCTATGTTCAAAGTTAAAAAAAATTTAGCATTAGTATTACTGCTTTTAGCGGTGTCGAGTTTTATCGCCCTTTCAACGGGCGGTGAATTTTTTCACAGCCGCATTCATCATCATACCGATCAGTCTTCTCACGATGAATGTTTCCTCACCCAGCTGCAAGCGCAGGTGTTCACGGTGCTGGCCGCCATTTTTGTTGCCCTGCTGATACAATTTCAAAAATACACGGCTCCAGTCCATCGAATAGTTGTTAGAAAATTCTATCGAATCATTCCCAACCCGCGCGCCCCGCCCGTATCCCTATAATCATAATTAATTAGACATCTGTCATTCCCGAATGCTTCTGTCGGGAATCCATGACCCCCGACAAAAACGTTCGGGGGTGACAATTTTAAAATAAGTTCCAATCATTTTTTTAATAACACAATTTTACTAGTGGGGTCATGTATGAAAAAATTTAAATTTTTCTTAATTATATTCTTTCATTTATGTTTTTTAAGCAACTTTGAATCCCGGGCAGAATCTTCTTTGGAAGAAGAGATGAAAGTCATGAAAGTTCAGTTTGAGGCGATGCAGAAAAGGTTTAGTGTTTTGGAAGAAACCGTGGCAAAGCAACAGTCACAGATTAAAGCTCAGGAAGAAACTAAACAAGCTTATGAACGACGGATTAAAGACTTGGAAGAACAATTGGCGAAAAAAGAAGTCGTAGCCGGCTCATCTTCCTCAATGACTCGTGCGTCTGCCGCCAAATGGCTCCCCGAGATTGGAGTTGTGGCGGATGCGGTCGCCACGTTAGACAGCGCCAAGACCGATACCAATGGATCGGATCGTCTCAGTTTAAGAGAACTTGAACTTGTCTTCGGAAGCGCGGTGGATCCTTTTTCGCGTTTAGATGCAACGATTTCATTTTCCGATACCGAAAATCCGTCCTTGGAAGAAGCTTATTTAACCCGTTTTGGATTACCCTTTGATACAACAGCCCGGCTGGGGAAATTCAAACCCAAAGTCGGTAAAGTTCTCGGCGTGCACCGGGATAGTCTGGATACCGTTGATGAACCGCTTGTGATCCAGCGTTATTTTGGCGCCGAAGGTTTGAACAAAAGCGGCGTTGATTTTTCGAAAACCCTCAATTTACCCTGGCCGATTACGCATCAGGTAACCGTTGGTATTTTGGAAGGAGGTAATGGGGATGGCGGAACAATCTTTGGGCCAGCACGCCGAACACCGACTGCCTACGGACATATCAAAAATTACATTGATTTAACGGATACAACCGGGCTCGAGTTTGGTTTTTCGGATCTGATCGGTTCCCGGGATGACAGCGCGTCGGGTTTTGAAACGCATGTCTTGGGATTTGATACGACGTTAACGCATCAACTCAACGCCACCCAAAATATCAAATTTCAAGGTGAGGCATTTAATGTGCACCGCAAACAAACGTTCAATGCCGATAGTAATATCTGGGGTTCCTACGGTTTGGTAGATTTGCGTTTTCATCCACAATGGTCAACGGGTTTCCGATATGATTATGTTGAACTCGTGGATAATATTAACAATCCGGGAAAAGCCGATCAAGGTTTGAGCGGATATTTAACATTTTACCAGAGTGAATTTGCCCGATGGAGAGCCCAGTTTACGCACAAGAATTTAACCGCGGGAAAAGATGATAATGCCGTTTATCTGCAAGGAACCTTCGCCATCGGCGAACATAAACATAAACTACAATAAATTGATGTCATAAAATATAAGGAGAAGAAATGAAAAGAATGTTAGTGTTTGTTTTTTTATTATTTGCAAATTTTTTCCAAGTTTGCTGGGCGGATCAAAGACCGCTTAAAATCGTCACCACCCAAACGATCTTCGCTGATTTGGTGAAACAGATCGGCAAAGACAAGGTGAGTGTTTCGGCAGTTGCTTCGCCTAAATATAACATTCACTTTATTCAACCCAAACCCAGCGATGTGAGAAAGGTTTCGCAGGCGGATCTTTATGTGAACACCGGGCTGGACCTGGAGGCGTGGTCGGATCCATTGCTCGAAGCTGCCGGTAAACCGCAGCTTTTTCGAAATGGAGGACGAAACGTTGATCTTTCCCAGGGAATAAAACTTCTTAAAATCCCTGATCATCCACTTTCCCGATCGGAAGGGGATATTCATGTCTTCGGGAATCCCCATTTTCAAATGAATCCAGAAAATGCGAAAATCATGGTCAAGACAATATTAGAGAAATTAAAAGAAGTTGATCCAGGGAATGCCTCTTTCTATGAACAGAACGCTCAATCATTTTTGGCGAAGCTGGATCAGAAAATTTCCGAGTGGAAAAATCTCTGTACCGATTGCCGCGGAAAAGAAATTATTTCTTACCATGATGACATCGATTATTTCGCTGATTTTCTGGGTTTGAAAGCCGAGCAGTTCTTGGAACCGAAACCAGGAATTCCTCCGACACCGAAACATCTGACCTTCCTGGAAGATTACGCAAAGAATCGTCAGATCAAAGTGATTGTTTTACCAACGTATTTTTCACGTAAAGAAGCACAAGAATTTTCAAAACGCATCGGTGCGAATGTGATCACGATTTGTCAGAGTGAGGGAGAACTTCCCGGCACGGACGATTTTTTTAGTTTTTTTGATTATAATTTTAAACAAATCAGCGAAGGGATGAAATAATGCACGCCTTTTTACACGTGATGCTATTACCGTTTATTGCCTGTTTAATCTTAAGCGGGATGCACGCGTATTTGGGATTTCATGTGATTGAGCGCCAGGTCATCTTTGTTGACCTGGCGCTCGCCCAGATCGCGGCAGTGGGGGCAAGCTTTGCCTTGATCTTAGGCTACAGCTTAGAGAGTAGCGAAGCGTATTGGTTGTCTTTAATGTTTACCATGGTCGGGGCGGCGATCTTTTCTTTAACAAGATTCAAAAAGCAGCGCATTCCTCAAGAAGCGATCATTGGTATCACCTATGCTGTATCGGCGGCCTTTCTGATCATGATCTTAAGTCGTAGCGGTGAAGGCGACGAACAGATCAAACAGGCGCTGGTTGGAAATATTTTACTGGTCAGCGTCCCTGAGGTTATAAAAATTTCCGTCATTTATTTTCTGGTGGGACTGCTGCATTTTTTGTGCCGTCGGCCCTTCTTCCTGATTTCTAAAGAATCCATACAAGCTTACAGGAACCGACTGAATGTCCGTGGCTGGGATTTTTTATTTTACGTTTCATTCGGGATTGTGGTCACCAGTTCGGTGAAGGTCGCGGGCGTTTTGCTGGTTTTTTCTTTCCTGGTTGTACCGCCGGTTTGCGCCATCCTCTTCTCGGAAAGCCTGAAAACCCGGATGATCCTGGGCTGGTGTGTGGGAGGATTAGGGAGTATTCTGGGAATTCTTGTTTCCTATTTCTTCGATTTTCCAACTGGAGCGAGTGTCGTTTGTGTATTTGGAATCATTTTACTGGCGATGGGATTAGTTAAAAAGATAATTTATTTGACGATGCGCTATCAAGTATGGTAGAGTGGACGCCATGTTAAACAGAGTTTTATTTTTTTTTATTTTATCCGCAATTTTCTGTTCCAATACCAATACCTTCGCGTTTTGGATCTGGACCCCCGAAACAAACAAATGGGTTAATCCCAAGTTTGAAGTCAAAGAAACTCCCCACCTACAATTAGAGTTCGCTCAAAAATTCTATAAAACCAAAGATTACAAAAAAGCCATTTCCGAATTCAACAAACTGATCGCGAATTACCCTCGGTCAAAAGAGGCCCCCGAGGCCCAGTATTATATTGCCCTGTGTTTGGAACAACAGGACAAACTCTATGAAGCATTTAAAGCCTATCAAAAAGTGGTGGAGAAATACCCTTTCAGCGAGCGGTCAGGTGATATTGTTGAACAGCAGTTTAAAATCGGCGAGAAACTTTTGGAAGGCGGAGGGAAGAAAAGCAGCTTTGTCAAGACGGTGGTTGGAGGCGAATACGATGTCGTGGATATCTTTCGAACCGTGATCAAAAATGCCCCTTACGGCCCCCACGCGGTGGCGGCTCAATATAAAATTGGTTTGTATTTACAAGGAAAACAATTATATCAAGAGGCCCGGGATGAATTTGAAAAGGTCACCAACGATTATCCGCAAAGCGAATGGGCCAAGGCCGCCCAATACCAGATTGCCTTAGTGGATGCCAGTCGGTCCTCGGCGCATCAGTATGACCAAAAAGTAACTCAGGTGGCGGAGGAAGAATTTAAGGAATTGGTGAAAACAAATCCGGATGTCGAGCTTTCAAAGAAAGCGCAGAAAGAGATTCAGCAGCTTCGAGAAAAAGAGGCTCATAATAATTTCATCATCGCTCATTTTTACGAAAAACAAAAAAACTACAAATCCGCCAAAATTTATTATATGACTGTTGTGGATAAATACAAAAACACCTCCTGGGCCGTGAAAGCTTTAGAAAAGATTCGAGTGTTGGATCTAAAAATAAAATGATCAATCAATTCCTCCGATCGAGTATTTTTTTACCTCTCTGTTTTCTGGCGATTATTCTTTCCGGCTGCGGTTATTCTACCCGATCATTACTTCCCAGCAGTATCAAGACCATTCATATCGCTCCCTTTAAAAACAAAATCAGTTATAGCAGCGACAATCAGCGCAATCTTTATCTTCCTCTTTTGGAGATTAAGGTTCGTAGTGCCGTGGCCGATCGGTTTTTATTTGATGGACATATGAGGGTGAAAGACAGCGAGATCGCGGATGTGATTTTAAAAGGAGACTTGATCGGCTACGAACGTGAAGTTCTGCGTTATACGGATAATAATGACGTGCAGGAATACCGTATCCGTATTACTGTTTCTATAGAATTATGGGACACTCACGAAAAAAAATCGCTTTGGAGCGAGCCTAGTTTCGCGGGAGAGGCGACCTACTTTCTTACAGGAGCTCAAGCGAAATCAGAAGACACTGCTTTACAAGATGCCTTGACCGATCTGGCCCGCCGAATTGTTGAAAGAACTATTGAAGACTGGTGAAGTACTTTTATGCCGTGACAAAACAATGACGTATCTTTTTTTAGGTGAAGACAGCCGCGCCAAAGACGAAAAAATAGGCGAACTTAAAAAAAAGATCCTTTCCCCTTCCCAATCCTTCCAGTTTGATTATGAAACTCTCCAAGGCGCCAAACTTGAAGAACACCACCTGAAAAAAGCTTTAATGAATCTTCCCGCCCTTTCTCCCCGGCGGCTGGTTGTGATCCGCGAAGGCCATCGACTGTCCCCCCAAAACCAAGACATCCTTGTTCAATTCTTAGAAAAAGCGTATGACCATGCGGTTATTATTTTGGATTCCGATGAGTGGGACCATAAGAATAGTTTCGTAAAAAAAATCAGGAAGATGGTTGATTTGGTCGAATTCTCCTCGGCCAAAAAGCTTGATGTCTTTGATCTCACCCGGACGATTGATTCAAAAAAAGAGACGGAAGCTTTAAAGATCCTGGATCAGCTTCTGAGGGGGGGGACTCATCCTTTACAAATTTTAGGAGCGTTGGTTTGGTTTTGGAAAAAATCGCGCGGGCGTTTTTCGAGAGAACAGTTTAAAGAAGGCCTCTTGGCATTGCAAGAGGCCGACTTGAATATCAAACGGAGCCGTTTGAAACCGGAATATGCGATGGAATTGCTGGTGGTTAAACTGTGCTTGAAAGAAGTCGGCTGAAGGTGGATTTACGTCGAGCGGCGGTATTTTTGTGCAGGATGTTTCGTTTGGCGGCTTTATCAAACTTTTTATAAATGGTCTGTAAAGTCTTCGCGGCCTCGACCTTGTTTTTGGCGGCGATAAAAGCTTTAAACTTTTTCACTGTTTTCTTTATATCGGTCTTAATATCTAAATTGCTTAAATGTCTTCTGCGGTTGATCCGTAAGGCCTTGATTGATGTTCGTCGTTGTGGCAAAAAAATCACCTCCTTTTCAATTGAGGCCATAATATAGCAAAGAGGCATTTTGATGTCAACTGATAAATCGCAACAACCCACAATTCATCGCTCGCTGATTAAATCCACATCCATCATTTCTGCCGGGACATTCTCCTCACGGATCCTGGGATTTATTCGGGATATCATTCTGGCGAAATTGTTTGGAACGCAGGCGACGGCCGATGCTTTTTTTGTGGCGTTTCGCATCCCCAATCTTTTCCGGGATTTGATGGGAGAGGGCGCGGCGAACGCGGCGGTTGTGCCGGTTTTTTCTGAATATGTTCATCAGAAAGATAAGGCGGCGGTGTGGAATTTTGTGAATGTGATTTTCGCGCATTTTTTTATTGTCTTGAGTTTGGCGACGCTGGCCGGAATGATTTTGGCGCCGGTGATTGTCCCGTTGATTGCCCCGGGGTTTATCGGGGATCCTCACAAATTGACTTTGACCATTCAATTGACGCAATTGATGTTTCCCTATTTGATTTTGATTGGATTAACAGCGTGCAGCATGGGGATTTTGTATTCGTTCAAATCTTTTTTCTGGCCGGCGTTTAGTCCGTGTCTGATGAACGTAGCGATGATTACGAGCAGTCTTCTCGCCGCCCAATTTATGAAAGAACCGGTTGTCGGACTCGCTTTTGGGGTTTTGGTCGGAGGGATCTGGCAGCTTATGACACAAATGAAAGTATTAAAAAAAATGGGAATGCCTTTTCGATGGCCAAAGACTTTGAATCATCCCGGAGTGCAAAAGATCGGGAAACTTCTAGTCCCTCGGCTTTTGGGCTCCGGGGTTTATCAGCTGAATATTTTTGTTGATACAATCTGCGCGTCTTTATCGGCGATCGTCGGCGCCGGCGGCATCTCGGCCATTTATTATTCGAATCGAATCATTCAATTTCCTCAGGCCATTTTCGGAATTGCTCTAGCAACAGCTATGCTGCCGGCCATGTCCGGCCTTGCGTCTCGAGGAGATTTTTCCGGTTTGAAAAAAACTTTGGTTTTCTCTTTGAAAAATATCTTTTTGATTATGATGCCCCTCAGCGTCCTTTGTCTGGTTTTGTCGATGCCGATTGTCCGGATTCTTTTTGAGCGGGGAGAATTCAATGCATATTCCGCCCAAATCACCGCGAGCGCTCTTTTTTTCTCCAGCCTGGGGTTGTGGTGTTACGGAGCGGTACGGGTCTTAGTCTCAACCTTTCACGCCCTGCAGGATACCATGACACCGGTTAAGGTGGCGGGCGCATGTTTGCTGATCAACCTGATTTTAAATCTCCTCCTCATGAAACCGCTCAAAGTCGGAGGGATTGCCCTGGCGAGTTCTATCGCGGTTATGGTCAATTTTTTATTATTATTTTTTCTGATGAATAAAAAATTAGGCGGTTTAGAGAAAGGGTTTTTGAATTATTTAATACGGCTCAGCTTGGCGAGTTTGGGTCTTGGGATCGCGGTATTTTTGGGATGGGAATATCTTGGGATTAGCCAAGAAATGATCAAACTCGTGCTCGTCTCTTTAATGGGCGGGGTGGTTTTTTTGATCTTGGGGTTGGTTTTGCAAATTGAAGGGGTTGTGAAAGTTTTTCAAGAAATAAAAAAATTTAACTGAGGAAAGAGCATTTATTTTGGATTTATTATGAATTATTTTAGCGTTACATCTATTTTAATTGTCATAAGTAATATAGGTATGGCGACATTGCTTTTTTTGCATAGCAAAGGGAAAAAAGCTAATGTGATTTTTGGAATTTTTTGTTTGGTGGTTTCAATATGGGGGATAGGCGGTTTCTTTTATTCAACAGCCCATCAAGTAGAAAATGCTTACCGTGCATGGCAAATAGCTAATATTTGCGCAATATTTGTTCCTGTTGTTTTCTATCATTTTGTCGACGTTTACCTAGGCATTAAAAATAGAATTTTTTTGCGATTTTTGTACGCCATCGCCTTTAGTTTATTATTTATTAATTTTTTTTATAAGAAAATTTTTATAGGTGAACTCTCGATATTTTTTAATCAATTTTATTACATCGACTGGATTAAAAGTAAGAATCCACTTTACTTAATCTTTTATATTTCTTTCTACTGGGTTCTTTTGTGTTATACATTTTTTTTAACGATTAATCGTTTCAAAACCACCAATGGTGCCCAACGAAATCAGCTGAAATATATTATTTTAGGTATGCTGGTTGGTTTCTTGGGAGGGCATAGTTGCTTTCCTCCTGTCTTTGGTTGGAAAATCTACCCGTATTTAAATATTCTCATTGCCATTTATCCGCTTATTTTTGGATATGCCATTGTTAAATATCGTTTAATGGATATCACATTAGTCTTAACCCGTACGAGCATCTTCATCGCTGTCTATTCCCTCGTTCTCGGAATTCCCTTCGCTCTTGCCTTTGGTTGGCAGCAAAAATTAATGCTAATGTTTGGGCAGAATTGGTGGATTGTTCCGTTTATTAGTTTGGCCGTACTCGCTACCGTTGGGCCATTTATTTATATTTACCTTCAGCGTAAAGCCGAGGACAGGCTTCTCAAAGAACAGCGCGCGTATCAGGCTGCTTTGCGCCAGGCATCGCTGAGGATGGGGCAGATCAAAGATTTGGCGCGGCTTTTTGAATTGATTATTGATGTTGTGACGCGCGCAGCTAAGATCGAACACGTGGCGATTTATCTTTATGATCCTGTAAAGCGTCAATACCTGCGCCGGGCGTCGAGCAAAAAAGATTCCGCTGTGATTCCTGAAGTCTCCAGCGCAGAGGAGCTTTTTACATACTTTTCTAAAAATCAGGAGCCGGTTGTTTATGATGAAATTAAACAGCGCAGTCAGGATGATCAGGGCCAGGAGCTGATGAGTATAGAATCGTTGATGAGGGAGTTGAATGCCGCGGCGGTTGTGCCCAGTTTTATTGAAAATCGTTTGGTTGCGTTTTTTGCGCTTGGGGGCCAAGTCGGCGGGAAAGCTTTTTAGTGAGGAGGATTCGGCGGCCTTTAGCATTTTGGCAAATCAAGCCGCGCTCGCCATTGATAACATCAATTCCGTTGAGGAGATGAAGAAAACGCAGGAAAAACTTTTTCACGCGGAGAAATTAGCGTATGTGGGACAATTGGCGAGTTCCGTCGTGCATGAGGTGCGTAATCCGTTGACGGCGATTAAGACGTTTGTGAATTATTTGCCTGAAAAATTTCGGCTTCAGGATCTAGAATTTTTGAAACGGTTTGAGGCCATCATTCCTCGTGAGATTGAGCGGATTGATAAGATCGTGCATGAGTTATTGGATTTGGCAAAGCCGCGCCGCCTAAAGAAAAAAGAAGTCAAAATTTCGGACATTGTAAATAGAACCTTGAAATCATTAAAAGATAATTTTCAATTGAAAAAGATTTACGTGGAAAATCAATGTTTGACGGAGAATGATAAAGTTTTATGTGATGAAGAACAGATTCAGCAGGTTTTGTTAAATCTAATTCTGAATGCTTTGGACGCGATGAAAGAAGGCGGCCAATTGAGTGTGAAAATTTGGCAAGAGGCTTCAGCGATGGGGAATGGTGATCGAATGATGATTGCCTTGAAAGATACGGGCTGCGGCATTCCCCAGGATCAGTTGAAAACATTGTTTACGCCTTTTCAGACAACAAAAAAAGATGGCGTGGGTTTAGGACTTATCATCACGCAAGAAATTGTAAAATTGCACGGTGGAGAGATTCAAGTCGAAAGTGAAATAGGCCGAGGAACACAGTTTACCGTGGCGTTGCCGGTAAATAGTTGAAACTCAAAAAATGACCATCCAACAAAAACTTAAAACCCTTCCTCTCACCAGCGGTGTTTATTTGATGAAAGGCGCTCACGGAGAAATCTTGTATGTGGGCAAGGCCATTTCTCTTCGTAAGCGTGTTCAATCTTATTTTCGTAAATCCAACGAACATTTATCCAAGACGGATCTTTTAGTTGAAGAATCGGA
>Ga0209515_10005924_pt1 | contig 15556 bp, 16 predicted proteins | sample Subgroupgradi54m_FD_187454 | JGI IMG/M metagenome (GOLD analysis project Ga0209515, IMG submission 187454) | Subsurface groundwater microbial communities from S. Glens Falls, New York, USA - GMW60B uncontaminated upgradient, 5.4 m (SPAdes)... ...
GCAGCGACAGCGGCAAGCTGCCGCGCCAGGCACTCGACCAGGTGTTCGCTCAATGGAAGGCCGGCGCTCGCGCCGCGCCGGCGACCGGCTTTCAGTTCTCGGTGCCGAACGACCACCCCGCCCTGCCCGGCCACTTTCCGGGCCGCCCCATCGTGCCGGGCGTGCTGCTGCTCGACCAGGTGCTCACCGGTGTCAGCAGCGCGCTGAAGCGCCCGGTGCGCTTGCTGCAGCAGGTCAAGTTCGCGTCGGCGCTGTTGCCCGACGAGACCGCGCGGGTTGTCTTCGACAGCGACGGCGAGCGCGTCAAGTTCTCCGTCACCGCGCAGCGCGCCGGAGCGGCGGTTTCCTTGGCCAGCGGCAGCATCTTGCTGGCTGCCCAGGCGGCGGCACCCGGATGAAGCTCTGGAAAGCCAAGGCCGAGCGCGGCAGTGCCTGGCTGATCCGCCTCATCGTCTGGCTCGCGCGCACCGTGGGCCGGCCGTTCTGCCGTGCGCTGCTGTACCCGATCGTGCTGTACTTCGTCGTCACCGACGGCATTGCGCGGCGCGCCTCGTACGAGTTCCTGGCCACTGCGCAGGGGCGCGGCGCACGCTGGGTCGACGTGTTCGCGCACATCCACTGGTTCGCCGCCACGCTGCTCGACCGCGTCTACATGGCGAGCGGCGAGTTCCAACGATTTCACGTCACGATCGTTGGCGATGGCCTGGTTCGCGAGGCGCTGAAGGCGGGCAAGGGCTGCATGCTGCTCGGCTCGCACCTGGGCAGCTTCTCGACCTGATGATGCTCGCCAACCAGGCCTTGAGCGACCAGCCCATCACCGTGCTGATGCACTTCGACCCGCGCTCGCGCTTGCGCCGCATCGCCGGCATCGACGACAACAAGCTGCAGATCATCCAGCTCGGCCGGCCCGACAGCTTCCTGCGTGCCTTCGATGTGCTCGAGCGCGGCGGCATCGTCGCGGCGCTCGCGGATCGGGTCGACGGCGCGGCCCATCTGGAAAGCGACTTCTTCGGCCGCCCGGCCTCCTTCCCGGTCGGCCCGCATGTGCTGGCAGCGCGTTCGGGCGCGCCGGTGCTGATGTGTTTCGGGCTCTATGAAGGCGGTACCAACTACCGCATCGAGTTCGTCGACTTCGGCCCCGCAGCACCGCAACAAAGCCGCGGCGCGCAGTTGCAGCCGGCGGTGGACCACTACGCGTCGCTGCTTGAGCGGTATGCGCGGCGCTTTCCGCTGAACTGGTTCAACTTCTACCCGTACTGGGCGGCGCCGTGACGGCGTTTCGTTCGTTGCGCATCGCAGCGTTGACCGGCTTGCTGGCCTGGACCGGGCTCGTCTCGGCGCAAGCCCTCAGCGTCGCGAGCTTGCAGCGCCTGCTGCAGGACGCGCCCAAGCACGAGCTGCGCTTTCAGGAGACGCGCGAATCGCAATGGCTGTCGTCGCCGATCGAATCGAGCGGCAGCATGAACGCGAGCGCGACCGTGCTCGAGAAGATGGTCGAGAAGCCGCGCCGCGAGACTTGGCGCATCCTCGACGACCGGATGCAGCTCGTCACGCCCGGATCGAACGCCGTCAAGGAGTTCATGTTCAGCGAAGCACCCGCCGTGGCCGCCCTCGCACGCGCCCTGCGCAGCGCGATCGCCGGCGACCTGCCCTCACTGGACAAGGACTTCAAGCTCGTTCCAGGCGGCGATGAACGCCTGTGGACACTGCAGCTCACGCCGCGCCGCTCCGACATCTCACGCCACCTGAGGCAGCTCGAGCTGCAAGGCACCGGCCGTTATCTGCAGGTGATCGTGATCGTCGAAGCGCAAGGCGACCGCACCACCACGCGCCTGATCCACGATTGAGTCTTTTATATTTCATGACACACCACCCGCCCGTTCGCACCGACCCTTCGACAAGCTCAGGGCGATCGGAAATACAAGCTCAGCCCGAACGGAGCTTGCTGTGTCATGAATGGAAATGCTCGATAGGATGCCAATGTTCGACAAGGACCCGTTGACCGCCATGCAGGCCATCAGCGCCGCGCAACAACTGGCGTTTGCGCCGCTCGCGTTCCACGCGACCTCGGTGATGCGCGACCGCGGCGTACTGGCCGCCCTCGCCGAGGCGGTGCCGAACGGCTTGCGCATCGAAGACGTGGCCGCCAGCACCGGCTTGTCACCCTACGCCTGCCGCGTGCTGCTCGAAGCCGGGCTCGGCCTGCACATCGTGTGGCGGCGCGACGAGCGTTTTCACCTCGGCAAGCTCGGGCGCTTCTTGCTCGAAGACGAGATGACCCGCGTCAACTTCGACTTCAGCCGCGACGTCTGCTACCAGGCGGCGGCGCATCTGGACCAAGCCCTGACCGAGGGCACGCCCGCCGGCCTGAAGACGATCGGCCCTTGGGCCACGCTGTACGAAGGCCTGTCGATCATGCCGGAGCCGGCACGGCGCAGCTGGTTCGCGTTCGACCACTTCTACTCCGACCAGGCCTTCCCGGCGGTCTGCGAGCGGCTCGCCGCCGACCCGCCACCGAGCCTGCTCGACGTCGGCTGCAACACCGGCCGGTTTGCGCGCCTGTGCCTGGATCGGCTGCCCGGCACCACGATCGGCCTGGCCGACCTGCCGATCCAGCTCGACCTGCTGCGCGAGTCGCTGCGGGAGGCCGGGCAGCTCGGCCGGGTGCGCTGTCACCCAACCGACCTGCTCGACCCGCAGGTCGCGTTGCCCGGCGGCTATCCGCTGATCTGGATGAGCCAGCTGCTCGATTGTTTCTCCGACGACGAGATCGTCACCATCCTGCAAAAGGTCCGCGCCGCGCTGCCGCCGGGCGGGCGGCTGTGGATTCTGGAGCTGTTCTGGGACCGCCAGCGCTTCGAGGCCGCGGCCTTCAGCCTGCAGCAGACTTCGCTGTATTTCACCTGCGTTGCCAACGGCAACAGCCAGATGTACGACTCGAAAGTCTTTCTCGCGCTGCTGCCGCGCGCCGGCCTGGTGGCCACCCAGGTGACCGACGGCGTGGGCGGATTTCACACTCTGGTGGAATGCTGCGCCGCGGTGTAGCCACAGCGTAATTCGGGTCGACTAGACTTCGCAGCGCATCATTCGGGAGAAGGCGTTGGGCGGGACCGGGACTGGGGAGGTCGCCGGCCTGCAGTGCCCAGCCCTCACCAACGGGAGTTCAGAGTGTCAGGAATCGCGGGCTACAGCACCGTGCACGCTGCCGGAGTCGACAACGCCGATTCGTGGCAAGCCATCGTTGCCGGTCGGTCCGGCTTGAAATCGAACGACTTGTCGTGGTGCGACCTGCCTTGCTGGGTCGGTGAAGTGGAAGGTGTCGACGACAGCCCGCTGCCGCTCGAATGGATGGCCTGGGACTGCCGCAGCCAGCGCCTGGCCTGGATGGCGCTGCAGCGCAACCAGTTTCGCCAGGCCGTCGCCGCCGCGGTGGCGCGTTACGGCGCGCAGCGGATCGGCGTGGTACTGGGCTCGAGCACCTCGGGCATCCGCAGCACCGAGCTCGCTTACAGCCGCCGCCTTCACGACGGCCGCTGGCCCGACGACTTCGACTACCGGCGCAGCCACTCGCTCGACGCGGTGTGCCGCTTCAGCGCCGCGGTGCTCGGGCTGCAGGGCCCGATGGTGGCGATCTCGACCGCCTGCTCATCGAGCACCAAGGTGTTCGTGACGGCACAACGCTGGATCGACTGCGGGCTGATCGACGCGGCCGTGGTCGGCGGGGTCGACAGCCTGTGCCTGTCGACGCTGTACGGCTTCAACTCGCTGCAACTGCTGTCGGGCGACATGTGCCGCCCCTTCGATGCCGCGCGCGGCGGCATTTCGATCGGCGAAGCGGCCGGCTTCGTGCTGCTCGACAAACAGGCCGCGGCGATCAACTTCGTCGGCGGTGGCGAGTCGAGCGACGCCTGGCACATGTCGACACCGCACCCCGAGGGCATCGGTGCGCAGGACGCGATGCGTGGCGCATTGAAGGCGGCGCAGCTTGCGCCGGAAAACATCGGTTATGTCAACGCGCACGGCACTGCGACGCTGGCGAACGACCGCGCCGAAGCCGCGGCCACCCAGGCGATCTTCGGCGCCGGCGCGGTGCCGGTGTCGTCGACCAAGGGCGTGACCGGCCACACGCTGGGGGCGGCAGGCATCACCGAAGCGATCGTCGTGATCCAGGCGCTCGAGCAGCAGACGCTGCCGCCGTCGGCCAACCTGCGCGAGCTCGAGCCGGACCTCGCCATCGATGTGATCACGCAGCCGCGCAGCGCCGGGCTGCGCTACGCGATGAGCAACAACTTCGGGTTCGGCGGCAGCAACTGCTCGCTGATCTTCGGCCGGGCGGATTGATATGACCCCCTACACACCTGCGGTGTGGTCCCCCGAGGGGGATCAGGCCTCTTGGGGCGGCCCTGCGAGGCCTGACATGGCGCTGCAATTCAATCTCTACGCGGCCGGCGTGCTGGCGCCCGGCATCGATTCGCTGCAAGCGCTGCTGGCCTTGGCGCACGGCGCTGAACTGCCCGCCGGCGCGACGCTCGAGTTGCCGAGCCCCAAGGCCTTGCCGCCCAACGAGCGCCGGCGCGCCAGCCAGGTGGTTCGACTGACCCTCGCGTGTGCCGAGCAGGCCCTGCAGGCGAGCCCGTTCCCGGTCGACGCGCTGCGCATGGTGTTCGCGTCGGACGAGGGCACCGGCGAGGTCTGCCAGCAGATGCTCGAGGCGCTGGCGACCACGCGAATGGTGTCGCCGCTGCTGTTTCACAACTCGGTGCACAACGCACCGTCGGGCTATCTGTCGATCGGGGTCCAGAACCGCCAATCGGCCACCAGCGTGAGCCTGGGCTCGGAGAGTTTCGCGAGCGGATTGCTGTGTGCGGCCAGCGAGGCCTGCAGCAGCGGCCAGCCGGTACTGTTCCTCAGCTACGACCCGGCGATGACCGAGCCGCTGCGCGCGCTGCTGCCGGTCGAACAGGCCACCGCGTCGGCCTGGATCATCGCATCGGGCAAGGCGCCGGCGGGGCACTCGCCGCTCGCCTCGTTCGAGCTGAGCCTGCATCCGACCGCGTCGACTGCAAATCACGCATTGCCGGCTTGGCTGCCTGCCGCCTGGGCCGCCAACAGCAGCGCCCAGGGCCTGGTCGCGCTGGCCTTGCTCGACGCCCCTCGCGGCCAGGCTGCGTGCGACTTGCCGCTCGGCGCGCAGGTGCTGCGGCTGGCGCGCCTGGAACCGGCGCCCACGCTGAACCGCGCGCAGATCGAAAGCCGCGTCCCGCACGCCGGGGCAATGTGCCTGCTCGACTCGGTGCAGCAATGGGATGCAACCTCCATCGTCTGCCAGGCGCTGGCGCCAACCGCCGCGCATCCGCTGGCGCGAGCCCAGGCCGTGCCGGCGATCGCCGCGGTCGAATACGCGGCGCAGGCAGCGGCGGTGCATGGCGCGCTGCTCGACGCGACCGATTCGCCACGCGAGGGCATGCTGGCCAAGCTGTCCGAGGTCGAGCTGTGTGCAACGACGCTCGATGCCGCCGGCGGCGCGCTTACGGTTCGTGCCGACATGCTGAGCCGCGTCGCGACCGGCTGCATGTATTCGTTCGAAGTCTCCGACCAACGTGCCTGTGTCGTGCGCGGTCGTTTGCTGGTGGCGTTTCAGGCATGAGCAGCACCACTCTCAAGCGAGCGCTGGTGACCGGCGGCAGTGGCGGCATCGGCGCGGCAATCTGCAGCGCGCTCGCCGCGACCGGCGTGCATGTGATCGTGCATGCCAACACGCGGCTGGATCGCGCCCGCGAGCTGGCTGCGGCGCTGGTGGCGCAAGGACGACAGGCAAGCGCGGTGGCGTTCGACCTCACCGACGCAGCGCAGGTGCAGTCGGCGGTCGAAACGCTGCTCGCCGCGGCGCCGATCCAGATCCTCATCAACAACGCCGGCATCCATGACGACGCACTGCTCGCCGGCATGTCGGCCGCAGCCTGGGACGGTGTCATCGACGCCAACCTGAACGGCTTCTTCCGCGTCACCCAGCCGCTGCTGCTGCCGATGGTTCGCACGCGCTGGGGCCGCATCGTCAACATCACGTCGGTCGCGGGCCAGGCCGGCAACAGGGGCCAGGCGAACTACGCGGCCGCCAAGGCCGGGCTGCACGGCGCCACCAAGTCGCTGGCGCTCGAGCTGGCGGGGCGCGGCATCACGGTCAATGCGGTGGCGCCGGGCATCATTCAAACCGGAATGATCGACGGCGCCTTCCCACCCGACAAGATCAAGGCGCTGGTGCCGGCCGGCCGCGCCGGAACGCCCGACGAAGTGGCTGCGCTGGTGGCCTTCCTCGCCTCGGATGCGGCAAGCTACGTCACCGGCCAGATCATCGGCGTCAACGGCGGCTTGTACTGACATGCTCTCCCCCACCCGCAACCCGCAAGCGCCGTCCTGGGACGGCGTCTGGATCGCCATTCCCGCCTACAACGAAGAGCGCACGATTCGCGCGCTGGCGCTGTCGGCATTGGTGCTGTGCCCACGCGTGATGGTGGTCGACGACGGCTCCAGCGACGCGACACTCAGCGAGCTCGAGGGCCTGCCCATCACGCTGCTGCGCCATGCCGCCAACCGCGGCAAGGCGGCGAGCCTGTGCACGGCGTTTGCCCACGCGCTGGCGCACGACGCACGCTGCGTCGTCGCACTCGACGGCGACGGTCAGCACGACCCGCTCGACGCCGCCAGCCTGCTGGCCGCGTGGCTGGCGCAGCCCGATCGCCTGGTCATCGGCTCGCGGCTGCACGACAAGTCGCAGTTCCCGATCGCGCGCTACCGCGCCAACCGCTTTGCCTGCTTCTGGATCTCGTGGGCGGCCGGCCACCCGATCGCCGACTCGCAGTCGGGTTTCCGCGTCTACTCGAAGCCGGTGATGGGAATCGCGACCAGCGGCCGGGTGCACGGCAGCCGCTTCACCTTCGAAAGCGAAATCCTCATCGAGGCCGCCAACCAGGGCCACCTGACGCTCGCCGTCGCGATCCCCGGGCGCTACCCGGTCAACGCGCGGCGCAGCCACTTCCGCCCGGTGGTCGACATCACCAAGATCGTGCTGATGGTCGCGACCCGGCTGCTGAAAAGAGGCATGTACCTGCCGGGCCTGTGGCGCAGCCTGCAGCCGGCGCAGGTGCTGGCGCGCCCGCACGCCGACCTGCACACCGACCTGCGAGAGCCGTCGCTGTGAGCCGGGCCCTGCTGCGCGCCGAGAACATCAGCTACCGATATCCGAAGCAGCCCGAGCTGGCGCTGCAGGGCGTCGACCTCACCTTGTCGCGCGGCCAGGCCTTAGGGCTGCTCGGGCCCAACGGATCGGGCAAGTCGACGCTGATCAACCTGCTGATCGGCCTGCGCACGCCGCAGAGCGGCGCGGTGCGCCATGTCGGCGAGCACAAGCCGGTGATCGCCTGGGTGCCGCAGGAATACGCGTTCTACCCCGAGCTCACCTGCCACGAGAACCTGAAGTTCTTCGTTTCGATGCTCGACGTGCCAGCGGCGCAGGCGGCAGCGCGCATCGCACAGGTCGAGCACGCCTGTGTGTTGCAGGAGTTCGCCGCCAAGCTCGCACGCCATTGTTCCGGCGGCGTGCGGCGCCGCCTGAACATCGCGATCGCGCTGCTGCAGCAACCCGACGTGCTGCTGCTCGACGAGCCCACTGTCGGTGTCGATCCGCAGTCGCGCGCCTTCCTGCTCGACCAGGTACGCCAGCTCGCTCAGAGCGGCACCGCGATCCTGTACGCGACCCACTACATGGAGGAAGTGAGCGCCGTGTGCGACCAGGTGCTGGTGCTCGACCACGGCCACGTGCTGGCCGGCGGCGACTTGCAGACGCTGTTGCGCGGCACCGCGGCGACCGGGCCGTTCGACAGTCTCGAGGCGCTTTTCATGCACCACACCAAGCGCTCGTTGCGCGACTGAAGAGGCTGAGCAGATATTGTTCCGCAGCCACGTCATCCCGGCGCACGCCGGGATCCACTCTGTGCGCACGCGCCGTGAAGCAGCAGTGGATCCCGGCGTGCGCCGGGATGACAATGGAAAAACTCTCAACCTCTGACTCCATGCGCAAGCTCAGGCAGGCGATCAACATCGCGAAGAAGGAGTGGCGGCTGCTGCTGCGCAACCCGCACGGCCTCGCGGTGCTGTTCCTGATGCCGGCGGTGTTCATCCTCGTGATGTCGTTCGCGCTGAAGAACACGCTCACCTCGGCCAACGTCGAGTTCCCGGCGACCGGCTGGGTCATCGAAGACAGCGGCCCGATCGCCGCGCAATGGGCCAAGGAATGGATCGCACGCAACGGCGGTGAGCGTTACGCGACCCGCGCGCAACTGCAGGAAGCCCTGCGCTCGCGCCAGGTGCTGGCCGGTGTGATCGTGCAACCGCAGTGGCTCGACGAGCACGGCAAGCCGCGCGCCGACCACATCGACCTGTGGTTGAGCAACCGCATCCAGCCGGCCGGCGCAAGCCGCCTGCGCGCCGAGCTCAGCTACTCGATGCTGCAGCTGCAGATGAAGGCCGCTGCTGCGGCCGCCGGACCGTTCGCCAGCATCCTGCTCGACAGCGCATCCAGCGCCGAGCTGCTGCCGGCATCGGGCTCGCTGAAGATCCGCTACCTGTACGAGATCGAGTCCGGCCGCAAGATGACCGCCGTGCAGCAAAGCGTGCCGGCGTGGCTGATCTTCGGCATGTTCTTCGTCGTGATCCCGATCGCCGGCGTGCTGATCCAGGAGCGCAACGACGGCACGCTGACCCGCATCGCCACCTTCGGTGTCACGCCCGGCGCGGTGCTCGGCGGCAAGCTGCTCGCCTTCATGGCGCTCAACTGGATCCAGCTCTTCTTCATGCTGATGGTCGGGCGCTGGCTGGTGCCCGCGCTGGGCGGCGACACGCTGTACCTCGACCTGTCGGCCGGCTGGTTCCTGCTGATGGTGCTGGCGACCAGTGCGGCTGCGGTCGGGTTGGCGCTGCTGATTGCCGCCCATACGCGGGCCTTCGACCATGCCGCAGCGCTCGGCGGCGGTGCCAACGTCGTGCTCGGCGCGATCGCCGGCATCATGGTGCCGCGCACGCTGATGCCGCCCGGCATGCAGACGGTCTCCGAGTGGTCGCCGATGGGCTGGGCCCTCGACGGCATGCAGACGGTGTTCCTCGGCGCGCCCGACGCGGCGCAGATCGTTCCGAAGGCGGCGCTGCTGTTCGGCTTTGCCGCACTGTGCCTGGCGCTGAGCTGGCGCCCGATCCGGCACCAGGAGCGCGCCGACTGACGGGCTGAAGCGAAACCTTATTCGGCGCCGACCCGCGCCTTCATTCGCTCGCAGTACGCGAGCAGCGCCGGCTGCGCCAGCACGCGTGCCTGGACCGGGTTGGCAAGCGGCACCCAGATGATGTTGGCGAGAAACGCGTAGGCCACGGCGTCGATCGCCGCCGGCTGCGCGCCGCCGTAGAACGGTTGCTCACCGAGCGCGCCAGCGAGCGTGTCGATGTCGGCCACGCCGCGCGCGCAGATTTCGTCGCGGCTGTGCCTGCCCATGCCCTGGCCGTGCAGGTCGCGCCGCATCTTGCGCCGGATCAGCGGCGGCACGATATGCCGCACACCCGCCGGCATCGCGCCGAAAAACGCCGGGCCGGTGAAGGCCCAGCCGGCAGCGTCGACCCAGCGCAGCCACAGCATCGCGAAATACAGGTGCTCTTCGAGCAGCCTGCGCAGCGCGAGCTGGGTCGGTGTTTCGGGGGCGGCGAGCGCCGCCGGCATCTGCGCCGCATAGCGCTGCTGCAGGTAGGCGACGATGGCGGCCGAATCGGCCACCACGCGGCCGTCGTCGCGCAGCACCGGCAGCTTGCCCTTGGGCGTGCGCAGCGGCGTCGCATCGTTGATGCAGCGGTGCTCGATGCCGGACAGGCGCATGAAGACCTCGGCCTTCATGCAAAACGGGCTCAGGTTCATCAACCCGGTCCCGCGCGGAAATTGCAACAGTTCGATCATCCCGGCTCCCTCGCTCGTCGTGGCGAGCGAGGTTAGCGCATGGCGCGCCGGCCGGGGGTCGAGACTGGCTTACTGGTGGTGGTAGCGGCGCTGGTCCTGCGGCACCGGCTGCCAGCCGCCGCGGTGCTGCTCGCCGTACTCGTCGCGTCGGCCGTCGCGGTCACGCCAGCCGTCGTGGTCGCGGCGCTGCCATTGGCGAGCCCGGGCGTCCCAGTAGCGGCCGCCGTAACCGCCGTAAACGACTGCCGAGGGGCCGTAGTAGGCACGCGGCGCGACAACCACCGGCGCCGGGCGGTAAACGACGCGCGGCGCGGGCTGGTAGTACACCGGAGCCGGTTCGTAGTAGACCGGGGCCGGCTCGTAATACACCGGCGCGGGTTCGTAGTAGACCGGGGCGGGCGCGTAAATCGGCCCATTCGACACCGCCACGCCGATCGGCGCAGCGTTGATGCCGATCGCCCAGGAAACGTTGGTACGGGCATTGGCCGCGCCGGTGGCCAGCGCACACGAGGCGGCGGCCAGAACAATGACGAATAGCTTCTTCATGAGTTGCTCCGTTGTGGCGCTTACGTCTGCGCCTCGAAACAACGTCCTCGGGGGTGCACAGCGTTGACGGACAAACACCCGCATAAGGTAAAGACACGTTTCCGTGGCGGGCGGCAAAGTCCATGCCAAGGCCGGCGGCGCCGATAGAATCGTTTACATCATGACGTCGCCAAAAAGCAATGCCCCCGCCGAGCCCGAGCACAAGCCCGGCAACTTCCTGCGCCATGTGATCGAGCGCGACATCGAGCAAGGCAGCCATGCGGGCAGCCGCTGGGGCGGCAGCCCCGGGGATGCAACCCATCACGCGGCCGGAGTGCCGGACAGCGCCAGGATCCGGACCCGCTTTCCACCCGAACCGAACGGTTACTTGCACATCGGCCACGCCAAGAGCATCTGGCTCAACTTCGGCCTGGCGCGCGAGTACGGCGGCGTGTGTCACCTGCGCTTCGACGACACCAACCCCGAGAAGGAAGAGCAGGAGTACGTCGACGCGATCATCGACGCGGTGAAGTGGCTGGGCTACGACTGGGAAGCCAAGGGCGCGTCGCACCTGTTCTACGCCAGCAGCTATTTCGACGTGATGTACCGCGCGGCCGAGTATCTGATCGAGACCGGCCACGCCTACGTCGACGAGCAGACCGCCGACGAGATGCGAATGAACCGCGGCGACTTCGCGACGCCGGGGCGCGACAGCGCGCACCGCAAGCGCTCACCCGAAGACAACCTGCGGCGCTTTCGCGAAATGCGCGACGGCCGACACCCCGACGGCGCGATGGTGCTGCGGGCCAAGATCGACATGGCCCACCCGAACATCAACCTGCGCGACCCGGCGCTGTACCGCATCAAGCGCGCGACCCATCACAACACCGGCGACACCTGGTGCATCTACCCGATGTACTCGTACGCGCACCCGATCGAAGACGCGCTCGAGAACATCACTCACAGCATCTGCACGCTCGAGTTCGAGGACCAGCGCCCGTTCTACGACTGGACGCTCGAGCGCCTGGTGCCGATGCTGCGCGAGCCGCAGTTCCAGCGTGCGCGTCAGCTGATCGAGAAGATTGCCGGCGAAGGCATCGAGGCCGGCAAGGAGTTCGCGCTGCATTGCCACAACCAGGCCGACAAGCTGTTCGCGAGCCCGGCCGAAGCCAAGATGCACGCGCTGTTCCAGCGCTGGGACCACGACAGCGACCGGGTGCTGAACGACCTGCCGCAGTTCTTCGCGCTGTTGCAGCACGAGACCGCGCAGTTCACGCCGCTGCTCGCGCACGCGCTCGACGGCGAAGCGCCGAACGTCTTCCTTCTGCCCCACCAGTACGAGTTCGCGCGCCTGAACCTGACCTACATCGTGACGAGCAAGCGCAAGCTCAAGCAGCTCGTCGACGAACATCATGTCGACGGCTGGGACGACCCGCGCATGCCCACGCTGGCCGGCCTGCGCCGGCGCGGGTACACGCCCGAGAGCCTGCGCTTGATGGCCGAGCGCAGCGGCGTCAGCAAGGCCGGCGGCTGGATCGACTACTCGAGCCTTGACATCGCGCTGCGCGACGACCTGGATCCGAAGGCGCCGCGCGCCTGTGCGGTGCTGGACCCGCTGAAGCTCAAGCTCGTCAACTTCGCTGACGAGTTCGGCAGCGAGTCGCACCAGGAGCCTTGCCATGCCCCGGTGCATCCGGCCCAGCCCGAGCTCGGCAAGCGCGATTTCGTCCTGACCCACGAGCTGTGGATCGAGCGCGAAGACTTCATGGAAGTACCGAGCAAGGGCTACCACCGACTCTACCCGGGCAATCGCAGCCGGCTCAAATACGGCTACGTGATCGAGTGCACCGGCTGCGAGAAAGACGCGGCCGGCAACGTCACCGCCGTGCTCGCGCACCTCGTGCACGACACCAAGAGCGGCACGCCGGGCGCCGACGCGGTGAAGGTCAAGGGCGTCATCACCTGGGTCAGCGCCAGCACCGGTGTCGCTGCCGAGGTGCGACTGTACGACCGCCTGTTCACCGAAGCACAGCCCGACGCCGGCGGGCGCGACTTCCTGAGCGTGTTGAACCCGGCGAGCAAGAAGGTCGTGACGGCCTACCTCGAGCCCTCGCTGGCCGGCGCGGCCGCGGACCAGAGGTTCCAGTTCGAACGGCACGGCTACTTCGTGGCGGACTGCAAGGACCATGCGCAGGGCGCACCGGCGTTCAACAAGATCACGGGGTTGAAGGACAGTTGGGTGAAGTGGGTCGCCAAAGAGAGCGCATGAAAAAGCCGGCACCGCGTGTCATCGTGTTTGCCGGTCCGAATGGCGCGGGCAAGACGACACATGCAGAGCCGATTCTTCGAACAGGCGGGCAGGAGCGCCATTTGCTCGAGATGCAGCAGTACTTCCTCTGCAACCCGGACCCGCGCATGGCACCGACACCACCGACCGACGACCTCGACAAGCCCCCGTCAACCCCACGCCCGGCGCGGCGCCGCACCGACATCGCGCCGGGCGAACGCCGCGGCACCACGCGCACGCTCGAGGATCGCGCACTGTCCAACACCGACAGCCCGCTCGAATCGCTGGGCAAGGCGATCTCGACCTCGGTGATCGAAGCCGCCGAAGAAGACGAGAAGACGCGCTGAGAGACGGCCCGTGGCACCATTCGCCATGGCCCTGTCATCCGCCGAACTCGAACGGATCGCCGCGCTGACGCTGGCTCACTACAGCACTCGCGCCGAGGACTTCTGGCATGGCACACGCGAGCATGACGTGAGCCAGAACATCGCGGCGCTGCTGCGCCACATCGAGGCCGACGCGCCGTTCGCGATCCTCGACCTGGGCTGCGGTCCGGGGCGTGACTTGAAGACCTTCGCTGCAATGGGACACGCGCCGGTCGGGCTCGACGGCGCGGCCGAGTTCGTCGCGATGGCGCGCGCTTACAGCGGCTGCGAGGTGTTGCAGCAGAACCTGCTCGCGCTCGACCTGCCGCCGGCGCGCTTCGACGGTGTCTTCGCCAATGCCGTGCTGTTTCATGTGCCGGCCCAGGAACTGCCGCGTGTGCTCGCCGAGCTGCACGCGACGCTGCGGCCGGGCGGCGTGTTGTTCAGCTCGAACCCGCGCGGCCAGGGCCAGGAAGGCTGGAACGGCGGGCGCTACGGCGCTTATCACGACCTCGACAGCTGGCGCTCGCAAATGGGCGGCGCAGGCTTTGTCGAGCTCGAGCACTACTACCGTCCCGAAGGACTGCCGCGCGACCAGCAGCCGTGGCTGGCGAGCGTCTGGCGCAAACCCCTGCAAGCCGGGTAGGTGCGCCTCAGAGCCTCGTCATCCCGGCGCACGCCGGGATCCATTGGTGATCGATGCGCGCTGCGGCGAGAGTGGATCCCGGCGTGCGCCGGGATGACATCATCTCAACCTTTCAGTCGCCTGCCCGCGCCTCGTTCTGCCAAAGCGTCCACAGCACTCCCGCGCCGACGCTGACATTGCTGCGATCGCGCAGCAACGGGCTCGCGGTGTTGGCCGCGCCGTGCAGCGACATCGCGCGCACGCTGGCGAACCACGACAGTCTGCTGCCGCTGCGGCCGGTCAGCGTGAACGACGCTTCGGTGCCCAGGTAGCCGGCGCGCGCCCGGTAGGTGGGCCGGGTCGGCGTGGCCTGGCTCGCCTCGACATCGTAGAAGTAGCCTTGCAGCGCGCGGCTGGTCCAGGTCGGCTGCAGCGTCAGCGTGAACAGCGTGGGCGACTCGGCGAACGGGTGCATGCGCCAGCGCACCTCGGGGTCGACGCTCAGGCCGCGGCTGTGCACCTGGTGGAAGTTGGTCGAAAAGGTCGCGCGTGTCTTCAGGTACAGCGTGGGGTCGCCGAAGCTGCCGCGCAGACCCTTGTAGATGAGCTGCGGCCCGACGCCGAACAGGTAGTCGAGCGCAGGCATGCCCTCGCGCGCGTCGTTGTTGCGCACGTTGAACGCGGCGGTGGCCGACAAGTTGAGCTCCCAGTCGGGCGTGTCGAGCAAGCGGCCGCGGACGCCCCGCTGGTCGACCCGAAGGATCGGCCCGCGGTAGATCACGAACGGCGCGACCAGGCCGCGCGGATGCGACTGGTCGGCGCCGGGATAGTCGACGACGCGCGCGCCACCGGCGACGATGCCGGCTTCCCACAGCGGCTTGCCGCCGGTCGCCTGGCCGGCCTCGTCGGGCGGGCCGGCCTGTTGCGCCAGGCTTGGCGCCGGGGCCAGCATGAGCCCGAGTGCAAGCGACGCAACCGAGATGGACAGACGAAGGCGCGAGTCGGGCTGCGAGGTCATGCCCCACAGTGTCGCATCCGAATGCGGCGGATCAGTCGAGCGCCGACAACTGGGTGTCGCTGACCGCGTGCGGCACGAACACACGCACGCTGTCGCCACCGGCGGCCTGGGCTTCGCCGCAGGCACGCGCCGCGGCGTCGAGCACCGCTTCGACCGTGTCGAGCGTGCGGTGCAGCTGCACCACGCCGACGCAGGCCTTGAGCTTGGTCGACTGCACACCCCAGCGCAGCCGATGGCCGGCCACCGAGGAACGCAGCTTCTCGCCGACCAGCTGCGCGTGGTGCTGGTCGCATTCGGGCAGCAGCACGGCGAAGTGGTCGTCCTCGAGGCGCGCGACGAGGTCGGATGCGCGCACCTTGGCCACCAGCAGCCGCCCGAGCAAGTACAGGAAACGATCGGCGGCTTCGGCGCCGAGACGCGTGCCGACCTCGGCAAAGCGGTCGATGTCGACCCACAGCACCGAGACCGGCGCGTGGCGCTGGCTGCCCACGTGGTCGGCCAGGCGGCGCTGGAATTCGCGCCGGTTGGCCAGCTCGGTGACCGGGTCGTGGCGGCCGGTCCAGGTCGGCTGCAGGCGCAGCTGGCGCGCCACCGTCACGTCTTCGATGATCCACAGCGTGTCTTCGCTCGGCGTGTCCCAGTGCACCGGCGTGGCATGCAGGCGGCCCCAGAAGCGGCTGCCGTCGCGCCGCACGTATTCGATCTCTTCGTCCAGCGGCCGGCCGGCGCCGAAGGCCGCGGCGCG
>Ga0209515_10005926_pt1 | contig 15555 bp, 16 predicted proteins | sample Subgroupgradi54m_FD_187454 | JGI IMG/M metagenome (GOLD analysis project Ga0209515, IMG submission 187454) | Subsurface groundwater microbial communities from S. Glens Falls, New York, USA - GMW60B uncontaminated upgradient, 5.4 m (SPAdes)... ...
CGTGCTGGGGGCTCGTCCGAGCTGCCGCGCCATCGCTCGCAGACGGCTCCCTGCCGCCAACGCGCGGCTGATCTCCTCGCGTTCCACGAGGGTCAGCCGGGTGTCGCTGTTCATCTCGCGCAACTCCTTTCTCCTGGTGGAGACCAGGATACCGGTGTTGCGCTAGCAACTTGAACTCAAGAATCCTAATAACGAGACGTCCATTTTATTTCGTAAACTGGATCGGTTGGCGGCACGCCGTACCCCCCGCGTTGTAGTCATACACCATCCGACCGCCGAAGTCGGCTCCCACCGTCATGACGCCGATCATCATGAGACACAGGAACAGAAACAGCCATCTCCCTTGCCTGGGAAACGGCCGAGCCACAATCGCCCAGCCAGTCAGTACGGCACACAAGCCGGACGTGACCAGCATGAGCCGCTTGTGAGGCGCCAGGAGCTGCGTTCTGACCGACAGATGTACCATGACGCCTTGCTCAGCATACAGACCGGTCGCCACGGCCACCGCCAAGGACGCCGCCCCGGCGAGCAGCACCCAAAACGCCACTATGGCAAAGTCTTCATTTCTGAAAACCCACGCTCCGAAGTAAAAGAGCGCCGCACCTACGAGAAACGCGAGGGGAAAATGGATCACCAACGGGTGCACGTTCTGCAGGTGCTGCGCTCCAGAGAACATGGTCCTTACTCCACCGATTCGACGGTCACGTAGCGATTGCCCCCATTTTCATACAGATCGCCTTTCAGGGTCACCGTCTCGCCCATATGGCTGATGACGCTTTCGGGATAGCCGGTTTTGTCTTCTTTGGGCAGCACGGTGTACAGCTTGCCTGTCCCGTCTTCCAGCATGCTGATCGGAATGCCGGCCTTTGCGCATTGAATCGCACACTGCTTGTGGCCAGCTCCTTTGGCATTCATCGCCACATAACACAACGAATCGACCAGCTCCCCTTTAATGGTGATCTCTTGCACGCCCTTCCCGTGAGCGTGATCATGCTCACGTTCATGTTCCCCCTGGGCCCACACAGCCACCGGACTCATAAGCAGCATGGTTGCCACCATCCCTCGTATCACGTGCTTCATCTCCCGTTCCTCCTGGTTAGGCCACCCTAGCCTAGTGATGCTGCATCCCTTCATGGGATTCCTGTGTTCCCATGGCCTTGCCGCTTGATTCGGACGGGTGATCACCACCTCCTTGTTCCGCGTCTGCTGCCTTCTGAGGTTCCAGGGTCATCCCGCACTTCGGGCACGAGCCCGGCTGTGACTGACGAACCTCCGGATGCATGGGACAGACGTACGTGACCGGCCCGCCGGCTTCGGGCGAAGCCAGTCCGCCCACCCGAGCAGCCACGGTCCCTGGTGGGTTGGGGTACCAGCCGGGGTCTTCGCCTGCTGTGAGCGTATCGCGTACCTTGAGGATCGTGAACATACCGCCCATGCCCACGTTGCCGAACGGCCCGTCGCCGCCCATCATCGGCAGCGTATTCGAGGGCCCTTGCATGTGGTGGGCATGCTCGGCGTGTTCCGCCATGCCGTTCTCTCCCATCGCCATGTAGCCTGGAAGGAGCGCTTGGATTGTATCCTCGACGCCGGCTTGGCTGACCCCCAACACGTTGGGAATCTCATGTCCCATGGCATTCATGGGGTGGTGCCGGCGATGACAATGCAGCGCCCAGTCGCCAGGGTTGGCGATGAACTCGATGTCCCGCGTCTGGCCGGGAAAGACCGTCACCGTGGTTTCTGGCCACTGCGCAGAGTCAGGAATATCCCCACCGTCCGTGGCGACGATCTTGAAGTTGTGCCCGTGCAGATGGATCGGGTGCGATTCCTGACCGACATTGCCGATGCGAATACGCACCCGATCTCCGGTCTTGGCGACCAAGGGTGCGGTTCCTGGAAAGACGCGGCTGTTGAAGGTAAAGATGTTGAAGTCCGTCATGACGTTGACGTTCGGTGTCGAAGTCCCGGGCTCCACGAACCATTCGTTCAGAAAAATCGCGTAATCGCGATCAATGTGATGCTCCGGATGTTTCGGGTGAATGATGAAGAAGCCCATCGTCCCCATCCCCATCTGCGTCATCTCATCGCCGTGGGAGTGGTACATCTGGGTGCCATGCTGGCGCAGGGTGAACTCGTACTTGAAGGTCTCCCCCGGCGGAATGCCTGGCTGAGTTAAGCCCGCCACGCCGTCCATTCCGCTTGGTAGCAGCACCCCATGCCAGTGGACCGCGGTCATCTCAGGAAGCTTGTTGGTCACGAAGATGCGCACCCGATCACCCTCCACCGCCTCGATGGTCGGTCCCGGGGTCCGACCGTTATAGCCCCAGGCTTTGATCGTCATGCCCGGTGCGATCTCCCACTCGATCTCCTCCACCACGAGGCGGAACTCCTTGACGCCGTCCACCATCTTCCACGGGAGGGTGGAGCCGTTGGGCGTCACGACTGGCGTGTAGGGAAGGTTGTTCGGGTTCAATGGGTCAGACGACACCTGACTCTGAGCAGATCGTTGGAGCAAGAGCAGCCCTCCAACCATCGCTGCAACCACTAGTCCACACACTCCGATCACGCGCTTCATGGGGACTCACCTCCGTGATGGTGCTGATGGGGTCGCTCAGGGACTGCCTTCTCAGTGGGTTCGACGGCTGAGGGAGCTGGAGCGACGCTCCCTTCAGACATGGAAAGCGTCCCACCCACGGCGCGCTCCAGCTCTGCAAAGGCGATCCAGTAATCCCGCAGGGCTTCGAGGTACTCCCGGTAGGCATGCACTTCATCTCGTTTTGCCTGCAGCAGCTGGAAGACACCCAAGAGCATGTAGTTGACGTGCTTCTGCGTCTCCGCCACGATGCGCTCCCGGATGGGGATCAGATGGTCTCGATACAGCTCCGCGGTCTGCCGAGCGGCCTTGAGCCGCGTGATGTCGGAGCGCACCTCGGAGCGGGTTTCGGCCTCCAAGGCGGAGAGCCGTTGCATGGCTTGTCGCAGCTGGGCGTTGGCTCGCGCTCTGGCGGCTTGTCGTTGGTCGAAAATGGGCACTGCAACATTCAAGGTGGGACCGGTCACCCAGGCGTGGTCGAGGTCATGTTCCGTATCCACCCCGATATCGACCGCCGGCACCAGTCCAAGCCGCGTCACGTTTCGTGCCCGTCTGAGGATGTCCAGGCTCTTCCGAGCCGCCGCCACATCGAGCCGCTGTGAGAGGGCGAGTACGTCCAGGTCCTCCAGCGCCGGATCGGCCGATGGTAGGGCTGGTATCTGGTCCATCACGCGCCAGGTGATTGGCGCCTCCGCAAATCCCAGCAGCTGGTGGAGGCGCTCCCGGGCAAGCGCAACCGCCGCCTCACTCTGCGCGAGCTCGAGCCTCGCCTGTTGGAACGCGCCCTGCTGGGTGGCTAGCTCGAGGTCGTTGATGTTGCCGGCCTTCTGTTGACGTTCTGCCAGCTCCCGAGCGGCCTCGGCGGCCTGCATCACCTGCTGTCGCATGGTGTGGATCTGCTCAGCACCTTGCAGGGTGTAGTAGGCCGTGCGCACCTGCACGCTGAAGCCCAGGACGGCATCGCTGACCCGAAGCTTGGCCTGCTCAAATTGCGTGGCAGCCAGCTTCTTTCGCAAGGGGAGAAGAAAAATATCCAAGAAGTTCTGGGTCAGCGCATACTCGCCATTGAGCACGACGGTGTGGCTGGAGGTACGCCAGCTTCCGAGAAAGACCGGGTTCTGCAGCAGGCCAGCCTGCACCAGATCTGCCTGGGCGATACCGAGCTCTTCATACGTCGCTTGCAGCGTTGGATGGTTGAGCAACGCGATCTGGACGGCCGTTTCAGCCGTCAAGGGCTGCTGTAAGAGCGATTGCACGTGGTCCTTCACGACCCGGTCTTCGGGTTGGCCCTGGTCCCAGTGCACGGTGAGCCCCGTGCGCTGTCCAATCATCCGCTGCACATCCGTAAATCCACCTCGTGGAGGCACGGAGGCGCAGCCGGCCACCAATCCGCCGCTGAGCATGACCCCAATGAGCGGAGGGGCGCTATATCGCATCGACCTTCACGTGGTTGACCATGTGACGCCTCAAGATGGATGAACGCGTAATGACACAGCGTCCACCGTGAGTCCAAGACACAGCACAACGTACTCGGGAGCTAACGGGACGAGACTCTCACGAACAAAAGAGTCTGACTAGGCGAGAAAAACTGGAGGGGCGTGACTCGCGAAAGTCGTGCGGTAGAAGGGTAAAGCTGGGGTTGGTTCTCGTGCAGGAGGACTGAGGCCGTTTGGGGTGACAGAGAGGTCCACGATGTGTATCACCTCGTTTGCGTCTGCGGTACGATCCTGGAAGAATAGATCTGACGCATGGGCAACGAACGCACTCCCTTGCGGAGTGACAATGGCTTGCAGCGTCGAACAACACGGATCGTCTCCTCGATCTGAAGCAGGAGTATCCTCATCGTGGTGGCCAGCGGGAGCGTGCTGATGGAAAACCTCCTGGTGAGCATGGCTGCTGCTAAACGCCTCGCAGACGCAGTAGTTCGTCGCCAACAAAAATGCCCCAGCCGCAATCCATGCGGTGAGGCGTAGTGAGGGGCGGGACGCCTGGAATTTTACGATCCAGTTCTTCACCATGTTGAAATACTACCGCGGGGTATCAGCCTTGTCAAGCCATGCACGTTTCACCCCAGAACTAATGAATAAAAAATCAAGCCGTTTTCGGTGCGGTTGGCGATCCTGCATGAGATCGAGCAGGTCGCCCAGGGCCGCGCCTGAAGCCAATAACCACCTCTATGCTATGCCATGCTCTGCGCACCTATGCTATAAGCGTTCTTGAGCGGTAAGTCCTTTCTGGGTGTCTGCGATGTTCCCCTCCATGGAGGGCAAAAGCCGCAGCATTCCGAACCCAGAAGGCGCGCTCTTTTTATTGACGTCAAGTACGGCTGATCGTATCTCACCTTCTCCTTGAACACATCAAACCAGGCCGCATCGCCCTTCTCGTATTTCCGAAACACTCCCCACGCAAATAAGTCTGCGGCCTGCAAAGCGGGTTCTTTCTGACTCTCCACATGGTCAATGTGGAGCGGAATGTTCGGATGAAGCCGCCCTTGAAGCTGGCGGACGATGTCGGAATTACAATCGGCACTATCCGCCTTCCCCTTGCTCTTGTCAACCAAGAGCTGAACGCGCTCGTCAGCTTGCTCGAACGGAATCTGATCCAGCACCAGCCTGGCGATAAAGATAAAATTGTACACTCGGTCTTTCTCTCGCGTGAATTGCTCGTAGAGCTTTCGCTTGTTCAACGTCAACGCATCAATGCCAAACCGAAGCCCTTCCACTTGCTGAAAGAAATGCCGTTTGGCCTCACGTGTCGTGGCGGTCGCTTTGATGTCGCTTTTCTTCCGCTTGGCCCGGCCGCCTTTGTTGACCTTTCTCCGGAGCGTCTTTTTGACAGCTCGGCAGATCGCGTGGTAGACCCCGGGGTCACTCGTCGCCATCAGGCACACGGTGCAATGCTTTGACGGCTTCTTGATTGACGAAATCGAATCCCAAGTCACCGCTTTCATCGAGGCAGAGGTACCACATTTACAATTCACCAAGAGATTGAAGGAGGCTCTCCAAATATGCCAGCCCAGATCAGCGAGGCGGGACTATTGACATGCCAAACGCCTGTCCCCCGGTGCCTGGCACCTTTCTGGCACCTTTCCGACAAGGGTCAGCAGGCACGGCATGAACATCGTCCGGTAGACCGTGGCGAGGCGAGCGCCGTTCGAGGCGTCTCGCGGCACATGCAGGAAGCTTGCGGAGATCTGCACGGTGAGGCTAACCGCGATGATGAGAACGATCGGGGCGAGCAGCCCGGTCACCACGTTCAAGGGCATGTGACGCCATGCCATCACCCCTTGGGTGACCGCGAGCGACCCGCCCATCACCGCCAGAACGTACACCACCGAGAGCCATTCCGCATGGAGCAGCAGAAGCAGCACGATGACGACCCCTACGGTGAGCGGAATGAAGCGTTGGCGATCCTGATTCATCCGCCTGAGGAGCGTGTCTTGCTCAACGACCGTACCGGTCACGAGGTCCGTGATGTCGGAGCGTTGGTGCAAGGCCAGCACACGTTGGACTTCAGCAATCAGCGCACGCTGCGCATCAAGGTCCGTCAGCTCCTGTGCCACGCGCAGGACGATCGCCGTCGTTCGCCCACCGGAGAACAACAGCGGCTCTTCGGGCGAGGGGTCGCGCGGGAGTGCGCGCCGTGTCCGCGCGCCGTTCTTTGCATCGGGCAACAGCGGCCGTTCGGCCAGCCGACCAAACAGGGTGCGCTGCAACCGCGCGACCGTGGCCAGGCTCCGGACCTCTTCCACATGCGGCAGGACGCGCAACGCCTTGGTGACATCCTGCACCCAATGGCCGAGCTCCGGTGTCAGCTCTTCAGCCATCCGGACGCCGACGACGATGGTCTCATCAGAGCCGAACCACTTGAGAAACGTCCGATAGGTGGCAGACGACTCGCTGCGCCGCACGAAGAAGGCGCGGTTGGACGGATCGACCGCGAGCGTACGGGATGGCCACCCCACGGCAACGCACGCTCCCGCCACGAGGAGGGCGACCACCCAGCGCCACCGATAGAGCCCGGCATACCCGCGCGTGACGGCGACCGTCTTCGCCACCTCGTGACATCGCGCTGTGCGTTGTGACGAATCGGTCTCCGGCTGTCCGTTTTCCGTCAAGACGTCAGATGCCGGGTCCATCAGGCAACCTCATCTGAACGAGCAGCGGCAAATGATCCGAGGCGATCTGATCCAACATGGTCCGGGGCACTGTAACCCCGCTCACCGTAATGTCCGGACTGAGGAAAATGTGGTCGAGGCGGCTGATCGGATAGCGACTGAACCAGGTGCGGGGGATGCGGGGTGTCTTCATAGCTGATTGGGAGTCACGGACCGCGCCCATCAGGCGCCGGTAGGTGGGAGAACCCGGGATCGCGTTTAAGTCACCGCAGAACACGACCGGCGACTGGCACCGCGGATCCGCAAGCCACCGGGCTCCGACGAGGGCGCCCGCCTGCGCCAACCGCTCAGATGGCCAGATGCTCAAATGGCAGTTGATCACCTGCACCGCCACACCATCGATATCAACCGTCACCCACAGGGCACCACGCGGTTCCAGGTACCGCAGGTTCCCCAACTGCGGAAGCTGCTCGGCCTGCATCAGGCGCATGGGATACCGGCTCAAGATGGCGTTGCCATATCGTCCTTGCGCAAGATCGATGACGGGGTGAAAGTAGTACGACATGCGCAATAGGCGCGCAATCCGCTCAGCTTGATCGATCCCATGGGTTCGTTGCCGTCCCACGTCGAGCTCTTGCAGCGCAATAATGTCGAGCTCATGCCGCGCAATAATGCGCGCAATCCGCTCCGGGGCAACCTTGCCGTCCAGGCCGATGCACCGATGCACGTTGTAGGTCATCACACGCAGCAGCCTGGAGGAACGGGGTTCTTTGACTGCGTGGCGATGAAGGGGACCGGCATCTAAACGCCCTAAGTGCTTAAGCGCCGCTTCCCGCAGATCCAACGGCCGCAGATACGACCGTTCACGCGGGGGCAACGGGGCGTCGATCGGTAATAACGCAAACCCATTGGTCTCCTCCGGCCCGAAGCCTGCGTGGCTTCCATATTCCATCGAGAAGGTCATCGGATCCCGGCCCGCTCGCCAGCCGAATAGCACCAGCGCTCCGGCGCTGCGATGGCGGCACAGCCTCAGAAGGTCCTGAGTAAGGTCTTCAAGAAATGGATGGTCCAAACCGAAGAGGCGTGCCGCATCATCGGGAAGCTTAAGCAGCCCTTCGTCTGTCCAGACCCGAACAGTGTCTGCCCCGTCGAGTACGGCAACGACAGACACGCCGGCACGTTGCACCAAGGCCTGCGCAAGGCGCTCACGTTGTTCCCCCACCAACTCCGGGGAGGGATACAGATGGGCCACCGGTCCCATCGTCGTCACCAGGACGCGCGGTCGCTCCCCCCGCACTTCCCCACCATCGCCGGATAACAGGCTCTCATTTGGCGGCTCAATGGCTGGGGCCATCCGATACGGATATTCGTACTCGCCCCAATGATTCGGAGAGAAGACGGCGAGCGCGCCATCGCACAAGGGTTCGATCGCTTCGGTCAGCGTCATCCCTGAACGTTGCTGATACGGGGTGGCCGACTCTTGGCCATGGTCGGAATACACCCAGACGTCGTGGTTGCGTCGCCGGGAGCGATGGGCGGCGCGCCACACGCGAGCGATGGCCCAATCAATGCCTCGCAGCGGCCAGCGCGCAAACGACGAATGCGGGCCGCGATGATGCGCGTGGTCGTCATAGCCAATCAGGTTCATATGAATGACCGGAACACCGCGCGCGATGTCGATCTGCACGCCGCGCACCACAAGCTCCCGCAGCAAAATCACCGGCCCAATCCGCGCCAAGATAAACACCAACTCCGGCAGCAGCAGCTTGCCTTTGATGACCTCCTGCACGCCTGACGCGATCGCTAAGGCGCACTCAAGCAGTATCAGCAATGCGACCCACACAAATACATCGAAGTGCAGCAGGATCAAAAAGGGAAGCAGCAAAGGATTAATGGCCCGCAATACACCGTCCCACCCCGGTTTCGCGGCACAGAAATGCGCTTCCGTGGCACCACCGGTGAAAATGTTTGAATAGGCGCTGCCGCCCTCCAAAAGCGGTACACCCTCACGACGCAGCCGCTGCTCGATGGCGGATGCCGCGCTGAACTCGTACATCTTTACGACCTGTTGGGTCTCCCGATCCAAAAAACTGAAGGCAGGTACGGCGCTTTTCACGCCATAAAACAATTCTGCCTGCACTGCCGGAGTATTCGAGGGCAGGCCTGAGTAGTGCGGATGCGTGACATAGTGCTCCCGCATGCACAGACGCCTGAGAAACGGTAGGCTGCCCTGCTCGAGCGCCCTCTGGAACTCGCGCTGGGACAACCCATCAATCTGAATCATGACAAGGCCAGGCTCGTTGCCTGTGCCCTCGGACCGCGACAAGTTCAGCAGGCGGCTGGTCCATTCGCTGCGGCTTAGCCAGCGTCCGAGTCTGAGAAACCCGCTGCGACCCAGTCGGGAAGCCAAACGACTACGCATGCGCGCACGCCTCCTCAATCAGGACCCGTGTGGCATGAACGGTCTTCTTCACGATCAGCAGCTCCGTGTGCAGGCTGCGCTTCACCCGGGCCCAGCGCCGCGCATCTTCGATACGCATCTTGCGGGATCCATTGCTCAGCGTCGCAAAAATCTTGAGGGCCCGCTCCGCGCAGAGCGTCATCGACAGTTGTTTTGCGGTGGAGCTGACGTTCCGGTGCATCGCGTCGCGCTCTCCGGTAGTCAAAGAGCTGATCCCATGCAGCGCAGCGGTAAACTGTCGCGTGTGCTCTATTGGCAGCAGCCGTCCGTTGTACCCATCGATGACGACGTCGCGCACCCCAGGTGCGTCCACGGCCACCACGGGAACACCGGCCGACATCGCCTCGACGAGGACCAAACCTTGAGTTTCGCTCTGCGAAGCGAACACGAAGACATCCATCAGATGATAAGCATCCGCAAGCCAGTGGCCCTGCAGCTCTCCCAACATGCGCAACCGGCCATCAACCCCGGCTTTCTGACATACCTGTTGAATCATCGCTTCGCCTGGCCCCTGACCGCCAACGACAAACCATCCGCGCGGCTCCTCGCGCAGAAACGATACAACCGCTGTCGCCAGAAAGCGCAGGTTTTTCTCCGGAGCCAGTCGGCCCAGGTGCCCGACGACGAAGGCGTCGGCCGGAATGCCAGCTGCCTTGCGCAGACGTGCGCCGTTTCCGCCCCTGAAGCGGGCCAGATCGACACCGGTGGGCACTACGTCAACCGGCGCGGTTACCCCACGCTTGCACAATAAATCCGCCACGCTCTGGCTTGGGGCGAAGACCTGATCGCACAGATTCGCGAACCCGGTGGCCAGATCGATCACGAACCGCTGGGCGACGTTTGTGCGCAGAGGTAGAAGACACCGCGTGTATTGTTCGAATAGGACGTGGTGCGTAAAGACGAGGGGCACCTGTCTCAGAGAGGCGATCCGCAACGCGGTGTCGCCCATCAGAAACGGATGATGCGCGTGGATGATGTCCGGCTGGAAAATTTTCGAGACATGCGCCAGCAAGCCCGGGATCGGCAAGCGCGCGGAAAAGGCACTGCCCCCAATGCGCGGAATGGCAGCGACACGAAGCACGCCCTGCTCCCGGCGAGGCATGCGATCAAACGCTGGAGCGACCAGGAGGACTCGATGGCCGCGCTTGCGGTAGGCCACGGCAAAGCTCTTGACGGATCGCTCTAATCCGCCTGCCAGCGGCGTGTACGTGTTGGACATCATCAGGATATTCATCCCCCCACCTGGCTGGGCTTGCCGAAGGCAAGCCGCCTTGCGGCAAGCACGGTATGTGTATGACCACATTCTGGCCACAAGGCCGCCGACGGCGAACAGCCAGGTGGGGGGATCATCCTACCGCCTGTCCTTCGCCCGGCAGGTCAGGTGCTGGGGCCAAGACTTCGTGCCGCTTCACAATCACCTGGCTCTTATCGGCTGCGGCTCTTACGCAGGAGTAGCCGGGCAGGTGCACGTCGATCGCCGGAGCGGGTGTATGCCACAGACCGCTCCACGATACTGTAATGGCCTGCTCTTCGACGTGAACAGAAACGGACACGGGCCCATAGGACGTGGGGGCCGGCCCGAAGGAAAGCTCGCCTGGCCGATTGCACCAAGCCAGCGGCAATCCTGAGCACAATACGAGCCGTTCAGACCCTTCTTCGCGAACGAAACAATTCCTGGCCATCAGCAACCATTCCGCCGCGGCCCAGACATGTTGGCCATCACCCATGCAACCACCCTGCGTGGCGGGATGCACAGCCTCGGGCCATTGGCCGGTAGGACTTGCCAGCTCGGTGATTGCCTGCATGACTGCCTGGTGCCGCAGGTCTCCTGAGCGCAGCAGCACCTGGGCGACGTGAAGCGTGAGATACGGATTAATACCGGAGTGGCTGATACTGTGGAAGAACCCGCCCTTGAAAAAGCAGTGCGTCAGCAAAAAATTAACGGTTGCCTGCATCCGGCGGTCATCCGGCGCCCACAGTTGAAGTGGGTAGCTGGCGGCCAAGGATCCAACAGCCCCGGCGTCCATCCGCCGGTACACGGACGCCGGCACAGCCAGGTGACCCAGCAGGCGCTGGACGGAATCGAGGCTGCGATCGACACAGGACAGCAAACTGTCGGCTTCTCGCCGAAACGAGTCGGCCAGCGAGGAGTTGTTACCAGCGTCGATTAACTTTGCCGCCGCCCGCAGCCCGGCAGCCGCCCAAAAATCATCCCAATAATAGTAGTCATTCGGACCTAGGTGTTCTGCGCTGAAGCCGGCAGGCAATAACCCGGCGTGCGGATGCTTGAGGCGTTGAGAGAGCCGTTTGCGCTGAATCCACCGGCCAGCCCGGGCAATGGCATTGCGCCATTGCGGCTTCGGCAGCCGCCCCGTCATTTCGCAGAAGCGCAGCAAGATCCATAGGGCTTGGCCGTTAGAGTCCCATTCTCCATCCTGAGATCGGAAATAGCCCGACGTGGTCTGTCGGCTCGGAAACCGGTCTAGGGCGCGCTCGGCGCGCTGCGTTAATCCCGCGCAGAGCATCGCGTGGATAATAAAGGCGGCATCGCGAAACCAAAAGCGCTTGTAGGTGTACGGCCCTGCATAGATGTCTCCCGGTCCGTGCACAATAAGCGTGCGCACCGCCGTCTCATAAAGGAATTGCCACTGCGCGTCGGGTACTTGCATGAGGCAATGCCCCTCCAGCGCGTGATCCCAGGAAGAGGTGACACTGCGGGCGTGTCCGCTTGTCTTCGCGAGATGGGCAACGTCGACAAGCGGCACATCGACGGTAATCTCGTGAGGTATGTTCGGCTCCAATGGAAAGAGCGCGGCTGCCGTGGCCAAACCGACGGGACACTCAATGCGCGGATCTTCACTTGCCCCGCTCGTCACCGGGATCTGGCTGGCGATATCGCCTCGCCGGTAATGCGATAATGCAAAGCGCTGCGGCGGGGCAGCAAACGTGACTGAATGTTGTCCATTCACAATCCATCCGGTGCGATCCGCAGCGACATCGATGCGGTGGATCGGGCTGATGCCCTCCGGGTTGTACGGGCGCAGAGCCGCCACGAGCCAGCCGGCGATGTTGGCACATCCAAGCAGGCGAATTTGGCAGGTCGCTACGCCCTTGACGTCGCGTATCTCTACCGTTGAGCGTAAGGTCAGCTCTCCCTGGCGCGTCTCTGTAACCACAGTCAACCCGCCTTCGTGGATAAGGCGCTGGGACGCCGTTAGCATCTGTGAGGGAAATAACGCATGGCGGTCATTCGTTACGATCCATCCATCCAACGACCACCCGGCGAGCCAGGGAGTCACGAGTCCGCGCGGGTCAATAATGGGAAGTTCGTGGACATCCGGCAGACCGACGGCGGTCCAATTCCGATGGGTCAGGTTGATATGCGTCAACGAGAAGGCCCGCGGCACAAAGGCGGGATCCGAGGGATCGAACTGCCGAGCGACCCAATAGGGCCAGACCCAATCCAAGTTATGCTGAATGGCCTGGCTGTTCATCAGCCCCCGCGCATGCATCACCGCTCCGGCCCGGAGCAGCTCACCGGGTGCTACCATTTCAGCCGGTTGCCCGAACCGTTCCAGCTGCTTGAGCACCGAAATCGGATCAACAAAACCCTGCGAGCGGGCGAGCCACCGCACAGCCCACCATGCGATCCGGCTGCCGAGCCGCATGAGCTACCCGTACTCCTTTTATCCAGCCCCCGCGACCGGAATCTTAACGGTAAAAGGCGCCAACAGAGCCACAAGCTGCAAGAAGACAATCACTGCCACGATCGCCCATTTAATCTTGAACGTCAGGGCGTAATCTTATCGCTGCATCCTATCGCCGAGGCGCTCGACATCGGAACCCGCTCCCCGCATGATCCCGCTGTGGCAGCCGCTCAACACACCGAGCATGCAGGCGACAAGGACAGTCGCGACGAATGTCTTCATAGGCGTTCCTTTTTGTGCGTTGCCTTCTGCGCTCATGACACACCTCTCCAACCCTTCCTTAGAACTCATAACGCCAGAGGTCCGGTTCACGGTTCACCGCACGCGATCTCCCGCCGTGCAGATCAAGCCAGGCTGGTGAAGGCCTGGCTGGCCGACGTGCTAAGACATGCTGACCGATCACCATCTGCGCCTGGCGTTCAACCGACTGCCCCGAGTCGTTGATGACCCTCCACGAAATGCCAGCCAGTAACCCCTGACCCTTGATCACCTCAACGACTTCGGGTCACTGTGTCAAGGGCTGCTCGGTCAATCCAACCGGCGGTACGCTCACCATGGCCAGCACGGTCGTTCCCACTACACGCCCAACCCGCCGCTTGGATCGCCACATTATCCGCCTCCTCATGAACGATCACTACCCGAACTCTGGGGCCCTCAGACGCATCGTTGCTCAATCCTTGAGCATCCGGGATGGTGTCACCGGATTCGAGATGATCCCCTTCTTGATGTCGCCGCCCCGCATGGCTTGCAACACGTCCAAAATCCCTCGCAGAGTCTTGCGCTGATCGCGCAGCCACTTGGCCTGCAGGAAGGCGCTGAGGGCGCCACCGATCGCGAAGAAGACGCCAAACACGGCCAGGATGGTTTTTATCCAGTCGCCCTCCATCAGCTGCTCCGCGCCCCTGTGATTCAGTTTCCGATCAGGCCCGTTGGACGAGGCCAATGAGGCCTACCAAGACCACCGCGCCGACGAGCGCCGTCACGAAGGCGCCAAGCGCGCTATAGGAGACAAGCCCCGTCACGCCGGCCAGCCACCCGCCCAACAGCGCCCCGACCACCCCGACCGCGATGTCGCCGAAGATCCCAAACCCGCGACCCTTCATGATGAGCCCTGCCAACCACCCAACGACCAGACCGATCAAGAGAAACCATACTAAGTTTTCCATCTTCGTCTCCTTCGTTTTCTTCTTTTCTCACCGTTCATTCCCACTAGCGCCTTCGCCACGCTGCTTACTGGCCGGTCATGCTGTCCAGCCCTTTCTGCAGCCCTTCACCAGCCTCGCGGAGCCCTTGCTCGGCGTGCTTGGCTTGGTGCTCGATGGCTCTCCGGGTCCGCCTGGCTACATGCGCCGTGCGGCGCTGGATCAAGATCGAGTCCTTCTCAAACCCGGACTTGCCGAGGGTCGCAAACCAGTCTCCGATGCGAGTGAACACCGCCTCATCACTGGCATGTTGGTAGGCCAACGCACTCGCACCGCTCTGCCCACCATCAGCTGCCAGCACCGGCACGGACGAGCTGATCAACCCCGCCAGCAGCGTCCCCGTCACGATCCGTCCCGTTTTCATCCCCACCTCCTCTCACCTCACTCTCGATCGTTGTTACGTGAAGTCTATCATGCCCTCACCACTCACTTTTTCTTGCCGATCAGGAAGTACAGCACCATGCCGATGACGCATTGACCTCCGCTTGAGTCACGGCACGTCCGTTTACAGTCCCACCAGCTTCTTCGTATCGCCGATGACCGCTTGGGCATCCGCAGCCAGCTTCGCTTTGGCCTGTTCCAACAGATCCGTGGCCGCTTGGGAGTGGGCGTCAACGCTCGACAACACGTATTGCGCGGTCTTGATCGCTTCCTGGTAGTCCTCCGAACTCACGAACGCCTGGGCCTGGCTCACCAGATAGTCGGCTTGCTGCTCAGGCGTCTTCAAGGTCTTGGCGTGTTGAATCGCCTCCGACGAGGAGGCCGCCTGCTGGCTACACCCAGCCAGGACCCCCAAGCCGGCAATCGCGGCTGCCGCCAACAATAATCCATGTTTCATGGGAACACGTGGACTCCTTCTAGGTCCAGGCACTCTCAGGAACTGGGCTCGCTGTCACGCGTTAGAACAGGGCGCGGAGCAGAGCGCCGACCACACGAAACGGCCAACTGATGACTTCGCCCAGGACATGGATCGTGGTGGAGAGCACCCCTCGCGACTCCTGAGGGGTTTGGGTGACCGTGGTGGTCGTCGTTTCCTTGCCCACTCGGACCCCTTCCGCGTCCACCATGGCCCCTGGACGCTGGACTCGCTCCTCCGTCTTGACGGTCGTGGTCCGACTGCTCGCACACCCCAGCGGGCCGCTCACGAGCAGCATGCCGGCCGTCACAAGGTACAGCACATGGCGCATCTCTGCCTCCGTCGCTGCTCACTTCGTAGACGTATCCTGAGATCACCCTCTCATTGACTCGTGGTCGTGCTGCTTGTCGTCGTGGTGGTCGTGGTCGTCGGTGCCGGCACGGCTGAATATCGCATCATCGAGCGCGCATATCGCCTGCCATCGTTCACCACGTAGTCCACCTTTACGAAATCACCAGGCTTCACTTCCAATCGGACCGGCTGCAGACTCGGACTTTCCATGACGACGATGTCCTTGGGATCAAAGACGAACACGGACACCATGCCCACGGCGCCGGGGCTC
>Ga0209515_10005927_pt1 | contig 15554 bp, 9 predicted proteins | sample Subgroupgradi54m_FD_187454 | JGI IMG/M metagenome (GOLD analysis project Ga0209515, IMG submission 187454) | Subsurface groundwater microbial communities from S. Glens Falls, New York, USA - GMW60B uncontaminated upgradient, 5.4 m (SPAdes)... ...
GGTCATTACCACAACACATTCTTGGTGCTTTTATTGGGGACTGTCCCCGTTATCTTTAGTCCTTAATCCTCCGCATTATCATAGCGAGGGAGGATAAATAGGACAAAAATTACTGTTACCAAAAGAAAACCGTATATTACAAAAAAGTAATGAACTAAGGAGATGTCATCAATGAAAAAATTATTGTAGACAAAACTACCGCTTAAACCTTCTTTCATTAAGTTAACATTTAAAAAGAAATCGTTATTTATTACAGGACGATACCCTTGAGGTATCATATTACTTATTAGTGCCCCGAGAAGAGCAACGGCACCTGAGTACAAAAACAAAACCGTGGCGACAAATTTATATCTAGTTTGATTTACCCAGGAAGCTACGAAAATAGACAGAACCGGCATTATAGGTATTAAGTAACGAGATCCATATGCATATCCTCCCCAAGAATCTGCGAAGCTACAATACAAAAACAAAGTCACAGCCACAACAGCGCAGAGCGTAGCGATTTCTATAGTCATTCTTTTTCCTAGAGCTATCAAACCCAAAATTGCCAAGAAAAATATAGGCGAATAATAGAATATGCCCCTGTTCCTACTAAAAAGAAAGATCAGAAAATTTTTTGGAAAAAATCTATCTTTAAATATTTGCGCTACATCAGATTTCTTTTCCGCAATCGCCTCATTTTCCAAAAGCAATTGCTTATAATTTGTAATTTCATACCCGGGTAAGGAATTATGAAGTAGTTTCCAGTTTCCAAAAACGACTTGATTGTAGTAGAAAAAACTGCCGAGTATAGTAATAAAAATTAAAGAAGTTAAGACAAAAGATTTGTCTAAATGTATTTTAGATATAGAATCGTTTTGATTAAACGTAAATCCAGACGCAAATAAATAAACTATTATGGGGAACAAAATTATCCCGTTCGGGTAGTCAAAAAAAATCGATATCCCGTACATCCCCCAAACAAGAGAAGCCCATAGCCATGATTTTTTTTGCTTCTGGCGATATCTCCATGCTGCATAAAACATTATTACAATAAAAAAGGCAGCAAAAATATGCTGGTATATAGTGACCGAGTAGCCCCATGCAGTGGTAGCGAAACCAAAAGTTAAACTTGCAAAAAGGGATGCCCATCGTGGCATTTTAAAAATTTCATTTGCTATTTTAAAGACGAAAATAAGACCCAGAATTGCAAAAAAGGGAACAGTTGCATAAGAGAATAACTGCCCTAAATTAAAATGTCGCCCAATTAAGTAAAGTGGAACAACAACAGCTGAGACTCCTGGAGGAAAGAAGCTATAAAATTTCCCTTTATAAAAACCAACATCAGAGGCCCCGAAATCTGCCCACGGCTGAGGGAACGACACTGAATGCGTTTGGGCAATAGCAATCATTTGAGCATACGAAGATTTTTCATGGGAAGATTCAAAGGGACCTTGATCGTAGTAAAGTCTCTTTATATCATTTGTTGTATTAAAATTGCCTTGCTCTCCGCGTAAAGTAGCGGTGTAAAAAAACAAACTCGCAAAAATAAGTATGAGTATTGGAACGTATTTTTTCATCACTTTTTCATTAAAATCTTATCAAGAAAAAAAAGGTATTGATTGACAGTAGTATCCCAGGAAAAATTACGCACAAAAACTTTTGCCCCTCTCCCCATTTCTACCCTTAGCTCATTTTTATTTACAAGATCAATCATACTTTTAGAGAGAGCCTTTTCATCAAAAGATTTAACTTTGATAGCGTATTTATTTGGTATCCAGCACAAACCAGGTATATCGAAACAAATTATTGGCAAATTAAATGAAAAAGCCTCTAGTGCAACATTTGCAAATGATTCATTTCTTGAAGGGACAACCAAAAATAAACTTTTTCTCATCAATTCAATCTTATTTTCACCAATAACTCTACCGACCCATTTAACTTTATCTTTTAGGCCGTAATCATTTATCATATTTACTAATTTTATTTCTTCACTTTCTAGACCAGAGCCAGCAATTATCAAAGGAGTAGATAATCCTGTAGCACATGAATATGCTTTTAATAGCAAATCTAAGCCCTTTTCTTCCATTGAAATTCTACCGATAAATAAGATATGTTCGGGTTGATTTTGTACCAATTGATTAATTATTTTTTCTTCAAGACCGTTGGGAATAATTTCTATTTGGGCTTTAGGGTTAATGGATTGAATTTTGTCTTTTAGACAAAGGCTCAAAACAATAATGTACTTATATGTTTTTAATCCCAAGCGCTCAATCAAGTAAAATGGAATTTTATATCTATTGCTCATTTCTTCTCCCGAAAGTGAGTGAGTAACACCAATGACTGGTTTTTTTGTAAAAAGCGGAAGAAAGGCCGTTGAAAAAGGAGGGGTGAAACTTTCCATCCATACGTCAAATTTTTTAGTCATTACATAAAAAGGCAAAAGACCCTGAAAAATTAACTGCCCTAATTTTGGACCAAAAAGTGACGATCCTATTCTTACATAGGAAACATTATCGACCACCTCATTCTTACTGCCAAGATATCGACCTGTATAAAAAACAACTTCATATTTTTTAGCCAAATTTTTTGCCACATAGTGATTAGTAACAGAACCCCCCCCCGCGTAGAATGGGTTTTTTAACGAATCATAATTTGAAAATATAATCTTTTTAGTCATGACACTTAAGAACCTCTCTATAGAACATCTCGACTTTTTCAGTAACCTGCGTCCACGTAATATCTTTTGCAAATTCACGGTTTGATTGCTTTATTTCAAGAATTTGCGAGGTGTTTATATTTTTATATATAAATTCTATTTTCTGGGCTAATCCTTTAGAATCGTTGAATTTTAAAGAAAACATTTTTTGTCCACCAACCAATAACTCTTCCATCGCGTTTCCGCTTGAAACAATACAAATTGTTCCTTGACTCATCGCTTCTGCCACAACAGTTCCAAATCCCTCAGAGATGGACATTTGAACAAAAACGATCGCATTTCGCATTAAATAATATTTATTTACACCATGAACAGCCCCCATGAAAATAACCCTCTCTTGGAAGCGATTAACCTTAATTAAATCCACGAGTTCCCTGTAATAATCCTTATCATGAAAAGGGCCGATAATCAGCAATTTTATCTCCTTCGGCAAATGTTCCAATGCTTTAATCGTAACTTCAAAATTTTTTATTCGATCAATCCTTCCTAAAAGGAGAACATAACTCTGCAATTCTACTATTTTCTCCTTTGTGTCCAGACTTACTTCGATATCTGTATATGTCAAAGCCCAGTCATCTACCCCATTTCCTATTACAGTAATCAAATCTGATTTAATGCCGGAAGAGATCAAAGTATTTTTGCTCCACTGTGAAACAGCATGAATTTTATCTACTACTCTATTTACAAGAAAAACACCGAGGCTTCGATCAACTAAAATTTTTATTTTTATTTTCATTCCAGAATTAGTAGAAAACTTTATTCCAAAAAACCCATGTTCAGTTAGAATAAGCGTAAATTTTTTTTTACCCAAAATTTTTAAAAACCACGTATACAAACATATAAAAATATGCGGAACTACTTCCAGGCTATGGAAACACACAATCCCCTCTTGATTAAGATTTAGATTCATTCTCCACGGCATCAAAGAATAAACCAGCGTGGAAAAACGATTAATTTTTATTCCGCTAACTATTTCGACTCTTGGAACAAGAGACTGATTACCGATATGTTTTTTTGAGACAAACATTTCTATATCCCAACCCTTTTTTGCTAATCTTGAATATATTTCAAAAACGGTAGTTTCCAGACCGCCAACTGCAGGATAAAAACAGGTCGCAAAAGCGATAATTTTCTTTTGTAGTTTTTTTTCTGAGGAAATTACTTGGTTACTCATATAAACAGCGTCAAACTTTTTTGGGCAACAAGATCCCAATCGAATTGTTTTGCCCATTCGATTGAACTTTCGCTCATTTTTTTACGGGATTCGTGATCGTGAATCAACTCTACAATTTTTGTGGCAAATTCATCTGTATTGCCATGCTCAACAAGGTAGCCAGTGGTCAAGTGCCGTACTGAATCGCGAAGTCCCGGTACATCAGCCGCTACAACCGGCACGCCGCATGCATTGGCTTCAATGGTAGTAATTCCCCACCCTTCCATCATCGACGGATTCACAAACACCCAGGCTTTTTGGAGAAGCATCAATTTCTCTTCTTCGGTTACCCGTCCGGTGAACACAACACTCTCTTCAATTTCCAAAATTTCTACCAATTTCTCAAGTTTCACTTGTTCTTCTCCATCCCCCGCAATACAAAGGACACTTTCCGGACTTTTATCGAGCACCTGCTTAAATGCTCGTATAAGAACATCCACCGACTTGTAGGCCTTAAGCCTTCCTAAATAGAGAATGACGGGCGTCTCGTGATTTTGACCAGGAGCCAAATTGCCGAGATTAACACCAGGGAAAAGTATGTCAACACCCTTCCCAGTCAAATTCCACTCCTTCATTTCATTGAAGGACGAATTCGATATGGTTATAAATTTAATATTCCTATAAACCACCGGCATCACTTTGCTTTCAAGATTTGAGGCAATGAAGCCCAACAAGGGATTTAAATACTTCTTAAAAACTTCCTGATGGACATGGTGGAGCAAACAGAAAACAGGTTCCTTAGCATATAAAGGAGTAAAGAACGGCAAACCGTTGTGGCAGTCAACGATGATGTCGAACTTACCGCGGAATTTGAACATATAATAGACAAATGCCCAAGGAAAGACGAAGTAGAAGCCACCGCGCCTAATGATGCGAACGCCGTCCACGACATCATTCCTCTCCGATTTTCCATCATTGCCGCAAAACTGAACCACCGCATTGCCAGCGCCGACCCAGCGCTTGGCCAATTCATGAATATAGACTTCAGCGCCGCCGGCCAAAGCGTGTTTGGTATCGCGCCAATTGAATATGAGAATGCGCTTACCGCCCTCAACGCTCGGAATCATGGCAGGCAAAGGACGAATGACATCAAGGAGGTCATATATGTTTTTTATAACAAACCTACCAAAACTCTGCCAAGTATGCATGAGAGAAATAACAACAAGGTTGCCGAGACTGACCATAAACAAAAGATCAACGACAGAGCCGATGGAACTATGAGAATAAACAATACCGACGGAGAGAAAGACGGCCGAAAGAAGAGCTACCATAGAAAAACGATAATCTTTTCGAGCCAAGTGGTACGTGACGAAGGTGTTCGAGATGGTGAAAAAAGAAATTGAAAAACTGTAGCTTAAGAGATACGAGACAATTGCCGTGGCCTTGGCACCAAAAAAGAGCGGCACGAGGAGACGTCCGAATAGTCCGAGACCCACGAAAGAACCGCCCACCAAGAAAAGCATGCCAAGTACAATTTTGAAAAAGCGGCGGCCGGGATTTTTCTGTTGGGCTTGGTCGTGAGCCGTGAAAGGAATAATGGCAAAATTGAGAAGCGAACCAAAAAAGAAAACCATTTTGCCGACGAGCGAGAGAAGCGAATACTCGCCAGCCTCTTGAGGCGACATAAAATGTTTTACTAAAAGAACATCAACACTTAAGAAGGCCGCGGTCGAAAGGCCAGCTACAAGCGAAGCGGCATAAAAACCGGAGGGAAAAACATAGGAGGGTGGAGGTTTAGAGACATCGGGAGCGGACTTCATCGTTACTTTACTGATTATCAAAACTGAAATGACATACGCAAAAGCAATAGAAAGCGGCAAAGACAGAGCGACAAATTGCTCCATTCCTGCATACACGAAGGCAACGGCGAAGATAAACTTGGCTATAGATTCAGCAAGGACAAGAAGGGCCCCTACGCCAAACTGAAAACCACCTTGCAGGTAGCCTTTGTTTGCCGCCGACAGAAAGAGAATTGAAATTATAGGACTAAAAAGCAGAATGATGAGGATATTGTCGATATTGAAAAAGGCGGAAAGATAGGGCGATGCGACAAGCCAGAGAATAGAAAGGGCTCCGGTAATGAAGAGAGCGTAGCGATTTGATTGCTTTAAGAAAAAGAGGGCTTTCTCTTTTTTGTTTTTGGCCTCGAGAAATGCAGTTTGGCGATTAAGAACGGTGCCGTATGCCCCCGCGGCAATACTCAAAAGATAGATAATAGTATTCATGAGGGTTAAGACACCGAAACTTTCAAGAGCGAGCTCGCGGCCCAAAAAGGCATTGAAGGCAAAATTGAGGAAGTTTGAGAAAAGGTTGGCGGCGACAAAGAAAGCCGCGCCGGTAAGCAATCGTTTTTTTATAACAGAAACGAAGCGGGAGAAAAAGGAAGTGGAAACGGGCGAGGTCGGCGCGGCGACGTCGGGGACTTCCGTCGCCGCGCCGAATTCTTTGCCTTCCAATGAAATAGTATTAGAAAATTTCGGTGTCTCATCCTTGAAACTAACCTTTTCTTTCGGGTTAAGATGCAAGCCATGCACCGTTTTTGCCCAGTAGTGAGGCTTTGCCACAATCTCGTAGAGTGCCTGCCAGGCCGCAACCGACATCATCAGCCAATAGAAAGGTACGAGATAGGCGTATTTGATAATGTCATTAAGGCCTCGCTTGGCACAGCCAATCATGTAGTAGTAGAGATATAAAAAGTTGCCGAAGATAAAGGTGAAGACACCGATATATAAAATGGGAGCCGGAAAAAATGATTCAATGAAAAGACCGACATGACTTCTGAATAAGAAATACGCAATCGTGACCGCCCACATAAAGGGATTCACGAACATCGAAAGAATTTTGCCTCCGATGACTAACTGAAAAATGAAAGCATGATGCGGCGCCCCTTTTCTCATAAATTCTTTCGGCCGGCGCATGTGAACAAGATACGTTTGAATGTAGCCTTTGATCCAACGGCTTCGCTGACGGTACCAGTTGCCAAAATGGGAATTGGCTTCTTCGTAGGTCGTGGAGTCAACAATAGCAGTCCGAAAGCCTCGCTTAAAAAGCCGCATGCCAAGATCGCAGTCCTCGGTGACGTTGAACGCGTCCCAGCCTTTCAAAGTTCGGATATCAGCAGTCTTAAAATGATTGGAAGTGCCGCCCAAAGGAATCGGTGCGCCAACGGACTGAAGGCCGGTAAGAACAAGGTCAAACCAAAGCGAGTACTCGGCTGTGAAGACGCGCGTCAGAATGTTTTGTTTTGAATTGTAAAAATTAAGCTTGGCTTGGACACAGACAACATCGGCAGGCAGACGCTTAAATGCCGCGAAGGCTTTTTTCAATTGATTGGGTTCGGGTACATCTTCCGCGTCAAAGATGACGAGATATTCCCCTCGTGCAAACTTGAGAGCATAGTTCATGGCCTTCGGTTTTGTTTTTGGACGCGAATGCGGCACCACGAGCGTCTCGAAGTGCTGCGGCAAATTCATGCTTTTTACTTTCTTGATCGTTTCTATGTCGTCCTCTTCAAGGATGAGCATGACTTGCAGTTTCCCTTTGGGATAATCGAGTTTCTCTATCGCTGCCGAGAATTGTTCCACAACCTGCCATTCTTTATAGAGAGGGCAGAAAATAGTATAGAGTGGGAGCTCTCTGGGTTTCAGTTTTTTCAGCTCGTCACTTTTTATTTTTATCTCCGGTGAAAATCGGAAACTTTGGATGATAAGAAAAAGATTGAAGAGAAGGTCGCAGAAATACAAAACAGTGAGAATGCCAAAAACCCATGCAAGCGTCGCATGCCAGTTTAAAGCCAGAAAAATGAAGACGAGAATGAGTAATAAGGCGATGTAGAGTTTTTGGCGAGATATGAGGGTACGAAAAGCGGTTTCCTCATGATCCAAATCGCTATGATGAATATAGAGATTCCCCTTATGAGAAAAACCGCGGCCTTTTCGGCTCTCTTTTTCACTGAAATGGATGACTGAATCTTCAGAAGATTTAAAAAAATTGCCTAATTTCATAGTAACTATGACATCCTAGCGTTCAAAATGCCTAAAAAAGCGCCTTCGCTCTGTATCAAGTAGAAAAAACCGGAATATGACCGGTGGACCTAGTTTTATTCTTTACTGCGCAGCACGTCAAGCGAAAAAAAATTGAACCACATTTAGAACGCTACCGTCTTCTCATTAAGAAAAAGTGAAAGATTTACTTAGTGCAGTCAAAAAACCTTATTGGCACTGAATTGCTGAATACTTCAAACCAACTTTCACTCTCTTTTAATTCAAGAGGTGTTCACTAGCTAGAAAGGTCTTTTGTGGTATTATACATATATGGGCACGAATGAAATCCACTTTAACGAGAAAAAGTTTAAGGAAGCTATCTTATATCTTCTGGCACGATCTCCCGGCAAAAAAATAGAAGGCAAGAAAAAACTTGCGAAGCTTTTGTATTTCGTGGACTTTAACTTTTTTGAAGCTTTTGAGAAACCTTTTACTGGCGCGACCTATCGTGCCCTGCCTATGGGCCCTGTCCCCGAAGAACTTGATAAAACACTGACGAGTCTAGAAAATAAAGAAATAAAAGTAAAAAAAGAATCTATTGGTTTGGAAAACGATCTGCTCATTTACAGTCTAAATGTAGAGCCCAAAAAACTTAGCTTTGAAACATTAACTGATGAAGAGAAAAAGGTTCTTGATAAGGTTGTCCATGACTATGGGAACTTGAGTGGAAAAATCTTGGGAGAAATTACCCATTCAGAAGCCCCTTACAACGCCGTCGCCCCGGGTGAATATATACCATATGAATTATCTTTCTATCGTGGCAAAACCAAAGAAGAGCTTGTTGGCAGATAAAAGCCAGTCGAAAACTAGGCTGCATATAGTTCCTTAATGATTTTCTCCAGCCATCCAAAATTTGACAGAGAGATGAAAGATTTTCTAAAGAAACATCACCAGGATGAAGGCTGGCTCTTTAAGCTTCAAAATGTGCTTACGAGCCACTATGAACTCGGAACGGTGAGGCTTGGTGTCGAAGTGCTTGCCCCTGTTGGAGAATTTGAAGAATACTCACTGAATAAAATTTATATGGTGGTAGGCGGAATAAGTAAAAATGACCGTCCTCGAGTATGTTTCGCCAAAAAAGATAGAATTATCATCTTCCTTTGTTTTGGAACTCACACAGAAAATTACAACACCAGAGATCTTATAGCCTTAGGTAAAAAGAGGATAAAAGAATTTATAGGAGCATGACAAGTAAACGACCACCGGATTAATGTCCGGTGGTTGTTTGTTGTTTTTTAATCTCTCTCAATTTCAATACATTTCCAATTTCTTTTTTGCCCTTTTATTCTTTAATTTCCTCAACGTCAATCGAACCAACTGAAATCAAACTGTTTTCTTTATCTTTATCGTAGCCTTTGATACCAATACCTCCCTGATTCGACATGGTCGGTACAGTAAAGGTAAGCAGAACCTCATCGCCGATAAGACATTTCATTTCATCGCCGTCGACGCGAATCGAGCCAGTGAAATTCTGCCATGGTGATTGGTCACTGATTGAAAGCCGAGGCGAGGTGCCGAGAGTTTTAACGGAACCGTTTCGCACTTCATAGCCAGTGACTGAACTACCGTAATTAGTATAACCGCACATCACGTAATTTTTCTTATCGGTCACGCGAGCGAGGATATAGAAGTTGCGGCCTTTAAACCAGTTGATGACGGCTTTCAGAGAATAATTGCTCCATTTTTCTGTGCCGGGAAGCAAGGCGAAGGTCTCTGTCGTCGAGGCAGTTGAAGAAATGACGAGACGTCCTTCATCAAGTGAAAGCGCTCCAAGGAGAGTTTTCCAGGCTGGTCCGATAATAAAATTGTTGGTAACAAAGCTACCATCGAGAAGAATAGGTTCAACTGGAGGCTCTTCCGGTAGAGGAGCGGGCTTTGGCGATTCAGGCTTTTCAGGCTTTACAGGCTTAACAGGCTTCGGCAATTCCTGGAGTTTCGTCACCTTAATCCCCTCTCGAGCATCTTTAAAGCTCTTCAGAGGAGTTACTACCAAGTGGGACACCACAATTGCTGTATTGGCCAGCTTTTCATCCCATGTTTTATACCCAACACCACCATACGTAACTTCTGAACTTAAGGTGCTTGTGGCAATTTCATTGCCGTTCACGAAACAGCCGACCTCCTGACCTGAAACAGCAACAGCAAATACGCCCTTATGCGGCATCTTAAAGCTGTTTTTTACATTAACCAAAAGTGCTTTCTCGCCGCCCTTGAATTCTTCAACGCGCACGTCGTGATCGGAAAAAGAGCAGGTTGCGTACGTCAGTTCGCTCACAAACCGAGCCACGAGCGAGAGGTGGCCGCCAGCCTGCCAGTCAATGTCCGACTCGGCGACGTAATCTTTCCAGAGATAACTACCGTCCAAGAACGCAAAGGAACCGGTGGCCTTACCCACTGCTCCGGTAAAGAGACTCCCCTTGCCCGCAGAAACCGTACCCCATGATCGCTTCCAGCCATGGTTCACTTCAAAAATATCCGTGTAGGGCAAAGCTTTTGCTTCGCCGTTTTTAAGAATTTGAAGAAGTCGCGCTCCTGACCAGTCGGGAGACGGCTCGATGCGACGGAGGTTAAAGGGATCATCATGTGAATAGTTCCAACTATATTCATGATCAACTGGCCAGATTTGATGGAACGCCAATTTGTAAGTTACGTTCATAACATCATGAATAATATCGCGAGCGCCGTAAAAGTTTTTGGTTTGCTGACCGTAGTCACCGAAGGGGTACGCAAAGGCCACTACCTTGGTACCAAGGTTTTTCTCAAGAAAATCTCTTGAGCCACGAAGCTCGTCTGCCACGCGCTCAAAATATTCTTCAGTAGTTTCCACGCGGTTAAAAGCAGACAACCACATCTTATTCGAAAGAAAATTAGCTTTTGTTCCCTTCTCATCGATCGACACAAAACCACCGTTTGCTTGTTTAGCGTGTGATTCGATCTGCCAACGTCCCGTACTAATCATGGACCCAAGTTCTTGCTTGTTCAAATAATAGCTCGAGACAGGGCCGGTCTCTTTAGGAAAAGAGTCAGTCACGACCGTAAACATCACCGCTTGGTAATTGAGAGCCTTTAAAATCGGATCGGCGCCGTAAAAACTGTCCTTGCGGCCGTCGTCAAAGGTCAGAAGAAATGAACCGGCCGGCAATTCTTTTTTGCCGGAAACGAAAGCCAAGACATCGCCGGTATTTACCGTATTGAAACCAGCTTTTTTCAGCGCAAACATCTGATCGGAAAACGTCTCCGGTGTCATACTAAAGCGGTCTGGTGTCTCGACAATACCGTGATAGACCAGCACCGGAATAGCAGATGCCATTTTCCCTCCGGAAGCAGACACTTCTTCACCTTTAAAAAGGGCGGCAAGTGTTTCTCGAAAAGTGGCGTGATTAGCTCGTGAAAATTTCACTTCATAGACAAGAGAGCTTGCGATTCTTTTCAAATCAGACAGTCTAATGATTCGTTCATTGGTTGAAATAGTTCCGCTCGAAGCAATGGAAACGGCAAGAAGAATCAAAATACCAAAAAAAATAGTTTTAGTGTAGACAAGGGAAAGAGCAGCATTCTTCTTGCGTCGTCGGCGCACTGGCGGGCGAACGAGAGAAGAATTTCTTAGTGTGTTAATTTTTATGTTCTGGGTTTTCATGACCTTTTATCGGGTTCCCCACTTTCTGTTCTGAAGCGTCAAAGCGGCGTAGACCAGAATGAAAGACAGGAAAAATGTATTTAAAATCGACCAAGCGAATACGTAGGGCCAGAATTTATTTTCTCTCGAAAGCCCGCGATAATAGATGGTAAAAAGCGAGGCCAGAAGAAAAGTACCGAAGAGATAATAGAATGGAAGAATGCTGTAATAGAGAGGATTAATAATCAGAGCTTTAATGGCCATGATAGGGGTCGCCAAAGTCACGAGAATTAACGGGAAGAAATAGGTAAAAGCGACAAACGGCTGTTTTTTGTAAATAAAGCGGCTGGTAAAATATGAATTGATAATCCAGCTTTTTTTCCAGCGTACTTGCTGTTTCACTAAGGTGCGGAAGCTATCAGGACAAATGGTGTAGGCTTGAGCTTTGTGGGTGTACATAGTTTTTAAACCAGCCCTCAATACCCAAGAGGTAAGAGATCGATCGTCTCCCCAGGTCACTACCTTTCCCCAAAAACGTTCGTTGAGCCACTTATCAAGAATAGGCAGAACTGCCGACTTTCTATAGGCAGAAGAGCAACCACTGCAGCAGAAAACCGTGAGGAAGGTTGATTCAGCGGCTTTCAAAATTCTAAATGACATGAAATAGTACGCCGCCTGCATGCGCGTAATTATATTAGTATCGGCATTCGCCGGATCAGCATGAGCGCAGACCGCCCCAATTTCCGGATGACGAAACGGCTTAATCATTTCTCGGAAAGTATCTGGTTTGATAAAACTATCTGAATCAAGTTGAACTACAATCTCACCTTGAGCTCGGCGAAAACCTTCGGCCATGCCATGACGCTTGCCCCGATTTTGTTTCCAATCAACGACAATGAGCTCCGGATATCTCCTTTGCATCATTCGAATGACATCGATGGTATTGTCAGTTGAGCCATCATTTATGATAATCACTTCAAGCTTCTCCTTTGGATAATCAGCTTGGAAACATTTGGTGATAGTGTTCTCAATGGCTTCCCCTTCGTTTTTGCAAGGAATGACAAAGGTGACAGTCGGTTCATACAGACGAGTAGACGGCCGGCTGATGGCGCGGTTAATGCGCTGGTAAAAAATAGCTCCGGCAAGCCGCGACAGTTCAAAAGTGGTAATGAGAATAGTGTAGGCAAGCAGAATAGGACTGTGTTCAAATTGAATGACCGCTTGAGACTTTACGAAGAAGATGCAAAACAAAAGAACGATGCCTACGAGTGAGAGAAAACCGAAATAGAAAACATCACTCATTTTTTCTAGAGCAAAAAAATCTCGAGCGGTTTTGTATACGGCCTGCATCATATAATTATTTTCCAATGCCTTTATAGACAATGCCCGCTTCTTCAAAAGAAGCTTTATCAAAAGCGTTGCGACCATCAATGAACACCCGGACTCCCGCTGCTTTCAAAATGGCCGGCGTGATATTCTTTTTAAATTCACTGTGAGCCGTGGCAACAATGAGGGCTTCGGCTCCTCTCAACGCTTCATCGAGGCTTTTGGCGCTCGATTCCTTCGGCACAAAAGGATCGAACGTCACCGCCTCGGCCTCATATTCTTTCAAATGTTTCAAAATTTCAAATGAAGGACTTTCGCGGCAATCATCAATGTTTGCTTTATAGGAAATACCGAGAAGAGCCACTCGGGTTCCCTTCATCGGCAAACCAACATCATTTAAAGCTTCCATGGTGATTTCCACCGTAAACTTCGGCATATGATTATTGATCCTTCGCGCCAATCTCAAAAAGTCGTGTTCAAAACCATTCTCATGAGCGTACTCAATTAAATAGTATGGATCGACAGGAATGCAGTGGCCGCCCACCCCGCAGCCGGGATAATGAGCAAGAAAAGCGAAAGGTTTGGTGGCCGCACCGTTAATGACATTCATCACATCGATACCGAGGCGTGAAAAAGACATGGCAAGCTCGTTGACGAAAGCAATATTGATATCTCGAAAAGAATTCTCAACAATTTTCACCGCTTCGGCTTCTTTCAGTGACCCCATGGCTTTGACCGGCGCAGTGATAATTGAACTATAAAAATCTACTCCGATTCTAAGACCCTTTTCCTCGAGAGAACCGAAGACGCGGGGAATATTTTCCACATTCCATTTTGAATCGCCCGGGTTGATACGCTCCGGACAATGGGCAAGATAAAAATCCGAGCCGGCCTTAAGTCCTGATTCTTTTTCTAAAATCGGCAAGACAATTTCTTCGGACACACCCGGGTTAACGGTTGATTCAAGAACAACCAGTTGGCCTTTTTCAAGGATCTTGCCAATGCTCCGGGCCGCTCCCTCAACTGGAGAGAGATCAGGCATATGATTTTCGTGGACAGGAGTCGGCACACACATGATGATGATTGACGCAGACCGGGCATGTTCAATATCGAATGTAAATTGAGCCTCCGTTGCCTTTAGGTTTTCCTGAATTGTTTCGTCCTTAAAAGGCGAGATGTGCTTTTCGAGAAGGGCGACTTTTTCCTTATTGATATCAATACCAACGACAGAATAGCCCTTGCGAGAAGCTAAGAGAACAAGAGGGAGACCAACGTACCCAAGACCGAGCACGGCAATTTTTTTTGACTGAAGAGGCATGTATAAGGCTTTAACTAAGCTCTAAAAATAACACAATAAAAATCTTAATTTGGATAGTCGAACCGTCGAAAGTTAACATGTGAAGATGAGGGTGTCAACACAGCGGCAAAATAAAGAAGTATTGACTCCGGGGCAAGCCCCGGACCCCGGAGTCGCGCTCGAAGACTCGCTCTGTACCTCGTAGCAAGCTACGAGATATTCTTTGTTTTCTGCACTTCGCTCGGAAATGAAAGTGAAGACACTTTCATTTCACTCGCTCCGTTTGAAAATAAAAATGTAAAAATAGAATTATTTAATTTTCAATTTTGAGGCTATCAATACGGTATGAAGGCTCAATGAAACCACTCGCCCCTTGAATCACGAAACCGGTTATGATTCGATTCGAGCTCTGAAGATCTGAAAGAGGAATGCGTACCGACTTCCACGCATTCGCACTAATGCCACCCACATACGCTCCGACATTCTTACTCGGATACAGCGGACTGCCGTTTTGGTCAAAGAGCACAATACTTAGATTTTGACCGCCAGCACTTCCTCCATTAATAGCGAAAGAAAAAGTGCCGTAACCTGTCGTATCAAAAGCGCCAGTGCGAATGTAAAGTCCTCCCCACGCCGCTGTATACGTCACTTTCATATTTTTCGTTCCTTCAAATGGAGTGGTGGTATCGGCAAAATCTACGGTAGTGTCCCATGACCATGAAGACCAGTTAGGATTCAGGGCATCGGCATACAGAACAAAGGCCGGCGTCGTGCCATTTGAAATTGAGAATCGCGCCGCATCATTGTTCCACGCATAGGCGCTAGTCCAGTGCAATTTCATAAGACCGACAGCCACGCGGTAGTTATCAATGCCCATTGTCGAGAATGAATAAAGGAACGAGCGAGTCTCTCCCGGATCAAGGCGAACACCGTCATAATACTTCTGTCCCACTTTGGTCCCTGCACCGTCATAGACTTCTATATCAACAATAAAGTAGCCCGCGGCATCACCCTGATTTTTTATGAGCGCGTTAACAGAGACAGGATTACCCGGCGTAGTGCTTGCTGGGGTTGCGGTGACAGAAACAATGGCGGGCTGGAAAGTGCCGCTCGGGTTTGTTGGGCTACCCCCAATCCAGACAGGGTCATTGCCATCTACGCTCGGAGATGAACCGAGAATGCCGTGATGGCCGCTGTTTGAATTATCAATGACATCCTGTCCAAACCCTTCATTGAATTTCCAATACTTAATCAAACCGATTTCGTTACCCACTAAATCAATGCCTTGGGTTGCGGCCAGTTCAGCTTGGCCATGGGGTTTGTTCCACACTCGGATATCGTCAATTAACCCTTGAAATGCT
>Ga0209515_10005928_pt1 | contig 15554 bp, 11 predicted proteins | sample Subgroupgradi54m_FD_187454 | JGI IMG/M metagenome (GOLD analysis project Ga0209515, IMG submission 187454) | Subsurface groundwater microbial communities from S. Glens Falls, New York, USA - GMW60B uncontaminated upgradient, 5.4 m (SPAdes)... ...
CGTCGCCGACGGCAAGATCACCGGTGAGCGCGAGACCGACGAGGGCGTCTTCGGCATCGGCTTCGTCGACCCGGCTGCGACGCGCGTGGCCTTCATCGGTGACGACGGTCAGCTGCGCGGCATCAGGCTGGACACGCCGGGCGCCCCCTTCGAGCTGCCCGCCGGCCGCTTCGCCGACGACGACCTGTGCGGCTGGCGCGACGGCGGCGCCGAGCTGTTCGTGCGCAGCCGCTCGCTGCCGGTGCGCATCCGGCGCATCGATCTCGGCAGCGGCGCGGTCACGCCACACCTCGAGATCGCGCCGCCGCGTCTGGGGCTCAAGGGTGTCGATGGTGTGGTGGTGAGCGCGTCGGGCAATGCGTACGCGTACAGCTACGGCCAGGAGCTCTCGCGGCTCTACGCCATGCGCGAGCCGGCCAGGCTGCCTACGGAGCCGCGCCGCTGGTGATCCAGGAGAGGATGAGCTTGTAGGCCGGGTCGCTGGTGCTCGCGAACAGCTTGGCGCGGTGGTTGACACCCGAGGCGGTGAGCGGCTTGGTCAGCACGAGCGACGTCGCGGGCGAGCCCAGGTTCACGCGCTGGCCGCCCTGCATGAGGCGCTGAAGGGTCGCGGTCGCACCGTCGTCGTAGGGAAAGCTCGCCATGATGCCGCCCGCGCCATGGCAGCTCACGCAGTTCTTGCCGCCCGACTGCAGCAGCGGGTAGACGTCGCTCGCGAAGCTGGGCGCGCCGGCAGGCTCGGCGTCGGGCGCGCCGGGCGGCGGCGGGTTGTTGATGTCCGCGTCGGCCTTGGGAGCTCCGGGCGCTGCATCGGCCTTCACGTCCGGGTCGTCGATCGACCCCGGCTGGATGCAGGCTGGCAGGCAGATAAGGGTCACCGCCAGCAGCGCCAGAACTAGTCTCGAATTCGCCATCGTCGTCATCAGGCCTCCCGTTCGCGGCCGTACTTTCCAAGGAACGTGCCAGGTGACGGGGCGCGTCATGTGTTTGGAATTGCTTGTCCCAGGCTGCAGGTGGGGTCGCCGAGGTGGGCGGCGAGTCCCCGACATGCTGGCTCCAGCCCACATGCCCGCGCCCCCGGGCGCGACCCCGCAGGAGCACCCCTTATTAATGTAGATTGAGCGCAGGCATGGCCAACGAGACCGAGCGCCATCAGTTCGATGCCACGCTTACCGACGACGGGCTGTTCTTCGACGGCTCGGGCACGGTCGGGCCGCTGCCGCCGCTGCGCGACGTCGACGTCGAGCGCTACCTGCTGCGGGGCGAGCACGGGCGCGGCGGTCTGGGCGTGGTCATGCGCGCGCTCGACCGGCAGCTGGGCCGCGAAGTGGCCATCAAGATGCTGCAGAACCCCAGCCCCGAGGCGGGCGCGCGCTTCCTGCGCGAGGCCACCATCACCAGCCGGCTGCAGCACCCGAGCATCGTGACCGTGCTCGACGTGGTGCGCTGGCTCGACGGCTCGCCCTGCTACATCATGCCGCTCTACCCGGGCAACTCCTTCCGGGTGGCCATCGAGGCGGCCGGCGATCTGGGCGCGCGCCTGGCGCTCCTGCCCAAGGTGCTCGCGGTCGCCGAGGCCATCGCGCACGCGCACGAGCGCGGCGTGATCCACCGCGACATCAAGCCTTCCAACGTGCTGCTCGGCTCGCTGGGCGAGACCGTGGTCATCGACTGGGGCGTGGCCCGGTACGTCGACGGGCCCAGCGATGCCAACGTGACCCTCGAGCCCGCGGCCGACGAGCTCGACTCCACGCGCGTGGGCCAGATCCTGGGCACGCCCGCGTACATGGCGCCCGAGCAGGCGCGCGGCGACGTCGTCGATCGCCGCGCCGACGTGTACGCGCTGGGCGCGCTCATCTACCACCTGCTGGCCAAGCGCACGCCCTACAACGTCACCGGCACCGCCGAGGCCCTGACCAAGCTGCTCGGCGGGCCGCCGCTCGACATCACCCTGGTCGTCGACGGCGTGCCCTCGGATCTGGCCGCCATCGTGCGCAAGGCCATGGCGCGTGAGCCGCTCGAGCGCTACCCCGACGGCCGCGCGCTCGCCGGTGATCTGGAGCGCTTCCTCAGCGGCCACCTGGTCGAGGCCCACTCGTACAGCCGCTGGCAGCTGCTGTGGCGCTGGCTGCGGCGCCACCGGGTGCTGAGCGCGGCCTTCCTCATCGTGGTCGCGGTGGTGGCGGTGAGCTTCCGGCGCGTGCAGGCGGAGCGCTCGGCGGCGCAGGCCTCGGCGGTGCGCGAGAAGCTGCGTGGCAACGCGATGATCCTGACCCAGGCCGAGACCGCGCTGATGAGTGATCCGACCGCGTCGATCGCCTGGCTCAAGACCTACCCGCTCGACGGCAACGAGTGGACGCGCGTGCGCGGCATCGCGCGCGACGCGGTGCGCCGGGGCATCTCGCCGCACGTGCTGCACCGGCAGCAGGGCTACGAGAACGAGCTGCTCGCCTGGGACGACGGGCGACGCGCCCTGCTCGTCGACGGGCGCCGCACCATGGTGCTGTGGGATCCGGTCACCGGGCAGCGCCAGCACATCTGCCTGCCCGACAACGTCGAGGGCGACCTGCGCGACGAGACCTTCGGGCGCGAGCTGGTCACCTTGCTGTCCGATGGGCGGCTGCTGGTGTGGAACCACGATCTCAGCCAGTCAGAGCACGTGGCCACCGTGCCCGGCGCGGCCACGGCCTCGCTGTCGAGCGACGGCCGCTGGATCGTGGTGACCGCCAAGACCGGCCTCGCCCAGCTGGTCGAGCGCGCCACGGGCGCGGCGGTCACCATCGCCGAGGGCGACGCGCCCATCGACGACGCGCGCTTCGTGCCCGGCACCGACCGCGTGCTGCTCAAGACCGACAGCGGCGTGGCCGAGCTCTACGACGTCAGCGAGCGCCAGGTGGTCTACGTGTCCATGCCCGGCGTGGGCGACACGTACATCTCGCCCTATGGACGGGCGCTGGTGCTGGAGCGCTCGGGACGCATCGAGTGGCTGGACGCCGAGACCCTGTCGTCGCGCTCGCTCGAGCTGGTCACGCGCCTGTTCTCGCTCATCAACTTCTTCCGCGACGGGCGCGTCCTGGCCACCGACGAGCGCACACAGAAGAGCGAGATCTGGAATCCCTACGATGGCTCGGTGACCCAGCTGCCCATCTATTCGGGCGCCCTGGCCGCGTCGCCGAGCGGCAAGCTGGTGGCCGGCTTCAACCCCACCGGCAGCGTGTGGACGGTCGACACCGCGACCATGACCACGCGCGAGCTGCGCGGCCACGGCCACCACACCGGCCGCACGGTCGAGTTCATCGGCGAGAACACCGTGGCCTCGCTGATCGACGCCAGCGGCGCGCGCATGTGGGACGTGTCGCTGCCGCCCGCCGACGGGATGATCCTGGGCCGCGTGCCCTTCGAGCCGCAATACGTCCTGCTCGAGGACGGCCAGACGCTGCTCATGAATGCCCAGGACGGCCGTGTGCTGCGCCGGCGCCTGCCCGACGCGCAGCTGGAGGAGCTCTTCCGCGTCAAGGGCAGGATGGTGCAGCTGGTCGCCAATGCCGATGGCTCGACCGTGCTGGTCCTGGTCAACAATGGCGATCTGCACCGCTACGACGGCCATTCGGGCAAGCTGGACAAGCTGTTCACGGAGGTGCCGCCCGTGCACCAGATCGAGGTCACCCGCGACGGCCGCCACGCCATCGGCATCTCCTTCCTCGGCGACGTGGTGCTCGTCTGGGACCTCGAGCACCGCACATCGCGCCGGCTGGAAGGCCTGAATGGCTACTGCGAGAAGGTGGCCATCTCGCCCGACCAGCGCACCGGCGTCATCAGCTGCTCGACCCAGACGTCGTCGGGCTTCACGCTCGTCGATCTGGTCGATGGCACCACCCGCCATCTCGCCACTCCCCATGCTCTGGCCCGGGTGATGGGCTTCTCGCCCTCGGGGCGCTACCTCTTCGGCATGGCGCGCAACGGCACGGCGCTGCGCTGGGAGCTGGGCTCGGGCGCCCTGGTCACGCGCCGGCTGCAGAATGCCGAGGCCCAGTCGGGCGTGCCGCTCTCCGACGATCTCCTGCTGACCACGGGATCGAGCGGCCTCTTGCTGTCGGTGTTCTCGCTCGGCCTGAGCCGCGTCATCGACCCGACCTCCGACATCCTCAACCTCTACGTGTCACCCGACCGGCGCGTCGCCGCCGGCATCGCGCAATCACGTGAGAATGGCATCTCGCTGTGGGACCTGGTCTCGGGCGAGAGCTGGAGCATCCCGCGTTACACCGGCCGGCGTCAGGTGCAGTTCACCCGCGACGGTGGCGTGGTGGCGGCCGGCCGCGACGGCCAGCTGCGCATCTTCGCGCCGCCCGCGACCCTGGCGGCCTCGCCCGAGCGGACCAAGGCGTGGCTGGACACGCTGACGTCGGTGCAGCTGGACGACGAGCAAGCGCCGCGCTCGTCGTGTGAGTAGGAGGCGGACCCAGGCCGGAGATTTGAAACGCCAGAAGAGCCAGGGGCGCCAGCTCGGATCAACCACACTCTGCTGACCCGACTGTGTTGATCGGAGCTGGCGCCCCTGGCTCTTCTGGCGTCTAAACCAGATCTGGGCTCTTGTGCTGCTGGTGCCGTGCCTGAGGTGTCTTGGCGGTTGCTCAGAGCCCGGTGCTGCCCACGCCGAAGTGCGTCAGGGTTTCCCAGGCGATGAAGTAGTTGGTCAGGTCGGAGCGCGGCCGGACCTTGTCCTTCAGGTGCTTCAGTCCCACTTGAAGCGCGTCGCCGCCCAGCCGCCGAAGATCACCGCGGCGAGCAGGAGCACGCCGGCGGGCGCGAGCGCCGCGTCGATGCCCAGGCCGCGCCAGGTCATGGCGTCGAGGCCGTCGACGGCCCAGCGACTGGGCACGAACAGCGTGGCGCTGCGCAGCCAGGAGGGGAACATGAAGCTGGGGAACCACGCGCCCGAGAGCATGGTGCCGATGAGCACGATGAACACGCCCGCGCCGCGCGTGGCCTGCGGGGTCTTGCCGAAGGTCGAGATGAGCACGCCCAGCGCCGCGGCCATGAGCGCGAAGCCGACCGCCACCAGGCCGAAGCCCAGCTTCGAGCCCTTTATGGTGATGCCCAGGGTCATGGAGCCGAAGCTGTACAGGAACACGATGACCAGGAGCGCGATGATCGCGCCCGACAGCAGGCGGCTGGTGATGAGCGTGGCGCGCGCCAGCGGCGCGGCGCGCAGGCGCCGGAACAGCCCCTGCTGGCGCTCGTTGAGCATGCCCACCGCCGAGTCGACGGCGCCGATGAGGATGAACTGCACGCCCATGCCCGCGAGCGCGTGCGCCGCGCCGTCGTAGTGGTCGCCGCCCGCGCCCACGGCGCGGATCTCGGCGGTGAACGGGCTGCCGGTGCTGGCGCAGCGCAGGTAGTCAGCGTCGAGCTCGGGCGCCAGCGCCTGCATGACCGCGCGTGCGGCCGCGCCTTGCGCGATGCCGGCCTCCATCTTGGATGTGGGATCGGCGAGCACCTCGAGAGTCGGGCGCGCGCCCGCGCTGCGCGAGGCGGCCGCGGTCTGCGCCGCGAAGTGCTCGGGGATGACCAGAGCGACGTCGATCTTGCCCTTCTGCAGCAGGTCCTCGGCCTCGGCGCGGGAGGCGGGCAGGGCGGCGAGCAAGGGATCGGCGGCCAGCGCGTCGGCCAGGCGCAGCGACGCCGCGCTGCCCGGGTCCAGGTTGACCACCCGGCTCTTGATGTGCACGCCGCTGCCGCTCGTCGAGCGGAAGACCAGGCCGAAGAGCAGCGCCAGCATGGCCGGCACCGCGAAGGAGACGATGAGCGCGCGCCGGTCGGCGCGGAAGAGCTTGAGGTCCTTGCGCACGAGCGCGAGCAGCTGGCGGGGAAAGCTCATGGATCACGCAGGTTGCGGCCGGTGAGGGTCAGGAAGATGCCTTCGAGGTCGATGCGCTCGGTGGCGAAGTGGGTGAAGCGTTGCTGGCGCTGGGCCAGGAAGGCCAGCACCTTGGGCGCGCCCGCCAGGTCGTCGAGCGTCACGCTCAGGCTGTGGTTGGCGACCTCGGCGGCCTCGATGCCGGCGAGCGTGCGCAGCTCGTCGAGCCAGGCCGTCGACGTGGTGTCCTCGAGCGCGACGGTCATGCGGCGCGTGGGCGGGGCCAGCTTCTCCAGCCCGCGCAGCGAGTCGTCGGCCACCACCTTGCCGTGGTCGACGATGACGATCCGGTCGCACAGGCGCTCGGCTTCCTCCATGTAGTGCGTGGTGTAGAGGATGCCCTTGCCGCGTCCACGCAGGAGGTTGAGGTTGTCGAAGATGGCCGAGCGGCTCTGCGGATCGACGCCCACCGTGGGTTCGTCGAGGATGAGCAGGTCGGGGTCGTGCAGGAGCGCCGCGGCCAGGTTGAGCCGTCGCTTCATGCCGCCCGAATAGGTCTTCACCTTGTCGCCGGCGCGCTCGGCGAGCCCCACCAGCGCGAGCGCGTCGCGCGCCGAGCGTTCGAGCGCCGCCGGCGCCAGGTCGTAGAGCGCGCCGAACACGGCCAGGTTGTCGCGCGCGGCCAGCTCCTCGTAGAGCGCCAGATCCTGGGGCACGAAGCCGATCTTGCGCTTGAGCGGATCGGTCTCGCCGCGCAGCGGTCGGCCCGAGAGCAGGACCTCGCCCGCGTCGGGCACGAGCAGGCCGGCGATCATCGACACGGTGGTGGTCTTGCCCGCGCCGTTGGGCCCGAGCAGGCCGGTGCACGAGCCCGCGGCCACGCCCAGGCTCACCCCGTCGACGGCGGTGAGCTTGCCGAATCGTTTCTTCAGCGCCTTGGCTTCCAGCAGCACGGGCGCAGCGTACTGCATCGGCGCGCCCGCCATAGTGGCGATCCGCACAGCAGACGCGGCGACGTCCCCATCAGGTCATCTAGATCTGGCCGCGGTCGATCTTGCCCTGGATCTCCGCCGACGACAGCTCGGCGATGGGCTGCGAGATGATCCACAGGTGCCCGAAGGGATCGGCGAAGCGGCCCTCGCGCCGGCCGTAGAACTGGTCGGCGATGGGGAAGACCACCTTGGCGCCGGCGCGCTGCATGCGCGCGCCCACCGCGTCGGCGTCGCTGACCTCGAGGCTCAGGATGACCGGCGTGCCGCCCAGCGACGTGGGCGCGTGGTTGCCCCACTCGCGGTGCTCGTCGGCGAGCGTGAACCTGACGTCGTCGTCGATGGCGAGCTCTGCATTCACGACGATGCCGCCCAGGCGCGCGTCGGTGTGGCGGCCCAGCTCGCGCGCGCCCAGGGCCTCGACGTAGAAGTCGATGGCGCGCGCGGCGCCGGCGACGATGAGACGCGGGTGCAGCTTGGTCGCGATCTTGGTCATGGGCTTGCTCCTGGGTGGACTCTGACGCCGCGCTCGCGCGCGGGCTTGTAAGAATTTTCCCTAGTCGCCTCCGCCTCCGCCCCCGCCTCCGTCCTCGTCGTTCTGGTTATCGATGCGCACGTGGTTGCGTCCGCCCGTGCCGCCGCTCACGTACTGCGTGGGCCGGATGCCCGAGAAGGCGCGGAAATCGTGGATGAGGTGCGCCTGATCGAAGTAGCCGCAGCCGACCGCGACGCTGGCCCAGTTGACCGAGCGGCCGGCCTCGAGCGCGCCCAGCACGCGCTGGAAGCGCTGGATGCGGGCGAAACGCTTGGGCGTGAGGCCGACGCGCTCGCTGAAGCGGCGGATGAACGTCTTGGGCGCGAGCCCGATGCGCTCGGTCACCGCCGCAACGGGCAGGTCACGCTCGAACGCTGCCAGCGCGAACGCCACCGCGCCGTCGGGCTCGAGCGGACGCAGGGCGCGCTCGAGCAGCAGTGCCTCGAGCCGGCCCAGGCGCGCCTCGGGTGTCTTGGCCTCGGCGAGGCGCTCGCGCACCAGCTCGCCCTCCCGGCCCCACACCTGGTCGAGCTCGACGTGCGTCTCGGTGGTGACGTCGCAGGGTGGGCGGAAGAACGGGAATGCGCCGCCGGGCGTGAAGCTGGCGCCCATGATCTGGCGCTGTTCGGCCGTATCGATGGCGAAGTGCCCGGCGTACGCGCCACACAGGACGGCGCCGCGCATGCGATGCATGCTGGCAAGCTCTTGCCCGTGGTACGAACGCAGCTCGTCCTCGTGCAAGTTCACGATCAGCTGCATCCGCCCATTGGGTAGGATTCGCTCACGCGCGTGCGGCAGGTCGCCCTCGAAGTACCAGAACGTCTCGACGAACGGCGCGAGCGCGGCGCACGGCTTTCGCACGACCTGGAGCATGCCCACGTGAGGATAGCCTGATCATGGACGACCGACACTCGAACGATCCGTCTGCCCCGCGCGCACCCTCGGTTCCGTCCGCGCCGCGGGCTCCGTCGGTCCCGCCACCTGTGCCGCGTGCCACGTCGGTGCCGCCGGCGGTGCCGCGGGCGCCGTCGGTGCCGCCGGACGAGCTGCGCGCGCGCCGGGAGCGCGAGATCCTCGCAGCGGCGTCCGAGCACGCCGGCCCGGCGGTGTTCGTGGCCGTGAACATGAACAGCATGAAGGCCTTCAACGTCGTCATGGGCCTGGAGGTGGGCGACCAGGTGCTGCGTGCGGTGGAGCAGGGGCTGGGCCGGATCGGCGCGGTCTGGCGCACCGGAGGTGACGAATTCGTCGCACTGGTGGCGGGCGACCTGGCCGCGGTGCGCGACAAGGTGCGTGCGTTCACCTGGCTGTACAACATCCGCGTCGGCGCCACCGACGCGTGGGAATTCGTCTTCTCCGACGGGCGGGCCAACCTGCTCGTGCCCCACGACACCATCGAGCTGGTGTGCAACCCGCGCTGCGGTCTGGCCGAGAAGTCAGCCAGCCCCGACGCCGACGTGGCTCACGTGCTCGAGCTGGCGCGCCGACGCTGCGCGCAGGCCGCCATCGATCCCGGGCTGCACACCGCCGTGGGCTTCGCGCCCATCGTGCGCCACCCATGGAGCCGCGCGCGCAAGCTGGCCTCGCGCGGCTGCCCGCTGTGCAAGTTCGACCGCCCCACCATCATTGCCCAGGATCTGGGCGAGACCAGCGAGCACTGCCCCGGCTGCAACGCCAGCTACGACCGTATCGAGAAGATCTTCGTGCTGGGTCGCGAGGAGAGCGGGGCGTTCGCGTAGGCTATTCGTACCAGTTGCCTTCCACGCAGGTGACGTCCTTCTCGCCCAGGAAGAAGCCGAAGAAGACGCACATCTCGTTGGGCATGCCCACGACCTTGTCGGTGGCATTGTGCCAGCTGCAGTGCGTGGTGACGGTGCTACCCGCCTTCAGCATCAGCGGCGCCTCGACCGTGGCGTTGCGGTACTCGGGGTTGAAGGTCCACTCTGGATTCCACGCCGGGTCGTCCTTGACCATCTCGGGCACGCCGCCGGGCGCGGTGATGGTGGTCTGCACCGACACGCCGATCTCGTGCATGTGGTTGGCCACCATGAGCATGGGCAGATCCTTCTTGAGCAGGCAGGAGACCTCGCGCTCGAAGTCGGCGTGCGCGGGCAGCTCGAGCTGGTGCACGGTCGAGACGAAGAAGCTGGCCACCTTGTCGTCGGGCGACAGCTCGGCGAACTTCACGTCGACCTTGGAGTGGCCCTGGATGGGCATGTCGCCGCCGTTGAAGTAGTGCGTCTGCATGAGCAGCGCGCGCCCCGCGGGCACGCGCATGACCACGCCCGCCGGTAGCTTGACCGACTTGCCACCCTCGCCGCCGACGCCGCCGATGAGCTGGATGTCGGCCTGGTCCTCGTTGAGGAACTCGCGCGTGGTGCCGATGGGCTGGATCTCCTTGCTGGTGTAGAGCAGGGCATGGTGCCCGCCCACGCCCTGCGTGCCGATCAGATCGACGACGTTCTGATCGTGATCGAACGGCGCCGCCACCCACTGCACCCACGTCCTCGACTCGCCCGGCCCGACGGTGACGTCGGGTGGCTCGTAGCGCACGTAGCCCGTGGGCGGCCCGTCTCCCGGCGCCGCTCCGTCGTCGCTGCACGCGGCCACGCTCGGCGCGGCCAGGGCCATCAACAGCGACCACGCGAGGTACCCCCGACTCGGTCTCGTCATGAGAATCCTCCTCTCGGCTGAGAGGAGGGTGAGGCAGTGAGTGCGCGCGGGCAATGAAAATGAACATCGTCTGCGCGAAACCGTAAATGCCATGGTCACGCCGCGCGGGATATTTGGGCCCAGTCTAATGTCGTTAGGTGCAGATGGTGAAACTCAGAGTGCGCGCGAGAGGTTCAGCGTGGGTGCCAGTGACCACGAAGGCGCATCGACCACGCGGTAGACGCTCAAAGATGGCGAGAGCACGACACTCCCGAGCGTGATCGACACGCCCAGTCCGACGCCGAGCGAGTACACCGCCTCGTCCAACGACAGACCTGGCTGGTCGTGGGCGAGCGTGACCACGAAGTCCCCGGCGACCTTCTCGCTCAGGCTGCGCTCGAGCGTCAGGTAGCCGACCAGGCCGCCACGCTCGACCTCGGGCGCGTACTCGAAGCCCAGCCCGGGAATGAGGTAGAGCTGCTGCCATTCCAGAGCCACGGGCAGCGTGATTGCGACATAGCCATAGATTGCATAGTGCTGCGGATCGGGAATGACGACGATCTCGGAGACTCCCAGGTTGATCCACGCATCGTCGGCGCGCGCGCGGCGCTGGAATGCAAAGGATGTAAAGGCGAGCGCGAGCAGCGGCGCGAGCACACTCGCGATCCCGATGCGGCGGATGCGGCCATTTGCTGAATGGCGATGACAATCTTCGCTACGACCGGTATTGCACACTGGTTGGATACGAAACGTACGCGGCCGGCCGTCGAGGACTGAAACATTGCGGGTGCTCGAGCCGCCCATTCCGGCGACTCGCCCTGTACCTCCCTCACTGCCAGTGGGGTGAGGTGTGTCCTCAGAAAGGAGTACGGCATGCGAATGCGCGCGCGTCTCTTTCACGTGTTCACCATGTTCCTTGTCGCCTCGTGCCAGCAGCAGAACGATCCGCTCGCCCAGCGTGAGGGCAAGATATCAGTCCCGTCGGGATTCTCCGAGACCGTGATCACCACGGGAGTCGCGGAGCCGACCGCACTGGCCTTCCTGCCCGGCGGCACGATCCTGATCACCGGCCGCGGCGGCAAGGTGCGCGTGATCAAGAACGGCACCACGCTCCTGGCCACGCCGGCGGTGGATCTGTCCTCGCGCGTGTGTCCCGAGCGCGAGCGCGGCCTGCTCGGCATCGCCGTCGATCCGCAGTTCAGCGGCAACAAGCAGGTCTACGTCTACTACACGTCGAAGCACGCCAACTGCAACTTCCATGACGAGGCGGGGGCGCAGAACCGCGTCTCGCGCTTCACCTACGACACCGCCACCGACAAGATGAGCAACGAGGTCATCCTGGTCGACCACATCCTGTCCTGGCACGGCTGGCACAACGCCGGCGATCTGCAGTTCGGCGCCGACGGCTTTCTCTACTTCGGCGTGGGTGACAGTGGTGCCAACTATGGCGGCAGCAATACCGGCTGGGGCAACAACAACTCACGCTTCAAGTCGATCCTGAATGGCAAGGTGCTGCGCATCAAGAAGGACACCGGCGAGCCAGCACCCGGCAATCCCTGGATCAATGCGCCCGGCTCGCGCCGCTGCGGCGATCCCAACCAGCCGGCCAGCTACCCGCTCGACAACAACAAGCCCTGCCAGGAGACCTTCGCCTGGGGCCTGCGCAACCCCTTCCGCATCCCGTTCAAGCCGGGCACCAACACCTTCTTCATCAACGAGGTCGGCCAGGACATCGGCTCCGACTGGGAAGAGATCAACGAGGGCCACGCGGGCGCCGACTACGGCTGGAATCGCAACCAGGGCCGCACCAGCGACTCGGCCACGACCAACCCCATCTACACCTACGCCATCGGCGACGATGTGGGCGGCAATGCCTGCCGCTGCATCACCGGTGGGGCCTTCACGCCCGACGGTGCGTTCCCGGCCGCCTACGACGGCACCTACTTCTTCGGCGACTACACCTGCGGCGTGCTGTTCAAGATCACCCGCAACGCTGGCGGCACCTGGCAGCGCTCGACCTTCGCCACCGGCTTCGGCAGCTCGAGCCTGGTGCACCTGGCCTTCGGCCCCAACCCGAGCGGGGGCACCAGCCTGTACTACACGTCGTTCAACGGCAACAAGGTGGCGCGCATCGACGGCCCCGCGTCGTCCAACCGGCCGCCCACCGCGGTGGTGAGCGCGGCGCCGACCTCGGGACCGCGCCCGCTCGACGTGAGCTTCAACGGCAGCGGCAGCTTCGATCCCGACAGCGGTGATCATGTGACCCGCTACATCTGGAGCTTCGGCGACGGCTCGGCCGAGCAGACCACCACCGGCCCGACCGTGGCGCACACCTACAGCGCGGCGGGCTCGTTCACCGCGACGCTCGTGGTCGAGGACGCGCGCACGCCGCCCCGGCGCAGCACGCCCGCGGCAGTCGTGATCCAGCCGGGCAACACGCCGCCTTCCGTGTCCATCACCAGCCCGGCGGCCGACCATCTCTACGCGGTGGGCGAGCACGTGCTGGCGCGCGCCCAGGCCAGCGACGCGCAGGACGGCACGCTGAGCGGTGCGTCGATCGTCTGGGACGTCAAGAAGGTCCACGACGATCACACCCACCCGTTCCAGTCGGGCACGGGCACGAGCATCGACATCGTGCCCGACGGTCCCGAGCCGGATGCGGGCGCCGCGGAGCTGTCGCACCTGCGCATCAGCGTCACCGCGACCGACTCGACCGGGCTGAGCACGACCGCCACGCTCGAGCTGCAGCCGCACCGGCTGCCGCTCACCTTCAGGACCGTCCCGGCGGGGCTCAAGGTGCACGTCGAGGCCAGCGATCTCGGCGACGGCGCGCAGATCACGTCGTGGCAGGGCTGGGAGCTGCACGTGGGCGCGCCGCCGCAGGTGGTCGCGGGCAAGACCTACGTCTTCGATTCCTGGTCTGACGGTGGCGCGGGCACGCACAGCGTGATCACGCCCGCCGCGGCCACGACCTACACGGCGCGCTTCAAGGAATCGGCCTTCAGCGCCAGGATCAACTTCCAGCTGGGCAGCGCGGTCGTGCCCGCCGGCTATCTCGAGGACGACGGCTCGGCGTACGCGGCGCGCAATGGCCTGACCTACGGCTGGAATGCCGACAACACCGCGGCGGCGCGCGAGCGCAACAACCCGGCCTCGCCCGACAAGCGCTACGACACCACCATCCTGATGCAGAAGGCGGGCAACAAGCGGTGGGAGATGGCCGTGCCCGATGGCACGTACCAGGTGCACCTGGTCGCCGGTGACGCCAACTACTTCGACAGCACCTACGACATCACCGCCGAGGGTCACACCATCCTGAGCGGGGTGCCCAGCACGTCGAACCGCTGGATCGAGGCCACGGTCTCGGTCACCGTCAGCGACGGACGGCTGACCATCGACAACGGCCCGACTGGCGTCAACAACCGCATCTGCTTCGTCGACATCACCGCGGCTGGTGCGCCGTCGCCACCGCCGCCGCCGCTCTTCCACGCCAAGGTCGACTACCAGCCGGCCGGCGCACCCGCGTATGGCAATGGCTATGTCATCGACGACGGCTCGGTGTACGGCGCGCGCGCCGGTGGCCTGAGCTATGGCTGGAGCGCCGACAACACCACGGCCACGCGCGATCGCGACAATGCGCTCGCGCCCGACCAGCGCTACGACACGACCATCCTGCCGCAGAAGACGGGCAACAAGTCGTGGGAGATGGCGGTGCCCGATGGCACGTACCGGGTGCATGTGGTGGCGGGGGATTCGGGCTTCTTCGACAGCGTCTTCGACATCACGGCGGAGGGCACGACCATCCTGAGCGGCACGCCGACGACGTCGATGCGCTTCATCGAGGCGACCGCGACGGTCACGGTGAGCGACGGGAAGCTGACCCTGGACAGCGGGCCCAGCGCGCGCAACAACAAGCTCGCCTTCGTGGAGGTGGATCAGATGTGAGCGCGGCGCTGGTGCCGGGCCACCAGCTCGGCCAGGCGCGCCGCCAGCGCAGCGCTCGGCCGCCGTACGTCCATGCGCAGCGCGGTGCGCTCGCGCTCGCGCCGGTGGTCCGGGTCGCTGCGCAGGTGTTGCTCGAGCGAGGGCGTGCGCAGCGCAAAGGGGCCGAAGTCGCCCTGGTCGGGCGAGCGGATCAGCATGTGCGTGTGGTCGGTGGCCTCGCCGACCACGGTGCTGAGATCGTACTCGATGAGGATCTTCGGGCTGTAGACGCGGAAGTAGAAGCGGCCGCTGCCATCGGTCGGGCCCATCCAGGTGAACCAGGTCTCGTCGAAGACGGCGTCGATCTCGGCCATCTTGGCGGCGGCGAAGCTGCCGTGCTGGTACGAGACCACCTGCGCGATGAGCGCGCGCAGCTTCTGTCGCTCGCTCGCCGTCATGTCGGCGGCCGCGAGGCCGACGTGGACGAACTGGGTGTAGTCGAAGTTGCGCGCGGCGTCGGGGCCGCCGTTGCCGGGCGCGGTGACCACGTCGTTGGGCGCCTTGACCGCGGTCAGCGCGCGGGTCAGGTGCTCGCTCGACAGCGCGGCCACGAAGGCGAAGGCGGCCGATTCCTCGCCGCCGAAGACCTTGACGCCGCCGATGACGTTGGGCTGGCCGCCGAAGAAGGCCGGCGTGGTGTACACGTGATCACCATCGACGACGAAGGTGATGGCCAGGTGATGGCCGTCGATCTGGATGCCCCACGCGCCGTCGGTGGCGGGGTCATTGAAGAGCGAGATGTGGTAAAGGCCCGCGCCGAAGCCGAAGCCCCCCCACTGCATGCGCATCATCTCGTCGAGGGTATTGATGATGAGGTACAGGCGGTCGTAGCCTTGGGTGCTGAGGAAGCCGGCGAACACCGCGTAGGCCAGATCCAGCTGCGCGGGCGACAGGTCGGAGAACTGCACGCCCTTGCGGCCGGCCACGAAGACGGGCAAGAAGCTCCACGAGGGCAGCTCGTCGTCCTCGAGGCAGAACGACGCCTGCGCCAGGAGCGTGGGGTTGAGCGAGGCGCGGAAGGCCGCGGTCGCGCTGGCCAGCGCGGCGACGGTCGGATCGCTCGAGATGGGCGCATGCGTCGCGGTCGTACAGTGGCTGGGCGGGGGCATGGTGGCCGCGTCGGCCGGCGTGGCCGCGTCGGGCCCTGGCGGCGTGGTGCCCGCGTCGGGCGTGGCCGGCGGCGGCTGCTCGCACGGGCCAGCGGCGCCGAGCAGGAGCAGGAAGGACAGGGCAAGCAACGAGCGTGCGAGCTTCATGGGGAGACCTCCGCCGGGAAGCAAAGCCAGGTGAACCTAATATGGTTAGACGTGTATCTAACCGCGCCTTCCGGGCAGAATGGCCATCGTTTGCGGTCTTAACAAGGGTTTTTTTCTGACCGCCTTCCGGATCGGTTCTGCGCCTGGTCGACACCGCCTTCCGCGTTAAAGTCGCGCCACATGATGGCCATTCCATTCGGTTGCCTGGGCGTCGCAATCCTCGTGCTGGGCAGCCTGGGCTGCGGCGGTGCCAGCCAGCTCCGCGACGGCGGCAGCGGCGG
>Ga0209515_10005929_pt1 | contig 15554 bp, 15 predicted proteins | sample Subgroupgradi54m_FD_187454 | JGI IMG/M metagenome (GOLD analysis project Ga0209515, IMG submission 187454) | Subsurface groundwater microbial communities from S. Glens Falls, New York, USA - GMW60B uncontaminated upgradient, 5.4 m (SPAdes)... ...
GGCCGGGCAGCGCAGCCGCGGGGAGATCTCCGGAGCGGGGACGGGGGCCGGGTCGATCGGTACCCGGGCTGGTGGCGGGCTGGCCGACGCGGCGATGAGTTGCTCGCGCGCCTGGGCGAGGAGGTCGTGGCGGGAGGGACTGAACAGGCCGTAGTGGCGGACCTTGGCGAACCCCTGGGGGAAGACGTGCTGCAGAAAGCGGCCGATGAAGGAGACCGCGTCGAGGGTGCACCGCTTGGTGGTGCCCGTGCGACCGTCGCGGTAGCGGAACGTGACGTGGCCGTCGTCGAAGCGTTCGAGGCGGCGGTTGACGATCGCGATGCGAAAGACGTCGCGCGCCAGATAGTCGAGGACCTTTGCCCCGGTCCCGGCGTGCTGGACGTGGACGACCCACTCCTGGCGCCAGACCGCGGGCGGTGCCTGATCGAGGAGGCCGGCCCTTGCGGAGGCCCGCGCGAACCTTGCCGCGGAAGAGGCGGGACAGCGCCCGCCCGGGGACCAGGAACGCCGCGCGTGTGGACGGCACCCAGGTTCGATCGGGGCCGCGCAGCCCGCCGGCGGTGACGAGCATGTGCACGTGGGGATGGTAGAGCAGCGCGCGCGTCCAGGTGTGGAGCACCGCGAGCACCCCGGGACGCGCCCCGAGGTAGCGCGGATCGGCGGTGAGCGTGAGGAGCGCGGTGGCGGCCGCGGTCATGAGCAGGCCGTAGATGAGCTTCTGATGCGCCCGGGCGAGCGCCCGCAGCTCGGCCGGCAGGGTGAAGGTGAGCAGGAAGTAGGCGCAGGGCAGCAGGCGGGCCCGCTGCCGGTCCAGCCAGCGCCGGGTCTGGTCCCCGTGACACGCGGGGCAGTGCCGGTTGCGACAGGAGTGGTAGCGGTACTGGCGGGTGCCGCAGTGATCACACGCCCGGACGTGCCCGCCGAGGGCGGCGGTGCGACAGGCGGCGATGTCGCGCAGGGCGCGGCGCTGCGAGGGCAGCAGCGTGGGCCCGTGGAGCCGCTGGTAGACCTCGCCCACCGCGCGAACGATGTCCGCGAGCTCGAGCATGGGCGGCCGGGCCGCTCAGAGGCCCTGCATCAACCGGTTGATCGGATCGACGGCGGTCTGGCGGACCTCCGGCGTGAGGTGGGTATAGATCTGCGTGGTCCGGGCGCTCGGGTGGCCGAGGTAGGTCTGGATGAGGCGGAGATTCACGCCGGCTTCGAGCAGATGGGTCGCGTAGGAGTGCCGCAGCGTGTGGACGTGGGCCCGCTTGTGCACGCCGCTCTGCTTGCGGGCCCGGACAAAGGCCGACTGCAGACTCGTGCGGGAAATCGGGCCGGCCCCGGGGGGGACGAAGTAGCGCGTGCCCTCGCGAAGCGGCGCGGGAAACAGCCACTGCGGCGAGCGGTGGGTGCGCCAGTGCGCGCGCAGCAGGGGCAGCGTGTCCATCGGCAGGGGGACGTAGCGGTCGCGCCGGCCCTTGCCATGGATGTGCAGCAGCCCTCGGGCGCTGTCCACGTCGGCGACCTGGAGGTGGGCGCCCTCCATCAGGCGCAGCCCGCAGACGTAGATGGTCGTCAGGCACGCCCGGTAGACCGGCAGCCGGACGCAACTCAGGATGCGGCGCACCTCGTCGCGACCCAGGATGACCGGGAGCTTCTTCTCCCGGACGGGCCGCACCAGGCCCAGCAGCTTCCACTCGCGGCCCAGGCTGCGCTCGTAGAAGAACTTGATGCCGCACAGCGCGATGGTGAAACTGGCCCGGGCGAAGTGCTTGACATTGGCGAGGTAGAGGAAGTACTGGCGGAGGTCGTCCTCGGTGAGCCGATCGGGCGGCGTGTGGAAGTGTCCGGCGAGCTGCCGGACGGCGTGGGTGTAGGCCTCCTGGGTGCGCGGCGAGAACCCGCGGAGCTGCATGTCCTCGAGCATGCGTTGGCGAAGTGGCGTCATGGCGTCCCCTTTCCGGGCGGCCGCTGGGACCGCCCGGAACAGGATGCGCCGTGACGTCACTCGCTGGGGGTGCGGTGAGAACCATCGAGAGCACGCCTTCGGCTATCCGCCGAAGGCGGATTGAGTTCAACAACGCATTCCACCTGACGCCCGGGCTCGCATTCGCTCGCCCGCCCACAGGTGAATGCTAGATTCGCCAGCTTGATCGACGGGGGCAACAAGTGGCGAACGTCTTCATTAGCTTCGTACATGAGGAGCAGCGGGTAGCAGAGGCGGTCCAAGAACTCCTCAAGGGCCATCTGCAACGGTCGTTGCCCAATGGGGTATTCCTGTCCGCCGACGATTGGCAGGTCTTCGCTGGCGAGGTATGGCTGGAACGCATCAGGGCCGAGCTCCAAGAGGCATCCGTCGTCATTCTCATGCTCAGTCCGCGTTCCGTCGAGCGTCCCTGGATCAACTTCGAGGCCGGCGCCGCCTGGCTCGCAGGAAAGGCATTGTTGCCAGTTTGCTTCGGCGGATTGAGCAAAGGACAGATGCCAAAGCCGTACTCGGGAATCCAAGGCCTCGACCTTCCGGACGATTGGTACTATCTCTTGCGCTCGGTCCAGCATCATTTGGAGCCCGCGGCGTTACCCATCCCGCCACCGGCCGGTGACGGACATCTCCTTGCTGAATTGTGCGTATTCCGGCAGGAATGATCGCCAAGATCGGTCCGGTGATCACTCGGATCGGTGGTCGTGATCACCGCACCTGAGACCCAGGCCGCTGATGCGAGCCGCGCGCGCTTTGCCTTGGGCTCTTCGGATCTTGCGGCCGGGTCCCTGGTGATCACGGGAGCGATCCAAGTGATCATGGCGATCCGATCTTGGTGATCACGCGATTCCGATCCAGGTGATCACGATGGACCGAAACGCGCACTGAATTGAGAGCAGCACTCAAAGGAGAAGCTCGGGGGTACGCGTCGCCGCCCGAACTTCCTCGCATACCGTGATCCGAAAAAGGGCAGCAAGCACGGACCTGGACACCCTGCCGAACATCACGCTGCACCGGCCCGGGCGTTCGCGATGCTCACGCCCGGCCGGTGAGCGTGCGCGTTCGGCGCACCGGCGGCGTCATCGAATGCATGGAGGACTGCGAAGCGTGGACGTCACGGAAACCGGCCTCGGCCACCCGCGCGGCCCGGCCCGCGATGCGGGTCGTGAACCGCTTTGTCACGGGCGCGAGATCGACACGCTCCTGCCGGGATGATTCCACGGCCGCGCGTGGCTACGAAGTGCCGAGCGAACAGCAGCCGACTATCTCGAGACGGGCGGCGGCGTTGCACGCCGCCCGGTTCCTCACCTATCGAGCCGGCAGCGACGCGCCTTGCAGCCAAGGTCGGTTGACCACTCAGCGCTCGCAGAATCACTTGCTGGGCTTTCGTCATGAGCTTCGTGGCGTCCGGCGGATACGGCATGCTCACCTCCGGAGTGAGCATGCCGGGCTCGCGGTGCCGGCTGAGGAGCGGTCATTTCAGGTGCTCTCGAGAGCGGACAGATCATGTGCTCTCTACAGGCAATCGCCCCAAATGATCGTGGCTGGAGGGACATCTCATGCCGTGGCGGGCCAAATGCGACGAGTGCCAACAGGAGGCAGGGATCACCCGGCCGTTTTTCGAGGCGAAGGACTCATATCTGGCCTGGACTCTCCTTGACCGGAATCTCGAAAATGCGGCCGCATACTACGAGACCCATCCGCGAAGCGCGGCCGACGCTCGTCCATGCGCCGGGGTCGGAAAGCTTGTTGCGAGGTACTACATGCGCCTCGCCTATTCGACAACGCCCGATAAGGATCCGCCCGACTGGGGCCGCCGCCCGCGCCCGACATCAAACTGATGCACTACCCAATCGCCTGGTTTCTTGACACCATATTCGGGTTCGGCTAATCAAAGCGAACCGACGCCCGTGCGGTCCGCCGCCGAGCGTGGTGCCCCTGAGACCAGGGACGGGGCTACGGCTGGACGTCCGCCGGGAAGCGTCACGGCGAGTTGCGACGACAACGCGGACGACCGAGAAAGGGTGTGACGCCATGAACGCTGAAGACATGCCGACGTGGGCATCTCATGAGCCCGCGCCCGTGATGGCTGGGGGTGTAAGGGAGTGCCTCCACTGCGGACGCGAACTCGAAGGGAACGAGGAGAACAGGCGGTGCATCGCGACCGAACAGTTTTGGCGATACGACGGCGCCCCGGATGGTGGCCCGAATCATGATCTTCCGGAGCCGCTCACGACGTGGATCGCCGAACGGACCGGCGCGTACACCTTGGGCTTGGAAGACGATGATGAACTCAGTTGCGAGATTTGCCGTTGTCCAGCCCCTCCGATAGTCATCGACAATCCGGAGTGGATCATCGAGAGACATCGGCAGATCTCCTTGAGAGAGAAGCGTGTGTCGGACGTCACGCTTATCGTCTGTCCGGACTGTCCACCTCCACCACCCTGAGCCCGACGAACTCATTTGCGGGTGGGCTGATTGAACAACTCGAACGCGCTGGGGACACCAGGCGAAGGCGCGTTGTATCACGTCCGTCGACGCGGCGTACGGTCGGACCATCGTGAAACCCGGCAGGGCCCCGAACTACGCAGTCGAGCGGACCGGCGCTCGCGTTGCTCGCGCCGGCCGCTCACCGCTCCGTTCGCCAGACAAGCAGGAACGGCAAGCGGGGACGTGATGCCGCGGGGAGAGAGAAGCCAGACCTGGTTTCCTGAGCTGGTGGCCGAGTTGCGGCAGTCCTGGCGGACAGATCCCACTTGGGAGGCGGTGATCGACCTGCGCGACCAGCTTCAGCGGCGGCTGGAGCACATCCTGGGCTCCCGAGGGATCAGGCCGGCCACAGCGCCGTACTGCTTGCCCTTCGGCGATTCGGGATCGAGCCGGAGGATCGCGTCCGGCGACTTGACAAGGAGTGGTCTCGGCATCGAGCACTGCGTCAGCTCGATCTCTATGGCCGAGGGCCAGACACCGGCGCTACAGCTCCCCACAGCCACAGTGAGGAACGGGGGTGAGTGTCCGTTTCTGTCGAACATCGCAGTCGAGCAGACCGCTGGCTCGCATTCGCTCGCCGCGGCTGCTCACCGTGAGCGTTGGGTAGACCAAAGGGTGTACGCCGACGACCGAGGGGACACGGCCACCGGCTCTCGCGATAGCCTTCCGGTATGGCTAACCTAGTGCGCGACCTCGAATCCAAGGCCCTGAAACTCTCGCCCAGGGAGCGCGCCCGCCTCGCGCAACGGTTGATCTCCAGTCTCGATCAGGAGGTAGATGCCGATGGTGAAAAGCTCTGGCTTCAGGAGGCCGAGCGTCGGCTGGGCGAACTCAAGTCCGGAAAGGTCACCGGGATTCCTGCCGACAAGGTAGTCAAGAAGGCCCGTTCCACGCTTCGGTGAGACGCGTTGAGTTTCATCCCGAGGCACAGGAGGAGTTCATCTCGGCAGCCCAATTCTACGAGCACCAAACTGAGGGGCTCGGGCTCGACTTCATCGATCGCGTTCGCTCGCCGCGGCCGGTCAACGTGAGCGTTCGAGCGCCGGCGCCGCCGGCGCAACGGTCCTGGGGGATGTTCGAAGGGGGCCGTCGAGGCCCCCTTCGACGAGTTAACCGCCGGGGCGCTGCGTGGGCGCGGTCCTGCCGGCCGCCACCGGCTCGGCCTGACCGTTGGTGTCGACCGCGCAAGCGGCCGCCCCGCCCTCCGCGTGGATCGAGAGATCCTTGATCGTCGGGCTGGTGCCGCAGAGCGGGCACTTCGGGTCGCGCCGCAGCTTCACCTCGCGGAACCGCATGCCGAGCGCGTCGTAGGTGAGGAGCCGGCCGATCAGGGGCTCGCCCACGCCGAGGAGGAGCTTGACCGCTTCGGTGGCCTGCACGAGGCCGATCATGCCTGGGAGCACGCCCAGGACGCCCGCCTCGCTTCAGCTGGGGACGAGGCCCGGCGGCGGCGGCGTCGGGTAGAGGCAGCGGTAGCACGGCCCCTCGTTCGGCGCGAACACCGTGGCCATCCCCTCGAACTGGAAGATCGACCCGTGGACGTTCGTCTTGCCCGCCAGGTAGCACGCGTCGTTGACCAGGTAGCGCGTGTCGAAGTTGTCCGAGCCGTCGATCACGAGGTCGTAGTCCTTGATGATGTCCATGACGTTGTCGACGTCGATCCGAATCGGCAGCGAGATCACGTTGACGTCGGGGTTGAGCGCCTTGATGGTGCGCGTGCCCGACTCGACCTTGGGCTTGCCGATGTCCGCGGTGGTGTGCAGCACCTGCCGCTGGAGGTTCGAGATGTCGACGACGTCGCCGTCCATCAGGCCGAGCGTGCCGACGCCGACGGCGGCGAGGTACAGCGCCGTCGGCGAGCCGAGCCCGCCCGCGCCGATCAGCAGCACCTTGGCGCGCAGCAGCTTCCGCTGGCCCTTCTCCCCGACCTGGTTCAGCAGGAAGTGGCGGCTGTAGCGCTGGATCTGCTCGGTGGTGAGCGGCAGGTCGCGCACGATCGGGAAGCCCGACTGCGCCCACTTCTGATACCCGCCCTTGAGGTTGATCACCGTCGAGTAGCCGAGCTCCTTGAGAGCCTTGGCGGCGAGCACCGAGCGGAGGCCCGTCTGGCAGTAGAGGACGATCGGGGTACTGGGATCGGTCACCGCGGTCCCGATCCGGAACTCCAGGAAGCCGCGGCTGATGTTGGCCGCGCCCTCGATGTGCCCGTCCCGGTACTCGTCGGGGTCGCGCACGTCGATGAGCGCGAGCTGGTCGTTCTTCTTGAGCCGGCTCGCGAGCTCCTGTGGACCCTCCTCCGGCACGAGCCCCCTCGCCTCGGCGAGCATATCCTTCAGAGTTTTCATTGGCTTGATAATACCCCTATTCTCTATCGGGTCAAGAGAGATTCCCCTCGACCTTGTTGGGCTGCTGCCCCGACGGTATACTGCCGATCAAACCCGTTGGCAGTTCAGGGGGCATTGTAACCCATGAAAGGCCTCATCCTGTCCGGGGGGCGAGGGACGCGGCTCCGGCCCATCACCTTCACCTCCGCCAAGCAGCTGGTGCCCGTCGCCAACAAGCCGATCCTCTTCTACGGCATCGAGGCCCTGGTCGAATCCGGCATCCAGGACATCGGCATCGTGGTCGGCGACACCCACCAGGAGATCAAGGACGCGGTCGGCGACGGCGCTCGCTTCGGCGCCCGGGTGACGTACATCGAGCAGGAGGCGCCCCTCGGCCTCGCCCACGCCGTGCTGATCGCCGAGCGGTTCATGGCGGGGGAGCCCTTCGTCATGTATCTTGGCGACAACCTGATCCGTGAGCGCCTGGCACCCCTGGTCGACGCGTTCCGGCGGACGGGCCCGAACGCCCAGATCCTCCTCGCCCACGTGCCCAATCCCCACCAGTTCGGCGTCGCCGAGCTGGCCGACGGCCGCGTGGTCCGCCTCGTGGAGAAGCCGAAGAACCCGGCGTCGGACCTCGCGCTGGTCGGCGTCTACATGTTCGACCGGGCGGTGTTCGACGCGGTGAAGGCGATCCGGCCCTCGGCGCGGGGAGAGCTCGAGATCACCGACGCGATCCAGTGGCTCATCGACCACGGCCAGGTGGTCGTGCCCCACGTCATCGACGGCTGGTGGAAGGACACCGGGAAGCTCGAGGACATGCTGGAGGCCAACCGCATCATCCTCGACACGATCGAGCGCCGGATCGAGGGCGAGGTCGAGGCCTCCGAGGTCGTGGGCAAGGTCGTGATCGAGGCGGGCGCGAAGGTCGTCCACAGCACCATCCGCGGCCCGGCGATCATCGGCAAGGGCGCGACGATCGAGAACGCCTACGTCGGGCCCTTCACCGCGGTCGGGGACCAGGCCATCATCCGCGGCAGCGAGGTGGAGCACTCGATCATCCTCGAAGGCTCGGCGATCACCGACATCGGCGGCCGCATCGAGTCGAGCCTGATCGGCCGCAACGTCTCCATCTACCGCTCGGTCGCCAAGCCCAAGAGCTACAACCTGATGCTCGGCGACCGCAGCCAGGTAGGGCTGATCTAGATCCGATGGCGAAATCCGAGGGCGTCGCGATGCGGTTGACTGACGAGGCGAAGCGGGCCTTCAGCGTCCAGAGCTACGGGTCGCGGGCGCGGATCGACGGCGTGGAGATCGTCGAGCTGCAGCGCCACGTCGACGACGGCGGCTCGATGACCGAGCTGGCGCGGCTGGCCGCGGGCGCCTTCCCGGCCTGCCCCGGCTTCGCGGTCCACCAGGTCAACTACGGCGAGGTGGCGCCCGGCGCCATCAAGGCCTTCCATCTCCACCAGCGCCAGACCGACGTGTGGTTCGTCCCGCCCTCGGACCGGCTGCTGTGCGTGCTGATCGACGCGCGCGCGGGCTCGAAGACCGAGGGGGCGCGCATGCGGATCATGCTGGGCGACGGCGCCTCGCGGCTGATCCGCATCCCGCCCGGCGTGGCCCACGGCGCGCGGAACCTGGGCCCGGCGACCGGCCACATCATCTACTTCACCGACCTGCACTTCACCCCGGATCCGGCCGGCTGCGACGAGGGGCGCCTGCCCTGGGACTTCGCGGGGGCGGACGTCTGGGACGTGACCCGCGGATAGCCACGTGAAGATCCTGATCACCGGCGGCTCCGGCTTCATCGGCTCGAACTTCGTTCGCCACCTCCTCGCCGAGCACCCCGACGACACCGTCGTCAACCTGGACAAGCTCACCTACGCCGGCAACCCGGAGAACCTCCGCGACGTGGAGACGAGCCCGCGCTACCGGTTCGTCCACGGCGACATCGGCGACGCGGCGCTGGTCCGCGAGGCGATGCGGGGCGTCGACGCCATGGTGTCCTTCGCCGCCGAGACGCACGTCGATCGCTCCAACCTGGGCGCCGACGAGTTCCTCCGCACCAACGTCACCGGCACCTTCACGCTGCTCGAGGCCGCGCGCGAGCTGAAGCTCGGCCGGTTCGTGCAGGTCGGCACCGACGAGGTCTACGGCAGCATCGCCAAGGGCGCCGCGCGCGAGGGCGATCCCCTGAACCCGTCCAACCCGTACTCCGCGTCCAAAGCCGCCGGCGACCTGCTCGCCCGGTCCTACTGGATCACGCACCGGGTGCCCGTGATGATCACGCGGTCGTCGAACAACTTCGGCCCCTGCCAGTACCCCGAGAAGGTGATCCCGCTGTTCATCACCAACGCCCTCGAGGATCGTCCGCTCCCGCTCTACGGCGACGGCCGGAACGTCCGCGACTGGCTCTACGTCCTCGACAACTGCGCGGCGATCGACCTGGTCCTGCGCCGGGGCCAGGAGGGCGAGGTCTACAACATCGGCGGCGGCGCGGAGGTGGAGAACCTCGATTTGACGCAGCGCATCCTGCGGCTCCTCGGCAAGCCCCAGTCGCTGATCCAGCCGGTCCGCGACCGGCCCGGCCACGACCGGCGCTACGCGCTCGACTCCGCGAAGGTGAGGAAGCTCGGATGGGCGCCCCACCACTCCTTCGAGGCGGCGCTGGAGGCGACGGTAGCCTGGTACCGCACCCACGAGGGCTGGTGGCGTCCTCTCAAGTCGGGCACATTCCGCGCGTATTACGAGCGCCAGTACGCTTCGTCGGAGGGGGCCTCGACGGCCCCCTCCGATGCCTCCCCCCGGACCAGGGTTGCGCCCAGCGTAGCCGGCGCTCGGACGCGCCGGCGGCCTGAGAGCCTCCTCGGGTGACGAGCGCCGGGACGACGTCGAGCATGCTTTTGCGGCGGCGGGAAGAAGTAAGGTACCCTGCGCAATATGAAGGGCGCCACGGATACCTACCGCGGCCGCGGCCTCATCGCCGATCCGATCCACCGGTACATCCTCTACACGCGCCCCGACGGCATTCCCGGTGAGGCCACCGAGCAGGACCTGATCGACACCCCGTGGGTGCAGCGCCTGCGCCGCATCCCGCAGCTCCAGTCGGCCCGCTGGGTCTTCCCCGCGGCGGAGCACAGCCGGTTCCAGCACTCGCTCGGCGCCATGCACCTCGCGGGACGGTTCGCCCTGCAGCTCTACCCCTCGCTCAGGGCCGTGTTCCCCGACACGCCGTCGCCCGCGCTGATCGAGGAGCTGCTGCGCATGGCGGGCCTGCTCCACGACGTCGGCCACGGCCCCTTCGGCCACTTCTTCGACGACAACTTCCTGGCCGACTACGAGCTGACCCACGAGCTGATCGGGCAGCGCATCATCCGCGAGGAGCTCGGCGACATCCTGCGCGAGCTCCGGCGGAGCCCGACCGGCCACTTCGGGCCGGGCGAGTCGATCGATCCGGAGTGGATCTGCTACCTGATGGGGAAGAGCTACTCGCACCCCGAGGTGGGCCATCCCGAGTGGCTCCCGCACCTCAAGCCCCTGCTGTCCGGCGTCTTCACCGCCGACAACATGGACTACGTGCTCCGCGACGCCTACATGTGCGGGGTGGCCGTCGGCCCCATCGACATCGAGCGCATCATCTACTACTCGTTCTTCAGCGAGAAGGGGCTGACGCTCGACCGGGGCGGGCTGCAGGCGTTCATCATGTTCCTGAACGCCCGCTTCTACATGTACACCAACGTCTACTACCACCGGACGACGCGCGGTATCGACCTGCACCTCAAGGAGATCTTCGGCGAGACGATGCGGGTGGCCTTCCCCTACGACCTGCGGAAGGAGCTGCATCCCTACCTGCACCTGACCGAGTGGACGCTCCTCGAGGAGGTGGGCCGCTGGCACGACTCCGACGAGGCGGACCGGAAGCGCCTTGGCGCCGAGTGGCGGCAGGTCCTCGACCGCCGGCTCAAGTGGCGCATGTCGCACGAGGTCGTCCTCGACGCCTTCGAGGCCAAGCCCGGCCAGCGGTTCATGGACGAGCACACCGTGGAGCGGGAGGTGCGGAAGCTCCTGCCGCCGCGCCTGCAGCAGTTCCCGTTCAAGATCGACATGGCCCAGCAGGACCCGCGGCCGCTCAACCCGCTGGCCATGGGCGACCGTCAGATCTACGTCTACGACTCCGCCGCCAAGCGCGTCAGCGCCGAGCCCCTGCGCGGGATCATGAAGTACCTGCCCGGCAAGGTCGCGCAGTGTCGGATCTTCGCGACCAACCACGAGCACGATCAGCTGCTGGCGCAGGCGCTGGAGCAGGCCCTGGACGAAGACAGCCCGTCGATCCCCACCAATGTCTGACGCCTGAGCGCGAGGGCCGCATGGACCTCCTCGAGGCAAAGAGTCGGATCGCCGAGGCCCTCGTGGAGTCGATCTTCCGCCGCGCGCGCTACCACGTCAGCCGCTTCCACACCGAGCAGTTCCCGCTCCGCTTCGGCCGCGAGGACTTCTCGCCCGACTTCCTCGCCAGCCTGGAGTCGAGCACGGGCGAACCCATCGAGTTCCTGGCCGAGGTGAAGTACCGCCCGCACATCGACCAGTTCATCTCCGTGGAGAACCAGCGCGGCGACCGCTCGGTGTTCCTGATGGCGCGCCGCCAGTGGCCCCGGCTCTACTTCGTCCTCGTGACCGACCATCCCGAGCCCGGGCGCTCGTGCTTCCAGGCGATCTCCTTCGGCGAGTACACGCCGGGCGAGCCCTTCCGCACCGTCGACCTCACGGACCTGAAGGAGCTCGGCATCTTCCGCCACAACGTCGAGGACCACGAAGCGCTCGTCTTCAGCATCTTCGACCTGCTCAACGCCTAGAAGACTCGGAGGGGGGCTGCGCCCCCCTTCCGAACCTCCCCCGGGATTTCCTCGGAGGAGGGCTTCCCCCCCTTCCGAACCTCCCCCCAGGATTGCGCCGGCGAAGCCGGCGCTCGAACAGTCGGCCAGCGCCAAGGAAAGGCGGTCGGATCGCGCCCGGGGAAGCCGGCCTCGCGAGAGGCGGGGAGTCGCCTGAGCGGCGGCGCGCCCGGCCGCTATAATACGGACACCATTCTGACCGTGGGGGCGTGAGCGATGGAGAAGTTCCGGGGTGTCGACTACTACGGCGTCGATGCGCTGCTCGGCGAGGAGGAGCGGATGGTGCGCGACGCCGTCCGCGACTGGGTCGAGGCCGAGTTCCTGCCGATCGTCATCGAGCACCACCGGGCCGGCACCTTCCCGGTCGACCTGATCCCGAAGCTGGGCGAGCTCGGCGTCTTCGGCGCCACGCTCAAGGGCTACGGCGGCGCCGGCCTGAGCCACGTGGCGTACGGGCTGATCATGCAGGAGCTGGAGCGCGGGGACTCGGGGCTGCGCTCGTGCGCCTCGGTGCAGTCGGGCCTCGTCATGCACCCGATCTACTCCTACGGCTCGGAGGCCCAGAAGGAGCGCTGGCTCCCGGCGCTGGCCCGGGGCGAGCGGGTCGGCTGTTTCGGGCTCACGGAGCCCGACTACGGCTCGGACCCGGGCGGCATGAAGACGCGCGCCGTCCGCCAGGGCGACGCCTGGGTCCTCAACGGCACCAAGCTCTGGATCACCAACGGGTCCATCGCCGACGTGGCCGTGATGTGGGCGAAGGACGCGGCCGACGGCGAGATCTACGGCTTCCTCGTCGAGCGCGGCACGCCGGGCTTCTCGACGCTCGACATCCACGGGAAGTTCTCCATGCGCGCCTCGATCACGTCGGAGCTGTCCTTCCAGGACTGCCGCATCCCGCTGGAGAACCGGCTGCCCGGCGTGAAGGGCCTCAAGGGCCCGCTCGGCTGCCTCAGCCAGGCGCGCTACGGCATCGCCTGGGGCGCCGTGGGCGCGGCCATGGCGTGCTACGACTGGGCGCTCCAGTACGCGCAGCAGCGGATCCAGTTCGGCAAGCCGATCGCGTCCTTCCAGCTCGTGCAGCAGAAGCTCGTGTGGATGGTCACCGAGATCACCAAGGCCCAGCTCCTGTGCCTGCAGCTCGGGCGGCTCAAGGACGAGGGCCGGGCGCGGGCCCAGCAGATCTCCATGGCCAAGATGAACAACGTCCAGATCGCGCTGGAGGCGGCGCGGATGGCGCGCGACATCCTGGGCGCGGCGGGGATCGTCGACGAGCACCCCGTCATCCGCCACATGCTGAACCTGGAGACCGTCAACACCTACGAGGGGACGCACGACATCCACACGCTGATCGTCGGGCGGGACATCACGGGGCTCGACGCGTTCAACTGACCCCGCCGGCCCAGGCCCGCTGCTCCGTCGCCGTCGCGGCGCTGACCCTGGCGATCCAGAACGGGATCGTCATGGCCTTCGCCGTCCTCTACCTCCCCCTGGTCCGCGAGTTCGGCGCCTCGCGCGGCGAGGTGGCCACGGTCCAGGCGCTCGTGCTCCTGCTCGGCGGGGGCGCCGGCCCCCTCGTCGGCTTCGCGCTCGACCGCCTCGGCGCCCGGCGGCTGATCCAGGGCGGCGCCGCGCTCGCCGCGGTGGGGTTGTTCGCGGCCAGCCGCGCCCACTCGCTCCCTGCCGTCGCCGTCCTCTACGGCGTGGTGGGCGGGCTCGGGCTCGCGGCGCTGGGCAGCCAGGTCAACATGGTGATCGCCGTGCTCTGGTATCCCGGCGCGCGCGGGCGCGCGATCGCCATCGCCGACCTCGGCACGGGCTTCGGCGCCTTCTGCTTCATCCCGCTCGGCGAGGCGCTGGCCAGCGCGTGGGGCTGGCGGGCCACGCTCGTGGTGTGGGCCGCCCTCCTCATGGTCGTCGTGATCCCCGCCAACACGCTCCAGCGGCTCCCGGAGCGGCCCCACCCAGGATCCGCCCGGCCCGCGCGACCCGCGCCGTGGACGCTCGCGCGGGCGCTCCGGGCCCCCGCCTTCTGGTGGCTCACCGGCCTGCGCTTCTTCGCGGCCTGCGCGTTCCCGCTCATGAACACGCACATGGTGGCTTTCGCGATCGGGCAGGGGATCGAGCCCGTGGAGGCGGCGGCCGCGCTCGGCTCGGTGAGCCTGGTCAGCCTGGCGGGCCGGCTCACGACGGGCTGGCTCGCCGACCGGATCGGCCGCGCGCCGACCCTCACCCTCACCTTCTCGAGCGCGGCCGCCGGCATCGCCTGCCTCGCCCTTCTCGCAGCGACGGGATCGCCGTGGTGGCTGCCGGCCTACGTCCTCTTCTTCGGCATGGCGCAAGGGTCGAGCGGGATCGTCGCCTCCGCGCGGGCGGCGGACGTCTTCGCCGGCCCCGCGTTCGGCACGATCTTCGGATGGCTCTCGCTCGCGATCGGCCCCGGGGAGGCGCTCGGCGCCTGGGCGGGCGGCGCGATCTACGACGCCGCCGGGACCTACCTGCCGGCCTTCGCTGTCGCCGCCGCCGCCCTCGCGCTCGGCGTCGCGGCGATCTGGCGGGTCAGCGCCCCGGCGCCTCCCCTCTCGACAGTCGAATGAGGAGCTTCACGACATCCCGGGCCATGTCGCGGAAGCCGTCCTTCAAGTTGTCCTCGCTGTCGCCGCCGAAGGCGCCGGAGGCGGCGACCCGACGATCTGCGGTCACCATCACGATCTGCCCCGAGGCGGCGTCCGCGAAGTACATCTCGGCCTGGGCCTTGCTGCGGCCGGCGCCGAAGCCGACGACGCACCTCCATGAGGTCGGTCAGGGAGCGCTCGCCGGCGGCGCGTCGACACCGAGACCGGAGACGATCGCGGTCCCGGGAACGCGGCGGAGAACTTCCGGCGAGACCCTGACCTTGGCCGACCGACTGCCGCTGCCGAGGATGATCCAGGGGAGCGCCATCAGCCCGTCGTCCACGTAGATCGGCAAGCCGTCCGGCAGCGCGAACACGGTGACGCCGCCGATCAGCATGCCGGTGAGCGCCGTCGTCTCCTCGGCCGAGGCGAACGAGAGCTTCGACACGCCCATCAGCCTCTTCACGGCGTGGTTGACGTCGAGCCGCGTCGTGGCCGTCACCACGCACGCGCAGAACTGCTTCGGCTCCTTCTTCGAGGCGACGATGATCGTGTTGGCGGCGTGCTCCGGGGGCACCCCGTACCGCTCGCAGAAGGCCGCGGTGTCGGCGAAGGCGGGATCGATCGAGATCAGCTCGTAGGGCACGCCGAGCGCGCCCAGCACGTGGACGACACGCCGCTCGATGTCGTCGGTCATCGCCTCGGTGCCAGCATACATCACGCGGCGCGGGACGGGCTTATCATGGGGGCCCCTATACCCGGTGGGAGGAGCTTCCGATGACGGCACGCATGACATTGCTGGCGGCGCTCGCGCTGGCCCTCGTCCCGGTCTCGTCCGCCCGGGCCGACGGCGGGGTCGGGATCGAGGGCCGGCTGGACCTCTTCGGCACGCCCTACCGCATGCAGCTCCGCGTCGAGACCGAGAACGGGCTCCACATGCGGGGCCGCGTCGGGGCGGGGGACACGCAGTACGACCTGAAGCTCCACATCGACAAGGGGGGTGTCCGGCTCGAGGGCCGCCCGCAGGGCGAGCCGCGGCTCCGCCGGTCCCCGAAGGTCGAGGAGCTGTGAACGCGGGCGGGAGGACGAGCGGCGACGGCTGGCGGAGCCGCGCGGCCACGCGCTTCGAGACCGAGAAGCGGCCGGCGACGGCGGCGCGCGGCATGGTCGTCACCAACCATCCGCTCGGGTCCGCGGCGGGCGCCGAGATGCTGGCCGCCGGCGGCAACGCCGTCGACGCCGCGGTGGCCGCGCTCTTCGCGCTCAC
>Ga0209515_10005930_pt1 | contig 15552 bp, 17 predicted proteins | sample Subgroupgradi54m_FD_187454 | JGI IMG/M metagenome (GOLD analysis project Ga0209515, IMG submission 187454) | Subsurface groundwater microbial communities from S. Glens Falls, New York, USA - GMW60B uncontaminated upgradient, 5.4 m (SPAdes)... ...
CTGCATTATTTTTCGGTCTTTCGGGAACCGGGAAAACTACTCTTTCTACTGATCCTAAACGGAAACTCATCGGCGATGACGAGCATGGATGGAGTAAAAACGGTATTTTTAATTTTGAGGGTGGATGTTATGCAAAATGCATTCATTTGAAAAAAGAAAGCGAGCCGCAGATATGGAATGCGATTCGCCACCAATCATTACTTGAAAATGTTGTGATAAAAGCAAATGGCGAGTTTGATTTCGATGATAAACGATTCACTGAAAATACTCGAGCGGCTTACCCAATTGATTTTATTGAGAATGCTTTGCTTTCCGGAGTCGGAGGACATCCAAAATATATAATCTTTCTTACCTCTGACGCATCTGGTGTTTTACCACCTGTTGTAAAGTTCTCTACTAACCAAGCTCTCTATCACTTTATGTCTGGCTATACGTCAAAACTCGCAGGAACAGAGCGTGGTATTACCGAACCGAAAGCGACGTTCTCAGCATTTTTTGGTGGTCCGTTTATGGCATTAAAACCGCTTGTCTATGCAAATCTTCTTAAGCATTATTTAAATAGATACAAAACAAAAGTATATTTGGTAAATACAGGCTGGTCAGGCGGACCGTACGGGGTTGGCAAACGCATCAGTATTAAAGATACACGCTCAATAATTTCAGCAATTCTTGATGGAAAACTGGATAAAAAACCTTGTGATCATGATAAGATTTTTAATCTTGATATTCCTCATAGTATTCCTGGAGTTAATTCAAAGATTCTCTCACCAAGAAATCTCTGGAAGGATAAAAAAGCGTATGACAAAAAATCAAGAGAGCTCGCAGAGTTATTTGTCGAAAATTTCAAAAAATTCACACACATTCCAAATTCAATTATCAATACCGGACCACATCTATGATGTTGTCAAAACGAGCATTACGCATTAATCCGTCTCCAACCCTGGCCATTACCGCAAAAGCAAAGGAGATGAAAAAACAAGGAATCGACATTATTTCGTTTGCGGCCGGAGAGCCTGATTTTGATACACCGGATCATATAAAACAAGCGGCAATTCAAGCGATAAAAGACGGGTTTACTAAATATACCGCCACAAGCGGCATTCCGGAACTCAAAAAAGCAATTTGCGATAAGTTCAAAAAAGACAATAATTTGGTATATTTGCCAGAACAAATTTTAGTTTCAAACGGTGCAAAACAGTGTCTTTTTAATATTATTCAGGTACTCATTGATCATGGTGACGAAGTATTAATTCCTTCGCCGTACTGGGTAAGTTATGAGGAAATGGTTAAACTTGCGGACGGCAGCTGCGTTTTTTTAAAAACTGTTGATTTTAAAATCAACAAGTCAGTGTTAGAGAAAGCAATAACAATAAAATCAAAAGTCCTTATACTTAACTCCCCTTCAAATCCTACTGGGGTCGTGTATGACAGAAAAGAGCTTGAATCAATTACAGAGGTTTGTGTAAAAAATAATATCTACGTCATCAGCGATGAAATTTATGAGTCTCTTATTTATGAAAAAAAACACGTATCTATCGCGTCTTTGAATGAACGTATCAAGAAGTTGACCATCGTGGTGAACGGTGTTTCAAAGGCGTACTCAATGACTGGATGGCGTATTGGATACTGTGCCGGAGAAAAAGAAATTATGAAAGCAGCGTCAACTCTCCAAGATCATTCAACTTCAAATCCCAATAGTATTGCCCAAAAAGCAGCTCTTGCTGCATTAACTGGTCCACAAAATACGATCAGCTTTATGAAAGAGGCATATAAAAAGAGAAGAAATTACATAATTCAGCGACTTCAAAAAATAAAAGGTTTGAAAGTACAAAAACCTGACGGTGCATTTTACGTTTTTGTGGATGTTTCATCATTGTACAACGAAAGAATTAAAGATTCTGTTAAATTCTGTTCCGAACTTCTTGAAAAAGCCCATGTTGCTGCAATTCCAGGAGTGGCGTTTGGTAATGATAGGTATATTCGTTTAAGCTATGCAACCAGCGATGTAGATATAAAAAAAGGATTAGATAGATTAGAAAAATTTGCAAAGGATCTTATTAAAAACCCTATTTAAAGTGGTTAATTATTCACGAAATTTTGAAGGAAAATTTATATGGTAATCTGTTTCATTTTTTAACACAGATGCCACTAGCATCAGGATAATTTCCATCATATTTACATAAATATCCAACTGGGCATTCAATTCCTGCAAATCCTCCGCAGAATTTTCCATCTTCACTCTTTTGATTTAATAGTTTAACATAATATTTCGTCTTTCCATAAATAGTATAAGTGTTGTTATCTATTTTCTGTGCAAAAACCTCAACTTTCTTTCCAAGATAACTGTTTTTTTTGTTCTCATCAAGTTCGATATTCGATGAATTACCCTTTGGTTCAGGTGTTGGACTTTCACCTTTTCCGACGATCACATATTTTTCACCTATTTGAATTGTACAAATTCCATCTGCCTGACACTGATAATTTATATCAGTAATCGTCCCAGTAAATTTTTCTTCAACTGCTTTATTTGTTATTATCTGAGAAGATGTTTGTCTTTTTGCTAAATAAAATCCACCAAACGATCCAATAAAAAGAAGTGCCAAACCGCCAATTATTAAAGGTAATTTAAATGAAGTATGAGTTTGAGGGGAAATAGATTTTAATAGTAAACTACCGATTGTTTGAATACTCTCAAATTCAAATATATATCTCTACTTGATTATACAAATTTAAAAGCTTATTCACTTAATTATTTATTCCTATTTATAGCCTGCTGTAATAAATCAGTCCCATAATAACGAACATATTTTCCTACTTTATTACTTTTAACTAAACCCATTTTTTCAATTATTTTTAAATCTGAGATTGCTGTTGTTCTGCTAATTCCACAAAGAGCTTCGTATGAAGAAGGATTTATATAATATTCTTCTCCTTTAGTTAGCAAATAATGCAATGCTTGGATTTGTCTTGGATTCAAAGCATACTCTGCTCGGAAAAGATTCTGAATATTTTTGTTTTCTTCGATTTTTCTTTGTAAATATGCTTTGAAACTCTTTAATGCTTGCATAAGTTTTCTCATATGGAAATCATAAAAATAGGTTAAATCGAAATCATCTTGTTCACTATAAACATATGACATACCATATTGCATAGGAGCCTCTCTAATAACTAAAGATATTGGTAAGTATTGCATTGCCCAATAACCTTCCCTTAACAGATACCAATAGAAGATCGTTCTTGCAAGTCTTCCATTACCATCACAAAATGGATGTAATATCCCAATCCAAAAATGCAAGAATATAGCCTTGATAATAGGATGTATAAAACCACCACGATCTTCATTATTGGCAAATCTGATCAACCTTTCTATTTCCTTAGCTACAAATGCTTCTTTTGGAGGAACATAATAAATGTATTGTAGTTGGTCATTAAGAGTGATATCTTCCAAATCTTTTCTATATCTACCTTGTTTCTCTTTATCTAAGGTATCTTTTGTAATTAAGCGATGTAGATCAAATAGAACTTCGTGCGACATTTTTTTATCTTTGTATTCTTGGTTTAATGCCTGCATCGTTTTGTAATTATTCACAATCATTCTTTCAGATCTATCTTTTGGTATTCTTTTTTCTGTGAGTAATTTTTTCGCCATGTTGGTGGTAGTAGCGGCACCTTCTAATTGACTTGATGCAATGGCTTCTTCCATAATACTTTTTGTTAAGAATTTTTTTTTCTGTTCTGTGTCAAAAGAAGACCTACTAAGTATAGATAATTCATTGGTGCCTAACTGCATATCTAATTTGTGTAAAAATTCATCTGTATAGCTTAAACGTAACCAAGAATAATAGTCTCCATTTTCAGCTTTTATTGCAGTCTTTCTTGAGGAGTATTTACGTACTTGTTTAACGATATACCAAAACTCTTTTGGCGTTATGTTTATAGGGATTTTTGTACTATATTGGACTTTGTCCCAAAAATAATAAGTTGGTTCACTTACGGAGTATATTGATTCCATAAAAACATCGACATTTTCTTTAAGTTTTTTATTTAAACCAGCCTCATCTATAGTTGATAAATCTGGTTTAATCAGTTTATATGGTTGTAGCATATGTTAAATATATGTTAAGTTATGTTAAATTTAACATATTAATGTTATCATAAGAGATTTAATATGTCAAGAACATGTTAAGTAATGCTCAATTTAACATATTCTATACTCATTTTAGGTTGCAATAAAAAATACAAAAAAAATCTGCTACAATAATTTCCATGCAGATTATTGCTGACCTTCAACTTCATTCAAAATACTCCCGTGCTGTTTCCCCGAAAATGGATCTTTTTGAAATATCAGGATGGGCGTCAAAAAAAGGAATCCAACTTGTTGCCACTGGCGATTGGACGCATCCTCTGTGGTTCCGTCATATTAATGAAAATCTACAAGAAGCAAACTCTGGTATATATACTTTAAAAAAACCGCCATTTGACCAGAAGAATGAAGTCCATTTTCTCCTCTCAACAGAGATCTCCAGTATTTATTCCCAAGGAGGACAAGTCCGCCGTGTTCATAATCTTATTTTCTCTCCATCAATTGCAACCTGTGAAAAAATAATTAAAAAACTTCAAAGTGAAGGAGCTAAACTCATGGCAGATGGCCGACCGATTGTCGGGATCTCTTCAAAAGATTTATTGGAAATGGTTTTGGAAATTGATGAACGAGTTTTATTTATTCCAGCACATGCATGGACACCATGGTTTGCTCTATTTGGTTCCAAATCGGGGTTTGATTCGATCGAAGAGTGTTTTGGAACTGAAAACGCAAAATATATTTATGCTATTGAAACGGGTTTATCAAGTGACCCCATTATGAACTGGCAGATAAAAGAACTGGAAACTCGTTCGATTGTTTCATTTTCCGACGCGCATTCTGGACCAAAACTCGGAAGAGAAGCAACGGTATTTGTCCAAAAAGATACAAGTGACGATTTCCACATTACGAATTTAACTTACGACGATATTGCAAAAGCAATAAAACAAGACGTAAGTGGGAAACTCAAAATAGGCTACACTATTGAATTTTTTCCCGAAGAAGGAAAATATCATTGGTCAGGACACCGTGTCTGCAATATTCGATATAACGCACAGGAAGTAAAGGAAAAAGGTGAAACCTGTCCGGCCTGCCATAAACCTTTAACAATAGGTGTAGAAAACCGGGTGCTTGATCTTTCGTATAAGTCGTTGGCTCAAAATGAACTGCTATTTTTAAAAAATAAGTCTGATTTAACATTTGTGTACGACAAGGAAAAAAAACGAAAACCGTTTGTCTCCCTTATCCCCCTTCTTGAAATTCTTACGGAAATAAACGGTGGCTCTCCAGTAAAAGGTTTTAGAGTTTATGAAGATATAACAACATCATTTGGCACTGAGTTTGATATTTTAATGAAAAAAACGTATGAAGAAATTGAAACTTACGCAGGCAATCAGTTAAAACAGGCAATTGAAATTGTGAGAAACCGGAAGGTATTTGTTGATCCGGGGTATGATGGAGTATTTGGAGTAGTAAAAACATTTAATGCAGAAAAAGCCCATGAAGCAAACAAGGAATCCGCAGACGAAAGTCAGCGATCTCTATTCTAAAATAAACACAACACTGGTCTTCCTTTTTATTCTTTTTTTGCCTACTCAATTAGGTAGGCATTTTTTTCTCCCATTTTCCTATCTTTCAGGCGTGAGAGTTGATTACCTTGCTCCTACGATATATGTGACTGATCTTATTGTTTTTTTTCTTATTCTTATAAACTCTCAATTTATTCTTTCGATATTCAAAAAAAAATCCGTTTTATTATTCTTCCTAATGCTTGCTCTAACAGTGATTTTTGCTCAATCTTTTCCCATTGCTTTCTATCAATACCTAAAAATTATGGAGGTATTTATTGTTGGAATAATCACCTATAAACGCATACTTGAAGATCGGCTCGTTCTTATTGGGTTTTTGATAACTGGAGGAGTTCAGCTCGTTTTATCACTATTGCAACTCTTTACAAAGCATTCTCTTCAGGGGGTATTCTATTTTCTGGGCGAACGATATATGAGTCTTTCTATGCCCGGAATTGCAAAAGCGTCAATTCAAGGAGTCGAATTATTGAGGCCGTACGGAACATTTTCCCATCCAAATTCTCTCGCTGGATTTTTTCTGGTTTTGTATATATGCGTATTAGTAGATAAGCGATTCACTAAATTCCTCCTATTAAAATATGCTTCACTTTTTGTTTTTAGTCTGCTCGTACTGATCTCTTTTTCAAAAGTGGCGATTTTTACGTATATTATTCTTAACTTTTATTTCCTGTTTCTTATCTCTCGTATTCCATGCCAATTTTGTAAATGGGCTCGTCTTATTATTCTCATAGTAGTTGCTTTATTATTTATCCAGGCAAGAACCGATCCTCTCACATTACAAAAAAGGCTCGAGCTTGTCAATAATTCTTTACATATTATTTTTCAGTATCCGATCACCGGCGTTGGTCCTGGGAATTATCTCATTGCACAAAATCAATACTCTTCTAAATTCGCTTACTTTTTTAATCAACCCGTGCATAATATTTTTCTTCTTTTTTTGGCAGAAACGGGTATCCTATTTGGCGGATTTATTTTGTTTATATGTATCCGTTTCTTCAAAAAATGGTTACATTTTCAATACATCCTAATTATTGTGGCAATATGTATTACTGGACTTTTTGATCATTATTGGCTTACCTTACAGCAGAATATATTATTACTAGGTTTTACAATCGGTGCCAGTCTAAAAAGAAGAGCTTAAAGTGTATCGATAAATTTTTTTACCTGTTCGTTTATTTTTATAACTCCATTTATTGAGTCATTCAGTCCTTGAGGAAGATTCTTTAAGAATGAATCTAAAACTTCTCTATGTTTAGCGTTGCTTAATTTGAGTGTCTGAACAAATTCTGATGAACTACCTGATCCTTGTTTTTTTGCATCAATAAGAAGCTGGGGAATATTAAAAAAATATTTTTCAGCTTTCCCTGCAACCTCTATTGCTTGTTTTTCTTTTCCTTTTTTCGAAAGAGAAATCGCCATTCCAATCCGTTTGTCGGATAAAAAAAGATAGAGCTGGGCTTTTTTTACATTGTCTCTTGTTCCGAATATCATTAATTGATCCCGAATTACTTTCAGTATATAGAGTGGATTGTCAGGAAGAATTCCTGGATAGGGTAAATTATAGATAACTGTTTCTTGAACTGCGATTACCGGTACATATTCCATTACGTAAGTTAAGAAGGGAATAAGGATAATAAAAAAAATTGCACAGAGCATCACAACTATCTTCTTCATATATGTATTATATAGAAATGAAAATAAAAAACAACCCCGAGTACTCGGGGCTGTTTTAGAATATGAAAAAATTCTTACTTTACTAATCTCTTAAGGCTTTTTCCTGCTGTAAATCCTGGTGTTTTTGTCGCTGGAATTTGAATCTCTGCTCCAGTTTGTGGATTGCGGCCTTTTCGAGCTGCTCTTCGTCTTACCATAAAGGTTCCATAACCTGTGACAACAACTTTTTCACCTCTTTTTAATGCATCAGACATCGTGCCGAAGACTGCGCTAACTGCATCTTTTGCTGCTTTTGCGGTAAGACCTGCTTTTTTTGCAACTTGTGCAACTAAATCTGCTTTTGTCATATATGTTTCACCCCCTTTAGAGACTGTTTACGAATTTATAACAATGAGTATTACAGTCTCTTAAGTCCGCCGAAGCGAATGCTTCGTCTGCGAGGATGTAAACCTCGAGACGAACATGAACGTAGGCGGACATTGAAGATCTGTAAACTCTAAATATAAACGAGCAAGCACAGATTATTACTTTTTTGGCTTCTTGTCAATCCATATTTAAAATATCGTATTATAACAATCTATATCAAATGCAGGGCTGTATTACAGTATAAAGAAGAAATTCCAATAACCAAATTCCAATTTCCAAACAAATCTCAATATTCAATGAATTTGGAATTTTTAGATTTTAGTGGTGGCTTCTGCGCGATATTCACGAATTACGGTAACCTTTATTTGCCCGGGAAACACTTCAAACTTTTGCTCGAGTTCTTCTTTAATTTTTACTGCTAAAATAGTCACTTCATCATCGGTAATCTCATCTGGTTTCACAACAACACGTAGTTCTCTTCCTGCCTGTAATGCATATACTTCTTTTACTCCTTTTTTTGTTTTTGCTGCATCTTCAATTGTTTTAATTCGTTTTAAATATTCTTGGAAATCTTCGTGACGGGCACCTGGTCTTCCACCAGATACTGCATCTGCTATATATACGATAATTGATTCGACTGAAGGAAATGGAATATCTTCGTGATGTGCTGCCACACAGTCAATTATTTTCTGGGGGAATCGGTGTTTTTTCAGTAAATCAACACCTAAATCGACATGTGACCCTTCTTTATCAACGACTACTTTTCCAATATCATGCAATAAGCATCCAAGTTTTACCACATTAACATCTGCTTTCAGCTCATTGGCGAGTGCTATGCCAATCCGAGTTTCTTCAAGCGTGTGTACAATCATATTTTGACCATATGAATAACGATATTTAAATCGTCCTAATGCTTGAGTTATTTCTGGAGGTAAATTAAATACTCCAACTTTTTGAGCAAGATCTTCACCTGCTTTAAAGATTACCTTGTCAACTTCTTCTTTTATTTTATGGACTATTTCTTCTATGCGCTCAGGCTGGATTCTTCCGTCCTTAATAAGCCGTTCAAGTGAAAGTCGTGCAATCTCTCTTCGTACTGCGTCAAAACTGGAAAGCCTTATAACGCCTTCTTCTTCCAAATCCACATCTACTCCTGTTGCTATTTCAAAAGCGCGGACATTACGTCCGTCTTTACCAATAATTCTTCCTTTAAATTCTTCATTGGGAAGATTAACAATGGAGAGTGTATATTCAGCAACTAAGTCGGTCGCACCATACCGCATTGCATCAATAAGAATTTGTTTTGCTTTTTCATCTGCCTGAATTTTCAAATCTTCTTCTGTTTGTTTAATCCGTTTGGCTATGTCTGCTTTTAATTTTTCCTCCCATCCTTGAAGGAGAAGCGTTCTCGCCTGATCTTTTGTGAGCTGTGCAATTTTCTCAAGCTTTTGAAGCATGAGTTCCCTTTTTTCTTCGATTTCTTTTTTGATGCGTTCGCTATTTTGTCTTATTTGGTCAACCGACTGCCGTTCACGCTGAAGAGCTGATTCTTTTTCTTCAATTTGTTCCTCTCGTTTTAAGAGTCGTTTCTCCACCTCCAAAGCGTCTGTTGCGATTTTGTGAGCTTCGAGTTCCGCTTCCCTCTTTATACGAAAAGCTTCTTCATTGGCTTTTAAAACTATTTCTTTTTCTTGCTGTTTGATTCTTTCAAGCTCTTCTTTTTTTGATTTTGTATCGGTAAAAAATTTCCTAAAAATTTTTTGAAGCATATTGTATACACGCGCTTGACAAAGAAGTATTGTTACGAATCTATGCTATCGATGAAAATAGAATGTAACATATATGTAGCTAATATTAATAAATCCTTTTCAAGCAATTTTTAATTCTTTTATTTTACTCTTTCTATATTAATTCTGCAAATGAAGTTTACTATTTTTTATTAGATAGCTCAGTAATTGTTTTTTTCACTATCTCAAAATTAAATCCTCTTCTCATGAGGAACGATGCTGATTTTTCAAATCGTTTTCGTTTATCGAGATTCTTATACCTATGCCAACGTTCGTGAAGAATCTTTTCAGCAAGTTTTTCTTCATCCATCAAATTGGATGAAAAATATTCTTCAATTATTTCTTTGTCTATTCCGTGCTTTAGAAGCTCTTGCCGCAAAGCGTATTTACTTTTTGGTTTAAGGAGGATTCGTTGTTCAACAAACCACTTTACAAAGTTTTTATCGTTTATCAGATCGAGCCCTTCTAGATGCTGAATGACTTTTTTTATATCATCTTGTGACCAGTGTCGGTTCTTAATTTTTTTATTAAGGTACATTTCAATTTCTTTACTACTTCTTGGACGAAACTTCAAGAAAAAAAACGCATAGTTAAGGAGTTTGTTAAAATTCTCATCTTTCTCCGTAAACCCCGTAATTTTGTATACGTTTTTCATTCATCTTTTTTGCTATGAACTTTAATTTCTAATTACGGGGTAAACATTATTTTTTAGTAACTGTTTTCTCGGTGATTTCTTTGATGAGTTGCTGTTTTAATTTATCATTTTTCATTAACGCTTCTTTTACCTGTTCAACTCCCTGGCCCAAGAGTTTTTCTCCGTGTCGTAAAAATGAACCGCTTTTTATAATAACCCCTGCGTTAATAGCCGCGTTCACTAGTCCTTCTTCTCTGTCAATCCCTTCCGCGGTTATAACCATTTCCGCCTCTTTAAACGGTGGGGCGACTTTGTTTTTTACCACTTTTACTCGTATCCGAGCGCCATATGCCTGGTTATTTTTTTTCAGTGTTTCAATTTTCCGTACGTCCATTCTAATAGATGCATAGAATTTTAGAGCGAGTCCTCCCGGAGTAGTCTCAGGATTTCCAAACATAATTCCGATCTTTAGTCTAAGTTGATTGGTAAAAATTATTGTTGTTTTTGATTTAGAAACCACTCCTGTTAATTTACGAAGAGCCTGTGACATCAGTCTTGCCTGCAGTCCCATTTGAGCGTCGCCCATTTCCCCCTCAATCTCTGCTCGTGGAACAAGCGCAGCAACAGAATCGACCACGACTAAATCAACTCCGCCTGAACGAATGAGTGCTTCGGTAATTTCTAATGCTTGTTCACCGGTGTCTGGTTGCGAAACTAATAAATCATCTAGTTTAACACCAAGAATTCGTGCCCATGTGGGATCGAATGCGTGTTCTGCGTCAATAAATGCAGCTACTCCTCCTGCTTTTTGCGTTTCTGCAATTAATGAAAGACAAAGTGTTGTTTTTCCGGCTGATTCGGGACCAAAAATTTCAATAATTCTTCCTTTTGGAATACCTCCAACGCCGAGCGCCAGATCTAATGGAAGAATCCCTGTCTTTATCACTTCTACTGGAACAACAGGAGCTTGTCCTAATCTCATAATCGATCCTCGTCCAAACTGTTTTTGAATCTGTTCAATCGCCAAGGTAACTGCTTGTCTTTTTGGATTAGTATCTGATTTCATATAATCGTTATAAAAATAATAATAATTAAGTCTGTTATAGCATTTTAAAAATAAAAAGTCAGTCGCTTATTTGCTACAAAATTGGCAATACTGCCTATTCTACAGTACATAAATCAATAAAATAACCACAACCGCCCACCCTCCAATCGACGCAATTAGTGGAATATCGGTGGTTATTAGTTTTTCCGGTCGTTCTCCTTCTTCTTTTTCATAGAGGAGTTGCGCATATCGAGCTATCCCATAGACCACAAAAGGAATTGTTATCATCATCCATTTCCGTGCTTCAAATCCGGGAAAAGTGCTTGAAAAAAAATCTTTAAAAAATGTTCTTGCTGAAGGTAGTTTTTCAAAATACGTATAGAACGAATATGCAATAATAGTGATTGTTGCAAAAGTTGTTGTTAAAAAATCAAGAAGATGTTCTTTATAGTAATACAGCGATGGACGTGCATCTTTACCATGCGCAACCAACTCTGCATGTCTTTTAACTGTTGCCATAAAAAGAGATACAAAGAAAATAGTAAGAGTAAGCCAAATAGGAATATGGTATCCTGATGCAACTTCTCCGCCAAATGTACGGATCATAAACGAGAATGAAATCGCAAAAATATCGATTATTGGATGTTTTTTTAGATAGAGTGAGTAGAAAAAATGAAGAAGAATAAACACAAGACTCAAAAAGAAAAATGGGATAGAAAAGAAAAGCGCTGCAATAAGTGACAATAGTGTTAATAGAAACACCATAAACGTCGCCTGCGGAATAGTTACTTGACCTGACGGAATAGGACGAAGTCTTTTAATCGGATGTTTTTTATCATAAGGAAAATCGATAATATCGTTCAGGACGTATGAGGTTGAAGACAACAAACAAAAAATTAAAAAGGCAAAACCTGTACGTATAAATAGTTCTTGATCGAATAATTTACCTGAAAAAAGAATTGCAGTAAAAACTACAAGATTTTTTATCCATTGATTTGCCCGAAGCGTCCGGAGTAAAACAAAAAATCGTTCTTTTCTCATGAATGTATTGCATTATACTAAATCTAGCGGTATTATAAAATACTGTTCTTATGAAGAATAATTTCGATCCAAAAACGTTCTCAAATACACCTTATCAAAAGAGGGTAGAAAAACCGTGGGGATATGAAATTCATTGGGCGCCAGAAGATAAACCCTATATGGGAAAAATCCTACATATCAATGCTGATAAACGATTAAGCCTTCAAGTTCATGACAAAAAACAAGAAACATGGTATTTGCTCAATGGACAAGCAAAAGTCATGTGGGACAACAACAAAGGAGAGCTTATCGAAACCGAGCTTGAAAAAGGGAAAGGATATAGTTGCATTGTTGGTCAAAGGCATCGATTAATAGGTATCACTGATTGCGATATTATTGAAGTATCAACAGCAGAAATAGGAACTACCTATCGCCTTGAAGATGATTATAAAAGACCTGATGAAACAGAAGAAGTAAGAAAAATGGAAAGAAACAGTAAATAAATTACACATTATTTTTTTACTATGAATATTAATTTTGATTTCGTCCCAAAGCATTATGCAGCACGCACCCATGAAAAAATGAAAGATGTGCTTATGGATCCAAATGCTGTTGGTCCTGCAATCCATTATTACATGATTCGTGGTGGAGTTGATCAAAAAAACATCACTGTTTGGGAACCTGGACTTGTGGGTAAGGAATATATCAAAACATACGGTCATTATCATGTCGGTAAACTCGATGAAACATACTGGGTACTTTTTGGACAGGGAATCGCTCTTCTACAAAAATTGGCCACTAATAGCCAGGGAAATATGATTGTTGATACCGTTGAAGAATTTAAGGCAGTTTCTGTCAAACAAAGTGATAGTGTATATATGCCTACAGGATATGGTCATCTCGTTGCTAATATTGGAACTACATATTTTGTAACCGCCGATGATAGTCCAGTTAATTTTGAAGAGAAGGATCCAACTTCACTTCCAGGTCACGCTGATTATGAACTCGTAAAACAAATGCAGGGTTTTGCCTATTACGTCATTGAAGAGAATGGAAAACCGGGGCTTGTAAGAAATAAAAAATATAAACAAATAAAAAAAGAGGAATTAAACGGTCTTCCGATTATTAGCAAGTAATTACTACAGTAATTTACTTACATCTTTATCCAATTTTATCGCTCAAGTAAAAAACCGGCTTTGGCGAAATGTTTATCAAAGGTAAAAGTTTTTTTTATATTTAGCCTATTCATTAAGGCAAAAGACACACAATCAGTAAAAGATAGTTTACTCCAGTCTTTGGCAAACCAATTCCAAGCGTTAGCTTCATCTTTGCTAGTTACCCTTTCTAATTTAATAATTGGCGCGCTTTTAATTAAATAAGTACGAAATTCCAAAACAAATCCAATACCGCATTTGGCTCGAAGCAAAGTAAATGTTTCGTCTAAAATATAATTTGTTGTAACAATTAAAACGTCTGTCTGACTTAAGTTTTTCCAAATATTAACAGCTTCTTTATGAAATTCGTCTTTTTCGTCAATTAATGCTTTGAAACCGCTCGTATCGACAAAAATGGAGTCTTTATTTTTCATCATATATTATTTTATCTTCAATTGATGTTCCTTTTCCTTTTCTTTTTTTATATTTCGAAGATAATTCATAAATTTTCCAAATAGGAAATTCGTGTTTTTTTGTTTTCTTCGGAGGAATTAATTCTCTTTTGATGGAAACTTGATTAATAATGAATCGTATATATTCATTAATGCTCATATCCATTTCCGCAGCGTTCATTCTGATTTTCATCCATTCATCGTATGGCATCCGGACGTTAGAAATAACTACTTTATTGTTCATATAGTATTAATCATACTATGATATGAATAGTATGTCAATGCCTAAATTAACTTCGCCATTGCCTTACCCAATTTCACCGCGTAGTTCGTTCCCTTATTTTAAGTTTTTTATTAATATTTAGTTTGGTATAATAAGATAAATGAAAAAGAATTCTTCTCAAGAAATTTTGTATCAAGTGATTGATGCTGTTTCTTCCTTGGGGATTAAAGAACTCTTAACAAAAATTGACCAAATAGTTGTAAAATTAACTTCTGCCGATTCAACAGGCATTTATACTCTCGATGAAAATTCAAACAGTGTGGTACTCCGGGCTTCAAAACTCCATTTTGCAATAGTTGACAAACTAAAAATGAAGTTAGGAGAAGGTATAACCGGTTCGGTAGCTCAATATGGAGAAACTATTGTTATAGAAAAACACGCCTATAAAGATCAACGATTTGCCCGGGTTTCTGATCTTCCAGATGATTTATTTGAGTCGTTTCTTTCCGTTCCCATCAAAAACAATAATATTATTGTCGGTGTCATCAATATTAAACACAAAAAATCTCATAAATATTCAAAAAAAATAATAACTCTTTTAGAAACCATCGGTAAACTTGTTGGCCAAGTAGTTCAACACGCAGCCCTTTTGGATAAATCGAAAAATTTGGAAGAGGCTTTAGAAACTCAAAAAGTTGTTAATAAAGCAAAAGGTATTCTTATGGAAAAACTAAAGCTAAATGAAAATTATGCGTATCACCGAATCAGAAAACAAGCAATGCATGAAGGAAAATCAATGAAAGTAATTGCCGAAGCAATTATCACCAATGAAAAACTAATTCAGTTTGACAAAGAGTAATTAGCTTGTTAGAATAGTACTTAATTAGTAGAACAATGAGGTTCTAGGAAAATGCATTCCACCAATTCCAATGTTTTGGAAAAGGTGGTTTTTTATGGGGAAAATTAAAAGTTTTATTAAAAAAACTAAATATATAACCTATGGCAGAACGAGATATTGTAAGAGGAAAAAAATTTATGTATACCGAAGATTCTGTTAGAAAAGGAATAATAGGTGCAAGGAAAAATTTAGATGGTTTTAGAGTAATGTCAAATAATCCAGATGAAAACGTAAGAAGAACAGGTCTTGCAGGGTATAAAAGCTACGAAGCAACACTTAATTATGTAGATCAACGTAGTCCAAAACAGATGTTAGTTGAACTTAAAGGTCTTTGGGAAAATATTTCTTCTTTAGAAGAACAAAAAGTTCCTGATGAAAAAATAGAAGATATGCTACTCCGAGATTATGGTGATGTAATTTATTACTATAGAAATATATTTAATAAAGGGTGGATTGAAAGTGCAATGCAAGCTCTCACCACTGCGCGGATGCGTGAATATAACAACAAGACAATGTAAAATATAATAATTGATGTTTTAATTAATGCGATCCAATTAATTTAGAAACCTCTCTCCCCAACTTCACCGCATAGTTTGTACCCCTGTCATAAGGGTAAGTCATATCAAGAT
>Ga0209515_10005931_pt1 | contig 15550 bp, 19 predicted proteins | sample Subgroupgradi54m_FD_187454 | JGI IMG/M metagenome (GOLD analysis project Ga0209515, IMG submission 187454) | Subsurface groundwater microbial communities from S. Glens Falls, New York, USA - GMW60B uncontaminated upgradient, 5.4 m (SPAdes)... ...
CGAGGGCACCAACGACTACTCCGGCCGGTTCACCGGCAAGGTCGTGTGCCTGCGGGCCAACGCCATGTTCCGGCTGGACCCGGCCAACTTCATCCCCGGCACCTACAACCGCGCGACGCTCGTGTCGTTCGACGGCGGCCGGTTCAAGGTCGCCGCGGCGAACGACCAGGTGATCGGCGAGGTCATCTCGAACGACACCGCGACCGACGGGACGCTGACCGTCTACTACCACGGCGGCGCGATTCGCAAGGCGTAGCCCTCGAGCACGGTCCACCACCTGGGATGGCGCGAAAGGAATGAAGACCCGATGTCGAACCTAGCGTACCGGACGGAGACGCCGCAGGTCTCCGCCCAGTTCATCAACTCCAACTTCGTGCGCAAGCTCGATGAGGGCCGCACCAAGGAGGCGGAGGCCGAGGCCTCGGCCTTCATCCGGCAGAAGATCCGCCAGGAGTCCTTCTTCCGCGAGGTCATCCACCCGGTCCTGCTCGGCGACGACGAGCTCGACCGCGACGAGCACACGGACCAGCCGAAGAAGATCGTCGACAAGGAGCCCGACTCCCGCGCCACCTTCGTGCCCTTCCACGGCACGGGCCCGCGCACCTGGTTCCGCGGCAAGCGCTTCGCTGTTTACTTCGGAAAGACCGAGTCGGAGCACTTCACCAAGTCGAAGTTCGAGCTGATGACCGACCGGACCGACATCCGCAAGGTGCTCTCGGACAACGCCGTGAAGGACATGTCGGATCAGGAGGACCAGAAGGCCACCGAGACGGTGAACGCCATCCTGGCCGAGAACCCGACCCAGATCATCGCGGCCCCGGCCTTCGTGTCGACCGCCTTCAGGCGCGGCTTCCAGGCCATGGTCGACCGCAAGCAGCCCATCGGCAAGATGCTGATGACCAAGAGCCTTTACTACGAGGCCATCGACCTGCCCGCCACGAGCGTTGGCAACGACGTCGCCTCGCGCCACTACGACGACGGCATCGAGGCCGAGGAGAAGCTCTGGGGTATCCCCGTGGTCTCCACGATCAAGAACGAGATCGTCAACGGCGGTGAGGCTGACCGGCGCTCGGTCTACATCTACGCCCCTGAGAACTATCTCGGCTGCTTCTTCCTGCTCCAGGACGCGACGTTGTTCATCAAGCAGGAGGCGGACATCATCGAGATGTGGTCGTACGCCGCCCCCGGCATCGGCTTCGGCAACGACCGGGCCATCCAGCGCATCGATTTCCCGGCCGCGTAGCGAGGCGCCATGGAAGACACTGTCTTTCTCGTCAACCAGCGCGCGAGTATCCTCGACCTCTCCGCCGTGACGGACGTGAGCGGCCGCTCGGTCGTCCTCCAGCCCAAGGGTTCTCCGGGCGCCAGGCGCGAGTGCTTCGCCGACGCCGCGGACCACCCCCACGTCCAGACGATGCTGGACGTACGGTGGGTCCGCGTCGAGCGTCGCCAGGCCCAGGAACCTGCCGCGATCGCACCTGCCACCGCCGCACCACCGCCTGCCGAGCCGCTCACCGACCCGCGTGAATCGCGCTCGACGTCCACGGCCGCCGCCCCGCCGGACGGAGCGATGGACCCCGCGGCCGCGGAGCCGCTCCACGACTCCGCTGACGCGCCCGGCGAGCCGCGCCGCGCGAAGAAGCGCTGAGAGGACCCCGTGCGCCAGGAAAACGTCCGCACCTCAGACGCCTTCCAGATGAAGGTGGCACGACCGTGCCAGAGGATCAGCGAGGCCAACGTCCTCCTCGAGCTCCTCCGGGACGGCCGCATGATCGCCAGCCGCCGGCGGCACAATCTCGTCGTCGACGCCGGCAAGGCGGACATGGTCAGCCGACTCGTCGTCCTTCCGACCAGCCTCTACCGCCACATGCGTCTCGGGACGAACGGTGAGGCACCGACTCCGGAACAGACGTCCATCATGGCGTTCGTACCCGGCTCCAACCGGACCTGCGACAGCGCCGTTGTGTCCGGCGATCGCACCGCGACAATGACCTGCACCTGGCAACCGGCCGACTTCGCGGCCACTGGGATTCAGGAGGCGGGCCTCTTCGACCAGCTCACGCCCGACGGCGGGACGATGCTCGCGCGGGTCACCTTCGAGCCGGTGAGCAAGTCGTTGCTGGATACGCTCAAGATCACGTGGACAGTACAGGTGAACTGACCGCTCAATGGAGAGTGCTCGGCCCTCGACTTGATGCGCGAGCGCGCGCCGCCTGATGGGCGGGTTCGTTTTGTTTACTGCGCATCCGCTGGAGCAGCGCCTCTGCGCATCCCTCACTGCACAGTGCCATTACCGCACTGCAGGGCAAGCCGCCTCCGGACTGACCTCGATGCGTTAGGCCGAGATCATCCAGGTGCTTCGGATCGACGTGCGTGAGTTGCATCTTGAAGAAGGTATCCGGAACCGGTCGATCGCAGACCGCACATGGCAGGCCGTCCGATCGAGCTTCGATGGTGAACCGAATTCGCTCACCACTTACGAGCCGGTTACAAACCGAGCACGCGCCAACACCAGAGAGAGTCACCCCCACACTTTTTCTCCTCGCAGTCATCGAGCCACAACGATGCACGATGCGCGCCAGCTCCAGGGGATCTCGCTGGATAGGTCGCAGCACGGCCCGCCGAAGCGTGGAGCATCAAGGGCTGCGGGATGCGGCAGCAGATGCCGCGCTCACCCTGTGGGCCTCCGCGACGATCTCCAGGAAGCCGTCCGGCGTGACCTCCGTGCCTTGCTTGAGCAGCAGGATGTGCCCAGCCCCGTCGACGGCCACGAAGGTCGGTACGGCCCGGCGACGATGCTTGCCCGGGTCACCTTCGAGCCGGTGAGCAAGTCGGCACTGGACACATTGAAGATCACCTGGACGGTTCGGGTGGCCTGACCACGGTGCGCTCGCCCTCCGAGCCTCGAGACTCCGGATGGTATCGAGGCTCGGCGCAGCAAGAACAGACGATGATCTCACCCGTCATTCCTGTCAGTGACACCCCGTAACACGCGGCGACACCGACGCTGCACAGGTCAGCCAAGTTCGCCCGGAAACGGCCAATTGCTCGGACGCGATCGACGGCACGCCACCTGCAATCCGAGGACATCGATGAAACCCGAACTCCGCTCGTTTGTTCGTCCTCTGCTCGTCGTGCTCTTGTTCGTGAGCGCATGCGGGCCGTCCGCCCAGGTCAGAGAAGCCCGTCGCGCTCAGTACGCTGGTGAATATTCCGACGTCTTCGCGACGATGCTCGATGTCGTCAAATCGCGGTATCACGTCGCCTACGCCAATGCCGGGAGTCGTCTGATCATCACTTGCTGGGAATACCTTGGCACGGTCGGGCACCCAGGCGACGTGCGCCCGTGGGTTGGAGTAGGCCGGATCGCCGTTCACCTCGAAGGCGGCCCTCCCTGGCGCGTGAGAGTCCAGCAGCTGGTTCTCTCAGGCAGAACTTCCGCCGAGATGGAATGGCAGCCTTCTCAGATGAGGGTCAACACTCCGGAGCTCGATGATCTCAGCGTGGCAATTTACTCACGACTGCGATCTCATGCAGCGACGGCGGCAACCAGTGATCCGACGACCGACATTGGTTTGACCCCAATTATCAAGAGGATCCCCAATGACGGATGTCCCGACGAGTAGGATGGCTGCGGTCCTGCAACGGTCCGACGCTACCCGTCTCGCAACGCGGGCAGCGCCATGAAGACGAACGCCGCCACCATGATCGCCAGGAGAACCACCGCGATAACGGTCCCCTGCCGCTTCCGCTCGCGCTCCAGCTGACGCAGTGCCGACTCGTCAATGGATTCACCGGGTCGCCGCAAGACCACTGCCGTGACGTCGATCCCACCCATCAAGTTCATGATGAGGGCACCGATCGTCATGAAGAAGCCGTGCAAGGACCACCAGCCCAGCAAGGCGCTCGAGATCGTGTGGCGAAGGCCTGCTGTGACGCGGCTCCGACCCGGCGGTACCCATTCGATCTTCGGCGTCACTTGCGTGTAGGCCACGGCGCCCATGACGCTCCGGTACTCGACGATTGTGCCGCCCTCGCGCCGGTACGCGTCCACGATGCGATCAAGGTTGGGGATGCGAGCGGTCGTGGTCCAGTGCATGGGAATCATCACGACCCCTCGATCATTGTCATGCGCCGCCGCTCGATCTCCGCTCGTTCCTCGAGCCCAGCCGCCTGGGCCAACTCGGGAACGAATAGCTTCACGTCAGGCGCAGCTCCCACAACCCGGTCCAGCGACTGCAGCAGCTCCTGCTCGCTCACCGACGGCGGCGAGCAGAGCTTGCCGGTGACCACCTTGTGGTCGCTGTTCGAGCCGTGCTCATGCCCACCTGCGCCACCCTCCCAGCACTGCGTGCAGACGATGCGCATCTGCTCCGTGTGCGAGTAGAGCACCGCATCCGCGGGTAGCTCCATCGACAACTTGGTGATCTGGGCATCGTGGCGTTGAGTCCCTGCGAACCGGAAGACGCGGTAGCCGCTGCGAACCAGCGTCGCAAGGTGCGGGAACACGTCGACCTTCCGGTCGCCGTACTGCTGCTCGGTGATGGGCGCGCCGTCAAAGAGCACCACGTCGCCGTAGTCGACCCCGATCTCGTCGTAGTAGAGCGCGCTCCTGACCACGCCATGGCAGGGGCTCAGGCGCTCGATCCAGATGCTCTCTTCCCGCCCTGGTTCGTCGTTCTCGGCACCACGTTCGGCCAGCGGCCGCTGCGCCAGGCGAACCTTGGTGCTCGGGTAACCTCCCTGGGGAAGGCCGAACCGCCCCATCTCGATGTGCTGCCCCAAGGCCTTCCAAACCCGCAAGGCGACCTCCCCATCACCGGCGCCTGTCGCGCAGATGCCAAGGTTCCATTGGACGGATTCGTCCTCCGAGCCGCCCAGGTCCCAGGCGCGCTGGTTGGCTGCCTGGCCCTCCGCGAAGCGGCCGCGCGTCTTGTAGAAGAGACCGAGGTCGTAGTGGACCTCCCATCGCGCAGGCGAGAGCTCGATGATCCGCTGGTAGGCGCGCTCCGCGACGGCGTCCCAGCCACGCCCGAGGAACCGAGCGACGGTCGCGAGCCCGTGCTGGAGTTCCAGCTCATCGTCGCGATCTGCCCCCGTGCTTGCCATTTCTCGAACGCGACTTGCCAGGCGCGTGAACATCGAGTCCGCCGGGGGTGCCGCATTGAGGTAACGAATGTCGTGCAACTGCTCAGCGGCCAGTGCCAGACCAACCACGATCTGGCGATGGTCGCTGTAGGCTTCGAACAGCTGCGACGCCACCTCGAGACGGCGCTCGCGGCTGATGGCACCTTCGACGAGCAACAGACAGAGCCCTTGAGCTGCTTCCGGGACCGTCCTGTGGACCCGCAAGAGCTGCTGCGTCCATTTCCACGCGAGGTCCCCGTTATTGCGCTCGGCGTGGCCCAACGCCCGGCGAAGCACCCTTGCCACTCGTTCCTTCGTCCATTCTCGGCGGAAGAGGCTCATCGGAACTCCGTGGTTACCATGGTTTCTTGCTGCGCCGGGATGTCGGCCACGACATCACAAGGAAAGACACGGCGTTGGCAAATCGCCCGCCTTGACCTCGGGGCACGTGAGATCGCCAAAGCCGTCGAGGCACTGGTTCCACTCCTCCCCTCCGATGGCTCGGGCTGGGTTTGCGCAGGTCCCCTTATCCTGGCAGCAGCCCTTCACGAAGTCGTTCGCGCACGCCGTCTGCGACGGGGCTCCGCTCGGAAAACATTCGCGCGCGCGCTCACACCAGGAGTCGCCGATGTCGCCACAGGCCTCGCCCACCGTCTTGGGGGGATTCGCGCCGCCACCGCCGCAGCTCGCCAGGAGACCGAGGACCATCAGGGTGCCGAGAAGGAGACGTTTCATGGTCCTGCGATCAGAGCAGGATGCGTGCCGGCGCCGCGGCGGTGCAACCTCGCGACTTCGTGAGGTACCGTAACCGCACGCGTGTCATCCCGTGTGCCCGAACGACCGAGGTGTCACTCACGTTGAAACGTGCGATCACCGCAAGAAGCGCGGCTCCGGAGTTGGCCACGACTCCCGGAGAAGCGCCGTCGCTAGCACGAACGGGAACGGCCTGCCCATCACCTCCGCCTCGCCCTCGAGTTCGAGCCGGTATGCTTCGCCGTCACGGAGCAGTCGGCCGCGGCACCGCGTCACCTCCTCGTGCTCGTGGACATAGAGGGCCAGCAAAGGCTCGTCGCCGAGCCAGCCGGCGTCGGTGGCGATTTCGACGACCTCGGCGTCAGCGTCGACCGCGATAGGCGCGCCGTCAGCATAGAGCCGCGGCGTCAAGCGCCACCAGTCGTGCTCCACATCGAGGCCTGGGCTCTCCCCGCCGTCGATGGAAAGGATCAGCTCCCGCCCATTGGTCGAGAACGTAGCGCTCTCGATCGGGAAGAACACGCCACCGAGTGTGAAGCCTTCTTTCGTCGCCACGGGACAAGGCCTACCACGACTCGAAGCGAGGATGCCTACAATGCTCGTCGAGGGAACAATCTCGCATGCCTGCCACCGGTACATCGACCACATCCCCTATCGTCTCCAGAGACCAGGTCCGTCTCTTCCTCCGTGACCGCGCGAACCGGAACATCCTCCTCGACGACGTGCAGTTCGCCGACGAAGACCTGAACCTGGCCCTGGAGATGGCCACCAGCGCGTTCAACGCGGTCACGCCGCAGTCGACCTTCACGCCGGCGACGTTCCCGGAGCACCTGGAGTACGTGCTGCTCATCGGCACGGTGCGCTTCCTGCTCATGTCCGAGTCGTTCCTACAGGTCCGCAACCAGGCGACCTACCAGGACGGCGACATCGCACCCATCGGCATCGACGACAAGCAGGCGGCCTACGCGCAGCTCGCCCAGGTCCTCAAGGCCGAGTGGGACGAGCTCGTCCGGGGCGTGAAGACCCAGAACAACATGGAGGGCGCGTACAACAGCCTCGGCTCGGGGTACCGAAGCGTGGGTCGGTACCGTTGTTGACCGTCGGCGGCAAGGGTTGACGAGGAAGTTGGTACCTGCTCACGTCGACCCGTGTTGCTCGGGTGCACAGGTCGTGGCAGGCGGCTGGACCGGTCGGAGCCAGAGCAGCAGACCTCACCGCGGTCGGTGGCGAGGACGGCTTCGCGGAGGTAGCGCGCGGGATCGACGTCAGGCAGCTCTCGGGTGGGAGTATTCTCGAAGCATGACGGGCGGATTGAACATGAGCACGAGCCTCGCGAGCATTTTCAACGTGGGTATGCTGCTGCTAGTGCTCCTCGACGGCTGCCACCATTCCGGAAGTCGATTGACAGTTCCGCATGAGGGCGCCCGCTGCCTCTCGGCAGCGGCGATCTCTGCTGCCGCCCACATCGTAGACGATTCAGCGATGGAGAAGACTATGGGGAAGCTCGACTCGGTGCTAGCTGGCATCGTCCTTCGCATACGCGACACGGCCGCGGAAGATGCCGGGCGAGCACCCGCGGCGGCCGCAAGGCAGGCGAAGCCGCCGGCGGCAGATGCGCCGGACTGCATTCCAGAGGAAATCGAGGTGTACATTGCGTTCACCGGTCCGGATGATGACATCCGGCGCCTGGGATTCACGGGTGCCATCGTGGAGAAGCTGGATAGAAAGGTGGCTTCGGGGAGGATGCCGTCGGCGCGGCTGTGGGAGTTGGGCCAACTCGACCATGTGATCGTGGCTCACGGTCCGGAGCTGATCTTTCCGCAGCTCAACAGCAGCCGATGAGGATGCGTTCGACGGGCGCCTTGACGGTAGATTGCTCGCGTCGACCCGTGTTGCGGGTGCGGCGCAGTCCGTAGCGAGCGCCTGGACCGGTTAGGGCGTGAGCTGCCAGGGCGGCAGCAGGAGCTCGCCGCGGTCAGCGGTGAGGATAGCCTCGCAGAGGTACGCGCGGGATCGACGCCGTGGAGCTTGGCGGTCTCGACGAGCGAGTAGAGCGTCGCGGCGACGGCGGTGCCCTGGCGGGACTTCGCGCCGAAGTGGTTGCGGCGGCCGACGACGGGCTCAAATACACCGCGCAACGGCTCCAAAGAACTCCTCGAGGTTGCTGCCGAGTGACACGATGAGTTCAAGGCTCATTCCGACGAAGGGAACACGAACATAGTTTCGCGCCTCGTCTCGGTAGTCGAATGCAAAGGCCTCACCGCCACCATCCGAGCCGAATACTACCAGCCCAGGGGCGGACTCTTCGACTTCATAGTCCCGATTGAGGTCTGCCAGTTCCTCGATCGTCCATAGCGCCAGATAGCCCTGCCCTATCACGCCCTCGCCGCCGTTGCACTGCAGCATGAATGCGCGATAGTCGTCTCGCAACGAGACCTGCAGGTCCATCTCGCACTTCTGCAGCGACGCTGGAGTCACAGGTTCATTCCTGACAAACGTATCGGGGATCTCCACCATCACTTCACTTTACGGATGGATCTCGTCTTCTCCAAGCCCCAGCGTGGTGCGCCGGAACAGTCCCTACAATGAGGAGACACGCGACCCATCGAAGGAGGCGAGCATGAACACGCACCTGCGCACTGCGCACCAGTTCGGCGTCACGAAGGCTCTCGAGAAGTGCGGCTATGCCTCGCTCGACGAGGTCACCAGGGAAGCAGCGGCCCTGGGTCTTACGGAGGCGCCACCATCGAAGACCGCCGCCGACACGTCCCTCGGTGACGTCTTCGCGCTGCTCAAGGCCAAGCTCGACTGACGCCACCGGTCCAGTGGTGACTTCATGAGCCTGCTCGAGATCGCATACGAGGACGGCCAGTGGGACGCCCTGTCGCACCACAAGCTCGCGGCGCCGCGCATGCATCCGACCGTGCAGGGCAGCACGCTCCTCTCGGGGATCGCCCGTGACCCGGGGTCTGCGGCGTCGCCCCAGCTCCAGCCGCCGACCTCACCGGACACTTTAATGAAGGTGTTCGACATCCAGGAGCAGGGCAAGACCCGCCTCGAGCCGTCCCGCAAGCTCGCCGGCGACGCGCTGTGCACCACCTGCCGCCGCGCCCGGCACTACGGCCCCTGCGCGAAGCCCCATCGCACCCGTCCGGCCGGGCAACCGCACGCGGTCGGCCGTGGGTAACGTCGCGATCACGCGCACGACCGCGCTCTACCCGAGTGCGGTGTTCCTCCAGTGGGACCTTCGCGCTGACGAAGCCGGCCCCCACCTCGTCGACGTAGCCCGCGCGGGCGCGCCCGCTGGTCCGTGGGAGCCTGTGGCGACGTCGCTGCCCGACGCCTACCACTTCCTCGACAACGAGTTCGGCTCGTCTCCACCGACGAACCCGAGCGAATCGCGCGTCGGCCCCAACCTGTTCTCGCTGAGCCGCGAGGTCTACTACCAGGTCAGGGCCACCCCGCCGTCGGGCGCCGCGAACGCCTTCGCCAGCGCCCCCGTTCCCGTGGAACCCGGACTCGACGTCCGCACGCGGCTCTTCAAGCGGAAGATCCTGCGCGACGAGGCCACCGCATTCCGCTACCTGAACGGCGTGCCGCTCGTTGTCCTCAAACGCCGGCGCTGGGGCACTCGCTGCCCGGAGTGTTACGACCCCGTTACGCGGGAAAGCACCCTGGAGCACTGCCCGGTCTGCTTCGGCACGAGCTTCCAGGGCGGCTACTGGGCGCCCGTGGCCATCCGCGGCCGCAAGAGCGCGGCCCCGGTCCAGAGCCAGCTCACGGCCCACGGCGAGAGCGACGTCAAGACCGTCACCTTCACCGTCCTCGACTACCCGCACCTGGAGCACAAGGACCTCGTCGTCGACCTGCGTCGCAACGACCGTTACGAAGTACAGATCGTCACGCCCACTGAGCTGAAGGGCGTCACGGTCCACCAGGCGCTGACGGCCTCGCTCCTCGGCCGCAACGCCATCGAGTACCGGGTCCCCGTCAACGCCGTCGGCGCCGCTCACCTTTACTGAGGAAACCGATGACCGGAGCAAGACTCACCGATGTGCCCGACCCGAAGCGAGTGCCCGCGCCCGAGGCGGCGCAGCCCGTCAACATCCGCCCCGGCTCCGCCATGGCGACTGTGGGCCTCTTCGTCGAGGTCATCCGTCGGCGCTTTACGCAGGAAAGCGGGCTGCCCTGGGTCTGGCACGACGACATCAAGAGCGGCGGCGATCAGGGCATCGCCATCGAGAGCGCTTTCAACGAGGACCAGTCGCACCGGAACTACCGGGCCGCGATCTACGTCGATCGCGACGAGCTGATCATCGGCCGGACGGTTCTTGGCGACCTCGCCGGGCAGCACCTCCCGTCAGGCCTCCGGGCATTCTGGGCCCTCGAGTCGGTGCCCCTCCTCATCGAGTGCGTCGCCGCCAAGAAGGCGGAGAGCGCCGTCCTGGCTGACCTGGTGGGGATCTACCTGCACGCCTCGAGCAAGCTCATCCAGGGCAAGTTCGGGCTGCACGACATGACGCCGCTGACAATGGGCCGGACCCAGCCCTTCCCTCGCGACAAGACCCAGTGGGTGACGCCGATCTCGTTCACGGTGCAGTTCAACCTGCGCTGGACCAACACCCCGACGGCGCCCGTCCTTCGACAGATCGAGATGTCGCTGCAGGCGTCAGGCTTCGAGAGCGCGACCGCGTACTTCGAGGGCGTCGCATTGGGCGGCTCGGGTAGCGGCGCGTCGACCTCGACTTGATGACCGCCACACTTCGTGGCGGCCCCTCGCCTGCTGGCGCGTGTTATGGAGATCTGTCCATGAGGCATCAGCACGACGCGCTTCTGACCGAGACCATCGCACGGCACTTTCCCGACGCTCGGATCGTCGCCAACGAGATCGATCTCGGTTTCGCTGGCCTGCACATCGCCTGCTCCGTGAACGCGGTTCACGAACTCGGCCCATACAAGTCTGCGTCACTGTTCTTCACCATCAGCAGCGCCGACCTCAGGCTCGAGCCCACGTTCGCGTCCATCAGTGGATATGCGGAGTCCGCTGAGGCGGCCATCGTCACGGGTGCCTGCAACTGGGCCTGCGCCTTCGGTCCGGTTCTGCGAGCGAGCGTTGGCGACGGCAACCACGAAAACGTTGAGCGATTCGAGATCTCGGTCGATGGCCAGGCATTCCGTGTGTACGTCGACGGCGTCGATCGCGCGATGCTGTTCAAGAGTTCCGACGAGTCGGAGGTGAGTGCCCGAGTAGCCGCCGCACGAAAGCGTCACGGTGCGTCGCCATGGCTGGCGCCCCTGGTCCTTCGAAGTGGCCAACTGCCGCTTCTGTCCCCAGACCGACGCAACCTGCTCAGCGTGTTTGTCGCTGACAGACCGGACGGACGCGTCCTCGAGATCAAAGTCAACGGACGCGACTGGCCGGTCACGATGTTCAAGGACGTTCCCCTGGAACCTGCTGGTGCGGTGACCCTTCTCCGCGAATTGGCCATCTTGGTGCCGGTCGGCGAGCGAGCGGCACTGACGCGCGCGCCGGTGCTCCGGACCCTCGATGGCGTCAGAGCGGAGCCAGGCGATCGGAATGCTGTGACTTGGCCCGGCTGGCGAACTCATGGCGGCGCGCTGGAAGAACCCGCTGCGGACGCGGATATCGATGCAATCGAAGGCGCACTCGGTCCGTTGCCCCCAGACTACCGCGCCTTCCTCGCGAGTGTCGGGACCGCAGGTGCCGGGCCCGGCTACGGCCTCTTGCCGCCCACAGGAGAGTCTCAGAGGATCCTCGCCCGCGGTACGTTTGCGTGGGCCGACGAGACTGAGCCCAATGGTGCGCCCGCAGGTTCGATAGCGCTGGCCCATGCTGGCTGCGGCGTGATTTGGCTTCTCGTGCTCAACGGTCCGTCCCGCGGAGAGGTCTGGGTAGATGCACGTAGCTCTGATGGCCACGTACGACGCGTCGCCCCAAGTTTCGATGCGTGGTACCGCCGCTGGCTCGAGGCTGCAGTTCGAGACGGCGGGCCGTGGTCGCAATGGAATGCGGCATGCTGCGCAACGCCGTCGGTCCTCTCGCAGCTTCTGAATAGCATTCAAAAGGAAGGTCTCGATGACGATGCAGCGGTGGCCGAAGTGCCCAAGCGACTCAAGCCAGGGGCGATCAAGCTGCTGAGCGGAGGCAGCCCCTACTTCGCAGAGCAACAGCGCCTCGCTCCGTGTCAGCCATGCGTCGCGATGGCGGCGCGACTCGGACTCGGAAGCGATGTCTTCGCGCTGCACGAGGAACCACAGAAGGCGCCTGGCGAGCCGTCACCAGGGCTTCTCGCGCGTGTTTCGAGTTGGTTCCGCATGGGCCAGAACTGATACGCATGGCGATGCATGCGCGGGCCGGACGCCGGTCACTGCGAGCCGGGGTCGTCGGCTTGGGCGATGTTCCCCGGAAGGGCGAGCGCAACCCGACCAATGCCCATGCCCTCGAGCGGCTGGCTCCAGCGAGGTAACCCGTCGTGACCGAAGGTGTCCAGGTAGCCGCCTTTCGCCACAATGATCAAGTCCAGCTCCACGAGAATCGTAGCTCGGCCAGGTGCCGTGGTTTCCGAACGCCAAAGCGTCGCACCAGTCGCGTAGTCGAGCCGATAGACGCCCTTACCGCCGGCAGAGACTGCAAGGACGCCGTAGCGCAGGGCGATGAAGACCTCCTCCAGACCGCCGCCCGAAAGCACATTCTTCCACCGCACAGCTCCGGTCGCCCGGTCCAGACCAACGACGTTGCCGCCGAGCCCGACGACGAGTGTTGAGCGATCGGCTTCGACCAGCGCTTCACCTTCACGATAGGCCATGGCGGCTGAGCTTATCAGCCGGCAGCGGGCCGTGACCGTCCGCCGACGGCCCTTCGTGGCACCCGCCTGTGCCACCAGTCACTCCTCGCGGAGGTTGCCCGGCCGGGCCCACTATTCAGTACGTCGCACCTTGAGCGTGCGTGGGAGCACGACTCTCGTGACCTAGCATTTTCCGGGGAAGCGATCGGCGGTTCGGCCGCCTGGGCTCCTCTGGAGATGCAATGGCAGTGATCCGGCCGGTCGTGCTCGTTTACCAGGAAAACGCGACTCCTTCCGTCACACCCACGAACCCCGATCTGAACTGCTTGGTCGTGGGTCCGAGTTTTCACGTTCTTGACTACTTCAAGCCCGGGACGACGGAGTACGCCGACAAGGCCAGCATCGGGCTCACCGCGACCTACGGCGCGCTCGAGGCGGCCCCGGACAGCCCGACCCCGGTCGGGCCCGCCGTCCTGGCCGTCGCGGACGCGCCAGGCAACCTCCTCGGCGCACTCGTGGACTCCTCGAGCGTCGTCGTCTACTTCGACGAGGCTCGTGTCGCTGTCGCGAGCGGGGTCGCCGGCACCACGGCCTCGGCGACTCCGAACGTCTTCGAGGTCGGTGACCCCGCCGACTTCACCTCGGGCGCGACCCGCGTACTGCCCGGCGATCGGGTGCTGGTCAAGGACTCGACCGGCACCACCATCGCCCGCACAGTGTACGCCGTCGACTCTGCCACGCGGCTCCGCTTTACCGCCGACATCCCTGTGTCGGGCTTCACGCCCGGTAGCGCGCAGAGCTGGCGGGTCGAGCGCCAGCTGCGAGACCGGGTGATCGACAAGAGCTTCTTCGAGGTCAACGGCAACACCATCGCGATCGCCGGCGGCGTGACCCTCGCCGTACCGACGCAGGGCGCCAAGACCGTCACGTTCGCCAAGGTCTACATCGCCTACCGATCGCTGCGGCAGGACCTCGTGGACCTCGACACCGTGTCCGAGAAGGACGAGATCCTCGCCAAGATCGGCCGGCTCGACACGCGCAACCCGCTCGCCGTCGGCGTCTTCGCGGCGCTGCAGAACACCACGTCCTTGGTGCAGTTCGTGGGCGTGAGTTCGAACGACGTTCCCGGGCACACGGCCGTCCGCGATCGGCTCACCGCTCGGGGGGACGTCTACGCCATCGTGCCGCTCACGGCAGACGTATCCGTTCTGGCGATGTGGAACGCCGACTGTCTCGGGCTCGCCGTGCCAGACGAGACGCGGGGCCGGCCCCAGCGCTTCCGGGTCGTGGTCGGCTCGGGCGAACTTCCGGTGAACAAGCGGCTCATCGAGCCACAGACAAGCGGCCAGGCGATGCCCCTCGCCGGCACCGCTCCTTCGTTGACCACGCAGCTGACCGCGCCCGGCCTGGACTTCGTCGCGGACGGCGTCGTACCCGGCGACATCGTTCGCGTCACGCTTGATGCGAACGGCGTCTCTCGCAACGGCGCGTACCGGGTGGGAGCCGTGCTCACCGCCACCGCGCTGGTCGTGGACGCGTCGACGCCCTTCCCCGCCGTGGCCACCGCCAACGCCACGCTCGAGGTCCGGCGTTCGAACGACACGACGCGCATCGCATCGACGGCCATCACCGGCCTTCAGTCGGCCGCGGCCGCCGACCTCTTCCTGGTCCTTCGCGATTCGAACGGCACGTTCGTGTCCTCGGGTGTGGCAGCCGGCGACATCCTCGAGATGCCCAGCGACCCGACCGCCAACGCCTTCGACGGCGCCGTGTCGCGCTACGTGATCGCCCAGGTACTCAGCGAGAATCGCCTCCAGATCGTCAACGGGGGCCCGGACTCCTCGAGCGTCCAGAACGAGCTGCCCCACGGCGTGCGGCGCTCGGGTGGCGCGCCCGTGCCGACCACGGCGTCGCTGAGCTACCAGATCGTGCGCAAGCTCTCCAAGGCGGGACAGGTCACCGAGCTGATCGCGCTGGCCCAGTCGTTCCGGAGCCGCCGCACGATCCTCGTGTGGCCGGACAAGGTCAACGTCGCCGGCGTCGTGGGCGGCGCCGCGCAGCCCGGCTACTACCTCTCCTGCGCGGTCGGCGGGATGACGGCTGGCCTGCCGCCGCATCAGGGCTTCACCTTCCTGGGCGTGGCGGGCATCAGCCAGATTTCCCACTCCAACACCTACTTCAAGGACGAGCAGCTCACCGACCTGTCGAACGGCGGCTGGTACGTCTTCGCGCAGCAGACGCCCACGTCGCTGCCGTTCACGATCCACCAGCTCACGACCGACGTCTCGACGCTCGAGTCGGGCGAGTTCTCGGTGGTCAAGAACTTCGACTTCGCCTCGCTCTTCTTCGTCGACATCCTCGACGACTTCCTGGGCATCTACAACGTGACGCCGGACGCGCTGATGCTGCTCCGCGCCGCCCTCGACATCGGCGGTGAGACCCTCCGGATGCGGACGCTGGCGAAGATCGGCGCGCCCCTCAAGTCCTTCGCCATCCTGGACCTCGACGTCTCCCCCGTCGCTGGCGATCGCGTCGTGACCCATCTGGCTCTCGGACTCCCCAAGCCGCTCAACGCCGTTGAGCTCCACCTGGTGGCGTAGTGGTGGACCTTGAGGCAATTCTCGCTGACCTCGTCCGCGGGACCGAGCGGTCCGGCGCGCGAGTGAATCTCCATCGCCCGGGCGGCATCGAGACCAAGCTGGCCTCGGCGGGTGCGAGCACGATCCAGGGTGCCTACGTTGGTGGCGCCAAGGCCGCCGCGGCGCACTTCAAGGTCGCCTTCGCTCCGCTGGTCGCCGCGGGGCTCTCGGCGCTCGCGCCGGCGGCGGCCCGCGGCCTCATGGGCAAGGTGGCCCCGAGGGCGC
>Ga0209515_10005932_pt1 | contig 15550 bp, 12 predicted proteins | sample Subgroupgradi54m_FD_187454 | JGI IMG/M metagenome (GOLD analysis project Ga0209515, IMG submission 187454) | Subsurface groundwater microbial communities from S. Glens Falls, New York, USA - GMW60B uncontaminated upgradient, 5.4 m (SPAdes)... ...
CTAAAGCTAAATCAACAATACTTAAACGGGCTGTTCCTAAGCCCACTTTATCATCGAAGTAATACCCCATCTCATCTGGCCCACGATATGAAATCATTGATAGCATTTCACAGATAAGTTCTGGGTAACCTTCAGAAGCTAAAGTTGAATTAAAAAAACCAACTATTCCACACATATTTCTAACGAATAAATATATCAAACAAGCGGGTGTATTAAGCAAAACGGGATACGTCATTGCGAGGAGCAACTTTGTTGCGACGAAGTAATCTCCAAACGTTATTAGATTGCCGCGTCGACTCTTTCAGAGCCTCCTCGCAATGACAGTTACCTGGAAAAATTAACACACCCCAAACAAGCAAAAGTTAAGAAGCTCTGAAATTAAATATCACTCATAGCTAATCCGATTTTATCCATCTGATAAGACAATTCAGAAAAGTCTGGTATCTCTGTAACTTTTTTAAGACCAAGTTCTCTATTCATCAACCCGCATCTTATCTGTTCAGCAACCTCAAATTCATAAGCATGAAACTTATGTTTTTTATAATGAATTGCTACACCTAAATCATTGAGAAGACAATTACTGGAATTCTGTCCGGTGTCCTGAGGTCTTACCCAGCCTAACTCGCGAATTGAATCAATGATTTCTTCCTCACCTATAGAAACAGTAAGCATTGGATTAATAATAGCAATTGAGTTTCTACCCGAACTTGTTATTAAATTATCTCTTATAAAGAAAAACTTGCTTGAACCAGTTCCAAACAAGGTTTTATATTTTTCAAACATTGGTCTTTTTATCTGCTCTCTTTGAATTAAATTCATATTTATCATTGATGCATTTTTAGGGAGCTGCCCGCCAATATAACCACCAGCCACTAGAGGAGCTTCATAAAACAAAGCAAGCTTTATCATGTGATTATTAATCAAGTTTATACATGAATTGCACACAGAACTGACTCTTTTAAAAGTAGCTTGGTTCTGAACACCTCCTGTTTTTATACTGGTTTTATACATGTTCATCATAAAATCAGAGGCAGGCTTGAACATTATAAAATCCACTCCAAGCGATCCTGTTACGGTATAGCAGTTTTCAACTGCCTGCTTGGCAACAAATCCATTATCGATAGTTACAGCAAGGCAATTTAAATTGTAAGCTCTGACTAAATGCATCAAAGTATAAGTTGAATCTTTACCACCACTAAAAGCTACTATGCAATCATATTCACCCTTACCTTTGCTTTTGTGGATTTCAGCCTCCATATTTTCTCTAATTTCAGTTCTCTCACTGTCAAGAATTTTTACATCTGGAAATTCTTGACAGTAATCACAAAGACCCTGTTCATTAAAACCAATATTAGGAAAGGTTTCTGGCAACGTACATCTAGTACATCGTATTAAGTCACTAGCCTTTTTCATTTACTTTTCCTTCAATAAAGTCAACTAAAGCATGCACAGATCTTATTGAATCTGACAACAACTCATCATCTGTAACTTTAATTTTATATTTCTTTTCAAGAAAACTTACTAATTCTACGCAACCAAATGAATCAATTACTCCTGAAGTAAAGAGATCTGTTTCAGCTGTAATATTTTGATCATCAAATTCAAAAAGAAACTGCTTAGTTAAGTAACTTTCAATCTCTTTTTTTACTTGATCAGTTTTAGTTAGCACCATACACCTCACCTACAGACATAAATTACAACCACAAATGATAACAATATTCTTTTTTTCTTAGTTTCTTAAATCCAAGCTTAGTAAAAAAACTCATAGAAGCCGAATTGTCATTGTAAAATCTGGTTGCTAAAGATTTTATTGAAGTGTTTTCCATAATGATTTTTAGATTGTCTTTGACAAGTTGCAATGATGCAAAACCAACCCTGTATTTTGGACTTACTAATAATTCCTGTAGAAATAACAAGTCAGAATCAACAGCCCTTGAAAAATGAAATCCAACAAGTTCGCTTTCTTTAGAAAAAAGTCCTAAAGAATACTTAGGAAAATTCTTGGCTAAGTGTTTCAATATCAAAGATTTATGAGTTAAAACCTTCTCCTTTGTTAGTTTGGGATCCTTAGAGTACCTATTAGGAGGATATATATCAAGGAGTTCTTCAACCTGCGTCCAATCAGCTCCACTTAATTCTTTTGTCTTAAAAAGCACAGGTATATTTTCAAGATTTTTCCATACATCATTTATACTTGCTTCAACCTCATAAATAGTTCCTACATGCAAAAAACTAGACAGATCAATTGGTTCATTTGAATTAAGCAAAATCAAATTGTAATTATTCCGTTTAGCAAAATCGACAATTTCTTTCTCATCATCTTTTTTAAGGAATTTGTAGTTTTCCAAAAGTAAATTACCAACCCTTGGAGCAATAACACCAGTATCAAATGCATTTTCTTCAATTTTAAATTTCATCGAGATTAAGTTAACTTTTAGTAATGATTAACACATTCTATCATTCGAGGGGCTAAAACTTATTAATACCTTTGTTCAAAAGCAAAATTACAAATTATAATCCAACCTTAGTTGAAATCACATATATAGGACGCTTTTTAACCTCAGAAAAAGTCTTGCCAAGATAGACACCTATCATTCCAAGTATCGTAATAATTATTCCGCATAAAAAATACAAGGAGACAAATAAACTAGCCCAACCAGTAACTGGTGAACCTAAAAAAGCAGCTCTTATAAATATACAAGTACCACAGACAAAAGCAATCGTAGACATAATAAGCCCTAATACTGCTACTGCACGTAAAGGTTTGTCAGAGAATGAAATAATTGTTTCAATAGCCAAACTAAACAATTTACTAAAACTATAAGTACTTTTTCCTTCTAGTCTCTCACCATGAACAATGTCCACAGTTGTACTAGGAAAACCCATCCATTGAACTAAGCCATAAAAGTATCTGCTATTTTCACGAATCAGACGAAAGTTCTCAACAACTTTCTTCGAAACAATTCTATAGACTCCAACTTGAGGATCACAATTCATATCTGTTAAATAATTAAAAACTTTATAGAAAATTAGACTGATGAACTTCTTTATAAAACTATCTTTTCTTTTTCCTCTACAAGCAAGAACAACATCATATCCACTCTGTGCTTTTTCATACAGTTTTGAGATTTCTTCAGGAGGATCTTGTAAGTCGCAGTCCATAATTACAACCCAGTCACCTGAACAATAATCAAGTCCGGTTGTTATTGCATAATGTTGTCCAAAATTTCTTGTAAGTTTAATTCCTTTTACTCTGTGATCTTTTTTGCAATTTCGTTCAATACTTTCCCACGAATTATCAGGACTACCATCATCAACCAGAATAATTTCAAAATCTTTTGTTGTTTTTGAAACAGAATTAATAATTCTTAGGACAAGCTCATCAACGATCGTCTCAGCTTTATATACAGGGCTTACAACACTAATATGCATATTTATAAAATTGCTTTCTTGCCAACACCAACAGACTTTCTTTTCAAATAAGCCATAATTTGATCAGTAACATAATCCTGCTCTTCTTCTGTTAAATCATTATAAAGCGGAAGTCTCACCAACCGCCTACTTACACTCTCAGTAATCGGCAAGTCTTCTTGACAATAACCCAGTTTCAATCCCATAGGCGAAGAATGAAGAGGAATATAATGAAACACAGCCTTAATACCTTGATCTTTCAAATAATCAATAAGACCATCTCTATCTTGTTCATTCTCTAACAATAAATAAAACATGTGATAATTTGACAAACAGTCTTTTGGAATAACTGGTAATTCAAGCCTTCCATTCTCTTCTATGTCATTAAATACATTCATATATCTTTCATAGACCTTTTTACGTAAAGCACTGATTTCATGCATTTTCTCAAATTGTGCATAAAGAAAAGCCGCTAGAAGATCAGATGGCAAGTATGAACTGCCAATATCAACCCATGTATATTTGTCTACTTCTTGGCGAAAGAATTTACTTCTATTAGTTCCTTTTTCTCTGATAATTTCAGCCCTTTCAACAAACCTTTCATCATTAATTACTAGTGCACCACCTTCACCGCAAATATAGTTTTTTGTTTCGTGAAAACTATAACAACCAAATGTACCTATTGTCCCCAAATATTTATTTTTATATTTAGCATTTACAGCCTGAGCTGCATCTTCTACTACATATAAGTTATATTTTTTTGCAATATCCATGATTTTATCCATATTGCAGGCTACTCCTGCATAATGAACGGGAAAGATTGCTTTTGTGTTTTTTGTTATTTTTTCTTCTATAAGATTTTCATCAATATTCTTTGTATCAAGTCTTATATCTACAAAAACAGGGGTTGCACCTCTTAACATAAAAGCATTTACAGTAGACACAAAAGTATAAGATGGAACTATTATTTCATCTCCTTCTTTCAAATTAATAAGAATTGAAGCTGATTCCAAAGCATGAGTACAGGAAGTAGTAAGTAAAACTTTTTTTGTATCAAATTGTTTTTCTAAAAACCCATGACATTTCTTGGTAAATTTTCCATCCCCTGAGATGTGTCCATTAAGAACAGACTCATTAACATAGTTCAATTCATTACCTGCAAATGACGGTTTATTAAAAGGTATTTTTGTTATAGTTTTTTTCATACAATATAAAACTATCTGTATATTCCCCAATCAAATTTAACAGTTTTATCATACTCCATATATTAACAGAGGATGTCATTCTCCAGCTTGACTGGAGAATCCAGATTTGTAAGCCTGCTTATCTGGATTCCCACTTTCGTGGGAATGACATATCCTCGAAAAGTTTTCATACCATTATTTTAATCATAGCAATAGCATTAAATACACTAACAGTGATACATGTAAGTAGTTTAACTAAGTTAGTAAAAATCAAAACTTTAAAATTATTTATTTAAGTCAATCTTATAGCTTGGCATATTTTCATCATTAAGCTCATTCAATAAATTTTTAGCTTCTTTATTAAATGGATTATAAGAAAGGATTACATCTAGGGTTTGTTTTGCATTACTTATATCTTTATTATCTATAAAAAAATGTACTGCGGTCATATAAAAAAAATCTTCCCCTACACTAATTTTTTTATCTTTTCCTATAGCAACTTTAAAATTCTTCATGGCTTCATTTGGTTTGTTAATTTTTAAATAGAAATATCCAGCAAAAAGACTTGGATATGAAGATAACTCTATATAATTTTTAATTAATCTTTCAGCTTCCTTAACATTATTTGACTGAATAGCTATAGAAATAAACCTAAGATCATAAGAATGCTTAAATGCAGGCTTCTTCCCTATGGCTATCTTCAATGCTTGCCAGGACTGTTCCCATTGTTTTGTATCTTTTAGAAATTTTGCTATTTCATACCAACCAATCCAACCATCATTAACTTTTAATGCAGTATTCATGACTTTGTTTAACTTTTCATACTGACCAGAATAAAAAAGATACTTGAATATACCTCGAAAAGAATAAAAATTATATGCCATTTGCATTGGACCATATTTAATATCCATACCTGGTTTTAAGTCCATATATTTATTTAACCATTGATCTGCTACCTTACTAAAAGCAACATCACTAAGCCATTCGGGAAGTTCCTTTTCTTTTTTTTCTGTTTGTGCAAGATCAACAGCTTTTGCAAAATACAAAGGACTATTCCATAATGGTGCTTCTTTAGCACAATAGATATATTGAGTTAGAAGATCTTTACTTGATGGAAGATAGTAAATTGTCCTATTAACCAAAAATAAAAATATAGGAACAGCTAAAATTAACAGAACTTTCCTAACTTTTATATTTGAACAACCAAATACAAGACTAAAAATTGCAAGCATTAATCCCATGCTTGGAACATATGCATAACGAACTCCAGCAATTGTAAATAAAGGAATAATTTGAAGGTAAAGCACGCTTGAAATAAAAAACCATGCAACACCAATAGAAAACAATGGAGCTTGTTTATATAAAAAGAAAATAGATAGAATTAAAGAAAGTACTAAAAACTGGCAAAATAAGCTATATGGACCAAAGATAGAATTTCCCACTGTATACCACTCAGCCTTTGAATCCATTAATCCAAATGGCCACAAAAATAACTTAAAATAATGAACAATCAGTTGCGGTGAAAGCCATACTCCACGGAATAACATATCTTTAATTCCACCTGTTTCTGTCCAGCTTAAAAGCTCATCACTAGTAGAAGAATTAAACATATTTCCCCCACAAGCCACAAACCTCAAAATCAAATATACTGGTAAAACAACTAACAATGAAACATACAAGTACAAATATTTCTTACTAAAAATGCTTTTTCCTTTTAGATAAAAACTGATAACATATAGCAAGATAGGATAGAAAAAGAAATTCTCTCCCGTCATAAGAGCTATTAAAAAAAATAAATTGCTTAAAATTACATAAAACCATTTATTAGCACTAAGTGAATTCTCCAAAAGTCTTAGATTTAAATAAATAAAAATCAAACAGAATGCAAATCCCATTACACCTGCAGATACAAGAACCCTGGTAGACATTTGAAGATTTATTGGATGCATTATCCAAAAAGCTACAACAATAACAGAGAATAATCTGTTTTTAGTTATCTTATTAAAAACAAGAGTGGCAAAGACACATACAAGGAATTGAGCAAATAAATGATAGACGTGGAAACCAAATGGATATGCATTCTCTCCAAAGATTTTATTCACTAAAAAATATTGTAAATAGTACATTGGCAAATAATGCACTCCAGAATAATGGCTATTATCATAGAAACTCTTAAGCATTAAATTAAAATCCCTGGCAGGAGGACTAATAACCATTGGATCATCTCCCCACACTGCTCCAAAAAAAATTGATTTCCAGTAAATCAATAGGAATATTAACGCTGGTATAAGAAAATAAAGATTTTTAATTTTTGAAATCATTAGAATTATTTTAAAGCCATAAAGGCTACAATTTCATAAACCTTCGTAATAATAGTAATAACTTTATATCCTAAAAAGACTTCAGGTTAATTCCTTATAAAACTGTTCCTAATTCAAATCTTTTGCTTCTTTGCTATCATATGAGTAAATATGGCATTTAGCAATACAAAACAAAAAGTTTTACTATTAAATCTTCCAGGAAAGTCTTCATACTTAAGAGATTATTACTGTAACAATATTTCAAAGAGCAGTTATCTCCATTATCCAATGGATCTCTTATATATGACTGGAAGACTAAGCAAAAATAATTATGATGTTACTGTTCTTGATGCTCTTGCAAAAAAATACACTGCTGAAAAAACTTTAAAGCAAATATCTGAAATCAGTCCTGATTTTCTAGTTAGTTTAGTGGGTTCAATATCGTGGGATGAGGACAAAGAATTTTTAAAAAAAGTAAAAGTTCAAAATCCAAAGCTTAAGATTGTAGGAACTGGAGATATTTTTCTAGATGAAGGCGTGAAAATAATAAAAGAAAATAGTTTTTTTGATGGTTGTATATTAGACTTTTCTGATAATTCAATTTTAAATATTTTAAAGAAACTAAACGACAGTCCCAATGGCAAAGAGCCTCTTGAGAACTGCATATATAAAGAAAATGGCAGTGATCCTATAAAAGGGCAAATAACAAGAATAAAAGGTGAATTTTCTCTGCCAATGCCCAAACACGAATATTTTCCCCTTAAAGAGTACCGATATGCTTTCTCAAGGAATTTTCCAACTGCACATCTAATGACAGATTTTGGCTGTGCTTTTAACTGTTCATTTTGCCCAATCAGAGTAGACAATCTTGGATTCAAAGTTAGACCTGTTGATGAAATTATAGAAGAACTGAAATACTTGAAATCACTTGGGGTAAAAGAACTTTATTTTAGAGATCAAACATTTGGTGCAAACAAAAAACGAGCAATAGAACTTTGCAATAGAATGGTTGAAGAAAATCTAAAGTTCAGCTGGCACTGTTTTTCTAGAGTAGACGTAATGAATGAAGAACTTCTTGATGCCATGAAGAATTCAGGATGCCATACAATAATTTTTGGGATTGAAAGTGTAAATGAAAAAACTCTTCAGGATGTGCACAAAAGAATAAATGCTGAGAAAATTAAAAGTGCTTTTGCTCTTTGCAAAAAGAAAAACATAAGACGTGCAGCCACTTTCATAATAGGACTACCTGGAGAAAGTGAAGAAGATATTATGAGAACAGTTGATTTTGCAATGGAAATTGATTGTACATTTGCTTCATTTAATGTAGCTGGCATAAGACCAGGAACTGAGTGGAGTCATAATCCTGAAAAAGTACATTTTCTTCCAAATGAAGAGCTTGAAAAAATAAGAAACAAAGCAATTAAAAAATTCTACCTTAGACCAAATTATATCCTTGGAAGAATAACTGAAATCAGCACTATACATGATATAAATGTTTTATTTGAGGAAGGGATGGGAATAGTGGCTAACTTGTTCAAGTCCATTTTTAAAACATCTCCTAAAATAGTCTAAGGAACTTAGATAAGTTAAGAACTAGGTAATTCAATCTTACATATAGTATTTTTTATACGCTATAATTTTCCCTATGTGTGGAATTATAGGCATTTACAATTACAGTACCAACGACCCAGTAAATAAGCCTGCTTTGGAAAAGGCAACTTCAGTTTTATCTCATAGAGGACCAGATCAATATGGTTATTTTTATGACGATAAAAACGCAGTAGGTCTCGGTCATAGAAGACTTAGCATAATAGACCTAAGTACTGGTCAACAACCACTTTACAACGAAGACAGTTCAATTGCTCTAATCTGCAATGGTGAAATATATAACTTTCCTGAACTCTACGAAAAACTAACCTCTGCAGGTCACAAGTTCAAAACCAAATCTGACAACGAATCTATTATCCATCTCTATGAAATGTATGGAACAAGATGCGTTGAACATCTAAATGGAATGTTTGCTTTTGCCCTTTGGGATCAAAATAAAAAGCTTTTATTTCTTGCAAGAGACAGAATGGGAGTAAAACCTCTCTACTATGCTCTGCAAAATAACTCAATTTATTTTTCATCAGAACTAAAAGGGTTGCTTGCATTGCCATTTATAAATAGAGATTTAAATTTAGATGCATTAAATAAATACTTGACTTTCGAAAATGTACCTTCACCTCACTCAATAATTAAAAATATATTCAAACTTGAGCCTGGGAATTTTCTAACTGTTAAAGATAGAGTAATTAAAAAAGAACAATACTGGGATCTTCCCCTTGATCTTCCAAAACTTCAAATCAGTGAAGAAGAAGCTGTGGATGAACTTGAAAGATTATTTGCAGCATCAGTTAAAAGACGCTTATTGAGTGATGTTCCAGTCGGTGTATTTTTAAGCGGTGGCATAGATTCAAGCCTCGTAGCTAAGTTTATGGCAGATGCTTCAGGAGATAGAATCAAAACATTTTCAATCGGCTTTCAGGAAAAGTCATTTGATGAATCAAAAGTAGCCACAAGATTTGCTAAAACACTTGGCTCTGAACATAATCAATTTCTATTTGACAGTAGAGAATGCTTAAAACTAATACCAAATATTGCAGATCTTGTAGACGAACCACTGTCAGATGCATCAATATTGCCTACATATTTCCTCTCTAATTTTGCATCAAAGCAACTGAAAGTTTGTTTGGGTGGAGATGGTGCAGATGAGTTGTTTGCTGGATACCAAATTTTCCCGGTACATAAGCTTATTGGGCTTTACAACATCCTGCCAAGAGAATTAAAAACAACAATGCTTTCTTTTGCAAATAAAATCCCTCCAAAAGAAACCTATTTAAGCTTTCCATTTGTTTTAAAACAATTTCTTAGAGGAGTAGGAATGGCTAATGAAATCAGGATGTTTATTTGGATAGGTGCTTACCTTGACAGCGAAAAGAAGCAACTCTTGAATCCAGATGTATACAACAGAACAAATACAAACACTTTTGATATAGTCGCAAATCATCTAACAAGAAAATTTATTTCTAACGATACCGACAGAATGTTATATCTTATCTCAAAGATTTATATGACTGATGATATTTTAGTAAAAGTTGATCGTGCAAGCATGGCTACTAGTCTTGAAGTCAGGGCTCCATTTCTTGACTATACAATTCAGGAATTTGCAGCTCAATTGCCTTATGAATTCAAGCTAAGCAGACTAACATCAAAATATATTCTTAAAAAAATGGCAAAGAGACACATTCCTGATTACATTATAAATAAAAAGAAACAAGGCTTTGCAATTCCAGTGACCAAATGGCTTAAGAATGACTTAAAAGATACGCTACTTCATTACACAAGTAAAAGCTATATTAAAAATCAAGGTCTATTTCAGCATGATTTTATAGATAAAATTGTTCAAAATCACTTAAATGAAACCTGGGACAATAAAAAACTTCTTTGGAATCTGCTTGTATTTCAATTATGGTATGAAAAATATAAGCCATCTATTGGAAGTTCTAGTCAAATTGACTCAAATAAGAAAGAACAAGCAATACTTACAGTTTAAATTCCACCAGCTTTACTTTGTGAATTAATAAATAAAAACTTTTCAAAATCTACAGGCTGTCCAAATAGAAAATTTAATCCAAACTGCGTCTGTAGTCTAAGTGCATCCCAATTTACAACTATTTTAAAATCTTTTGGGCCAATTTTAGCTCTAAACTGTCTTTCAATAAGCTGCGCTGCTTTTAAATTATAAGTACCATAGCCCCCTAGAGTAACCCATTCATGAAGTTTTAAATCTCCGTCAAGAGAAACACTTTGCATTCCCTGAATAAACTGATCATAAAAAAGCGGCGACTTTCCTTGTACATATCCTTGATCATATCCAAGTCCAAAAGTAAGAGGTCCAACTGTATTATTCAGAATCGGACCTCCTGTAAATATTCCCTGGAAATCCCCCGTAGAGTACGCTCTTAATGCATTCCTTGTTCTGAACCTCAAAGCAGTATTATATTTTTCTGTTCCTATTTTAAACAGTGGCTTACTTACAAATGTTATTTGCTCTTCAAGCTTAAAGGCACTACTTTTGAAATTTTTTGGATCTCCTGATTGTTGAAGAAAGCCTTTGTATAGAGATGGAAAAATACCTGTATTTGTTTGTGACCAGTTTGTTGAGGTCCTAAAGGCTATTCCCGACTCTGTAAAAGCTGCTTTAAGCCTTCTTCTATCCACAAGCTCAATATTAGCTTTAGCAAGTGTACTTCCTAAAAAGCCATTATCAAGATACTGATTGTAAGCAGTACGAAATTCAAGGTGATTACCAATTCTCTGTCTGATTAAACCTACTACACGAGCTTTCAATGAACCATATGTAAGTTGAGCTGTAGTACTTGGTCCAACAAAACCCAACATACCACCAAAACCAGGACCTCCTTTCCCAAGCTGTCCAAAAGGGGAGACAGAAAGGATGTGATAATCATCCACATTAAAATTAAAATTAGGACCAATAGCAAATCCTCCAAGCGCTCCCTGTGTACCAACGGTAGGAGCAATTAAAGGAGCCGTGCGAACGTTTGGATCTGAATTTACAGTGGTTGTATATTCAGGTGCCATGGGAATTGAAAAAGTCTTGAAGTGAACTCTGCCACCATATACGGTTAAATTATTAACAACTTTATCACTATCATAAACAATTTTTTCAGCAGTTACCCGATATCTTACTTTCTTGGATACTTCTTCCCATGTAGGTTTACTTTGTCTTATAATCATTGCTATTTGTTGACTGTAAAAAGTACCTGGATAATCTCTCACTCCAAAACCCTGAGCAATCTTAATTGGGTTATCAAGTGTCAATCTGCCATGATCATATTGAACTTGGTTGTCTGGCAAGCTGCTTAAAGTTCTGGCTTTAATAACTGCACCTTTAACTACAGTTTGGGGTCTTGTTATCAGATATTTATTTGAAGTTACATCAAATTTAAAAGATTCTCCTGTTGTGACTATATTGTCCCTGGTTATTTTTACATTTCCCTTAGTCTCAATATGCTGGTCAATGCCAAAATAAATAATTTCATCTGCTTCTAGTTTTGCATTTTGATCGACAATATTAGCAACTGACATTCCTGAAGTAATATAAACATTTGATTCATGATCGTATTCAACATTATCGCCCTCAAGCTGAAGATAGACAGCTTTTGCCTTTAAAGCAGAATCTTCAAGTATAGTTTCTTGCAACTTTTTAGCAGGTTTTTTAGCAAATGGATTTTTTAATATGCTGCTCTTAGCTTCATAAGCAAAAAAGAAGGAAAAAGAAAATACTAAAATAAACAGAGTTAAATATTGTTTTCTCATAAATATCCTATGAATAATTATATATTGCCAGACATAGAGCAATCGAGTAAATTAAAGGATTTTTGAGAATAATCAATACTAAATCCTCATCACCTTAATCTTTTTTCAACAATTCAAATAGCACTGTCAGCAACTAAACTAAGATATTACAGTGCTATTAAAAAAGTTAAAGCTAAGCAATTTCAGGAATTATATTGATTTTGAACAATCTTTTAATCATTTAAAAACTATTATTATTGGCCAAAATGCTCAAGGAAAAAGTAATATTCTGGAAGCAATTAATTTACTTGCAACAAGCCAGTCAGAAAGAGCTGAAAAAGACAGTGACCTGGTTATGTGGGAAAAAGAATATGCTCTGATTTTTTCTACAACAAAAAACAAAGAGGCAGAAACAGAAATAGCTATTCAGATTAATCCTACAGGAAGAAGAAAATTAAAAATAAACGGTATTCCAAAACGAGCACCACAAGCAGATTTACTGGGAAACTTTTTTGCTGTAATGTTTTCATGCGATGATCTTTATTTAATTAAAGGTTCACCATCTTCAAGAAGAAAATGGATTGATTCAGTTTTATTTCAGCTAAATCTCAAGTATCATAAATGCCTACATGATTACCAAAAAGCAATTACGCAAAAAAATGCCTTATTGAAAAAAGCATATGAAGTAAAAATGTCAAGGAAAGAATTAAAAGAGCAGCTAGATATCTGGAACGAACAAATAATTAACCTAGGCTCAGATATAATTTTTACAAGACTGAGATTTATAGATGAGATTAAGCCAATAAGCATTGATTTTTTAAATAATATTTCAAAACACAATGAGAAACTTGATCTAGCTTATAAAGCGACCATATCTAAAGATCTGAGACTCTCAACAAATGAAAAAGAAATTAAAGAAATTTTTAAATATAGTATGAGCGAATGTTTTGAAGAAGAACTTGCAAGAGGACAGTCTGTAATCGGTCCGCATAGAGATGACCTCCTGTTTTTAATTAATAATAAAGATGCAAAATCATTTGCAAGTCAGGGACAGCAAAGATCAATAATTCTTGCTATTAAACTTGCTGAGCTGAAAATAATGGAAAAAAGAACCGGGGAGACTCCTGTTCTTCTTCTAGACGATGTATTTGCAGAGCTGGATGAAAGCAGGCAGGATTTTTTACTTCATAACCTGCCTGAAAACATTCAGACTTTTCTTACTACTACTCACATTAGTGAAATACAAAAAGAATTTATCCAAGGTGCACAGATACTTGAAGTTAAAGGTGGAAAAATATTACAACCAGCTTAATGTTTTTCTTTAATTGTTTTATATAAAAATGCCATGCCACAGAGAAAATTTGCAAGCATAAAAGAAATTACTATTAATACTCCTACTTTAGGGCTCATTTTTCAACATCCTCTATCTTACTTACTTATACCCAAACAAGGCTAATTATACATGGCTTATAATCTTTTATTATGAAGAGAAATACAAACGAAAGGAGAACTCACAGCAAGCTTACAAAAGCTAGTGATATTCTTGAATCAGTAAAAGAAATTCTAAGCCTGGATAAAAGTTTAAATATTATGGCAATAAAAGAAATTTGGCCTTTAGTTACAAGTTTTGAAATTGCAAAACACAGTCAGCCAGCATATTTTGACAAAGATGGCAATATCGTAATCACGGTAAAAAGCGGAACTTTAGGTGTAGAATTTTCAATGCAAAAAACAAGTATTTTACAAAGACTAAAAGAAGCTACAAAAAGCACAGGGATTGAATTTAAAGACATAAGATTTGTTCATAAAAGCTTCTAAATACATCATATATATTGATTTTATATAGTAGTAATTTAACCCTTGAAATGTTAAAATAAGTTAGTCTTATGGCAAAAACAGACACCACTAAAGAGAAAGCAACTCAAGCTAATGGCTCATATTCTGCCAGTGATATTGAAGTATTAGAAGGTTTAGATGCAGTAAGAAGACGCCCTGGAATGTATATAGGAGGCGTTGATCAAAAAGCACTTCACCACTGCATATATGAAATCGTAGACAATTCAATTGACGAAGCACTTGCTGGTTATTGCACTGAAATTAGAGTAACAATTAACCAAGATGGCTCAATAACAGTTCTTGATAACGGACGAGGCATACCAGTAGACAAAGTTTCAAAGACAGGAATGTCAGGTGTTGAAACAGTTTTTACTACTTTACACTCAGGTGGAAAATTCGGTACTAGTTCTAGTTATAAAGTTTCTGGTGGATTGCATGGAGTAGGAGCATCATGTGTCAATGCAGTCTCCAGCAAAATGCATGTAGAAGTATACAGAGATGGAAAAGTTTATTTTGTAGAGTTTCTTGGCGACAATCCAAATGGTCAAACAGGAAAAAGCATTGAACCGTTAAAAACTACAGGAAAGTCTGACAAAAAAGGTACAAAAGTTACATTTTGGCCTGATCCAAAAGTATTCAAAGATCAAGAAACAGGCAAAATGCCTATATGTAACCGTGAAGTTATTGCAGGAAGATTGCGAGAGATGGCTTTCCTGAATAAAGGATTAAAGATTATTTTCACCGATGAAAGACTACAAAAAAATGATGCTCACTTTGAAGAAATCTATTTTTATGAAGGTGGAATTAAAAGCTATGTAGAGTTTTTAAATTCTACTAAAAGCTGTTTACACAAAGAAGTGATTTATTTTGAAAGCACAAAAGAAGATGTCATTGTTGAAATTGCAATGCAATATACTGACACATATAGTGATTCAATTTTCGTTTTTGCAAACAATATCAGCAATCCTGACGGGGGTACTCACCTCACTGGTTTTAGAAACGCATTGACTAGAGTAGTAAATGACTATGCAAAAGGAGCAGAACTACTAAAAGAAAGTGAAGAAAATCTGGTTGGTGAAGACGTAAGAGAAGGACTAACAGCAATTATTTCAGTAAAAGTAAGAGATCCTCAATTTGAAAGTCAAACAAAAGTAAAGCTTTTAAATAATGAGGTCCACACTGCAGTAATGGCAGTTCTTGGAGAAGGGCTAAAAGACTGGTTAGACAGAAACCCTAAAGAATCAAAATTAGTTGTTCAAAAGGGTATTCAAGCACGTGATGCCAGAGAAGCTGCAAGAAAAGCAAAAAATTTAATTAGAAGACAATCTGTACTAGAATCTGCAGGAGGACTTCCAGGAAAACTTGCTGACTGTACAAGCAGAGATTCAGAAAAGTGTGAGTTGTTTATAGTTGAGGGAGATTCTGCAGGTGGTTCTGCAAAACAAGGAAGAGAAA
>Ga0209515_10005933_pt1 | contig 15549 bp, 14 predicted proteins | sample Subgroupgradi54m_FD_187454 | JGI IMG/M metagenome (GOLD analysis project Ga0209515, IMG submission 187454) | Subsurface groundwater microbial communities from S. Glens Falls, New York, USA - GMW60B uncontaminated upgradient, 5.4 m (SPAdes)... ...
GAGAAACACCAGGACGAAGGGAAAAAGGCGCGCCCGCCCGGTCAATTTCCGGAACACCCACGCAAAGAGGAAAGCATTCAGCAATTGCAGGCTGAGACTCAGCGTGTTGATGAAAACCATTTTTTCCGTAATCCCAAGCGGCAGACGGTACAATAGGTGGTACAGCAGTACGAATACCCCTTCGTTGTGGTACAAGAATTCGTAATTGAGGGCCCCGTTTGGATGGACGATCGAGAGTCCCCAGAGCGTGGGAAACTTATCCATGGTGAAGAAATATAAGAGATCTGAGTAGTGCACGCCGTCCAGGGCATAGCCCCAGAAGGTCAGCCCAAAAACTGCGACGATGTAGCCGATTACCATCATGACCTGCGCAGATTCATCAGCTTGAAATCAGTGTTGCCATCCATGGCTAGGCCTATTACCGCCCCAGAATCAGCGAGCGAAGCGGCGGCGCGTAACGGGGAATTCTGCCAAGAAGTCCGCACCAGCGCGTCGCGCCGGATCATCGCTCGCGCGGCTGCATAACCACGCGGCGGATAAACCGCCAACAACCACACACAACACCATGCTCCTGAGGAATACCAAACCGGCAAGGCGAGCAAAAACACCATGGCTGCCAAGGTCATCATGCCCAAACGGTGCGAATTATAGAATGTCATTACCTGACGAAGCAACACTTGCCTCATGCCGCGAAATGATACTCCTGTTTATTCCTGCCTTTTTCTGCTGCGGCAGAACCATCAGCCTCTTTTACGCCGCAAGCACGCCAGCCATAGAGGCCCGTCGGCGTTACCTCAACCCCCGAAAGCCCGGCAGCACGCGTCAAAGCCCTGACTCCCTGCTCGTCATAATAAAACCTCACCGGAGCGGCCAAGCGGTCAAACCAATCGGCATATAAAACCTGGAAAGGATAACGGCTATATAATTTGACCCTTGCTGGTGTCCACCGTTCGCAAAGCGCCTTAAAACCAGGCACCGACCGAAGCGCCCGGTAGGGTAACACAAAACCGACCCAATCGATGACCGCCCCCAGCCATGAGAGTGCTTGCACCAGGCGGTGCGGCATCCAGGTGGTCACGCGTCTGGCCGTTTCCAACATCGCGTTGAGGATCTTGCGTTTGCTGCTGTAGAGCCAGACAAACAATGTGCCGTCCACCTTTAAGAGGGAGGACAAGGATCGCAGCCCGCGTCCCGGATCCGGCAGGTGATGGAGCACGCCAATGCTATAGATGAAATCAAAGGTCTCCCGCGCGAACGGCAAGCGGTAGATGTCCGCTTGGACCAAGTGCACGTTGGGCAGGTGCTTCGTATTCTGCCGGGTCGCGTCAATGGCCTGGCTGAAGTCCACGCCCACCATCTCCGCCCCGCTGGAGGCGGCGTGGTAGATGTGCCGGCCGAACCCGCAGCCCGCGTCCAATCCGAGCCGCCCCCTGAAAAACTCCGGCGTCGCGGGTGCTAGGTAGTTCCAGAAATTCTCGCGGAAGTCACAGACCATGGCGGAGAACGTCGTCCACTGGTAGCCGAAACTTTGCCGCGTACGCTCCGACACGCGGCTGATTTTCGTCGGGGAGGTGCCATCCGTCCGCGCCGGGCGGCCGAGCCGGTTGCGGTATCGCTCGACGAATTCCGGGAATAACTCCCACGCATCGCTCAGCATGCGCGGGATGGTGTCCACGACCGGATAGCTCAGGCCGCAGGAACAGACGAGCAGACCGTCCACCACCTCCCCGTCGGACGACTCCACAAATGGCGTGGTGTCCAGGGCAGATGCGCAGGCAGGGCAACGCAACAGTTGCTGCAATCGCTGACGCATCAGAGCTCCAACACTACTTCAGGCCAAGCAGATCACGAAACATCGCATGGTGCTCCGTGGCCAGTGCCAACGGCCACGTCAGGTGGAGACGCATCAGGAGGTTGATGAGCACGAACGCGCCCGACTGTACCGCTCCCGTGCAGTAGCGGTCCATCAGTTCAAGCACGCGATGGAACTGCTCCTGGCTTAAGCGGTAGTCCAGGATCTCGAACAGCGTCTGGCGCTGCGTCCACGAATGCTCGCGCCGCGCTCCATGCCGGAAATGCAACCCGAGCTCGTACGCCAGCGCCCAGAACAGGTATTGCCTGACGTATCGGCGCCACCGCGCCACTCGAGCGGTGTCGGCCGGCCAGCGCGCCAGATACCCGTGACAGTAGTTCGTCAGGCTCTCCTCGTAATCGCGAGTGAGCGATTCGATGGTCCTCGCGCTCAGTGCGCCGCGGCCCTGGCGCCAGCGCCACAGCCGCCGGGGCAGATGCCCCACATCCCACCGCTCCGCGACTTGAAACCAGACGACGAAATCCCCGAAGCCGGTCGGCCCTTGCTCATCAAAGCGGATATCAGCCAGCGCCGTGCGGCGCACCATCGCTCCGGGGATGCCGATGGCGGACTGCCCGGATTTGATGGTCTGCTCGATGTACGCAAGGCCCGGCGTGACCTCCTTGGCGCGGTAGTCCCGGACGGCGATGCGCTGACCCGCATCGTCAATCAGCTCCCAGTCCGAGCAGACGACGCCGACCGTGGGGTGCTCCTGCAGAAAATCCACATAGTGCCGAATCATCCGCCGATCGCGTTCATCATGATCGTGAAAAAAGCACAGGAGCTCCCCGCGGCTGGCCTCGAGGCAGAAGTTATGGTTGCCGTAGAGTCCGATGTTGCGGGGCTGCCGCACATAGCGGATGCGCGCATCCGCCGCCGCGGCCTGGCGGCAGACATCCTCGGTGCCGTCCGTCGAGGCGTTGTCGCTGATGAGAATGTCCAGCGGCTCATACTCGTGCCGCCGGACTTCCTCAAGACTCGCCCGCAACGCTTCCGCACGGTTGTGGGTCGGGATGCAGATCGACACCAGCGGATTGCTCATGATGCGCTAGGCTCCGTCGCCGACCGTACGGCGACAACATCCCGCCATTCTAGACAACCTTGGGTTCAGGAATCGGGATGACAAACCGTCCTCCGGCGTCAGCAAACGGCTGCATCTGGCGCATGATTTCCTCGGAGAAATTCCACGCCAGCAGCACCAAATGGGTCGCGCCTGCCGCGCGCCAGTGCTCGACAGGCTCGACCCGCAGATGCGTTCCAGGCGTGTACCGGCCGTGCTTGTGCGGGCTTCGGTCAAGGATGCACCGGAGCCGCCCGGCGGCCTCAGGGCAATAGTTCAGCAGCGTGTTGGCTTTGGCCGCAGCGCCATAGCCGGCGAGGACCCCGCCCGCACGGCCAATGGATTGCAGCAGGTCTGTGAATTGGGACTTCCAGACCTGCACGCCATGCGCAAATGCCGCCAGACGCTCCGGAGTCACGAGCTGAGCCGCCTCTTCCTCACGCAAGAGCGCCTCCAGCGCGGCTGACCGAGAGCTGTTGCGCTCGGCGCGAACGATGTGGAAAATGGCCGACCCTCCGTGCAAGCTCACCTGGTCCACATGAATCAACCGCAGTCCGTGCAACTCGCACAGCCGCTGCATGGGGCGAAACGCCAGGTACGAGAGGTGTTCGTGATAGATCGTGTCGAATGCCCGTTGCTGCAGCAGATGGCCGAGATACGGAGCCTCAATGACCAGGACCCCGTCGGGCCGCAAGACATGGCGCACCCCCTCGAGAAATCCATGCACATCATCAACGTGCGCAAAGACATGCCGGGCCACGATCCCCGCGGCTTGCCCGTGTTCGGCCCGAAGCAGGCGCGCCGTGGCTTCATTGAAAAACTCCGCGACGGTCGGGACGCCATCCGCCTGGGCCAGGGCGGCGATGTTCTTGGCCGGCTCGACACCCAGCACGCGCACGCCGCGCGATTGGAAGGCCTTGAGGACCGTCCCATCATTACTGGCGACCTCGACGATCAGGCTCGAGGCCTGCCAGCCGTAGCGGCGGATGAGCTGGTCGGCAAGCGTGGCGGCATGGGCGCGCACCGCTTCTGACGTCGAGGACACGTAGATATAGTTCCGGTAGAGCTGGTCTGCCGGCACGACATGATTCAATTGCACCAGTTCACACGTGGGGCACGCGCAGACGGCCAGCGGATACCGCGCCTCGCGGTCGAACTCCTCCGGCGACGCCAAAAAGGCGTTGGCCAACGGCATCGCGCCGAGGTCAAAAAATGGCGGGGGCAATGCCGTTCCACAGATGCGGCAGCGCCAATGATTCGGCGTCAAGACAGCCGCGGCCCGCTGTTCGCGTGGCAACACTACGTGGCTCATGGAACACGCTCCGGTTCTCCGCCCGTTGATCGAGGGCCTGCCCTCAGTCTCGGGAGACACTCTAGAGATGTCACCCGTGCTTGAGACCCCAGGTGTACGGAATCGTGGGCGTGAAGGGATCGATCCGCGTGATTTCGGACGGGTCATGGGGGATGTCAGCGCAATTGGCCACGAGCGCCCGTGTGCCCCCCACGGCCGTGAAGCCATTGACCACGCCCGGGGGCACGCGCACCAACTGGTAGTTGACCTGCCCAAACACGATCTCCTGCAGCGCGCCCCGCGTGGGGGAGTCGGGCCGCTGGTCATAGAGCACGAGCTTGATGTTGCCGTCCACCACGGCATAGTTGATCGTCATGCGCGAATGCAAGTGCCAGGCCTTAATCGCCCCGGGATAGATCACGGAGAAATAGATTTCCCCGAACTGCTCGAAGTGGGGATCGTCGGCGCGCAGCATGTGCATCACCATCCCCCGCTCATCTTGAATCCGCTTCAACGGAGTGATCTGCACGCCGTCAATCATAGAGGGGCCGCGGCTGGCGTTCTCCGTGCGGCGCGCCCGGCGGACTTTCCCGCCCCGCGCGTCTTGGCCTGCGGCACGTGAAAGAAGTCCCTGTACCATTGGATGGTCTCCTGCATCGCCTGTTCCAAAGTGTATTGCGGCGCCCAGCCAAGCTCACGCCGCGCCTTCTGCGCCGAAAGAAACTGCTGCGGAATCTCGTTCGTGGCCGTGTTCAAGATCAGGGGCTCCAGGCCGGTTGCCATCAGTCCGCTGATGAGCCGCACGATGTCAAGCACCGTGACCGGCGTCTCGTTGCTGAAGTTGTACGCCTCGCCGAAACCCCGCTCCTCCAGCAGATGTTCCGCCAAGAGCGCATACGCCTCGACCGCATCCTGGATATAGATGTAATCTCTCCGAGGACTCCCATCGCTGCGAATGACCGGCCGCTGACCATCAATGAGTGACCGGATGGTTCCCGGCACAATGCGATTGAAGTTCAAATCCCCCCCTCCATAGAAGTTACCGCACCGCGTGATGCCGACCGGCAGGCGATACGTGTGCCAGTACGCTTGCGCCAGAAGATCCGCGCAGCTCTTCGACGCATCGTACGGGTGCCGTCCGATCAGCGGCGCGGTTTCCCGGTAGGGCAGCTCCGACTGAGCGCCATACGCTTTGTCGCTCGAGGCGACCACCACCGCCCGCACGCGCCGGATCCTCCGGCAGGCTTCCAGCACGTTGGTGGTCCCAATGATGTTGGTTGAAAACGTGGAGCGCGGACTTTCATTGGAGACGCCCACAATCGCTTGCGCGGCGAGGTGGAACACCACCTCGATCTCGTACTCGTTCAACGCGCGCTCAACGGTGTCAAAATCTTCCACGTCCCCCTGGACAGCGACCATTCGCTGATCAAGACGAAGCCGGAAAAAATTCGACTGGGGAACCGCATCACGGATGAGGCCGACGACGTCCGCCTGCCGGGCGACCAGCCAGTCCGCCAGCCAGGAACCCAGCAGCCCGGTGCAGCCCGTCACCAACACTCGCTTCCGGCGCCACAGCGCAAGGCTCATCGGACTGATCTCTCCATTTTGGTTTTCGTAGTCGCCGAGGCGGACCGCCGCGCCGAACTCCGTTTCACCCGCCAGGGTGGATTGCCGCCTTCCCAAAGCTCGTTGAGCAATCGCCATTCGCGAAACGTATCCATCGGCTGCCAGAACCCCTTATGAACGTACGCCATCAGCTGACCCTCACGCGCCAGCCGCTGCAGCGGTTCCCGCTCGAGCACGCAATCCTCCTGGTCGGCGCGCAGGTACCGGTCGACGAACTCGCGCTGGAAGACGAAAAACCCGCCGTTGATCAACCCCTCAGCCGCCTGCAACTTCTCGTTGAATTCCACCGCCTGGTTACCCTTCGACAAGCACAACTCGCCGAAGCGTCCAGGAGGGCGCACACCCGTAACCGTCCCCAACCTGCGGTGTTGACGGTGAAACGTCAGGAGCGCGTCGATATCAATGTCGCCCAACCCATCGCCGTACGTCAGGCAAAACGTATCGGCCTCCACATACTTTGCGGCGCGCGCAACCCGTGTACCGGTCATCGCTTTCTGCCCGGTCTCCACGAGCGTCACCCGCCAGTCCTCTTCGCCGTTGCTGTTGTGGTAGCGGACCGCGTGCGGGTTGCCCAGCTCAATCGTGAGGTCCGATCCGTACGTCTTGTAGTTGAGGAAGTAGTCCTTGACGATGTGGCCCTTGTAGCCAAGGCACAGGATGAAGTCTTTCAACCCATAGCCGGCATAATGCTTCATGATGTGCCAGAGAATGGGGCGGTCTCCGATCTCAAGCATGGGCTTGGGACGCAGTTCGGTTTCCTCCTTCAAACGGCTTCCTTCCCCGCCGCAGAGGATCATCACCGGGATCTGGGGAAGCGCGCCTTGGGGATGTTGCTTCGAACTCATGCCACGGTTCCTCCATTCCATCGGTGCCTGGCTGTGGCGCTCACGCGCTCATAGAGCGCGGCGTATTGCTCCACGCCTCGTTCGAGGTTACAGTAGGTCTCGGCTGTCTCGCGACAGCGAGATTGCATCGTTCGATCCTCCAGCAGATCCCGCACCAACGGCAACGAGGCCTCAAAAGCGTCGGCCGCAGCCGTGGGCAGCACCAGCCCAACTCTCTGTTCCCGCACCAGCCAGCCGGAATCGCCCACCCCATCGTTGATCACCACCGGCACACCCGTCGCGAGAAATTCTCCTAACTTCGTGGCCGCAGAACCCTGCTTGGAGAAGCACGGGCGGATGAAGAAGAGGCCCGCATCCATCAACCGCACGTAGCGCGGCATCTCGGCAAAGGGAGCGGAGGTCACCACGAGCCGCTCCGCAGGGATGCCCGCACGCAACGCGTCAGCACGCAACCGTACGCGATCTTCCCGCGTGAGGATCAGAACTTTCACCAGCTCCAGATGGTGCACCAGATAGGCGAGATACTCCAGCATGGGCCATCGCAAGTACCAATGGCTCAGCGAGCCCGTGCACCCGATGACGCGATGCCCCGCCAGACCGAGGCGGGACAGTAGCGTAGCGTCCTTCGTGCCTGGCCGAAAGCGCGTCAGATCGGTGCACGTCGGAATCACTTCAATCGGCATCTCGGAACGGACCCGATAACCTAACCGGGCGATGGCCTGCCGTCCCGCTTGGGTGAGCGAGACAACGGCCTGTGCCGATTCAAAGAAGCGCCGCTCGCACCGTTTGGTCACCCAATAGACGAATGAGCGCCGCGACCATTGCCCTCCCTCAACTTTCTCGTCCGCCCAGAAACCCCGCATGTCGAAGATCCATGGGTTGCCGTACCGCCGCTGGACCAGCAGGGCGATCAAAGCCGCCACATAGCCGCGGGCGTGCACAAGGCCTGTCCGGTGCCGCGCCGCCCAGCGAACAGCCTGCCGACCGCCGCGGAGCACATCATACGCCGTGGACAACACCGGTGGATGCTTGTGGTATCGCAGGGCGACCCAGTGAATGCCGACAGCGTCCAGCCGCGCACGCATCTGAAGCCACCGCGCGACATCCCGCCGATCACGCGCCTTTTCAAACGACAGGAGGGTGATGGCGCAGCCCTGTGCCAGTCGCTCAAGATAACTGACCACCTGCGACTCTCCTAGCGGCTCTAGCACCCCGTCATACGAGATGTAGAGCGTCTTTGCTTTCGTGGGCGACGGGACGAACGCTTGACGCGCACCCTCGCGCAGGTGTTGCGCCGTCCCGCTCCCCGTCAGGGTCGCCAGGCTACTCATTTCACCACGCGCGTGGATACATCCGCGCAGACATCGCGAGCAGGCTGAGCATTCTCCGATGGAAACCACGCCTGCTGAATGGATCGCGCTGCCACGGTAATCCCGTCCCGGTTCCAGTGCGTATCATCGAGCCAATACAGGTACTGTCCCGCTTCCGCCTGCCGAGCTGCACATGCTTGCAACTGTGGGGTAAGGTTAAGCACGTCCAACCCGGACGATGTCAGCCGTTCCTCCAACTGTGCATACGGATGTCTTGCGAGCGGCGGATCATTAATCCCATCGGCCAGCAGCGAGTGGTAGACCGAGTACTTGTTCGGCACAAGAACCACCGCAAGATCAAACCCTTCTTGCTTCAAGGCGATGGCGAGCCATGTGAGGTATTCGGCTACGTCCGCCATGTCACGCCTCACCCGGCAGGCTTCAACTTCCGGACGGTAGAACAGCATGGTGTCTCCGCTGCGCAATTGGCGGGCAATCGCCTTGTCAGCGTAGACGTTCGGCAAGATCCGATCGTTCGACAGCGCCATATAGCCCTTTTGTAACACGACCCGCAGCGGGGAGACACGCAGCCACCCGCGCACCCAACTCTCGACACGATCGCCATGCGCGCCTGTCAACGCCCGAAACATCCGCGCTCTCCAGCTCCCGCGCGTCCCGAGCTCTGCGTCCCGCAGCATCGGGCCTGACACGCCCTGTGTCTGCACGACAATCACCCGCCCCCGTTTCAGGCCGAGCTTGCCCTTCAGCAAGCGGACGGTTGTCGCATAGGCATAGGGCCCGCCGGCGTTGTAAAACTGCAGCCCCGTCAAGGCGCTCAATTGAGCGGTGAGCGTGTCCCCGTCGGACACCGCATCGCCGGCCAGAAAGGAGTCGCCCACGAACAACGCCGCTACCGGCCCGTCCATAGGCAGCGGGGGGTTTCGAAAGCCGTGCGCATCAGTCGTGAATTGCTGAGGCCTGTACTGCCGCCACTGCGGCAAATTGGCGATGTTGGCGAGGTTTCCGTACGTCCGATCCCTCTGGAATTGCGCATTCGCCTGAAAGATGGCGCCGGGTTCCTGGTAACGCGTCATATATTCCCACGCCCGAAAACAGAAGAGATCGAATGGCAGAAACCGAAAGAGAATATCCGTCACCAGCAGCAGCCCGATGATCCGCGGGAGCAGCCATGACAACGGGTCGGTCTTTCGCTCCACTGCCACCGTCTTGCTTAGGCGTGTTGCGGGAATCTCGGTTTCGATGAGCTCAATCGTCGCCACCTGCCGTATGTCAGAATTGAAAGTATAGGAAGGGTGACGGCCGCGCCCCAGTGATCTCCAACAGACAGAGCACAAACAGCGATGAGAGGGCCACAGTCTGCGGCACGCGCCAGCGATGCTGGAGCTCAAATGCATTGCGGCACGCGTGTGCCAGGAAGCCCGCGACGGTGAGGCACGCCACCAGCGTCCATGCTCCGGCCAGCAGCTGCCCGGACTCAAAAAACAACATCTTCCTCAAAATGGTGACAGCCATCCCAAAGGTGTCGGATCGGAACAGGACCCATCCGATCAGAACGAGTAGAAAGGTTCCGATTCGGCGGGCGGGGACCGGCAATCGATCCCAGTGCCGGCCCCAGGCCCGGTAGGCAACCAGCAGCAGCCCATGGTAGAAACCCCAACACACAAACGTCCATCTCGCTCCATGCCAGAGCCCGCCGATCAGGAGCGTGATGAGGATATTCCGGGTCACCTCCCAGCCCGGCCCCCGGTTGCCACCGAGCGGAATGTAGATGTAATCGCGCAGGCACGACGTCAGGGAGATGTGCCACCGCCTCCAAAAATCAGCGATGTTCAGCGCCTTATACGGCGAATTGAAATTCTGTGGAATCCGCAACCCGAACAGGAAACCCAACCCGACCGCCATGTGGCTGTACCCGGCGAAATCAAAATACAACTGGTAGGCGTACCCCAACATACAGAGCCAGCTGTCCACCGTAGAGAGCGTCTCGTAGTGCGCGAGCGCCGGATTGATAATGACCGCGATCGTATCGGCGACCAGCACCTTTTGAATCATGCCGATCACAAAGAATGACCAGCCCTCCCTGAGATACTGCGTTCTGTCCGTGGTATCGATGCGGTCAAGATCGGCCTCAATCTGTCGAAACCGGACGATCGGCCCCGCCACGAGTTGCGAGAAGAGCGACACGTAACAGGCGTATTCCCAGAAGTTGCGAGTCGGTTTGATCGTGCCGCGATAGCTGTCCACGACGTACGAAATGTTATGAAAAGTGTAGAAGGAAATCCCGACCGGGAGCACGATCTGCAGGAGCCCCGGCTGAAACGAATGCCCCGTCCAGCGGCTCAATTCCGCCAGCGTCTCCAGTCCGAAGTTCGCGTACTTGAAAAATGCCAGGATGGCCAGGTCGCTGACGATGGGGAGTATCAGGCAGAGGGTTCGCCGTCTCGCATCCGTCCATCGCAGAAAACCCAGCCCCGCCGCGTAACTCACAATTGTCGAGAATGCCAGCAGGGCGCAGAATTTGTAGTTCCAGAAGCTGTAGAAAATGTATCCGGTGACCGTGAGCCACACGTACCGGGCCGATTTGGTTCGGAGTCTCCAGAAGACAAAGTAGGCCACGGGAAGAAAGACGTACAGAAACAACAAACTGTTAAAGAGCATGACGGTTTGCTGCATCTTGACAATGTGCCGGGAGCCCAGCGGCCGGCGGCACGAAGCCCACCAGATCGTGTGTCTCTGCACGCACTTCGTAACACACTTGGACATAATCCACAAATGGTTGCCACAGCGCGTGCTGGGCCATCCACGCCACGCGATACACCCGCGACCCCTGAAGCGGTGAGGCTGTCAAGGAATCGATGATGGTGACAAATCTCGGGCTGAGGGATGGGGCCCGCCTGGTGTCCGTCTTAAGATCATCGCGCGGAATGATGACGGCCGCACCCGAACCAGCAAGCTGAGCAATTGAAGCTAGGACTTCACGGTCCGTGAAGACTTCTTCAGGGATGGTAGCGTAAAGTGCTTGGCGAAGACGCTGCTTCATAATGATGGGCAGGCTATAGTACATCAAATTATGCATGTAGTACGCCCGGTCCGCGCCAATCGCCTGAACCAGTTCATCAAGCTGTACCGTAATTGGCCGCTTAGCCGCGGAGGTTTGGTCTTTCGCGTGATACCCAGCGCCAGCGCGCGAAGCAAAGAAAGGAAGGAACAACAACGCATGGTAATACTGCAGGGGCAATGCAAGCGCCAGCGCGGCGATGGTCAACCCCGTCCGCGCCTTCCGCGACCCTAAAATCGCTGGGAAGACGGCAAAACATACGATGAGCGCTGGAAGTGCCGCATACGCGATATGCACGACATCCGGTTTGCCAAACGCTGCACGCTGCATCATCGCGCACGTCACACACAGTGCGACCAAAGGAACCGCTGCCCCCCGCAGGCCATGCTTGCTCAGCAAAGCAATCGTTCCTGTAAGAATAAGAACAAGCAGTCCTAGCAGTGCCAGCAGCGGAATACTCGCTTCAACTGGAGTGTTGGATCCGCCGGCAGAAAACCGGGATACCACTTCCGCGTAACGTCCGAGATTCACAATTCCTGGAGGAATCATCGCAAAAACAATCAGCATCATGGAAAGGGCAAAACCAGGCAGCAACAGCATCTTGAGGATTCCCAGGGGTCGAGAGGCTGTTGATCGCGCCCCAGAAGGATAGCGGAATTTCATCCACAGATTCGAGCCGTATTGAACCAAGATCAGAACTGCAACACCCGCTGCAGCAACAATGCCCACATCCGGTGAATACATCAGGCTCATCCACAACATTCCTGCCCCAAGCACGAATCGCCCCCAACCGCCCTTCGCGAGATAGCCCCACGCCGTCAGCACCGTCAGCGCAGGCAAGAGGTGCCGCACAAACGTATAGTTCAATGCGGTAATCGGATTAAAGAACCCCACCGCAAGAGCAATGAAGATGCGATCCGCGCGCTCCTGTTTCGCAACACACCAGCGCAGCATGGCAAACAGCGCATACAAACCAGTGAGGTAAACCGCCACATAATACATCGCGTATGCATCGGTGACGGACATGAACTTCGACAGGAACACCACAGGATACAACGTTGCAGGTCCATACATGAAGCCTACGGTTGAATACGGTATCCCACCGGAGGCAACACGCTGCGCCACATGCTGGAAATACAGCCCATCGGCGAACACAAATTGCTTCTTGTAGCTATAGAGCAGCAGAAAGCCGACCGCATGCACGAGGCCAACCCACCACACCGATGCCGTTGGCCAAAACGACCCGGCCGATGCCGGAAGAACAAGGGCGGGCCCCTTCCAAGATACCGGACGGCTCAGGATCCATGCGCTCACGGACGCCGCGATGAGATACAGAACATATGCAAGAGCATTATTAAAGCCAATCATCGTCGACGCACTCGTGGCCGCGGAACTAGGCGGCAAAAGGTAGGGAGCGACGAAAATTCCGGCGATTAATAGCGTGCAACTCATAAGAACGCGGACCACCCCCGTCATGGCCTATCTACTGTTGGTATGGCAAGTTGCCAGTGATTCATGACTTCGTTACCCACGCTTCCATCACCGCTCCCCTGCCAACACACCAACTGGCCAACGCCAGCACCCCGGCGGGGATCGCCAGCAGCACGCTGAGTGCGAACATCGCCGCCCAGCCCGCCACCGATTGCTCTTCCGCGGACATCCCCATCAGCCATTTCGTCAGCAGGTTCTGCGGAAATCCGCAACGATTGAGCGCGCTTTGCACCCACCCATAGGGATCATGCTCCAACGAGACAGAGCTCGTCCGCGCGATCTGTAAGCCAGCTTGCTCCGCGGTAAGAGAAAGCGCGCGCCGGGAAAAATGGTTAAGGTGCCGCGGCACGTCCAGATGAAACCAGGCAGTGCCAAAGCACCGCGCTTGCCAGCTGCGCCAGTTGGGAACGGCCACAATAATCATGCCTCCTAGCTTGAGCAGAGCGGCGCAGCGCCGCAGAACCCTCACGGGATCGTCCATGTGCTCCAGCACATGGAAGAGGATAATAGCGTCAAACCGTGCAGCCGGACGCAGCGCATCCAGTTCGCCGACGAAGACCGGCACGCGGCGCTCTCGAGCGGGAATCACCGCACTCTCTACCGACCGTTCGGTCCCGACGACCTGCCATCCCTGCTCGCGCAAGGCTCCGAGCATCCAACCATCGCCACAGCCGATTTCCAACGCGACACCCGACGGCCCCAAACGGGCCACCCAGCGCCAGGCGCGCCAGCGGTAAAATTGCCGCAGCAGCGCTGCGCTCAAGGGATTGTATCGACGGTACTTGACCGGGTAATAGGGTGCCATCGAGGCTGGTTGCGGTTCTGTTCGAGCGAACGCGCAGCGCAAGCAATGGCGCAGCACAAAGACTTCACCGGTAATGTAGTCGCGTACTCCGGTGATTACCTGTACGAACTCCGCTGACCGGCACAACTCACAGGCCACATGCTCTGTCGTTCCGCGCCCGGACGGCTCAGCGATCCGGATGGCTTCGGGTACCGCCTTAGCCAACGGCATAGAGCGCTTCAAAGAACATGCGTTGAATGGGGTGCCGGCGGTGAAACACTGTCTTCCAGCTGCGGGGAACGGGATAGTCGCCCTCGCGCAGCGTGCACCCATTAACCCTTGTGCGCGAGACCCGCCACTGCTTTGTGTAGACCCGCCCCCGACAGAGCCGACCCATCTGTCGGAAATAGTTCTCGACCTGCGCACTCGTCATCTCGTGCAACGTGCTAATGTTGATGAAATAATCGAACTGCTTCGGCGGCAACAGCTCCAACTGGTGCGGCAGTAGAAATTTCAACCGCGCCGACTCGAACTCCTCCCGAACGCTCTCGTACGAATCGAACTGACGAGCCAGAAACACGGAGATATCCGGATACAGCGACGTGAGGTATCGCTGAGATACATACAGAGCCGGTGGAATGTCAATGATACAGTACGAGGCGGTGGGCCGCGCAGCCAATACCGCATAGGCCAGGCGCCCATAGCCGGCTCCGAGCTCAGCGAAGTGCAACCCGCGAGACGGGGTGACCAGCGGTGTTTCACCTGCCATCATACTGTAGAATTCATGAATGGAATTGCACAGATCCTGCGAGATTCCCCGCCCCCGATATCGAATAAGGAATGGATTGCCGAGGTCCGGCTCCTGGAGCCGACCCAGGAGACCTTCGGGATCCTCCCAAGAGAGGATCTCCGCGTACATCGCCACGAACGTCTTGTACAACCACGCCGAGGCCGGGTCGAAAGAGCCAACGTGATCGCCTCCCGGTAGCCGTGGCGATGGGAACTCAGCCTGGAACACCTCCGGCACCGGCCGGGTGAGCCACCGCAGCGTAACCCCGAGCCACTGGTGTGTCAGAATCCCCCAGTTGAAGTACCGGGTGTTGACCGTGCGTTTGAAGTGATCGAACGCGTCCCGAGAGAGCTGCTGCAGATGAACCTGATTGAGGTCGGCCCAGAACCTCGCGGGCCGGTAGATGGCCGGCGCTTTGCCGATGACCTCGAGCATACCCTCAAGGTCGAGCAATGCTGGTGTCGGGGACGCCGTGCGCATCTGTCCGCTCACAGATACGTCTGTTGCTGATCGATCACAAATACGGGGCGCGCGACGCCGTTCTTATACGTCCGCGCCACATACAACGCGATGAAGGGTACCGACATGAGGACAAAATATAACGTGAGGATCGCCGCCAACCACGCAGCCGCTGCCGGGGAGAGTTTCAGGAGCAGCACCACGACCGGAAAGGCCACGGCCACCACTGCCGCCAGGTACAGGATGAATCGCAACGGGAAGGTTGAGCTCGACAGAATCCCTCCGATCGCAAATTTCGTCATCCGCCAGAAGTTATAGTGCGACCGGCCGTGCATGCGCTTGGCGCGCCGGTACGTAACACCCTCACGCCGAAAGCCCACATAGCCCATCTCGGCCCGTAAGAATGGAAACGTCGTCTTGGGAGCCAGGATGGCATCGCGCACCTGCTTGGTCATCATGGCAAATTCCGCCATCCAGACGACGATCTCGCTATCAGCCACCTGACGGTTCAAATAGTAGAAGATTTTGCGTCCGAAGGTCACCAGGCGCGGCTCATCCCGTTGCGAACGAATGCCATAAGCCACCTGCGCCCCTTGTTGGAGGGTGGTGTAGAACGTGGCCAGGAGCTCCGGTGGATCTTCCCCATCTGCATCCACCACGGCATAATAATCGCCCTCGGCCAGGGTCAGGCCAGCCACCACGGAGGCGTGATAGCCGAAATCCCGCGAGAGGGAGATGACCTTGATCCGCGGGTCTTCGGCGCGCAACGCCAGGATTTCCTCTAGCGAGCCGTCATCGCTGGCATCGTTCACAAAGAAGACCTCCCAATGGGACAGAGCCGTGAGCGCCTCCATCGCCTTGCGCGCCCGCGCATAGAACGGCCGGATGTTCGCCAGCTCGTTATGGACGGGCACGATGACGACGAGCTTCATGGCGACCCCGCCAGGAGGGCCGCCCGGTTA
>Ga0209515_10005934_pt1 | contig 15544 bp, 11 predicted proteins | sample Subgroupgradi54m_FD_187454 | JGI IMG/M metagenome (GOLD analysis project Ga0209515, IMG submission 187454) | Subsurface groundwater microbial communities from S. Glens Falls, New York, USA - GMW60B uncontaminated upgradient, 5.4 m (SPAdes)... ...
CCGCGGAGGAGCCGGAATCGTTCTGGGATTTCTTGAAGGAGCGGACACACGTGGGGTATGGCATTGAGGAGATTTATAACGATAACCTCTTTCTCCAAGACAACAACAAGCGGTATGAACTGATCAGCACCCTAGAGGGAGAGATCTTCTTCGCAGATCCCCGGGGAGCCGTACTCTACGGGGTTGACTGGGAGGTGAATGCGCGCCACTATCACCGAAATGAAAAAAACGGGGTCGATCACGACGTGAATGCCTTCTTCGATCTGGACCCTGGAGGGCGTTACCGATTCCGACAGGATTACCGATTGGATGTAAACAATAGCCTCACCTTTGGAACTGAGGAGATTGACTTTATCCGGCGAAGCACCGACATCCATCGATCGGTGAAACACACGTGGACTTCAAAACTTCAATACGCCCTCAATGAGACCAACTCGTTGGTCCCGCAGTTTGTCTACTCGATCTTCGATGATCAAGTAATCGATGATGCCGATTTGGACTACCGGGAACTGAAAGGGATCGTGGATGCGGATCACGATCTCAAACCGGATTGGGTGGTCTTTACAGGATATGAATTCGACAAGCTGGATATCCCTGGGGATAAGGTCAAAAGCTCCATGGCCCATGAGGCCCGCCTGGGAACACGCTATGAGCTAACGGATCTGGCGAAGCTGGAGTTGCTCTTTAAGCTCGTGTGGCGCGAGTTTCACGACAAGACCAGGAGTACGGACCCAAGCTTCAAGGGACACTGGAAGTACCAGGCCGGTCCCCGAACGATTTTCAACCTTAGTTATACAGATGGAAACGAAAGCTCTCTTGCTGCTGGGAAGCGCCAATTCCATAGTTCTTCGCCTGCCGGAGATATCGTCTATGAGCTAACGCCGCTGACCAAATTGACCCTCAAAGCCAACTATGAAAAGCAGCGAACGTCTGCCCAGGATTTCTTGGAAGAGAGTTCAGCAACGGCAACCAGATCCAGCCGGTATAACCTCGCAGCGGAGATCCTGTGGCAAATCCGAGAGCATGTCCACGCAGAATTGAGTTACGGTTTCTCTCGATCGAAAACCAGTGACCAGACAGATCGAATCTTTAGATTCGTCTTTGAAGCCGAACTTTAGATACTTGGGTTTAACGGCAGGCATCCTTGGGCTCGCCCTGTGGGAGAGCTGTTGCGGGACAACGGTTCAGAGAGCACAGGCCCAAGGGGAACAGACCGAGCAAGAGGCTCGGGCCTGGGCAGAGACCCAGAAGCGACGCCTGGATGCCGAACTCCGCAGGGCCGAAGAAGAGGCCAAGGCCACGGTAGAAGTATTGGAGCGTCAGAAAAAGGCTGCCCAGGAAACAAGGCCGTCCCGTGCGATGGTCGAAGAGGCCAAGCGCCAGGCCCAGCAGGCTGAAAAAGAGGTTGAGGCTGCTAAAAAGAAGGTTGAGGCTGCCCTGGAAACGACTGCGGCACAGCAGCGAGCGCAAGCATCTAAGGAAAAGAAGGAGCCCTCCAACGAGGTCTATCGTCTCCGGGTCGGAGATGAACTGGACATCTCCGTCTGGGGACACGACGATTTAAACAAGAAGGTCCAGGTCCGAGAGGATGGCACTTTTTCCTTCCCATCGCTTGGGAATGTCCAGGTGCTGGGGCGTGCGCTCCGAGAGTTGGAACAAGATCTCCAGGTGCGCCTCAACCGAAGTTACGCTTCGGAAACAGGCCCGGAAGGATCTGGGCTTTCTACAACCTCGGTGCGAGTGATCTTGGCTGGGGAGGTCCCCAATGAGGTTTACCACCTCCGACTCGGAGACGAACTGGACATCTCCGTCTGGGGACACGACGATTTAAACAAGAAGGTCCAAATACGAGAGGATGGTACCTTTTCATTTCCCTTGATTGGGAACGTACAAGCGGTCGGCCGTATGCTCCAGGAGGTAGAGCAGGAGATCCAGGAGCGGCTTAACCGCGATTACATTGTCAATCCGCAAGTCACGGTTCGGCTCTCGGGAGCGAAGTTCTCGGTGTTGGGTGAGGTGAAAAGCCCGGGGCCGTATCCGATCGAGGGAACCATGGATCTCTTAACCGCCATCGGCCAAGCGGGTGGAGTAAACAGCTCTGGATCCAACCACGTCGAGATTATCCGGGAGCAGGGAGAAGAAAAGGTCACGATTCGGGCCAACATGGACCGGATCCTAAAAGGGAAAGAACCGAATTTCAACATCCTGCCCCGTGATGCCATATCCATCAAGGGCCTGCCTTCGGAAAGCCTGCAGGTGACGATCCGATTGATAGGGGCAAAGTTCTCTGTCCTGGGAGAGGTTACACGTCCAGGGACGTATCCCATCGAGGGAACCGTGGATCTTCTGACGGCCGTGAGCCTAGCCGGGGGGGTCACCAAATTTGGGTCCAACCGCATCGAGATTATCCGGGAGCAGGGAGAAGAAAAGGTCACGATTCGGGCCAACATGGACCGGATCCTACGAGGTAGAGAGCAGAATATAGAGATCTTGCCCCGTGACACTGTTTACGTGAGGCGCCGCATTTTCTAAGAAATGACCAGTCTCCGGTCACTCCTACTTTTACTGCGTATCCCGATCGCCCTGCTGGGAGTGGTCCTATTTTTCATCCTGTACAATCGGTTTCTCTTGGATACCAACCTGCAAAACCTAAAAACATCCCTGTCGATCCTTAACACCGCCACCGATGTAGGCCACGCAGAAGCTGCCCTTCTTCTTGTGAACAAGACCCTGGTGGCCGAGATGGCCAAAGAGGAGATCGATCTCAAAACCCTGGCGAACCTTCAGTATGCCCAAGGAGCGCTCTCCTCGGATCAGCGCCAAAGGCGGGTGGAGGATGCTCAGACCATGGTATCGGTATCCACGCAGGAGCAGGTGGCCTCCCGTCCAGCCTTTTTAACGACCCTAGACGGGGTAGTCACCGGAGTTCAGGCAGCTTTTCGGCAGGTCACCTTGCTGCCTCGCCAGGTCGCTGGAGGACCTGCTTCTCAAGAAATCAATATGGCTCAACTTCAGAAGGCTATTCGTCTTGAACGCCTGGGCCAGTTGGCCCAAGCGGCGCAAGGCTATGAAGGGCTCCTTGCCACTTATCCCAACTACGTCGGGCGACCCCTGTTGAAACTGCGGCTGGGATATGTTTATGAGCGGACTCAGGATTTCGATCGAGCAGGGCGCCTTTACCAAGAGGCCTTGCGAGAGACAAGAGATCCCAAGGAGGCCGAGGTGGCTCGACAGATGCTGGAAGGACTTCTTCAGGCCAAGAGAAAGGGATTGACAGCCAAGGCCCTGGAACAACGTCTGACAACGCTGGGGGCTGGCTCGGAACGACAACAGGTGGCCTTTGAACTGGGATCCCTGCTCATTCAGCTCCATCAGCTGGAGAAGGCCGCCAAGACGTTCCGGGAGGGGGTCTCGGCCGCTCCCGAGGGAAAGCTGGCCTTGCCTTGTCTATTCAAGGAGGCCTGGGCCTTAAGAACCTTAGGACGATTCGAGGAGGCGCTCAGCCGTTTTGAGGAGATCGTTCGTCGAGATCCCAAGAGTTCCTGGGCTGTTGCATCGCAAAGTCAGATCGCCGAGGCCTACAAGGCCATGGGGAATTATGAGGCCGCCGCCAAAACCTACGAACAGGCCCTGGCGAAAGCCCCCGATAAGGTGACCCAGGCGACCTTAAGGCTCCAGACCGGGTGGACCTATCTCAACGACCTCCACAACAAGCAAAAAGCCGAGGCGTACTTGCGAAGATGGTTAACCCCTGCTTATCCCCTGCGCCCCATGGAGTCAAAATCTAAAGAGACTCCACCTCCTGCCCCACCAGCTCCGGTCTCGATCACCCTCTCCCTGCAGCCGGATACCCCCATTGTCGCCTGGCTGGAGAAATTCCTCCCGATCTTTTCGGAGGTCTTTGATGAGCGGCTCGCCAAGTACATGAAATCGGCGAATCTGACGAACCTCACTCGAAAATTCACTCAAGAGGAGTTCCGGGAGTTGGTGGTTCGCCGCGTGCAACAGCAGTTTCCGGGACAGCTGTCCGATGTCTCCACGAAGATCAAGGCAGAAGGATTTGTCGGTTCGGGGATGGCGCGCATCGAGTCTTATACCTTTTACGTAGAGGCACGGGTGGGGATTCGGGTGGTCAATGAGCGGCCCTACACGGTTGTTCAAGAGATCAAGGTGGCTGCACCCAACAACCCGATCGGGTCGCTGGTCGCCTCTGAAGATCTGCGCAAGCTCTTGGAGAAACGGGTGAACGAGAAGGTTGAGCACCAGACCTCTGCACTTAAGATCAAGCGATATGAATTGTACGACGGCTACGCCTTGATCTCCGTAGAGATGAAAAGGGAGGAGGGTGCCCCCGGTGAAAAGGAAGGGGCTCCCGCCCTTACTCCGACGAGAACCGAGTGACACTCAGGGTGATCTGTATTCCGATCGTCCTCATGCTGTTGTTGGCAGAGACGGCCTCCTCAGAAACCGTCCCTTCTGCCTCTACGGCGAAATCTGTGGGGGCCGATGCCTCCTTCGTCACTCTGCTGGAAAGGTTCCTGCCGATCTTTGTGGAGGTGTTTGACGAGCAATTGAGTCGCTACATGGAGGTGGTGGGAGAAGAAGAGTTGACCCGGCGGTATACTGAAAAAGAATTCCGGGAATCGCTTCTGCGCCGCATCCAACGTCAATTCCCGAATCAGATCACGGAGGTTTCTGCCAAGATCCATCCAGAGGGCTTTGTCGGCTCCGGAAAGGTCCGTCTGTCGTCCTACCTCTTTCCCATGCAGGTGCATGTGGGGATTGTGGTACAAGAGGAGCGACCCCACATCGTGGTTCAAAAGATAGAGATTGGAGGCTTGGTCGCCTCTGGCGAACTCATGGACTATTTGGAAACCAGCGTCAACCAAAAGATTGATCGGCAGATGCACTTCTTGAAGATCAAGCGGTTCGAGTTGTATGAAGGATTCGCCCTGATTTCTGTGGAGCGTGAAGAAGTTGAGTGGATGGTACGCAAAGGGGGGTAAGCGCCTCTTGGACATCGCCCTTTCCGGCATGGGGCTGTTGGCCTTCGCACTTCCGATGGCCTGGATTGCCTGGTGGATCTACCGGGGATCGGGGCGCTCACCGCTGTTTCGCCAGCCCCGCATCGGCTACGGGGGGAAGCCCTTTGTCATTATAAAATTTCGGACGATGTCGGATAGTAAAGAGGTTCTTCCTTTCTGTAAAGGACTTCGGGCCACCGCCATGGATGAGCTGCCGCAACTGATTCATATCTTGAGAGGCCAGATGAGCTTTGTGGGTCCTCGGCCCCTGATCCCCGAGGAACTCCAGGAACTGCGCCGGATTCCTGGCGGTGCGCGACGCCTCTTGGTGCGACCGGGGCTCGCGGGGTTGGCACAACTCAACGACATCAAGGTTCCATCGCTTCCAGAGCGTCTCAAGTGGGATTTCGCTTACGTGGAGCAATGCTCCTTACGGCTCGATCTTAGGATCCTCTTGAGATCGCTTGTGGTCACGATGAAAGGGGCTTGGGAGCGAGAGATGAAGACGCCTCCGGGAGGATCTTAGTGGCACTACGCGCAGAATTGGAGTGGCAACTGGAGGACTACCTTCGGGTCCTTTGGCTGCATCGATGGCTGGTTTTTCTGGTCACGGTCACTTCTGGCGGCTTGATGGCGATTTATATGTTCCAGCAACCGAACCTTTACGAGGCCTCTGCCCGGATCTTGATCGAGGCCCAGCCCCCTAAGGTGGTTCAGTTCCAGGAAGTGGCCCCCACCTATGCAGGGGCCTGGTCTCAGAGCTTCCTTCAGACGGAATACAAGGTGATCTCAAGTCGTGCGGTGGTTTCCCGTGTCATGGATGAGCTCCATTTGGCGGCATTTCCTCCTTTTTCTCAGGCAAAGGATCCTGTAGGAGAACTTCAGAAGGTCATCGCCGTCGAACCGGTCCGAGGGACCAAGTTGGTGGACATTCGCGTGGATGGCGAGAAGCCGGATCTGATCGCCCAGATGGCCAATACCGTTGCAGACACCTATGCGGCCCTCAACCTGGAGCGCCGGCGAGAGATGACCACCGGTGGGGTCCAATGGCTGAAGGAAGAAGTGGCCAAGCTGGAGGAGAAGATGCACACCGCCCAGCTGGCCCTTCAGAAATTCTTGGAGGATCACGGATCCATCGACTTCGGCCAGGAACAGCAAAACACCATCCTCCAGCGCCTTCAGGCCTTGAACGCTGCCATCACCGAGACGAGGAAGGATCGGATCGAGGCAGAACAGAAGTTCCGAGAGAAACATCCGCACCTATTGGAGCTTCAAGCCAAGGAACAGGAGCTCCAGCTTGCCATCTTCGACCAGGAGCAGAAGACCCTGGAGATGAGTCGCCTATCCATCCAGTACAACACCCTCTTACGCGAGGTGAAGACCAACGAGGAGATCTACAATGTGCTCCTGACCCGCCAGAAGGAGCTCTCTGTCCAGGAGGGTCTTCAGACCAACAATGTGCAGGTGGTGGATTATGCGCTTGTCCCGGAAGAGCCGATCGGCCCGGCACGCGCAAGCGGGATTGCCATTGCCACTTTCTTAGGTTTGATTCTAAGCTACGGATTGGGCTTCCTCCGGGAAATGTTGGCCAAGACCCTTCGAAGCCGCCGGGATTTCGAGCAGCTTCTGGAGATTCCGTTCCTGGGACACGTCCCCTTGATCCAGATGGGAGGGGTGCACCGTGGAAACGAAAGCCTGGTCCTGCTGACCGAACCGCAGTCTACCGCTGCCGAGGCGATCCGGGCCATTCGGACTACGCTGGAATTCCTTCTTCCGATTGGCCAGCCCCACACCCTGCTGATCACCAGCGCCCTCCCGGAAGAGGGAAAATCCCTCGTTTGTTTAAACCTGGCCATTGCACTTCAGGAGTTGGGACGAAAGGTGCTTCTGGTGGATGGAGATCTTCGACGACCGAGTCTGCATCGTCTCCTACAGGTGGATCTGGAACCGGGCTTAAGCGAGTATCTGCAAGACAAGGCCGCCGTGGAGATGCTGGTACGGTCTGCCGCCGTGGCCCACAACCTCTTTGTCGTCCCCGCAGGCTTGACCCCTGAGCAGCCGACCGACCTGTTGGGCAGCCCCCGACTGCAAACGCTCCTGGAAACCTGGAAGCAGGCGTATCAGTACATCCTGATTGATACTCCCCCGGCTTTGGTCGCGGCAGATGCCGCAGTGTTGGCCACGATCATCGAGCAGACGATCTTTCTTGTCCGGGCAGGCCGGACGCCGGGAGAAGCATCTCTGGCTGGTAAGCAGCGTCTGGTCGATGTGGGTGCCAAGATCTTAGGAGGCATTTTAAATGGCGCTCGCTTGGAGCTGGAGGGGGGCTACCGTTACTACCATTACTACCGCTACTACCGGGCCCGGGATCAGCATACTCGAAAGGGAACCCGCCAAGCAGAATGATCCTCTGCGGGTATCCTTGTCAGGTATACTTCTCTATCGGGGTCGTTAAAAAATGAGATCGCCTACCGAACCTCTTGCAAAGGAGCCGTTTTCTCTCGAGCCGGTTATTATTTCTCTGCCGGTCCTCCTGACGACTTTCCTTTGGCTGAGAAGCCCGATCCCCATTCTTCCTTTGCAAGGATTCTGTGGCTTCCTGCTGCTTGCTTTTCCTTGCTGGTCCTTTGTCAAATGGAGAAGAGCCCCCCGAGAGCGGCTACCGCTTTTTGCTATGATTTCCTTCATGTACTGGCTGTACTTTGCCTTTCCTCTTTTTTGGGGAGCGCGTACCATTTCGACTCTCTGGGCTCTAGAGGAGATTATGCCTGATGAAGCCATTACCAAATCGATGGTGATGGCGGTATTGGGGGATGCCTGTCTCTGGTTGGGCATGAACAGTCGTATCGGTCGGCGTTTGGTGCTACGAGCTAAACCGGACATTCCCGCTGACTCATCACGTTGGCTCTATCTGCGGATCATGATCGTCCTCGGCACGCTCGTCTGCTGGAATGAAGCGTCTGCGCGGGTCCTGGGAGAAGGAGGGCGACAAATTGTCCTCATCTTTCAATCGTTCATCCCAATGGTGGCATTCGCCGTTCTCTTTCGAAACTATCTGTTCGGATACGCAACCCGACTTGACAAGGTACTGATCGTTACCTTCCTTATTGCTCGCCTCATCGTCGGACTATCTTCTGGCTGGCTAGGAGAAATGGCCTTCGTCATCGTCAGCTGTGCTGCCATCTATATTGGCGAGCGAAAGAGAGTTCCCCGTTTTGCAGTAGCCCTGGCTATTATTTATATGTTGTTCTTTCAGGTGGGAAAACCGGCATTTCGGGAGATGTACTGGGACGGCGAGGCGCAAGCCAGTAGGATAGAACGGCTCGCTTTCTGGGTCAAGGAATCTAAGGCCGAATGGGGATCTGCTTTAAGCGGAGAGGCTGCCGGAAAAACAACGGAGGATTTGGTCCACTCCAGTCTGTCGCGGATATCCCTTCTCACCGAGACGGCACACGTGATAAACCTGACGCCTGCCATCGTTCCCTACCAGCACGGTCGCCTCTATTCCTATTTGGCCGCTATGCTGATCCCCCGATTTCTCTGGCCCGATAAACCAACCATCGTTGAAGCCAACCAGTTCTTCCAGGTAGCCTATGGCTTTACTCCCGAGGAACAGCTAGGTAGTGTTTCCCTCTCTATTGGAATCTCGGCAGAGGCTTATATCAACTGGGGATGGATTGGCGTTGTGTTCATCATGATTATCCTGGGAGTCCTGCTTGATTTCTTCCAGAGTACGTTTCTTTCCGAAACCTCCGGGCTGTTATTTAGGGCGTTGGGCGTCGCTCTCTTGCCAGGCTTCCTTACGATTGAATCCCAGTTTGCTCTTTATTTGGGAGGCGTCATCCAGAAGACATTCTACGCTCTACTCATGCTGCTTCCAATAATCCATCTTGATAGGCGAGCACAGACTAAACTAATTGGATCCCCGATGTTGCAAGAGGGCTAGATGTGCCCGATCCTCTCAGATCGATATAGAGCAAAGGATAGACTATTACGAAATTTCTTAATGACGTGGCGATTACTGCCAGTCCAATTTCCTGGGAAGATGAGACTGGCAAGATGCTTGTTCTGGCCTTTCTCAGACATCCAGGATGTTCAAGTCGCTGACAAATGGGGTTGCGAGTTCGTTGTGCCAAACCTGCGCAGTCCTATCGGCTTCTGCCTCGTCACAGATGGTGTATATGAGCCGCTGACCATGCAGTTCCTCTTAAGGCATCTCAGGGACGGTTCAGTCTTTATAGATGTAGGAGCTGCCATCGGAGTATTTACTATCCCTATGGCAAAACTCGTTGGGGAGAGAGGCTGTGTCCTTGCAATTGAACCATCTCCGACTGTATTCCCCTATCTGAGACGCAATGCGGAACTCAATCATCTCCGTAATGTTCGACTCAAAAACTGCGCAGCCTACGACCGTAACGTCGACGATGTTTCCTTTTATGAGGCCCCGCTAGATCACTTCGGCATGGGGTCCCTTGCAGCTCAGTTTCATGGACAACCGGTCTCTGTTCATGCACAGACACTGGATTCCATCCTGGCAGAAGAGCGCATCCACCACGTGGATATGATCAAGGTGGATGTAGAAGGATGTGAAGACATCGTCTTTAGAGGAGCGAAACGACTACTTACCACAACAGACGCTCCGATTATTCTCTTTGAATTCTGTGACTGGGCAGAAGCACGTGTACCCGGCGCTCGTCCTGGAAATGCCCAGGCGGTCCTACGAGAGTATGGTTACAAGATATGGAGACTCCCCGATTTCTTAGGCAAAAGAAGGGGTCCGTCTAAGGAAGCTATTACAAAAGGATTTGAGATGCTTGTAGCCGTGAAGCGATGACGCTGTCTGTCGCTGCGGTGATCCTAACCCTCAACGAGGAACTCAACTTACCTGCCTGTCTAAAATCCTTGGAGGGATGGTGTCAAAGGATCTTCATTGTAGACTCTGGAAGTAGTGATCAAACATGCGACATAGCTCGTAAGGCCGGAGCAACTGTTTTAGACCACCCATTTCAGAATCATGCCTCTCAGTGGGCATGGGCACTGAATGCCCTACCTCCGGATGTCGAATGGACATTGGGCTTGGACGCAGACCAGCAAGTATCGCCATGCCTCGCCCAATCTATTCGGGCGGCCTTTCAGAATGTCAACCCATCGGTTGATGGATTCTACGTGGCGCGTCGTCAGGTGTTTCAGGATCGCTGGATTCGGCATGGCGGTTATTATCCTAAATATCTCCTAAAACTGTTTCGCCGGTCTAAAGTTGTCGTCGATTCATACGACATCACTGAACACCATTTCTATATTCTAGGCCCAACACAACGTTTAAAAGGAGACCTTATTGAAGCCAACCAGGGAGACTGGAATTTGTCCAGATGGTGCGAAAAACATCTGAGGTATGCGACGCACGCTGCTGAAGAAGAGTGGGGCTGGCGCATGAGAAAACGCTCTTGGCCGATCCAGCCAAACTTGTTTGGCACGCCGGATCAACGAACGATCTGGATGAAACGGCTGTGGACCTATCTTCCGCTTTATTGGAGATCTTTTCTCTACTTCGGCTACCGTTACATCTTCCAGCTGGGTTTTCTTGACGGACCCGAAGGGCGCCGATTTCATCTCTTGCAAGGATTGTGGTACCGCCTCCTCATTGACGCTCATCTGGCTCTCCGGCTTAACCAGGGTTCTCTGGGAAAAAACGGCCGTGCTAATTCTCGGAATCAACGCTTACCACGCTGAGGCTTCAGCAGCATTGGTACGCGATGGTGAGCTTGTGGCGGCGGCTGAGGAAGAGCGCTTCGTTCGAATCAAACACGTCGCCGGTTTCCCCACAGAGGCGGTTCGATATTGCCTTGCAGAGGGAGGCGTAAGGCCGGAAGATCTGGACGCCATCGCCATCTCCAGGAACCCCTGGGTCCATCTTTGGGCCAAGGGATACGAGGTAGTGCGCCACGGACTGATCTCTCCGAAAGTTCAAGATCGCCTTTCGGTCCTGACAAAAACCTGGAATCTCAAAACCACTCTGGCCAAATCCTTGGAGGTGGACCCCCAGTGTCTCCGGGCACCTATTTACTTCGTAGAGCACCATCGAGCACACATCGCCTCCAGTTTTTATCCCTCTGGGTGGGATACGGCGGTCGTCTTATCCCTGGACGGATTTGGAGATTTCTTAAGTGGGATGTGGGGAGTTGGAGAGGGATCTCGCCTTTTGATTCATGGAGAGGTGGCCTTCCCCCATTCACTGGGCATCCTCTACACTGCCATTACCCAGTTTCTTGGATTCCTGGAGTGGGGAGATGAGTACAAGGTGATGGGGCTGGCGGCCTATGGGCGGCCGGAACGCTATCGGCAAGTCATGGAAACTCTTGCCCAAGGGATGGCCAGGGGTGGTTATCGGCTCAATCTGGATTATTTCCGGCATCACAGATCCGATGTCTCCATGACATGGGAAAAAGGGGCCCCTACCTTAGGCCCTCTGTTTTCGGACCAGATGGAAAATCTGCTGGGACCTCCGCGCCGGCCTGGCATCCCTTTGGAAGAGCGTCATGCCGACATCGCCGCCGCCCTGCAGGAACGACTGGAAGCAGTTGTCTTTGGGCTCCTTCAACGCCTCTTTGCACAGTACCGAATACCGCGCCTCTGCTATGCAGGTGGAGTGGCCTTGAATTGCGTGCTAAACGGAAAGATTCTAAAAGGGAGCCCTTTTCGTCAGATCTTTATCCAGCCTGCCGCACACGATGCTGGCACCTCTCTGGGAGCAGCCCTGTATGTAAACCATCACATCCATCGGCATCCCCGAAAGTTTGTGATGAACCATTCCGCCTGGGGTCCTGAAATCCAGGAGGCGGAATCCCATCAAGCACTGGAAAGCGCTGGGCTTACCTATCGCCGCCTGGAAGAAAAGACGCTCTGTGATGTCGCAGCGGAGGCGTTGGTCCATGGAAAAATCGTTGGATGGTTCCAGGGACGGATGGAGTTTGGTCCCCGATCACTCGGCCACCGCAGCCTCCTGGCCGACCCTCGAGACCCTCGGATGAAAGAGCACATCAACCAAAGGATCAAAAGGAGGGAGTCGTTCCGACCCTTTGCCCCTTCGGTTCTCCGAGAAGAGGTCTCCCGTTATTTCTCGGATGCGCATCCGGATCCGTTCATGCTCTTTGCCTACCCGGTGAAGGATGGATGTCTTGAGCAAATCCCGGCGGTGATCCACATCGATGGAACCGGACGCCTCCAGGCGGTTGACCCAGAGGTTGAACCCCTCTACGCCAGACTCTTAAGGGCGTTTGAGGCCTGTACAGGGGTGGGTGTTTTGCTGAACACCTCCTTCAACGAGCAGGAACCGATTGTCTGTCGCCCTCAGGAGGCGATCGCCTGTTTTTTGCGGAATCACATTGACTGCCTAGCGATCGGCCCTTTCTGGGTAGAGCAGGAGCCCTTGCGATAAAAGTCCTCCATGTGGTCTCATCGCTCGCCATGCGTCATGGTGGAGTTTCCACCAGTGTTCGGGAACTCTGTTGGGGACTCGCTCGTATAGGTGTAGAAGTACACGTTTGCACAACGCTGCGTGGCTATGATCAGACTACGGATGGACCCGCTGACGATCGGCTTCGATCCGCTGGCGTAAAAATACAATACTTTCAAGTCCATCCCTGGAAACAGCCTGGACAGCGTTACGCCTATAGCCCGGCCTTGGGCACTTTTCTCCGTGAGGCAATTCCTAGGGTCGATCTGGTACACATTCATGGGTTGTGGCAGTATCCGACTTTTGTTGCTGGACGTGTATGTCGATCCTCCCGTATTCCTTATCTTCTTTCTCCCTGTGGAGCACTGGACCCCTATGGATGGCACGCCCACAGGTCTTTCAAGTGGTTCTATGGCTTTTTCTTCGAACGACGCACATTCGAAGGAGCAGTGGCAATTCACTTCACCAGTACCATGGAACAGCGCCAGGCATGGATATTTGGAGTCAACCGACCCCACGTCGTGATCCCTCGTTCGATTCGGATGGATGCCGTACCGGAGCTGCCTTCAGGCATCTTTCGGAGTCAGCATCCTGAGATTGGCCGGCAGCCAATCCTCCTCTTCCTAGGGCGCCTGCATCCCATTAAGAGACTGGATCTCCTCGTGAACGCCTTCATGCTGGTCGCGCGTCGATATGGCAACGTGCACCTTGTCATCGCCGGACCAGATGATGGAGCGGGATCTAACGTGCGCAAGACCTTAAGCCAGGCCCGTCTTTCGGATCGTGTAACGTTCACCGGTCTTTTGGCTGGGCCAGACAAATGGGCGGCGTTTCGTGACAGTAGTCTCTTTCTTCTTCCTTCTGATCATGAGAGCTTCGGAATGGTTGCTTTAGAGGCGATGGCGGTTGGTCTACCTGTCATCGTATCCCCTCACGTGGCCTTGGCAGATTGGATAGCAAAAGTCCAAGCCGGCCAAGTCATAGACCAAGACCCAGCCGCTTGGGCTGCTGCAATGGAACACCTCCTCAATAATCCGGCAGCCGGCCAAGTGATGGGGGAAGCTGGCCGCAGGTTGGTCGCAACTGAGTTCTCCAGTGAGCGCATCGCGGGAGCAATGAAAGAGATCTATTGGGCCGTTGTACGAGGAACCTTGAAGACTTCCTCTGATGTCTGAGCGCTTTCTATCGCGAATCATTTTGTTTGGTAACGATCCAGGAGATCAGCAATGGAGCATCCTCGAGTATGGTGAGCAGCTCCAGCGCGCGTTGTCCAAACTCCTTAAGGGGCAGTGTCACATTGACCTTCTCGCCCCCAATACCCAGGATGGACTATGGCAGCGACTCCGACGATGGCGCATGGGAAGGGCTGCTGCCATGTATTGGACTCGATACGTACACTATCCCCAGTTGATGCGAGGAAGAGAGGCGGATATCTACCACTTTCTGGACTATGGAAATGGCTGGCTTATTCAGTACCTGGATCCAGCACGGACAGTCGTTACATGCCATGATTTGATTCCACGTATCCTACATAACCAGCGAGGGTCGCTTTGGCCGTTGGTTTCAGAGGTGGCCTATCGCCATGCCGTCTCAGGATTAACCCGGGCAGCCGCAATCCTGGCAAATTCACCATGCACTCGAAGGGATTTGATCGCCCGATTTGGAATTCCGGAGGGTCGCATCCACGTCGTTCCCCTCGGCCTAGATCCACATCTTGGGCCCCCCTCTACTCCGAAGGACATCGCTGCTGCCAGAACCGCGCTGCAACTGCCTGAGGGATTCCTTCTACTCCATGTCGGCCATACCGTGTTCTACAAGAACATCGAGGGGATATTACGCGGACTGGAAATCCTCCTCCGGAGGGGAGAACATGTGTGGCTCATTCGTGCTGGAGCTCTGCTGCGGTCAAGCCAACGCCAACTGGCACAGCACCTCGGCGTTGCCGATAGGGTAGTGGAACTAGGACCCATGCCTCGCAATCAGCTGCGTCGGCTCTACCACGCGGCTGACCTTCTCGTCCATCCTTCCTGGTACGAGGGTCTTGGGCTTCCTCCTTTGGAGGCCATGGCCTCTGGTGTTCCGGTCGTGGCATCCAATCGGGGTGCTCTGCCAGAAACGGTGGGTGACGCTGGGCTCATCGTGGACCCGGATGTACCTGAGCAGCTTGCGGATGCCATCCAACGGCTTCTGCATGAGCCTGCCCTACAGGAAGATCTTCGAAAGCGGGGGTTCATAAGGGCCTCCCAGTTTCGCTGGGAAACGACGGCGCAGCAGACCCTTCAGGTGTATCGGTCTCTCATTCACGAAAGGCTATGATATACTTCTTTCGGATCCAGAGAGGAAATAGATGCAGTGGAAAAAATGTAAGGCATTGGTAACGGGGGGGACGTCATTCATCGGTTCCCACTTGGTAGATGCCTTGGTCCAAAAGGGTGCTATCGTCCGAGTCGCGGATGACTTGTCCAGCGGTAAGCGAGAGAACATCGAACCGCATATCAAAACAGGCAAGATAGAGTTTATCCAAGTCGACTTACGAGAACCCGGAGTAGCACCGAAAGCGGTCCAGGGAACACAGGTCGTCTTCCACCTTGCTGCGGCTCATGGAGGGCGAGGCTATGTAGACCTTCACCAAGCCGCCTGCGCTGAGAACCTTATGCTTGACGGGATAGTCTTCGACGCCTGCCGCCGTTTAGGCGTTGAAAAGATGGTCTACGCCTCTTCCGGCTGTGTCTATCCTAATCATCTGCAGACAAAACCAGAGGAAATCTTGTATCTAACCGAAAACATGGTCGGGCCCCCCTATGACGCTGATAACATGTATGGTTGGGCGAAATTGATGGGGGAGATGACTCTCAAGGCATTCTACAAGGACCATGGAATGAAATCGGCATCCTGTCGGTACTTCACGGTGTATGGGCCTCGGGGTCATGAGAATCATGCCGTCATCGCCATGATCGCCAGGGCCTTTCTCAAGCAGGACCCTTTCGAAGTCTGGGGAAATGGGGAACAGATTCGCAACTGGACCTACATCGAAGACATTGTGAACGGCACGATCCTGGCCGCGGAA
>Ga0209515_10005936_pt1 | contig 15538 bp, 17 predicted proteins | sample Subgroupgradi54m_FD_187454 | JGI IMG/M metagenome (GOLD analysis project Ga0209515, IMG submission 187454) | Subsurface groundwater microbial communities from S. Glens Falls, New York, USA - GMW60B uncontaminated upgradient, 5.4 m (SPAdes)... ...
TGTAATTATACACTTCGCGCGAACCTTTTTTGAACGAAATTCTTAACGCTCGGGTGGCGCGGAATTCCCCCCCTGACCCCCCTTCCGCGCCACCCTCGCGGGAGTCCAAGCTTTTCGCCCGCGAAGCGGGCTTATTAAGAGTTGCCCTTGCCCCACCCTCCCAGTGCGCGGGCAACATCTTTTTACTCCCTCTATCCTATCACAATATCTAAATTTTGGATATTGACTTTTTGGATAGACGATATAGTATATGATTAAATCTATCCAAACAAGGGAATACGCCTATTTTGTAGAAAAACTACGAAAGGCACGCATAGAGACGGGATTGACCCAAGTGCAGATTGCGAAGAAAATAGGTCGTCCGCAATCGCATATCTCAAACATAGAATCAGGACAGCAAAGAGTTGATATAATAGAATTGAAAAGATTTGCGAAACTATACGGAAAAGATTTGAGTTATTTTATAAAATAAACAAAGGTCAATATCTAAAATTTAATAAAAATATGTTCAACAAAAAAGTTTTTTACTCAGTTGTCGTTATTGTCGGTCTGGTTATCTTGTCTCCGCGGGTTTCTTTCGGAGCGGAGCAATTTAGCCGCGATCTCTCTTTTGGTTTTCAGCAAGATTCGGACGTTACCAAACTTCAAGAATTTTTGTCCGATGAAGGCTTGTATTCCGGCCCTATAACCGGGAACTTCTTTTCGCTTACGCTCAAGGCGATAAAAGCATTTCAATCCCGCGAGGGGATAACACCGGCGGCAGGATACTTTGGGCCGAAAACAAGGGTGCGAGCGAACGCATTGCTCGGCGCGCAAGTTCAAGCGTCAAATCAACAGGCGATAACTGAAACTGGGCAAAATGTTGCGCAGTCATCTGCTCCGCAAATTACAAATAATTCTATTAACAATGTTCAATCGCAGTTGGAAGCATTATTAAAACAAGTTGCGTTGCTTCAGCAACAACTTCAAACACAGCAACAAAATCAAACCAGCACAAATGCGCCAGCCCCCGCTTCTAATCAAAATACAACCTCAAACACACCGAGCCAAAATTCGGCGTCGGCCGCAGATATTCTTGAAATAACATCAGTAAATATTACACCAGATAAAACATCGGCGAAAATCGAATGGCAGACGAATAAACCAACAGAGTCAAAAGTTTTCATTTCAGGAGGAAATCTCTACTCAAAAATATTTACTTCTATTAGTGGTCTTTCTACTCGCCACTCCGCGACAATCACAGGATTGTCGGAAGAAACAATCTATTCGTATGAAATAGAAGCAATCGCCGGTGGAACAAACGCGATGAAAAAGCAGGGAAATTTCACTACACTGCCCCCCTTGCCGTTATTTGAATTTAATCCTTCTGTACGCGTAGGAACAGCGAGTAACGAAGTGGGTCATGTTTATATTTCAATACCCGAATCTTTTGATAGTGGAACTTGGAGTATAAAGGATTCAGCTACAGGGCAATACAATATTGCGCCAAGAGATTACACAACTGCTGGCAGAGCAGTAAAACCAGGAGAGGTTGTTGATTTAACCGGTTTTGTTGCTGGGCAAATCTATGAATACAAATTTACTATGGCGAAAGCCGGTTATAGGTCAAACACAAAAACCGGAACATTTAAGATGTCTTCTCCAGAGATTTATACAGAGAAAAGGATAAAGCCCTGGCCAAGTTATCCAAGTCTACATGGTGAGTTTTTCTTTTGGCATTATGGAGGAGAATTGGAGGGTTCAATGTTGAATCTTAAAATAAAAGTGACCCTCACTAATCCTTTGTCGCCCAACGAGCTTAAATTCTATAAGTCCGGCATCGCTAATCTATGGCAAACATTTACTAATGTCTCTAGTGGGGATGTTTTGCAGATTAACTCTTTCCCATCAAATTATCAGTTGGTGTGGTCTTATTCCGGAAATCCTGACGATCTTTCGTTGGATATTGTAGAGGGTACTGCAACAAAAAATGGGGTTAATGTTTTATTTAGATTCTAAAAGTTTAAAATTTCAAGTATGCAGGAAGCAAATGATAATAACCAAGAAAAGGAAATTAGAGAAAGTGCAAAAAAACATTTTCTTGAAGAACTAGAAACATATAAGGTTTCTGTTAACGAACTTCAAGTATTTGATAGAAAATTTTTTGATTTTCGGATTGCCTTTACCGGTTTTTTAGGAATTATTTTAACTATCATTTTTTCTAACAAGGAGAATTTTTCTTGTTATTTTCCTATTACGGTAGTTGGAGTTTTTATCTTTTCTTTTTTTCTTTTGCTCTATGAAATTTGGGACGAGGGAAAAGATAAAATGCAAAATTTAAATTTTTGGGAACGAACAACGATTTTGAACAACATCTTAAATTGTGCTGTCCAAAGAAACCTTGATAACTATGCGAAAGATGTATTTAAAACTCTTGAGCGAGAAAATGAGATATTGAAAGCAATGAATGAGAAAAAATCTATAGAAGAAATTGTTGGTATGATTAGCCAAAAACGAAAATGGGATTGGCACTTTTTCGTGTGGAGTTTGCTGGCATTGAGTGTCCCCATTTTGTTTTTGATAGAATTATTGTAGCCCGCTTCGCGGGCGAAAAGCTTGGACTCCCGCGAGGGCGGCGCGGAAGGGGGGTCAGGGGGGGAATTCCGCGCCACCCGAGCGTTAAGAATTTCGTTCAAAAAAGGTTCGCGCGAAGTGTATAATTACAGCACGTTAGAATTCTGTTAGTAAAAATCCGCAGTACTGCGGATTTTTACGTTACAGATTCTTACGCCCCGCCGTCGGCGGGGCAATATCCATCGACGAAATTCTTTTTACTCTAATTTCACCAACAGTCCTCGGTTTCTTGCAACCTCGAATATCTTTTTGAAGAAGAGCACCGAGAGCGCAAGATAGATCAAGTTTAGAACAAAGCCCCACCAGAAGTGGATTGGCGAGAATCCGCCGCCGGCGAGTATCTGCCGCATAGCTTCAAAAGAGTGCATGCTTGGCAGAAACCACGCAATGTTCTGAAGAAGTTTAGGGAGAACGGAGATCGGATAAAACACCCCGGAAATTGGGCTAAAAAGACCCGCGAAGCTCCAAGCAAGTGTTTGGATTTTTGATGTGTAGCGAAGAATCAGCCCTGCAACCAAAAAGCCGATTGCCAAACTGAAGAGCAAAAGATTGAGAATATAGGGCAGGAGCGGAAACGATGACGGGAAAATGTTGAATCCGTAGAAAAGAAGTGCGAGAAGCGAAGTAATTGCGAAGCTCAAGATAACTTTAAAAAGATTCACCACAAGCAATCCTTCAATATACTCGCCGATGCTGAGCGGCGATGCGAACATATTCAGGAGATTTCTCGACCAGATTTCTTCGAGAAATCCTACCGCGATGTCCCGCGAGAACGAGTAAAAAATTCTCCAAAGAATGACGGCGCCAAGCAAAAAATTTTTGAAGTTCGCACCGGTGACGCCTTTCCCGGAAAGATAAATAGTCAAAAATCCCCACATGATAATGTCGAGCACGGGCCAATACAGTACGTCGAACAGCCGGTCGAAGTTATGCCGGATGTCATAGAGGTGGCGCTCGATGACCGCCGCGATTCTTTTTCTTTTCATATCTTTGTTTCTTTAACGGCTCGGAAAAATACTTCTTCAAGCGCAGGTTCTTTGCGTTCTTCGCGAAGGATTGCGTTCGTAACTTCCATCAGCGTCCCGCTCGCGATGATTCTGCCATGATTCAAGAATACAATGCGGTTGCAGAGTTTTTCTATCTCGGCCATATTGTGCGAGGTATAAAGAATTGTTGTGCGTTCCTCTTTTTGAACGCGTAACAATATTTCTCGAGCTTCGTGCGCCATTTGCGGGTCAAGCGACGCAGTCGGCTCGTCGAGGAGAATGAGACGCGGCTTGTTGAGAAGGGCTTTTGCAAGTCCCACGCGAGTGTTTTCGCCGGCAGAGAGATGGCTGACGGGCTCATCACGAAGGTTTCTAATTCCGAAAAGGTCGATAAGCTCTTCAATCCGCTTTTTGGGGTTTGGGACGTTATAGAGATGGGCAAAGATGAGAAGATTTTCGAAAACTGTCAGCCGATAGGGAAGCGAAACATACGGTGATGTGAAGTTCATCTGTTGGAGGATTTCCTGGCGATGAGTTTCCAAATTTTTTTCGAAAATAAAAATGTCGCCCGCTGTCGGCGTGATCAAACCAAGGAGTATGTAAATCGTCGTAGTTTTGCCCGCACCGTTCGGGCCGAGGAAACCCAAAATCTCGCCCTCGTTGATTTCGAAAGAGATATTGTCAACGGCCGTAAAATCTCCGCCTTTGGCGGAGAATTTCTTGGTGAGATTTTTGACTTGTAAAATCATAGTGAGGAGGAGAATAGCGTAAATAACCAGTTTTCACAAGTTTTATTGAAGTTTTTCTCCAGTACTGTATACTCTCACCATGGATATCAAATCAGAACTTCAAGAACTGAAAACCGAGGCCCGACGGTTGTCGGGCCGGCTTTGACCTTGCCGGAAAAGAAAAGAGCGTAAAAGAAATCGAGGCCGAGATGAACATGCCTGATTTTTGGCTGTCCGCCAAAGGAAACGGGCGGGAACTCGCGGATGAAAAAATCAAAACACTCGGCGAGCTTCAGAAGTTCGTCAACCGCTATCAGGAAATTGAAAAAGGAATTGAAGCGCTCGAGCGAGATTTTGATGCAGGTACATTTTATGAAATAAAAAGAAAATTCAGACAGTTGGAATTGGAAGAACTTTTTCGCGGCCGCTACGATAAAGAGAACGCGGTTGTTTCCGTGTATCCCGGAGTCGGCGGCGAAGACGCTTCTGACTGGGCGCTGATGCTTTTTGAAATGTATGAAAAGTACGCGGCTCAGCGCAAGTGGAAAACGGCTGTGTTGGATGAGACCCCGAATCATCGCGCTCTTGCCGTGAACGGCGAGTACGCCTATGGATATTTGAAAGGAGAATCAGGCGTCCATCGCCTGGTGCGAATTTCGCCGTTCTCCGCGAAAAAATTGCGCCACACTTCTTTTGCATTGGTTGAAGTAGTGCCTGAACTTCCGGAATTGGAGGAATCCAAGCTGGTGATTCCGGAAAAGGATTTGAAAGTCGAGTTTTATCGTTCGAGCGGCCCCGGCGGCCAGAACGTAAATAAGGTCGAGACCGCGGTCCGAGTCATTCACGTACCGACCGGTTTGTCCGCAGCTTCGCAAGCCGAACGTTCGCAGGGGCAAAACCGCGAGCGCGCGCTCAAGCTTTTAAAGGCAAAACTTTTTCACGTTATGGAAAAAAATAAAATTCAGGAGCTTGCGAATTTGCGGATTAACGTAAAACCGGAATGGGGGAGCCAGATTCGTTCATATGTCCTCAATCCGTATAAGCTTGTGAAAGACCATCGAACCGAAGTTGAAACAACGCAAGTTGACGAGGTGTTGGCGGGCAGTTTGGATAAATTTATTGAAGCCGAGATAGAGTTGTTGAATACCAATTTGCAAAGCGGAAGTTGATGGTATAAAATTTAAAGCAGTGATTGCTTTTCAAAACGTATATAAAATTTATAACAGCCATTCGGTTGCCTTGGAAGACACGGATTTCCGGATTAATCCGGGAGAATTCGTTTCTCTGGTGGGCCGTTCGGGCGCCGGAAAATCAACTGCCATTAAACTTTTAATCGGCGAAGAAAAGCCGTCGCGCGGCAGGGTTTTTTTCGGCAAGTATGAAGTGAATAAACTGAAAGACAAAGAGCTGCCGGCGTTCCGAAGGCATATCGGCGTCGTGTTTCAGGATTTTCGTTTGCTAGCGAACAAAAACGCGTATGAGAATGTGGCGTTTGCGATGGAGGCGTCAGGCAGGCCCCAGAGCGAAATCAAGGAACTCGTGCCGCAGGTGCTCGACATGGTTGGCTTGAGCGACAAGCTCAACAATTTTCCTCACGAGCTTTCCGGCGGGGAAAAACAGAGGGTTGCCATCGCGCGGGCAATGGTCAACCGACCGGAAGTCATCATCGCCGACGAACCGACCGGCAACCTTGACCCGTTTCATACGTCTGAAATTATCGGACTCCTGCAGAAGATAAATGAACTGGGGACGACGTTAATTTTAGCGACTCACGACAAAGAGATTATCAATAAACTGGAAAGAAGAGTGATTACGCTTGACCATGGCCGCCTCATCCGCGACGAAGAAAAAGGGAAATACATATTAGTCTAGTGTGATGCCAATATACAAATGTAATGCCAATCTACCAATTGCGAATGTTTATATCTATTCTTATTTGCAATTCGCAGCATTTGCATAAGATTCGTAGATTGGCATAATAGTTTCATATGTTCACCGTCATCTCGCGCATCATACAATACGGATTAAAAAATTTCCTCCGGAACGGCTGGCTTTCGGCGGCAACGGTCGCGATTATGGTACTCGCGCTTTTGGTTTCCATCGGCTTAATTCTTTTCAACGTGATTACCGACCGCGCGGTTTCCTCCATTCAGGACAAGATTGATATCAGCGTGTATTTCAATACGAACGCGCCCGAAGACGAAATTTTGAACATTAAACACTCGCTCGAGAGTTTGAGCGAGGTCAAAGAAGTGGAATATATTTCAAGCGCCCAAGCGCTGGAAATTTTCAAAGCGAAGCACCAGAATGATTCAACTATCAGCCAGGCAATCAGCGAATTGAACACGAATCCGCTCGAGCCGTCGTTGAACATCAAAGCGCGGCAGCCGGACCAGTATGCCGCGATTGCCAAATATTTCGACGCCCCGAATCTGAAAAAATTCGTTGACACCGTCAGTTACAGTAAAAATCAGGTCGTAATCGAGCGCCTGAGCGCAATCATTCAGAATGTGAACCGCGGCGGACTTGCGTTGACGATTTTTCTTGCGCTTATCGCCGGCTTGGTCGTGTTTAATACCATCCGCCTGGCGATTTATTCCAACCGCGACGAGATAAGCGTGATGAGAGTCGTCGGCGCTTCAAACAGTTTGGTGCGGGGCCCATACATGGTCGAAGGCATCGTGTGCGGGATTTTGGCCGCGGTTTTGAGCGTGTTCGTTGCTCTGCCGATTGTATATTTCGTCTCGCCGTATCTGAACGCGTTTATCCCGAACCTCAATATTTCCGGATATTTTCTCCAAAATAGTTTCAAGTTGTTGTTGTATCAGATTCTTTTCGGCGCGGTCATCGGAGGATTATCAAGTTTTGTAGCAGTAAGGCGGTATCTGAAGAATTGAAAACAATCAGAAAAATAAAAAGGTCGGAAAGAGTTATCAAAAATAAAAATGAAAAAATTATTTGCTACAGCACTCCTCTCGTTTTTTGCGAGTACTGTCGTGTTCGCGCAGACGGCGGGTACTGTACCCACCACGACAACGCAACCGGCTGCCGCCGGTTCAAAAAAGGAATGTATTCTTACCGCAACGAAAGCGAGAAACGACGCGCTCAAGAGTGTAGAGCAGACATTAAAAACCGCCAGGCAAGCGGCGATGCAAATGCGGCAAGACGCGTTCAAGAAAGCTCTTGAAACCCGTGACACTGGTTTGAAATCAGCCGCCGATGCGAAAAAACAGGCGCTTCAGGCAGCTGCTTTGAGCACCGACAAAGGAGCGCGAAACTCAGCGGTAAAAGCCGCCCGCGATGCGTTTGAAAAATCGCAGAAAGACGTTCGAACGTCTTATCAAGACGGAAGAAAAGCAGCCGAGGCCGTTTTCCAAAGCGCAACCAAAGACGCCAAAGGCGCTTATGACAGCGCAAGAAAAGCCGCGCAGGACGCGTATCAGCAGGCGAGAAAGGCATGTAAATAGTAACTAAAATATCGGATATTCAGATATGATTTTTCAAAAGAACTGCCCTGGGCGGTTCTTTTGATTTCCTGGGGTTCATTATTTAATTTTCAAATGAAGGTTGAACAGCCGGAGAGAATTGATAAGCGGGAAAAAGTCAGTAATGAAATTATAGGCGGCGGCTCCTTCGGGTCCGATTGTACGGGAAAAGACGAGTGCCAGACCGAGGAAATTCGTAACGCCCCAGATGAAAAAATCCTGGCGCGCGATGCGGAGCGTATAGCGTCCTAATTCCACAATATCGGGAATTTCCGCAATATCGTCTTTCATCAGCGCGATATCGGCGGCTTCGATGGCTGCATCGGAACCGATGGCGCCCATCGCAATGCCGACATCGGCGAGCGCGAGCGATGCGGCGTCATTCACTCCGTCGCCGATCATCGCAGTCTTGGGAAATTTTTTGAGATGCTGCTTGATATAGTCAACTTTCTGTTCCGGAAGAAGATTCGCGTGGAATTCGCCGATATTGAGTTCGGTCGCAACGCGGCTCGCGACTTTCTCGTTATCGCCCGTCAGCATTACCCAGTGCGTTATGCCGAATCCGCGGAGTTTTGCGATAGCTTCTTTGATTCCTGGCCTGATCTTATCGGCGAGCACAATCATGCCGATAAGTTTATGTTCGTCGCCGATGAGCGTGATGCCGAATCCTTTTTCTTCGTATTCTTTTATTGTTTGAAATTCTGATGAATGTACTATGATTCCCATCTCTCGGAAAAAATTGATACTTCCGGAGAAAAACTTTTTGCCGCCTACAGTTGCGATGATGCCCCGGCCCGGCTTTTCTTCGAAAGTATCGGGTTTTTCAAAAGAGAGTTTTTTGGAACGAGCATACTTAAGTATGGCTTTTGCGGCCGGATGTTCGGAGAAAAATTCCGTCGAAGCAGCAATTTTGAATACATCTTCGATGGTATATTCACCGAAAGGAACGATTTTCTGGACTTCGAGATGGCCGAGCGTCAGAGTTCCTGTTTTGTCGACGATGATGGTTTTCACTTTGGTGAGGCCTTCAAGAGAATCCTCGCCTTTGATAATAACGCCGCGGCGCGCCGCATAACCGATCGCCGAAAAGAACGCCATGGGAATCGCCACGGCAATGTCCTCGGCGGAATTCGCCAAGAGAACTGCGAGTATAAGTTTTATATCGCGGAAAAAGAAATAAATTATTACTGCGCCGATAAGCGTTATGATGATGTACCAGTCGGAGAATTTTTCGGCAACCGTTTTAATTCCCGATTTCTCTTTCTGTGATTCTTCAACCAGCGAAATTATTTTTTCAAGCGTGGTGTCTTTGCCGATTTTTTCCGCTTTGACGATGAGCGAGCCGGAAACGGCGAGAGTGGAACTGAATACGTTGTCGCCGGCTTTTTTCGCGACCGGCGCCGATTCGCCGGTCAGCGACGATTGGTCAATACTCGCTTCGCCTTGAAGAATTGTGCCGTCGATGGGAATTCGTTCGCCTGATTCGATTATCACCGAATCGCCGACATTTACTTCTTCGGATTTTTTTTCAATAATCTCCGAGCCGCGTTTGATTTTAACGGTTTGGGGCCGCAATTTGAGAAGTCCTTGAATCGCGGCGCGGGCTTTTGATTCGGTGTAATGGTAGAAAATTCTCGCCGACGTAAGCATCAAGTTAATGAACGCAGCCGAAGCCCATTCTCTGTTCAAAAGAGACGCGACAAGGGCGATACTTGCGAGGAGGTCAATGGATATTTTTTTGTTCCTGAAGGATTGGAGCGCGCTCCAGAGAACCGGCAAGGTAGCGATGCTCGATACCAAAATGAGAAGCGTTTGGTCAACCGTTTGAGGAATAAGCGAAACGTAGTGGAGCGAAAGAAGAATCGCGAGAACGGCAAAAAGAATTTTATCCCAGCCGAACAATTTCATTTAAATGTAAGCCAGGTAGTGAAAATGCGACTGCTGTCCGACGAATGTCGGACAGAAAACGCAAAACGAAGTCGCATTTCTACTACCTGGTAAGTATACCACGATTTTCAGGGAAATTGATTTATTTTTATATTAGTTGTATAAGTTCTACAGCATCAGTTGTAAAATCCATAGGGAGGTAAGCTGCGATGAGAGCATTGGCCGTGGCCCTGGTTGTGATTCTTGCGGTAGTGGCGCCTCCCGTGGACACGGGAGATAAAATTCAAGCGCCGGAACTCGTCGTTGTTTCGGACGCGCTTCACGCGAGTCCGATGTTCACGGAGTTTTTCGATTCGTTCGATGGGGCAATCAAAGAGTGGTTGTCAGGAGAAAGCCGAGCGACCGTAAAAGGAAAGTGGAAAATCTTGATTTCGGAATCCTACGATGGGAAGTTGCAGCCGCGTGGTATCACGATGACCATCGTGCGCTCCGCTCCGCCTCACTGGATGATGGTGAGTGGAGAACTGGCGACAGACACTCCCGCAGCAGTGCTGGCAAAGCGTATCATCAGGGTTATCCAAACGGCGTCAGCCTCGACGCCCCATAAGGAGGACAGGCAATGATGAAAGTGCTTGTCGTGGACGACACCGAGAGCGTTCGTGAGATGCTGGAAGAACTGCTTTGCTTCCACGGCTATCACATCCGTTTTATGGCAAGCGACAGAAAGGCGCTCGCCCTACTCGAGTACTATGCGCTTGACACTGTAGTTACGGACTACCGGATGCCGGAGATGACCGGCAAAGAACTCATCAGATACATCAGGGAGAAGAAGCCGCAGATGCGATTCATCGTGATGACCGGTGATGACCTCTCTGTCGCCCAATGGAGAGAGCTCATCGCAATCAGCGCGTACACCATCCTCCGAAAGCCCTTCTCCGAAGAAGAACTTGCGAGAATGTTCGATGAGGTCGCCAGAATCTCGTCTGCGCCCGCGCCGTCATAACTCGCCCCTCCCAACCGCCTCGGCAGAGAGGCACATCTTTTCCCTGAGGATTTCTGCCATCCTCAGGCCCACCTAAGTAATGTATCCTCGGATAAATTTTTTAGGCAGGAAGTTTTCTTCCTCTAATTCTCCAGAATTTTTATCGCTCGTTTGATTGCGACAAATCCAGAACCCCACAAGAAGGGGAGCCAGAGCGGCATTGCTCCGAATAAACTGTTCCTCTCGAAGGTCTCCACCTTGGTGCTCACGAACAAGTATTCAAAGACCGTCATTATGAAAAATCCGGACACGAAGAACAACATATCGTTTGATTCCCGTTTAAGAGCGAGAGACGCAAGAATGACAGCGATATACATTCCCGTCAGAATGTAATCGTTCGGCACGAGCGGTATCGCGCCAATCATCAGCAAAACAGGGATTGAATTCACAACAATCCAAAACGTTTTTTTCATTACAACAAGTATAATCCGCCGATGATAAAATTTAAAGCACCTATGCTTTCCGGTCTCCACGGGCAGAGATTTCTTGCTGGGATTAAACTAACTAAAAACCGATGACCGGAGAGCAAAGAGTAGTCATGCCATTCTTCCAGCCGCTATGCCGCGGCATAGCGGCTGGAAACGTTTACTGCGGAATAGTAAGCGTTCCATACTTTGTCCGCACTCTGCGTCTTGAAAACTGTTTCCCGTTTCTTGATGACTGCTGATCGCGCGAATATATTCTCTTCTTGCGTTCGGTCTTGCCTCGTTCGTTATAGCTTCGATACTTCTTCTCTTGCAGCGCTTTTTTTATACCACTAATGGTCTGCGGAATAAGCCAGAGCTCCTCGCCGATTTCACGATAGCTTTTTCCCTCAAGGATGCGATTCACTGCGGCCACACGGCGCAGAAGAAGGGAACGCTCCTTTGCGGTGATAAACATAGCAAGCACCGACGAGAGTTCTTTTGGCTCTCGCAGAGCGACGAACCGTGCAACCAGCGTCCGCCAGACATCTTCCTCCCACGCTGAACGAGAGGGAAAACTTGCGAGAAGAGGTATTCCTTGAACCACAGCGGCGAGAGTTTTACTTCTTTGTCGTGCTTTCTTCATGTACGAGAGTATACCATCCTGCTATGCCGCGGCATAGCGGTGCGGTGTTAATCAATATGATATGAATCAAAAAACTCAATAATCTTTTTAAATCTTTTCTTTGGAAAATATCCTAAGTCCTGCCACTATGCCGTGGCATAGTAGGAGGAGTGTAAATAATGTTTCGTATTCTCTAATTCGCGCGATTTAGAGAATTAAAAGAGTACATAGAATCTTTTTTAATAAACGGGAGAAATTTTTATGCTATAATGGAAAAAACACTTTGAACATGTCCGACGCTCTTTTGAAATTTCTTGCAGGAACTTTTCTTATTGAAATCCCGATGATTTTTTCATGGGTGGTTTTTTTGTCCGCGTCCGGCGCCTTTCTTTTCTCAAACCATCGTTTTCTGAAATCACGGACTCCGATTTTCTATTTCTTGCTCCTTGGAGCAACGGCGGCATTCAGATTTTTTATTTCTTTTTTTGAAACGTTCGTCCAATATTACGTGTGGAAGAAAAATCCAATCACGAATATTTTCCTCGCCCAGCCGTTGGACGCGAACGTTCCCATTCCTAAATTTATTTCCAAAATATTTTTTGCTCACCCGCACGGTGCTTTTTTGTATTACGCATGGATGCATTTTTTCCTGAACGTATTTTTATCAATTCTTTCCGCAGTCATATTTTATTATTTTCTCGTGTTTCTTCGGAAGTATCGTGAACGATTTTTTGGAGAAGAGGAGATTATTCTGGGAACGCTTATGGCGCTTGTGGTTGGCTGGCCGAATATTGTTCTTTTTGTTCCCGCGGCCCTTCTCTTGACCGTGCTCTCTTCGATTGTCCGGCGCGCGGCGTGGGGCAAGAATTACACCACGCTTGGATTGCCGTTTCTTGTTTCAGGATTCACCATTCTCCTGTTCGGAAAATTCATGATTGACGTATTCCGTCTTGGGGGGTTGGGATGAACTCGCACACGAATTGCCGCAAAGTCATCGCCGATCGAATCGAGATGATCTATCCATTTATTTGGGGTGATGTTTTATACCAAGGAGAATATAAACATCGCCCTCGACTAAAAAATAAAAGCGGATATTTCGGTCTACCCGCGCTTGCCAAACCCCGCGAGATTCATCGTATTTCTTGGCGCGAAGAGAAGGATGGCGGAGGTCCCGAAGAAGATAATGTAATTGCTTCCAAAATTTTCTTTGAACAGAAGTAGAGAAACTTTCTAATTGCCTTGGAAATCGCTCAAGAAGTACATACTTCATTATTTATTTTTTCTTGATGTTTTCCGCGATTCCAGAAAAACGATGCCGGCCTTCGCCGTATCAAAGGGACCGAAGAATTTGCCTGCCCTATATTCGGCAATGGATTTATCTAAATCTCTATCAAGATCGGTATACCTTTTTTTATCAGCAAGACGCAGAAGTCCTTCGTATTCTTCGCGAGGAACAAGAATAAGATTTCTTTCTTTTATTAATTTTTTCGGAATAGTTATTGTGGTCATATTGCAATAATACGCGGCTCAAAGACTAAAGTCAAATTTTACCCTCGCGCTTCCGAATAGCGGATTGCAGCTAACACATCATCAAAGCCACAGGGACGCGCGTTCCTTTTAATGATGGGTTTGCTGGTGAGCTTTATATCAGCCGTTTCTCAACAACCCTTACAGCTTCCATCGGGACTTTTCCACAGCCCTTGCACATTCAAATATGCTATAATTCTAGGGAAGAATCCTGCTTTTATATGCCAGGTAGTGAAAATGCGACCTGTTCGCCTTCGGCGAACGAAGAGAATTACAATCTACAATATTACTACTCGGCTGCCATTATCGAATCAAAAATTATGAATATCACTACAAAATAAGTCGCATTTCTACTACCTGGTATGGAAAAAAGACCAGTAATTTTTGTTATCTCGATTGTTCTTTTTGCCTTGTTTCTTACCCTGGGAACAAGCGTCTTTGCCGCCACCGGCTCCCCCAAAATCATAAGCTATCAGGGACGATTAGCTGATACCTCCTCCAACAACAACCTTATCGGCGGCAACGGCACCACCTACTTTTTCAAGTTCTCTATTTGGGACAACCCGACCGTCAATGCCGGGAGCCGTGTCTGGCCAACCGCCGCCCCGACTGCCACCACCAGCACGGTCAAACAAGGCGTCTTCAACATCAATATCGGCGACACCGCGAACGGCTATCCCGATGCCCTGACCTACGACTTCTTTTCAACCTCCACTATCTACCTTCAGGTTGAAGTGTCGTCAAACGGAACTGCGTACGAAACACTCTCCCCGCGCCAGCAGATTACTGCTTCAGGATTCGCCATCAACGCGAACACCGTCGGCGGATTCATCCCGGGCTGGAGCCAGAACGCCGGATTCGTTTCCCTCGCCTCAACAACCGACCAGGTCGGCATCGGCGCCACATCCTCACTCGCGAAGTTTTTCGTCCAATCAAACGCCGCTTCAACCATCACTACGCTTCTCCAGGGAACCGCAGGCCAGACAGCCGACCTCTTCCAAGTCGCTTCTTCATCCGGAGTGGTCTTTTTCCAGATATCCAATCTAGGTGTCGCTTCTTCATCGGAGTTCCGAAGTCCGTCTTCGACCATCAATGCTCTTACATTCACGAATTCTTCGGGGACAAGATTAACCGTATCCGACTATTTGACCGCAGGCACAAGCACGATTACGAATCTTAATTTTACTTCGGCTTCGGGCACCAACATCGGCTTGACCGGATACATCTACGCCTCAAACGCCTCTACTACGAACGCAAGCTCGACCCGAATCGATGTTTCGGGAAATATCCGGGGAACATATCTCACCGCTTCAAAATGTCTCCAGACCGACGCGAATGGGAATATCGTAAGCGCGTCGGGGTCTTGCGGAGGCGGAGGCATAACAACTTCTACTCCTATTTTCGCAGGAGGCATTCCGTTCTTTTTGGAGAATAACGCGTCAAGCGTGGTAACAACCGCTTCAAGTTTGGCATATACGTCAAGCACGGGAGTTTTATCAATCGGCACTTCTACTATTACGACATCCTTGAATGTCGGCACGACCACTCTTCCCGCAAACGCCGTGTTCAATGTCGGAACTTCAACGCAGATATTTACCGTTGATTCGAAACAAAATCAGATTGTCTTTGTGAATGCTTCGGGGACGAATGTCGGACTGACCGGCTATCTCTACGCTTCAAACGCCTCCACCTCGAATGTCTCTTCCACCAACCACGATAACTCCGGCTACTTAACCATCGGAGGAAAGACGACATTCGGCAATGCTTCGGGCACCCGTCTTTCTCTTACTGACTACCTGACTGCAGGGACGTCAACGATTACGTCCCTCGCCTTCACCAATTCCTCGGGTACCAACACCGGACTTACGGGTTATCTCTACGCAGTGAACGCCTCCACTTCGAACGTCTCTTCTACCAACATCGGCAACACCGGCTACCACTACAATCTCGGCAATCTCGCATTGGGAACCACCACCACGCCGCATCTTCTCTTCATTGCCACGTCGTCTCCGATATTCGTGGTCAGCTCCACGGGCAGAGTCGGCATCGGGACGTCAACGCTCTCCAATCTCTTCAGCATCTCAACCAGCACCGATATCTTCACGGTCGCATCAAGCGGCATCGTCACCATCAAGGGTTCGGGCCCCACCCTCCAACTTCCCAACACCGACAACCAGATTCTGATGGGCGCCACAACTGATCCTGGGTGGACGACCAGTGCGATTGATTTTCAAGGCGACA
>Ga0209515_10005939_pt1 | contig 15530 bp, 16 predicted proteins | sample Subgroupgradi54m_FD_187454 | JGI IMG/M metagenome (GOLD analysis project Ga0209515, IMG submission 187454) | Subsurface groundwater microbial communities from S. Glens Falls, New York, USA - GMW60B uncontaminated upgradient, 5.4 m (SPAdes)... ...
CAAAATGATCAATAAGTTTCCCGAAATTCAATGGCGAAACTATTTTATTGAACAAGCCAAACTATTGAAATCTAAATTCGCAAAATAAGAGCACGTTCAAGCTAAGATTGTATGATAAAATATTATTTACCAAACTAAAATTAATACTAGATGAAGAGATAAACTGTTACCGGGACGTAGTTCAGATGGCTAGAATGCATGCTTTGGGAGCATGAGGTCGCGAGTTCAAGTCTCGCCGTCCCGACTTTTTAAATAGGAATACATATGGGTATATTCATGGGGTTGTCAGCAATGGTATTTTGGGGAGTCGCAATTTTTTTAGCTGCAATTGCAAATCGAAAATTTGAAAATGTAGTCGTACTTTTCTGGATGCAATTTTTTGGTTTCTTGCTTGGTGTAGTTTATTTTTTCTATAGCCTACGTTCTTTAAATATAAATCTTATTTCACTCTATATTCCACATCTTATTGTTATTGCGCTGCTTCAATTGTTTGCGTATCTCTCTTTTTACAAAGGATTAAAAAAAGGACAGGTATCGTTGGTAAGTTCAGTTGGTGCTTCGTGGGGGCTTCTCGCTGCTATTTTGGGGGTAATTTTTCTTAAAGAATCGTTGAAAATCAATCAAATAATAGCAATTATTTTTCTCATAGTTGGTATCATATTAGCATCTACAAATGTTAAAGAAATTATTAATGACAGGAAAGTTAAACTACTTATTGGCGTAAAGGAAGGTTTGATGGCAATGGTAGGATGGGGGATATCATTATTTTTATTAGCATCTCTTACAAAAGTTATTGGATGGTTTCTGCCTTCTTTAATATTCAGATTTTTATTATTACTATTTCTCACTATTTACATAATGATATCTAAGAAAGATTTTGTTCCCAAAAAAGTTAGATTTCCATTATGGTTGTTATTATTCATTGGGATTTTTGATATGCTTGCTTTTTTTACTTTCTCGATAGGTACTTCTGGTTCATACGCTTCAATAGTCGCCCCAATTGGAAGCGCCTATGCACTGGTAACAATAGTTCTTGCACAAATATTTTTGAAAGAAAAAATCAAATTCAATCAAGCTATCGGTATTTGTGGAATTATAATTGGACTTGTTTTAATCTCAATTTAAAGTTTTTTACTTCATGAAAAAAATATTTATCTTTTTTATACTCTTTCTACTTCTCATTGGTTTATTTATTACTTTAAAAAAAAAGCAAGATTCAAACAACAAAGAAGCAATAACATATCAATTAAACAATAGAAACTATAGATTATTTACTGCCAAGAATCCGCAAGAATGGGAAAAAGGACTTATGTATTACCGAAAACTTGACGAAGTTGATGGAATGATATTTATTTTTCCCAGTAAACAGATAAGAAGTTTTTGGAACAAAAATACACTGATGGATCTAGATTTATACTGGTTAAATAATAATGATGTTATAGGAAAAAGTTACTTACCATCGATTGAAAAAAGTAAGGAAATTGTTATTGTGAGTTCTCCGGACAAGGCAAATAGAGTAATTGAATTACAAGCAGGTAAATAATTATTTTTTGAGTGCTTCAATACCGGGGAGAGTACCTTTTTCGATGAACTCTAGCATGGCACCTCCACCTGTTGAGATGTGAGTAATTTTATCCAGATATTCCTTTTTTGAGATTGCTGATAATGTATCGCCTCCACCAACAATAGAAGTGGCTTGGGAGTTTTGAGCGATAGAATAATAGATGAAATCTGTTCCACGTCTGAAAGCAGGATTTTCGAAATATCCAACAGGTCCATTCCATACAATTGTTTTAGCCTTAGCAATTATTGATCCATATTTTGCTTGAGTTTCAGGTCCTATATCGAGAATCATCGCTCCTTTTGGTATTTCGTCAATTTTTTTTATCTCACCACTATTTGAGCTGTTATCCATTTCTCCAATAATTACATCTGAAGGAAGTATCACTGCTGTGTTTTTTTGAGCAGCAAGAAACAAAAGCTTTTTTGCCATAGATACTGTTTCATATTCACAAAAGCTTTTTCCGATTTCCAATCCCTGCGCACATAAAAATGTATTAGCCAGACCGCCACCAACCAAAACATAATCAGCGACCTCGGTTAACTTATTGATGAGAGGAATCTTTGATGAGATTTTTGCACCTCCGATAATAGCGACAACGGGTTTTTTAGGATTATTGATGACTTTCGAAATCATCTCTATTTCTTTTTTAAGGAGTAAACCACCGTAAGAAGGAATATATTTAGGTACCTCTACTATCCATGCTTCGGTCCGATGAGAAACAGCAAAGCCATCATTCACATATACATCAGCCAACGCTGCTAATTTTTTGGCGAACTCTGGACTATTCTTTTTATTTTCTTCATAAAAACGCATATTCTCGAGAAGTAATATATCATTCTCTTTTTGTTGCTCAAAAACTTTCTGGTCAGCAGTTAAAAAATCATCTATTAATTTCACTGTGTAATTAGGAAGATACTCTTGAAGCCTTTTTGCAACGACTTTCAATGAATATTTTGGATCTCGGGTTTTTGGCCGATCAAGCTTAGCTACACAAATGAGTTTATTATTATTCCTTAATAAATATTTAATTGTTGGTAGATTTTGTTTAATACGTGCGTCATCAGCAATAGTGTAGTTTGGATTTAACGAAACGTCAAAATCCGTCCTAAGCAAAACAGTCTTATTTTTAATTTCGACTTCGTCAATATATGTGACTTTTGACATTCATTAAAAATTTAAAATTGAAAATTCGCGTTTAGTTTTTCTATTAAATCTACTAAACGAGTAGAGTATCCCCATTCATTGTCATACCAACCAAATGCTTTTATCAAATTACCGTTTATTACTTTTGTGTAATTAGCGTCAAAAATACAAGAGTAAGGAGAGGCAATATAATCAGAAGAAACTAATACCTCTTTTTCATATGCTAAAATTCCTTTCATGTTTGTCTCCGACGCTTTTTTAAAAGCGGTGTTTACTTCTTCAACGGTTGTTTGTTTTTCGACAACTGCCGAAACATCGGTAAAAGACACTGTGGGGACCGGTATGCGTATTGACATACCATCAATCTTTTCCTTAAGTTGAGGGAGCGTTTTAACGACTGCTTTTGCAGCTCCTGTTGTTGAAGGAACGATATTTAATCCGGCCGCCCGAGATCGTTCCTTGGTTTTAGACGGATCATCCAAAAGTTCCTGGGTTGAGGTATATGCATGGGTAGTGGTGATAAATCCTGAAATAATTCTGAAATTATCTTCGAGTACTTTAAACATTGGTGAAGCACAATTTGTTGTACAGGAACAGTTTGACAATATATTGCAAGAAGCAAAATCAAAATTACTATCATTTACCCCTAAAACAATATGGGGTGTTTCATCATCTTTTGAAGGAGCGGTTAAAATCACTTTTTTTACGGAACCTTTCAGATGTTTTTTTAGTTCTTCGTTTTTTTCAAATGCTCCGGTTGCATCAACTACTAGATCAACTCCATATTTTTCCCACGGAATTTCTTCAGGAGTCGCAAAAAGAGTAGTAACGATTTTTTTTCCGTTTACGCTTAATCCGTCGGTTTCTTCTTTTACTTCCATCCCGAATTTTCGATACACGGAATCATATTGAAGTAAATATGCCATCATAGTATTTGGTGTCTTTCGGGTATTTATGATGGTTAAATCAAATGAGTCCCGTTGGAATGCGATACGTATGAATGCTCTCCCAATTCTTCCAAATCCGTTTAGTCCTACTTTTAATCGCTTCATATTTCAATGGTAAATGTTTTAGCTCGATTTTTCAATGATAATGGTGATGCGTGGTTATATATCGAATAGTTCCTGAGACTCCACGAACAACGATAGAGTGAGTGATGATTCTATCTTTGGTAAATCTCACTCCTTCAAGAAGAGGGCCATCGATGACGCCTGTTGCAGTAAATGTCAATTGTTTTCCTTTAGCTAAATCTTCTGCTGTAAATATTTTATTCAGATTCTTGATTCCGAGTTTATGTATTCCTTCAAGATCTTTATCATTTCTGGGTTTGAGACGGCATAATATCTCTCCGCCCAAGATTTTTATTGGAGCCGCGGCAAGAACCGCTTCAGTGCTTCCTCCTAATCCCATCAATAGATCGATACCGCTCTCCGGTAAACACGTAGCAAGTCCTCCGGCAACGTCGCCATCGGTTATTAACCGGACCCGTGCGCCGGCATCTCTAACATTATTAATTAATTCTTTATGTCTCTCTCGATCCAGGATAACCACAGTAATTTTATCAACGGTTTTTCCTAATGCTCTTGCGACTTTTTGGATATTGGTTTTTACTGGAGCATCAAGATCGATGACTTTTGTGCCTTCTTTTCCGACTGCAAGTTTTTCCATGTAGGTATCAGGCGCATGGAGAAGGGAATTTTTTGCGCCACTTACGATAACTGAAAGAGCATTGTATCTTCCATAGGCAACACTGTCAGTACATTCGAGTGGATCAACTGCTAGATCCATTAATGGACCGCTTCCTTTTCCGACTTTTTCTCCGGTATAAAGCATAGGAGCTTCATCTTTACTTCCTTCACCAATAACCACCACTGCAGAAAATTGAATCGTATTAAAGCGGGAACGCATTGCATCGACAGCAGCTTGATCGGCGGCATTTTTATCTCCTTTACCGATCCATTTTGCCGCCTCTATCGCCGCGGCTTCGGTGACGCGAACGAATTCTAATGCAAGGTTTCGATCCATAAAAGTTCTTATACTCTACCTATTTGACAAATGTTTGTCAAGTTTCTAAACTTAGTGTATGAATATTGCTCAACAGTTAGTTGCTCCGAAAAAAGGAATTTTAGCTGCAGATGAAAGTACTGGAACAATGAAGAAACGTCTCGATGCAATCAGTGTTCCTTCGACATCAGAAAATAGATCTTTATGGCGGCAGATTATGGCAACTGCTGATGGTGTAGAAACGGCAATTAGTGGTGTCATTCTCTATGATGAAACGCTTCGCAATCCGTTGCCAAATGGAAAAATGATTGCAGATGTACTTAAATCAAAAGGAATATGTCCGGGAATTAAGGTTGACAAAGGAACTGTTAAGTTTAATTCTGCTGAAGAAACATTTACTTTAGGATTGGATGGGCTATCAGAAAAATTAGAAGAATATAAAGGGATGGGAGCTGTTTTTACCAAATGGCGGGCGGTATACAAGGTTGGAGAGGGAATTCCTTCTAAAGCCGCGATTACTTCCAATTCGATTGGGTTGGCAGAATATGCATTGCTAGTTCAAAAAGCAGGACTAGTTCCTATCGTTGAACCAGAAGTATTAATTCTTGAAGGAAATCACGATATTATCAAGAGTAAAGAAGTGACAGAAATGGTTTTAAAAGATGTTTTTTACTGGTTGGGTGAGTTTGGAATTGATTTAAAGAATATGTTATTAAAACCAAATATGGTTTTACCAGGAAAGGAGAATGATAATCAATCAAACGCAGAAGAAATTGCGAGATTGACAGTAGAAGTATTAAAAAGCGCTGTTCCTGAAAAAGTACCGGGCATAGTATTTTTATCAGGCGGTTTAAGTCCTGATAAGGCTACAGAATATTTAAAAACAATGAACTCGATGTTTAAAAACGTTCCATGGCAGTTAAGTTACTCATTTGGCCGAGCTTTACAACAAGAAGGACTGAAAGCATGGATGGGCAAAGAGGAGAATATAAAGAAATCTCAAGAAACTTTTATAGCTCGATGCGAGAAAGTATCAGGGGCACGGTAAATCTGAATTATAAAATTAGAGCTTATACCCAAATTTTCTTAATAAATCTTTTCTTCCTTGTACTTCTTTTTCTTCCTCAACTCCGGCTGGAGAACCGCCATCGATTACCCCCAGAATTCCCCGGCCGTTTTTTGATTCTGCAACTACTACTTCTGTTGGATTAGCAGTTGCGCAGTGAATTCCCACGATTTCAGAAATATTTTTTATGCGATTTAATACATTAATTGGAAATGCATTTTTGAGAAAAATAAAAAGCGAGTGACCGCAACCGACAGCTTTTGCATTATCAACAGCAAGCTTGATCATTTCCGTACTTGTTCCGGATGTCCGTATTTTTCTTGGACCAGATGCTTCGCAAAATGCCAAACCAAACTGAATGCCAGGAACAGCTTCAACAAGCGTTTCATGCACATCTTCAACAGTTTTAATAAAGTGTGATTGTGCCAAAATAAAATTGATTTCAGCCGGTTTTTGTATAGAAACTGACTTAATTTTTATAGCTTTATAATAAAAAACTAATAATTGATATTATAATGCTTTATAAATCACAGCGGTAGTATCTCGGTATTCTTCTTCCCATTGATATTTTTTTGCTTCTTTTTGAAGAAGTAGATCAAGAAAAGTGCCGGGAGAAATTAAAAGATAATTGGTTTGCCATTGCCTTAATTTTTCATTCCATCCATCTTTTGTCTGAATAATCTCTAAATAGACTTGATAGGGGCTTTTGCCGTTTTCGTCTTTCCATGCGGGCATTCTTCCATCAATAAATACTTTCATATTCGGTTTCTGCCAGATTAAGAATCCTCCCCATTCGTATACTGCATAGACATTACCGGATAGCTGTGAAAATTTGCTCAATGCCTTACAGGGATAATGGGTAAGTCCGTTTGTACAGTATTCACTCCATATAGTATCTTGATGAATAGTTTCAGGAACAAAAACAAAGATGAAAAAAAATAGTATAGAAATAAGCACTGGTAAAGAAACGGTATAGAATTTTTCTAGGTTAATTTTTATATTTCCTAGAAAAATAAAGGCGAATGAAGTATAAAATAAAGGAAGATTTCTTCGTGCTTTTATAGCTAGAACGCTAAAAAAAATCAACAAAAAAATCTTCCATAATGTTAGAGGTTTATTTCTTACTAATGTTAAAATTCCGATACTAGTGAATATTAAGACAAAAATAATATGAGGCAAAGTTGGTTCTACCCATTCCGCGATCATAGAATTCAATGGAGAAGATAAGTGATTTAAAATTTCTTTGTATACATTAATGCCGAAGGGATTTATGAGGGTGGCAATAAAGGAAAGGACAACGGTAATGGAATATTCTAATTGACTAATGGGTTTATTTTCAAAAAAATAAAATATTAGGATAATAAGACCAATAAAAAAACCAATATGTATGTTGACCCAGATGAAAAAAAGAAAAGGAAGTACAAAAAAAACTTTTTTGCTATTTTGAGAAAGCATAAACAAAAGCATTAATAAGAAATAGTATGAAAGAATTTGAGGACGGAAGCCTATATTAAAGATAGGAAAAGAAAGAAAAAAAATTACAATGAATGAAAACATTCTTAATAAAAGTTCTGCTCGAATAAGATAGAGAAAAATGAGCGCTGAAGATGTAAAAACCAAAGCGCCAAGTATAGTTACCGCTAAAAATCCTCCATGATTGTAAATAAAAGCCAGGGTAATATCATACAAATGGCCACTGTAATATGCTTTGTAATTTGGAAGAAAATAGGAAAATTCATTGGTAAGACAGAGTTTTCCAGTAGTTAAAAACTGATTCCCGCATCGATAATGCCATCCGAAGTCAGTATCTTTTACAGGAAGAAACCCTAAGAAGAAAACAGATAATAAAAAAAGAATAACAATGATTCTTTTCACACATTTATTTTACAGGATCAATGCCGCCTTTATTCAACGGATGGCAGCGGAGAATTCGTTTAAATCCCAAAAATAACCCTTTTCCAGCTCCATATTTGTTTACAGTTTGATAGGTATATTCGGAGCAAGTCGGAGAAAATCTACAGATTTTATCGGTTAGATAGAACATACGGAAGAAGAATCCGTGAAAAAATGAAGTTTTTTGATAAAAACGGATTGAAGCTAAAATTATTTTCTTCATAGAAAATGGTGTTTATACTGAAAAAACAAATTGGAAATCTGAGTTTTTTTAGTATAAAATATTGCTATGAAAATCTCAATCGTAACGCTATTCCCAAAAATGATTAAGGGATTTTTTGAGGAAAGCATTGTAAAACGTGCAGTAGGAAAAAAGCTTATAGAAATAGAATTTATCAATCTTCGTGATTTTGCCATAAACAAATACGGATCTGTGGATGATCGACCGTATGGAGGTGGAGCAGGGATGGTAATGCGCGTTGATGTAATGTATCGGGCATTATCAAAAATTTTCAATTTTCAATTTTCAATTTTCAATAAAAATGTAAAATCTAAAATTATTTTAACATCAGCAAAGGGTAAACAATTTAATCAAAAAAAAGCAAAAGAATATTCGAGATTAGACCATTTAATTATTATTGCCGGACATTATGAGGGAGTTGATGAAAGGGTTTTGGAATATGTCGATGAAGAAATCTCATTAGGGGATTTTATAATGACAGGCGGAGAAATAACAGCTGCTGTAATCGTGGACTCAATTGTTCGTCTTATTCCCGGAACACTCAATAAAAAAGAAGCAACACAACTGGAAAGTTTTTTTGAAATTCCAATCAATCAATTAATCGAAACAGTTGGAAAGACAAAAATTCTTCTTGATCTGCAAAAAAAAGGAATGAAAAAAGTAAGACTCCTCGAATATCCTCACTATACCCGTCCAGAAAATTTTAAAGGAAAGAAAGTTCCTAATGAATTGCTTTCGGGAAATCATAGAAAAATAGAAGAATGGAGAATAAAAGAAGCTTACAAACAAACCTTCAAAAAAAGGAAAGACTTACTCCATTGACAACAGTGTTTATCATTTAGTACAATGAATTATTACCGACAAAGTAATAGTTATATTCTTAAACAGTTATAAATTTACTTATTAATACTATGAATGTTGCAAAACTTTCCGCAAAAATCTTTCCGGAATCATTACAATCCATGAAAGGAATATCAAAAAAAACCGTGGAAGAACACCTAAAGCTGTATCAAGGATATGTAAATAAATATAATGAGATCAATGAAAAATTGACGCAACTCACTGACGATGACTATACAAAGGCCAATCAGGTATATTCAGCAATCCGTGAAATGAAAGTTGAACTTACATTTGCTTGGGGAGGGATAGTAAACCACGAAATCTATTTTTCTCATCTTGGAGGAAAAGGTGGTCTTCCAACAGGAGATGTCTTAAAGCAAATTAATAAAGATTTTGGATCATTCGATGCGTACAAAAAAGACATGAAGGCAACGGGAATCGCTGCGAGGGGTTGGGTGTGGACAGCATGGAATACCAGAGAACAGAGACTATTTAACTATCTTGGTGATGCACAGAATACCTATCCGGTTTGGGAAGCAAAACCAGTTGTCGCGCTTGATACCTATGAACACGCATATTTTATTGATTACGGAGTCAATAGAGGAGGATATATAGACGTGTTTTTTGACAATCTTGGTTGGAGAGTGGTTGAGAAGAACTTCGCAGATGCTGTATAGTGTAAGAATGGACCTAAAAAGCTTTCTCTTTGAGAAGAAAAATCAAAGATTACTGCTTCTTGGCGTTGCTATTTTTATCGTATTAGTTTCCGTGCTCACGATAGTACTTCCAACTATCATAAAACCAAAAGAACCTCAAAAGAAACCTTCTGAACAAATAATACTCATTCCTTCACCGACCAAAACATTCGATCAAACAAATGACGAAACAATTCAATCATTGGGATTGAGTATTGATTGTCAGTTGGTTGTTACCACATCGAAGAAAAAACTATTTGTAAAAAAACTTGATAAATGTCAAACAGCGCTTGATTATAAAATTTCTCCATCAAAAAAATATGCTTCGTATATATCTATAGATAAAAATAAAACATCACAGCTGTTCGTATATTCGCTGGATAATAATGTTTCAGGACAGTTACAGATTATTAGCCAGCCCATAATTACGTCTCAGTTTGATAGCAGAAATAACCTCGTAATTTTACTAAGTGACAGATTAGTATATTATTTTATTCCCATTCTTTTTAGCGGTTACCCCGGAAATTATTATAAAGAACTTAATACCTTTACAGATGTTGATAAGCGAAGAATAGAAATTCCGTTTAGCGATCTCAAAATCACTTCAGCATCTATTGTAGAGACACAAAATGGATTATTACTTACTGATTTTTCTGGGAAGACGCTCTATACTATTGGATTTAGTAATCTTGACGCCCAACTTTCGCCAACACAATCTTCTACAGTTGATAAAAGACTACTGAATTGGAGCAAACGGATATTTTTCTTTTCAGGACAAGAATTTAAAACAATGGATATGGACGGATCAAATAAAGTTACTTATCAATTCATATGTGATGGAATAGAAGTAATTCCTATTGAATTTCGAAATAATCTAATGGCACGTTCTCCTGACGGACAAACTCTTGCATTTCTTGTTCCTACAGAAGCTCAGATGAAAGAAAACCCAAATTGGAAAAACAATATTCTTGCCGGAAAAAAAGTTTTTGATCGAGGAGAACTGGTTTTGTATGATTTTGTAAAAAGCGACTGTCAGAAAACAGGTATAGTTCAATCCATACAATTCAGAGAAATGTTCAGTTTTTCACCAAATGGCCAATATATAGGTTTCGTTAATAAAGGAGTAAGTGTATATAATTTGCAAAATCATCAAGATTACCAGCTTGTTGTACACGATCCGGAGAGAGACACCGATAATACTGCAGCAACGGGTCCTTTAGTTTGGAATGGAACAAGTAAATTTATTTATACGTTAGTCTCAAAAATAACTAATGGAACAATTTCCTCCACAAAATTAGTGCGTATCTACTTTGATGAAAGGTTCAATGGGGTAGAACAGGAATTATTTTCCACTTCAAATGATGTCCTTTATGCGGTTTCATCTGACGGATCAAAAGTACTTTATACAAAAGATAAACAACTGTACAAATATGATGTCGATAGAAGAGTTAATAGTTTATTTTCAAACGATTCAGTCGATAAAATTACTAAAATTGTTTGGTTAAGAAATGGAACAGTGGTGAGCAATCTTTGGTATGCAAACGAAAATCTTTACTTCACGAAACTTTCGGTAATGAGAAACTTTCAGATAGATTTTGATGGGAATGTTATTGTATACACACCTATTATTAGTATTTTACCGAATCCTACATCTGGATCACTGAATCCAATCTATCTCTATGATTTTGATCTTAAAAGACAAAAATTCTTTAAAGATAAACAAACGATACAGGGAGACATTCTTCAGATGTATTATTGAAAAAATATTCCAATTTTGTTATACCTATACTCTATGATTTCGTTATCGTCGGTAACAAAAAGATTCAAGAATACCCTTGCGGTCGACAATATAACATTCAAAGGACAAGAAGGAGAGATTATCGGATTTTTAGGGCCGAATGGTGCAGGTAAAACAACAACGATGCGTCTCATTCTTGGATATCTTCTTCCGACGGAAGGAAAAGTAAGCATAAATAATCTTAATCCTCTTAAAAACAGAGTTGAAGTATTAAAACAGATTGGATATTTGCCGGAAAATAACCCGCTTTATCAGGAGATGAAAGTTCAGGAATATTTGGAATTTATTGCAAAGATAAAAGAAGCAACTAACATTTCTGAAATTGTATCTCGAGTTGGCCTTCAAGAAGTCATGTCAAAAAAAATTGAGGAATTATCTCGAGGATACAAACAAAGAGTTGGTTTGGCAGCCGCTCTTCTTGGAGATCCAGAAATACTTATTTTAGATGAACCAACATCGGGACTCGATCCATTGGAGCAAGAAAAAATCAAAGACCTTATTGAATCTCTCGCAAGAAAAAAAACCATTATTTTTTCGACACACATTCTATCCGAAGCAGAAGCGATAGCTACAAAACTAATCATTATCAATCAAGGAAAGATTCTATATGATGGGGTAAAACCAAAAGGAAAAGGCGCGGTGGAGAAATTATTTAAAAAATTAGTAAAGGAATAATATGTTTACGTTATATAAAAAAGAGCTTACATATTATTTAAATAATCCGATAGGATATATTATTACTGTTCTATTTGCAGTATTCGCAAACTTTCTTTTTGTAAAAGATATTTTTGTTGTAGGAAGCGCTTCAATGAGGCCTTTTTTTAACCTTCTTCCCTGGCTCCTTCTTATCTTTGTACCAGCGTTGACCATGAGAATCATATCTGAAGAGCGTCGGAATAATACTATTGAGCTCCTTCTTACGATGCCGGTGTCAGAGTCACAAATAGTGCTGTCAAAGTTTTTTGCACTGTGTACATTGATAGGGATAGCATTACTACTTACCATGGGATTACCCATTTCACTCTTCTTTCTAACAAAGTTATATATTCCGGAAATAGTCGTTTCGTATTTAGGCTCTTTACTCCTTGCCGGTGTTTGTATCGGTATTACGATGTTTTTTTCGTCACAAACAAAAAACCAAGTTGTGGCATTTTTAACATCGGTAATAACGCTTTTTGTTTTGTTGGTTCTTGGTACAGATTTTATGGCAACAATTTTTCCAAAAACAATACTGGATTTCTTAAATTATTTCACTCCCCAATATCATTTGGCAAATTTTGTTAAAGGAGTTGTGGATATGAGATCGGTTATGTATTTTATAACTCTGATTGCAATGTCGTTATTCCTTACTATTGTGAGTTTGGAGAAAAGAAACTGAATATGAAGAAATTAAGCTTGCTAAAATTATTCAATTTAATACAGCTGAAAATTTCAGCAATATGTTTATTAGTGATTGGGGGATTTGTTATTTTTAACGTGCTCTTTTCCTCAATTTCTTTTTTGAGATATGATTTTTCGTATGGGAAGGCATATACACTTTCCACATCAACAAAAAAAATACTTCATAATCTGCACGATGTAGTAACGATTAAGTTTTTTTCATCTTCGGATTTACCAACTCGTCTCCTTCCATTAAAGAATGAAGTAATTGATCTTTTGAACGAATATCAAAAAGAGAATAAAAGCAGATTAACTATAAAAATTCTTGATCCAAAAAAAGATCAAAAAGTATTGACTGAAGCGCAAGAATTAAGACTTCCTCAACTCCAATTTTCACAACTTGAACAGGATAAATATGCAGTGACCTCATCATATTTTGGAATTGCACTCTCATATGGAGACAAAAAAGAAATTCTCCCGCAAGTAACCGACATTGAGAGTTTGGAATATAATCTAACGGCGTCAATCTATAAATTGACTAATAAAGAATTGATAAAGCTAGGAATAGTAGGAAAAACAGAAACTTTTAACCCAAACGAAGACGATTTAGCAACATTTAAATCCGTAATGAGACAACAGTTCGATCTCTCCTATCTTAATATTTTGGATGAATCAAGCGCAAAAGAGATAGACCCTTCCTTTAAGACTATACTAGTTTTTGACGCTAACAAAAAAGAGTATACGAGTCAGGAAATTGATGCAATAAAAAAATATATAGATAACGGGGGAAAGGCAATCTTCTTTGTCGATGGAGTATGGGTCGAAGATAGTTTAACAACGGCACCTGCAAAACATAATCTTTTTTCGCTTCTTGCAGGTTACGGGATTACATTGAATACCAATCTAATCCTTTCAGCTAATGCAGAATTGGTGAACTTTGGAAACAGTCAGATGTCTTTCTTATCACCATATCCTTTTTGGTTAAAGACGAATAAGTTTAATACTAAAGCTTCATATTTTTCAAATATACAGCAATTAACCTTTCCATGGGCATCTTCGGTTTCAGGAGGTAGTGGATTAATTAAAACAACCGATAAATCTTGGGAACAAAAAAATAATTATCTCTTGAATCCGCAAAATATTCCTCAACCGCAAAGAGACGATTTAAAAGTATTTACTATTGTTTCAGAATCAGGAAATAAAAACATATTAGTGATTCCTTCATCGAGGTTTGTTTTGGAGCGATTTTTATCAAGAACATCTGATAATCTTGAATTTGTATTAAATGCAGTTAATGACTTTGCATCTGGTGGTGAGCTTTCCGGGATTAGACAGCGGGCGATTTCATTTTATCCCTTGCCTGATCTTGCCGATAACATGAAAGATGTATTTAAATACGGAAATATTATAGTTCTTCCTCTACTTTTTGGTCTTTACGGATTTATTCGGTTGATGAAAAGAAGATAAATATTCTTTCAGCCCTGTTTTTACATCTATAAATGCAATTTTATCCCAAGGAATATTTTCTTTTGAAAAAAATTTATATTCAGATGCATCATCTGCAGCAATAATTTCTTTGATGATTGAATCGTCAAGATTTCCTATAAAAACAGAACAAAGAGGTTGATATACAGATCCCTTAAAAGGGTAAGTCCCGCAATATGTTCGAAAATAGACTAAATTTTTAACGGCAATTCCGAGCTCTTCTTTTAACTCTCTTTTTGTTGCTTCTTCCATAGTTTCACCTAACTCAACAAATCCTCCTGGTAAATCCCATTGACCTATTTTTGGAGCCACTTTTTTCTTAACAAGAAGAATTTCATCATTTTTATTATGTAAAATGACCGCATTGGTTGGTGAAGAATTAAAATAAAAATGGAAGTCACAATGTCTACAATGAATCAATTTATTATTACGTTCCTTTAATTCTTTCCCGCATTTTGGACAGTATCTAAAATACATATTATTTTTTCGAAACAATCAATATCGCTTCGCCAGTATGAAGTATAGCATTAATAGATGAAAGGACTTTAAAGTAAAGCTGTTTTATAAAAGGATAATCTTTTCGATCGTCGTTTGAAAATGCTATATCAAGGATTTTGAATTGATTCTTTTTTAGAAAATCGCTGATGATTTTTTTTGAAAAGTGCCAGATATGTTCGTTTGGCATTAATGGCTCCCAATATTTTCCACGAAGATAAAAAATATAATTATTCGTATTTGGTAAACCAAGAATAAAAATTCCATTCTTTCGAAGAGTTTTCTTAATAAGCATGATTTCTGATCGCAGATCTTCGATATGTTCAAGAACATGATTATAAATAATGACGTCAAACTTTTTCTTACTCTTTTTTATAAATGATTTGAGTGTCCCATAAAATATTTTTTGGCCAAACTTCTTTTTCGCAATAAGAAATGCCTTTTTATTCGGTTCAATACCGAATACATCATAGGTTTCTTTTTTTAATAATTCCAACAGGATCCCCGATGAACAACCAACATCTAAAACTTTTCCCGACGGTTTATATTGTTTGATTTTTTCAACGATAGGAATGAAAAGACTGATGAAAAATGATTTCCGCGATTCATACATGTCTTTTCTACTTTGTTTTGGATTAAACTTTAAATTTTTTGGAGGAAATGTTTTCAATAGTCCGCAATTTTTGCATTTGCCAATTATGATTCCTTCAAAATCCTTAAATACAGCCTCATTTTTGTAAGAGATAAAAGGAGTAAAGATTGATCGTTTTTTCGAACAGAGGCAAGCTGAATACATGGAAAAGTATTATATAATGAATACATGGTCAGAACAAGAATCGCGCCATCTCCAACAGGATATCCTCATATCGGAACAGTGTATCAAGCCCTATTTGATTACGCATTTGCAAAGAAACATGGCGGGGTCT
>Ga0209515_10005940_pt1 | contig 15529 bp, 18 predicted proteins | sample Subgroupgradi54m_FD_187454 | JGI IMG/M metagenome (GOLD analysis project Ga0209515, IMG submission 187454) | Subsurface groundwater microbial communities from S. Glens Falls, New York, USA - GMW60B uncontaminated upgradient, 5.4 m (SPAdes)... ...
AAGATGTAGTCTGCAAATTTACCGGACGTTTCTGCGCGAGTATAAAAAGAAGTGCGCGTTGAGGTAATATTATATTCTTTTATCAAATTCTGCATCCCTTGCTCTAAAATAAAGAGGCTTTCTGTTTCAGGAAGAAGATTGAAATCGCCACAAATTATTTGACCGTCTTTCACGGAATCCATGAAGTTTCTAATCCGTTTTGACTGTTCTATTCTGTCCGGCGTGTCGGTTTTCCCATTACCATTCCATAATCCATGAACATTGAGAACAGAGATTGCTCTCCCGCCATAATCAACCTCAACCCAAAATGCCTTTCTGTTGTGATTTCCTCCCTGTCCGCTATATTCAGGATTATCATAAATAGTTATGTCGCCTGATGCTTGTACAACGAGGCTCTTTCTGACAAAGGTGGCGATGCCATAATAGTCGTCAACGGTCGGGCAGAAATACCCGGACATTTCGGGCAACAGAGATTGCATTTCATTATAAAGGTCAAAATGCGCATCTCCAAAATCTCCGCGAGTCTTTTTGGCGGCATCGTGAAATACCTCTTGAAAACAAAACACATCCGTATCTTTGTGTGTCTTTAGAAACGAAATGAGGGGTTCTTTGATTTTTCCTCCCCATGTATTGAGTGTGATTATTTTCATACTTGTAACGAATGCGCGGAGCAAACCGATAAAAATTCTCTTGGCGGAAGGTGAGAGAATTTCTCCCTCGACTAAACTTTTCTACGGAAAAGTTTGTCTGGGCACCGCCTCACCTGCCCCGCGGGGGCATGGCTCCGGCGTTCGAATCTCTCACGGAAGCAAAGCAGTTTGCTTCCTCCCTTCCGCCAATTTATAAAAATCGCACATAAAATGCGATTTTTATAAATTGGCGGAAGGTGAGAGATTCGAACTCTCGGTGGGTTTCCCCACGCCGCCTTTCCAAGGCGGTGCACTAGACCACTATGCGAACCCTCCAAATACTTGATTTCTCTCCCACTATAACAAAAAAGACTGAGTCCCACAAATAAAAATTCTTGACAAAAAAATTAGAAAGTGATTAAATTAAAATGGATCAACCCTCAAAAGGAGGTGCGCATGAACACAAAAAACCCTATTACCGAAGCGGGGCAAGACAATACAACGGAAGACTTACGAGAATTTAATCTGCTGTGGAACGTACCACAAGATGTTTTCGATGAGTGGAACGCCCTCCCTTCAGAAGAGCACCAGTCGATTGGTTTCATATTGGACTCTCTTTTGGACGAAATCGACAACACCCTTGCCATAGCCGCGATTAACACCAAGCTGTTTCCCGTTGCGGCGAGTGAGCTTAAAAAGCGTTTGAAAGATTTTCGACTGTCCCTCAAAGATCTTCCCTTTCCGGGAGAAGCCGCGTCAAAAAAACTACATTAAACACAAAACCCCTCGTTTTAGTAACGAGGGGTTGTTTTTATGCCATCCCGCGCAAAACTTTGATGCGGTCTTCCGCCGGCGGGTGGGTCATAAAAAGAGTGGCGGCTTTTTTGCCGAAGCCTTCATGTCCAAAAGGGCTCGCAATAAACATGTGAGCGGTCGCGCGATTGACGTGCTGCATTGCTCCGCCGTATCCGGAAATTTTCTCAAGCGCCGAGGCGAGCCCTTCGGGATAGCGGGTGAGGAGCGCGCCGGAAGCATCCGCCAAGTATTCTCTGCGCCTTGATATGGCAAGTTGGATGAGCTGCGCAAAAATCGGCGCAAGAGTCGAGAGAACGATGCCGATAATGAGAGTGATCGCCCCCGCGCCATTATCACGGTCGCGGTCGCCTCCGCCCATTCCGAATATGGAAGAGCGGAGGAAAAAGTCGGCAAGCAATGTGACAAATCCGACGAGCACCACGACGACGGTTTGAAGCAAAATGTCGCGGTTGCCGATGTGCGAGAGCTCGTGCGCAATCACGCCCTCAAGCTCATTTCGCTTCATCATTTCCAAAAGCCCCGAGGTTACGGCTACCGCGGCGTGTTCTTTGTCGCGCCCCGTCGCAAAAGCGTTCGGCGCGGGGTCGTCGATGATGTAGAGTTTCGGCATTGGAAGCCCCGCGGTGATGCAGAGATTTTCAACGACATTCCAGAGTTCGCGGTGTTCTCCTCGCGTTACCGGCTCCGCACCGTGCATTGAAAGGACGATTTTGTCGGAAAACCAATAGCTGAAAATGTTCATGAATATGCTGAACGCCATGAAGCCGTAAAGAAGTCCGGGGTTTCGGAAATAGAGGCTTGCCGCCCATCCGAGCATCATAACCGCGATAAAAAACGCGGACATGAGAAACCACGTTCTGCGGACATTGGTACTTTGAAGGGTGTAGAGCGTTGCCATAACTATGGTTTTGTTTTAGTTTTGCTTTAAAAATTTAAGATATTCCTCGCGAGAAATTTGCGCGGTTTTAAGATTGCTCATGATGATAAATACCGGCACACTCCGATAGGTCGGAACAACAACCGGTCTTCTTATCCCCGCTTTTATGTAGACGAGATGGTCGCCCTCTTGCCTGTCGAGTACAAAACCTTTTAATTCAAAGATTTTTACGAACTTCCGATAACGTATTGGCGTAATGTGCGGCATACATTAAGAAATTATGAGACAAGAGAAAACCTGTCCATGACAAGAAGGTGTGGCGTCGCCCATTTTTTGCCTTTTTGGATGTACCCCGCTTCTTCAAGGATACCGTCAAGCGTACCCATTTCTTTTGCGGACAATATAAAACCGCGCAAGGCATCTTTTAAGTTCTCTCTCGCTTGTTCAAGCGTATCTCCGCAGCTTGCTACGCTAAGTTCAGGATTATGAGCAATATAGGTCTTACCCTCCTGAAAAATTTGTACCGTAAAAGTAATGTTGGGGATGAATTTTTCCATGCCGTTATATTACCATATTTTTGGATTTTTGCAAAAAGTTTACAAACTTTTACTCTTTCTTTTTCAGTGAGGCAAGGATAAGTTCCGGCGTAAAAGTATCGGCAATGCGCCCGGTTTTGGCGTATTCATAAAGAACGACGCGGAAGATGGAGTTGATGGCAGAGAAAAGAATGCAGATGCCGAGAAAGAAAATGATGATGAGAGTGAGGAAAATGAGCGAAATCGGCAAGATGAAGGCGGCGGGCAAAAACATCGCGAGCAAAAATGCAAGCAAAGCGAGAAAGAGAATTCCCGAAAAGCCGATGATGAACAAAAAGAGTCCGGCGGAAAAATTCATGATGAGGGTTTCGCCCCACGTCTTTTTGAAAGTATCTGCGGAGCTTTTAATGGCGCCGGAAACATTCCCCTCTTCAAGAACGAGTGCGGGAACGATAAAAAACGTGATGATTCCCCACGATGCGCTCAAGAAAAACGCAACGAGCTTGCCGAGCCATTTTGACAAGTTAGAGATGAGCCCAAGAACGACGCCGACGGTCGCGGACACGAGAGACCACAGAAAAATTTTCTCCGCGTGCGCGGATGCGGCTTTCATTCCTTCTTTGAAGGTCATGCTTCTTCCATTGATGCGCGCATCAACCGCCACCGTAAGCCCCGCTTGGAAAAAGGTTACCGTGAAAGCGCTCATGAGATAAAACAGGAGCAGAATGCCATAATTGATGGAGTGAAAATTCCCGCCGAGAAGCCAATACGAGATGCAGAAAATTGCCAGAAGCGCGATGCTCGCCACCATGGAAAAAATCGGGAAAAGAAGCACCTGCTTGTCTTTTTTGAGCAGTTCCAACCCTTCAATCGTGAGCAGATAGCTCGCGCGAAATTTCCCCATTTTTTTTGATTCCGTTTCCATGCTTCTTTTTGAGAATAATCTAAAACTTCACCTCCACCGGCTCTTTCTCCGCCGCGCCTTCTTCAAGCTGGAAGAAATCCATCTTCCCGAAATGGAACATTCCCGCGATGACATTTCCCGGGAACATGTTGATGGCGGTGTTCAAATCGCGGACGTTGCCGTTGTAAAATCTGCGCGCGGCTTGAATTTTGTTTTCGGTGTCGGAGAGTTCGCTTTGAAGCGCGAGAAAATTTTGGTTTGCTTTCAAATCCGGATATGCTTCCGAAATGGCAAAAAGCGATTTGAGCGTGCCCGCGAGCGCGTTCTCCGCCGCGCCTTTTTCCGCGGGCGTGCCGGCTTGCATCGCTTTGCTCCGCGCTTCCGTTACCTTCTCAAACACCCCGCTTTCGTGCGCAGCATATCCTTTGACCGTGTTTACCAAATTCGGGATAAGGTCGTAGCGGCGTTTCAGCTGCACGTCGATGTCCGCCCACGCTTCTTTGGCGCGCTGAACGAACCGGATAAAACCGTTGTACGAAAGCACCGCCCATAAAATAAATACGGCGACGACAATTAAAACAATGAGTCCTGTTGACATGATTTTTTTGGTTAAAATATTAATTCCTATCTTTTGTAATGATTCGTTATTTGGAATACTTCCACCGTTCCCTTGGTGATAAAAAATAATGCCCGATATTTTCTGTCTATGCGGAATGAATACATTCCGCGCCACGAAAGATTCATGAGTTCAGTATTGAGAGACGGGTGCCTCGGATTTTCTTCAAACAAACGGCTTGCCTTTTCCCATTTTTTGAGCAGCCCGCGAACCAGAAGATACTCTTGCAAATCTTTCCGAATGGGTTGAAGTTTCATGTTTTTCCGTATGAAGACTTACCGAGCCCCTCTTCAAAATCCTTAAGAAACTCATCGGTGTAAGTTTCCGTTTTCCGAAAATCAGCTACGATGCTTGGTATATCGTCTTGTACAACCGTCTCAAACACGCGAGAGGTAATTCGGCGATACGCTCTTGATTCACGCTGAAGCGCCGTATATTCCTTTTTTGGTATGGTGATAGTGTTTACGCTCATGGTAGTTATAGTACTTCACTCTTGCGCAAAAGTCAAAAAAGAGGCAAAAAGAAAATCAAAAAGGTAAAGGAATTTTACGGGTTCCGTATTCGCTTTTTGATATTCAAAACCAATTTCCAAACAAGCCAGAGCGCGAAAACAATGACGACGCCCCAGAGAATCAGAAGGGGCAAGAGGAAAAGGACAAGGAAAATAATAACCTTAAGAAAGCCGTAAACGCCCGCCAAGAGCCCTTGCGCCGCTTCTTTGATGGTGGTCGTCGGACTCCAAATGACGTTCGCCGCATCAATATCCGGCTCGGAAGAAAGCTCGACGGTGATAACAGACATGTCAACTTGGCGCGAAAGATAATTCATCTGCCCCTGCAGCTGCTCGATTTGCCGGCGCACCCCGTACAGCCGCTCCGATACCTTCAAAACATCTTCAATCTTCACCGCTTTCTTCATAATATCAAGATACTGCGTTTCTTCCGCTTTGAGATTTCGGAGGCGAGCGAGCATGTCAATAAATTTTTCCGTAACGTCTTCGGTCGATATATTTTCCGACTGCACTTTTCGCGCGATGCCTTTTACTTGTTCCATTCCGGCGCCAAAATTGACTGCCGGTATTCTCATAACCACCGTGGCGCGCTTTTTTGTCGCATCGCCACTGTTGTATAATCCCACCGAATCAACCCTGCCGCCGAGTTTCTCCGCGATGTTTGCCAAGTCCGTAATTGCGTCTTCCACTCGGTTCACCGCGAGGGAAAGTGCGCCGTTTTGAATCAGTTTACGCTCTTGCACCGAGGTTGTCGGGGTCGGCGCTTCTGAAAGAGCGGCATCGCCGATTGAAACCATATCAGGAAGAGCGACATTAACGCTGTTCGGAACGCCCGCTTCAAAACCGCCCGCGGTGGAATCATTCAGCGCTTGCGAAGTAAAAGTTTTTTGCCTCATCCCATCGTCTGGCGCCGCAAAAAAATAAAATGCGGCGGCGATGAAAAAAAGTATGAGCCCGATGACAACGAGAAACAATATCCTGAGAACTTTTTTTAATTTATGCAAAATTTCATCAGTCATAGAAAAAATAAAAATTAAAGTACTGGTAATGTGCCTTTTCCATTATAAATGATGCGCGCGATTCGCACAAAGGAAAAGTCGCGTAATAATTGAACAAAGGAATGGTAAAACAAAAAAACACTTGGGGGTTTCACCCCCAAGTGTTTTTTTGATTTTAGTAATCCATTCCGCCCATTCCGCCCGGAGCAGGTTTTTCTTCTTTCGGCTCTTCCACGATTGCGACTTCCGTGGTGAGGAGAATCGCAACGGCGGACGCGGCGTGCTCCAGCCCGCTCCTCGTTACTTTCACCGGGTCGATGATGCCTGCCGCGAGCATGTCGGCAATCATTTCATCCGCTTTCGCATCGTAACCGCCGTTTCCTTTCGCGACGCGTACTTTCTCGACGATGACCGAACCGTCCTTGCCGGCGTTGGTGGCAATCTGACGGAGTGGCGCCTCAACCGCTTTCATCACGATATTCCACCCGACTTTATATTCCGCTTCAAAATTCTTGAGCGGCGCTTTAATGCGAGAAGAATCTATTGCCGCCATCACTTTTTCCGCCGCTTTAATGAGAGCAACGCCACCGCCAGGCACAATTCCCTCTTCAATGGCGGCTTTAGTGGCATTCACCGCGTCCTCGATTTTCAATTTCAGATATTTCATTTCCGTTTCCGTCGCGGCGCCGACTTTAATGACGGCGACTCCGCCCGCGAGTTTCGCCAAGCGCCCCTCCAGCTTTTCTTTGTCAAATTTTGACTCGGTCATTTGAATTTGTTTGCGCAAGCTCGCAATGCGCGCTTCGATTTCCGGCTTCTTTCCTTTTCCGCCAACAATGGTGGTGGTGTCTTTTGTGGCAATCACTTTGCTTGCGCGCCCGAGCATCGCAAGCTCCGCCGTCTCAAGCTTGTGTCCGGTCTCCTCGGAAACAACCTGTCCGCCGATAACAGCCGCGATGTCCGCGAGCATTTCTTTCTTTCGGTCGCCGTAGCCCGGGGATTTTATCGCAAGCACGTTGAATGTGCCACGAAGTTTATTTACAATGAAAGTCGAGAGTGCTTCGCCGTCAACATCGTCGGCGATAATCACAATGTCTTTCTTTCCGCTCTGCGCGAGCTTCTCCAAGAGAGGGAGAACTTCTTTTACGGAGGAAATCTTTTTGTCGATGAGGAGAATCGCGACATCGTTGTACTCCGCCTCCATTCTTTCCGGATTCGTAATCATGTACGGCGAAACGTAGCCCTTGTCGAACTGAAGCCCTTTGACCACCTCCGAATCAATACCAACGGTCTGTGATTCTTCCACCGTCACCACGCCGTCTTTCCCCACTTTATCAATAGTGTCGGCGATAATCTTTCCTATTTCTTCGGATTCTGCGGAAATGGTCGCGACTTGCCTGAACTCTTCGCGGGTTTTAATCGGCTTGGCGGCTTCGCGAAGCGCGGCGACTATCGCATTCGCCCCCGCTTCAATACCAAACCGCACTCCCATGGCGTTTACTCCGAGAGTCGTTCGCATCATTCCCTCTTTCACCATTGCTTGCGCCAACACCACCGCGGTCGTCGTGCCATCGCCCGCGAGGTCGTTGGTTTTTGAAGCGACTTCTTTGATTATTTCCGCGCCCATATTCTCAACCTTGTTGGACAGCGTAATTTCTTTCGCGATGGAAACGCCGTCATTGGTAATCATCGGCGCGCCATAACTTCGCTCAAGAACGACATTTCTTCCGCGCGGCCCGAGCGTAATCTTCACCGCATCGGCGACTTTGTCCACTCCGTTTTTCAGAAGCTCTCGCGCTTTTTCATGATAGATTATTTGTTTGGACATAATTTTTTTATTTTCTTAATTTTTTAAAATCCTATTTTTTCAGTTTACTGAATGAAACAAAAATATTTTATAAAAATTCCCAATATCTAATATCTAATTTCTAACAAAAATCAAAATGTCAAAATTTAGGCATTGAACATTTTATTAGTAATTGGAAATTAGTAATTAGAAATTTTTAAGAAATTTTCTTTTCCAATACCCTAATGGTTGCGCGACTGGAGAATTAGAATTTTACGATTGCCAGCACCGCCTCTTCCCGCAAAATATAGTATTCAACATCTTCGATTTTAATTTCATCGGGGCCATACTTTGAAAAGAGAACTCGGTCGCCGACTTTTACTCTCATCTCAATAAGTTTTCCGTCATCGGTCATTCTTCCTTCACCGACGGCAATAACCTCTCCCTGCTCGGGACGCTCTTTATTCACTGTTTCCGGAATAATAATGCCCGACTTTGTTTTTTTTGCCTCGTCGGCAAGCCCCGGGCGCACCAAAACGCGGTCGCCAAGCGGTATAATTTTTATCTTTGCGGTCATTGTGTTATTTATATCTTAGCTAGTAATTCACACACAGTATATACGGTGCGCAAGTGCCGTCAACCACACAAGGTTTCGGCTTTCAGGTTTTAGGTGTCAGGACGACGCCGTTTCCTGAAAGCTGACACCTAAAAGCTGAAACCCCGTTCACTGTATTTCATAAACAATGTTCACGTTAGATGTGAATTTGTTTTCTCCGACGGGAATTGCCGGCGCGACACTCATTGTCTTAAACATCGTCGTTTCCATTCCGCCGAAGCGAGGAAAAGGAGTATTCCCGCTCTCGGAGAAACTTACCACGCGCGTGATTTTGACGCCGAGACTCGACGCCAAAACTTTCGCTTTCCCCTCCGCGTCTTGTATCGCTTTGTCGCGAGCGCTCGCTTCTATCGCGTCTTTCTTGTCAACCGTAAAACTGATGCCGCTTATGTTCGTCGCCCCTTTGTCACCCGTGGCAACCAATATTTTTCCGGCATCGTCAATTTTGCGAATTTTCACGGAAATGCTCTGGCTGACTTCATAGCCGACAAGTACCTGCTTTCCTTCGGGCGGGCAGTATGCCCCAAGGGGGCACATTATGGCGCGCTGCCGGTATTCATATTTCGGATTCAAATTATAATTCTCGGTCTTAATGTCTTTCTCCTCTATGCCGGACTCTTTCAAGTACGCCATGATTTCATTTATCTTTTCCGCGGATGCCTTTTGCGCTTCGGATACCGTCTTTGCTTCTTTCACAACAGAGAAAGAAAGCTCCGCAATGTCGGGCTTTACGGATGCTTCGCCGGTACCGGAAACATTTATCGTGGCGGGTGCCGAAGGTGTAAGCCCGATGAAAGAATATTCTTTCAGGCCGTTCACCGACTGCGCGATCAGGTACAGCGACCCGCTCAAGAGGAGAATGACGAGTGAACCGAGAAATCTTTTATTTTGAAATAGTTCTTGCATAGTAAGATTTATGATTTATGATTTATGATTTAAGAAGTCGGCGACCGGCGTCCGTCTTCATAAATCGTAAATCCTAAATCTTTATTCATAAATAATCTCAATCTTGTCGCCGTCCTTCATTTCGTAATTCTCAAATTCGGTATTCTCCGTACCGTTCACTTTCATTTTCACCGTACCACCTTCACCAGTCTTATTTCCCAGAATAGAGTCTTTTGAAAAATCTTTATCCCAAAGCTTGAAAAAGACACCAAGCTTTGTGTCCTCTTTTCGCACCACACCCTCGAGTTCAAGATGGACCACACCATCCGTATCATGAGTGTGGACAGGGTTGTGAACAGCGCCGATTCCGATATCTTTTGGAATGGGAATATTTTCACCCTTAATAGTGATGGTAAGATGAGGATGGTAGTGAAGACCGGTTTTGGAAAGAAACTCCCCTTCCGGAACGCGTGGCAAAGTCGCAATCCACACGACAAAACCGACCACAAGGAGACCGAAAATAATCCAGCCGATTGATAAAGAACCGAGCAACGAACTTTTGTTTTTATTCATATCTCTTATGGTAACTCGCATCTTGTTTTTTTGCAAACGCAAAAAACGCCACGATACCATGGCGTTTTTTGAAACTTTTTGCCGTTAAAACTGTATAAACTTAAACTGCCTTTTTATCGGTGCCGAACATGAGGCGTTCGCGCCGCCGCTTGACCCGGAACAACTCCATTCCCATTTGTTCGTAACGGTGTTCTTGGTAACCGCCGAAGGAGTGCCTGCGCCGCAAAGAGAAGGGGTGATTGGTTCCGTCACCGAAGACACGCCGTTTGCGGGACCGCAGGCGCCGTTCACCGGAACGGCAACCGCCTGACGGCTTGCGGAGCACGAAGCGCTTGATCCCCCATTCGATCCGGAACATGTCCACGAAACGCTTCCTCCCTGCGGCGGAAATGCGGTGTTGGAAGATGAGCCTACCGAACACTGCGTATCGCTGCCGTATCCGGTCACAGACGACGAATACGTCTTTCCGCAGGCTGAACCGCCGACACCATTCACCGGAACGGTAGCCGCCTGACGACTTGCGGAGCATGAAGCGTTCGATCCGCCGTTTGACCCGGAACACGTCCACGAGACGCTTCCTCCCTGCGGTGGAAATGCGGTGTTGGAAGATGAGCCTACCGAACACTGCGTGTCAGAACCGTATCCCGTTTCGGACGACGAATATGTCTTTCCGCAGGCTGGACCGCCGGCGCCGTTCACCGGAACGGGGCAGCTCATAGTTCCCCAAACGGTTCTTGAGTTTCCGCAGTTACTGGTTTGTGTAAGAGTCGAAGTCGTGCAGGTTCCTGAAGTGCTTGGTGACCATGATGTGTCCGCGCAAGGCGGGGGTGGAGGTGGAGGAGGGGGAGCAGCAACGGTATACCGTATCATGTTTCCGCTTGACCAATTTAAACCGTTGCCAAACTTTGTGCCGAGGTCAAACTGAGCATTGTATGACCCGCTCCGATATGGTGCCACGAAGTACCCCTGCAAAAATCCGCTGTTGATGGTGCTGCTTAAATCGCCGTAACTGCATTGTCTATAAGGGCTATTGCTTTGCACGCCGACATTATTCAAGTTCTGGCACCCGGACGGCGCATCCATAATCCATATTGAAGAAAGGGCGATGATCCGACCTGTTACATTAACAGTATTATTACAAGTAGCACTGGTCACTACTGTTTGTGCATAGATAGTGGAACCGGGTGCATAAACACTCTTATCTATAGCGGCATAGAAAGTAGTTGTGATATATGCCGTTACGCCGTTTGCTTCACTAAATGGGGTTACCACATAAAACGTGGCGGCTCGAGCCTCATGTCCCGCGGTCAGTATTCCCAAACCAATCACCAACCCGAACAATACCGCCATGCCGGTTCGCTTGTTCTTTTTTACCAGATATATAATCAATGCGAAAATCAACAAAAAGACGAAAGTGTAAGTGACGAGACCGCCTGTTAAATTAGCTTTTGCTTTGGGAACGTTTTTGGATTGAATGTCATAGGAGTTCTCTGCGAAAATTTTCCCGCTTTGATCAGCGATTTTCGCGCTAATGACCGGATTGCGGCAGTCGCGGGTGGCGGGAATGGAGATATTTTCCACGCCACCTTGGTTTTTGGCGTTGAGCGATTTAATGAAAGGTTCAGCGCAAGGATTTTTTTGATCGTCAGTCAGAGTAAATGTAGCGGAAATAATTTGTGGGTTATTGGTGGACACAAGTCGTGAACCCTGAAAGCTATCCGCATTACCCGTCCAGAAAAAAGTAACTTTCGCTGTTTCTCCCTCTTGATAGTAGTCTTTATCCACCACCAAGTTCTGGATAGTGGCACTCTCCCCTCGAAGGACATAGTGGAACACGATGGGAGAAGAAAGCCGTTCATTCTTTTCATCCACAAAAGTAAGCACCGCGTCATAAGCCTGAGATTCTATTGTTTTTGGCAATTTAGCGGTAAAATCTGTTTTTTTATTCGGTTTGAGAGTGAGAGGTTCTCGTTTTTCGGTATTGATGAGTTTTCCAAAAACAGAACGATAGCGGGTTTCAAAAACAGGGACGACGGTCTGGTCCGTTTTGAAAGTATTGGTGAGGGAGCAGTGAGCGGTAAGGGTTTCTTCTTTGGAAATATCGACGCCTTGCGAAAGATTATAGTGCGTGTTTGCCACTTCTCCGTCAACCGTCAAAAAACAATTTGGCAGATCGACATAAATATACTCGTTTGTACCGCCTAGCGTCACTGCATCAAGCAACGGGACATTCCCGAGAATGAGCGCGTCCGGATTACGTGCTTCCACCACGATAGAGTAAGTGCCTTTGAGGTAAGCCGGGGCGATGTAGGTAATTACCTTATGCACAGAATCATTCGCACCAAGACTTAAGACATCGCGGTCGTAGATTTTTTGGTCTATCTTTTGATCAATAGGGGTAAACTCCTTCCCTTCTCGCTTAAGGAGACTGACGGAGTATATGATTTTCGGCTGAATGCCTTCCTTGTTGAAAATATTGAAAGAAAGAGTGAAAACATTACCTTCTTGTTTCACCAGCGTGACGTCTTGGACGTTGACCGTAGCAACCGTGATTGCTTTTGGATAAGATGTCCCTGGCAGAGGCAGTATTGCACTCGGCTGAGGAAGACTGATATGTCCTGCAGCCAAAGCAAAAGACGCTGCGCCAAAAGAAACGGCGAAGAATACAACCGCTAAAAACCGTTTCAACGACCGAACGACAAGATTTTGGAACATATGAATTTTTATTAAAAGTTTTTAATTCTTTAATTATATCACCCACCAGACACAATGGGGAATACGAGTTATCCACAGGAAACAAAAAGCCCACCGATATCCATCGGGGAGCTTTTTGTTTTTCTTGTTTTTACTCTATTACTTCAGCGTTACTTTCCCTGCTTACATTTTTACAGCCCTGAAAAATGGGGCTGTAAAAATGATTTACTCCATACCCTTTCAGGGCATGTGAGCTTTTGACGGTGGTAACTTTTACTTGAGTGTTACTTTTCCTCCCGCCTCTTCAATCTTTTTCTTCATCGCTTCTGCTTCTTCTTTCTTCAATCCTTCTTTGACCATGGCGGGGGCGGATTCAACGAGCTCTTTCGCTTCTTTGAGCCCGAGTCCGAGGATTTCTTTGACTACCTTGATGACGGCAATCTTTTGTTCTCCCATAGCGGTGAGCTCAACATTGAATGAGCTCTTTTCCTCGACCGCTTCACCTGCTCCTGCGGCAGGACCGGCAACAGCAACCGCTGCTGCGGAAACGCCAAACTTCTTCTCTAGTAGCTTCACGAGCTCGTGAAGCTCAAGGACGCTCATTGATTCTACTTTTTCAACAAGGTCTTTGAACTTCGCGGGAACAACTACCGTTTCGTTTGCTACTTCTGTTGTTTCTTCTGGCATAATGGTTTTTTTAATTTAAATTTCTAATTTCTAATATCCAATTTCTAATAAAAATCCGAATGTCAAAATTTTTAAATTTTCTCATTGGACATTTTATTGGGAATTAGAAATTGGATATTGGGAATTTTTTTAAGCTTCTTTCGCATTCGCTATTTGATCCAACACCACCGCGAAACGCTGTATCGGCGAATTGATAAGGTTGACGAATTGCGCGTAGAGCACGTGGCGTGACGGAATGGACGCAATCGTTACCATTTCTTCGGCGCCGACAAAACGCTTCTCAAATACGCCGCCCAAAATGGACATCTTGTTTTTCAGCGACTTCTGAAACTTGTACACTTCGCGCGCGGGAGCCAGTAAATCTTCTCCGTATGCAATCGCGAGCTCGCCCGTAAGAGCCGGGAGCTCGCCCGAGATGCCGGACTCGCTGAAGGCTTTGCTTGCGATGGTCTTTTTGGCGACGAGATACCCCACGCCTTCTTTTTGAAGTGCGCGGCGGACGGCGGTCGTGTCGATAACCGAAAGACCGTGGAAGTTCACGAATACGCGAGAACCTTCCCCTTTCGCTATGGTGCCGAGATTCTCAAAAATCTCCGCTTTCTTTGCTTTGTTTATTGCCATAAGGAATTGAAGGACTTTCAGATTTGGATGAGATACGACGGTTTCGGGCGAGGAGCGCAGAGGTCTCGCGAGCAAAGCTCGCATAGTACTCCATTTTCCGAAGGAAAATGTAAGCTACGCGCACCACAGACCGAAACCTAGTATATCGCCAAATATGGAAGTCCTATAAAAAAACGGCTAAAAAGCCGAAGATCGACCCACTCGAGAGGGCTTATGGATGCCTCTTGTCTTCATAGCTTATCTGTAAGCATACTGATTTGGCGGGGAAAGTCAAATTTTTGTTTAGTAACTGCTCACACCGCCCGTCATTCCCTCGGAAGAGGGAATCCAGATTTTGAGCGGTATTTTCTGCAAAAGACATCTCGCCCACTTTCGTGGGAAAGACGACGGGTGGTTATTTAAGCTCCAAACACAAGGATTTTTTTAGGGTGTGGGGAGATACTTTGTTTATGTCTTCAACCACAAAAACGATTACCAAAAAAGCGGAACAGCCGGATTGCCACAGTTGGTGGTCAAAATCGGACGGCGTACGTCATTTGATTTTCTCCGATAATGTTTTCGCGAGATTGTTGTCTGATTTTTCATCCAAAATTTCTCGGAGCCTCCTCGCTTTCATCTCCTCGGCTAATTCCACATTGGGGGCATGGGCGATATCTTCCGCCCAGCTTATCGTATTCGCATTTATAAACTCCGCATTATTTTCAAGAAGCGCGCGCACTTCTTCCTCGGCAACCGCGCGGACCGCCCTCATTTTCTCCTCGTCAACGTTCATGGCTACCGCCTCAAGAACCACCCTGTCAACCAGCTCCTTCGTTATGCGACCCCATACGCCTTTCGACTCTCTGGCAAAAGTCAGCTCCGGTTTTACCGTCTCCATTTTGTATCCTTCCATAAGTGTAAAAAATTAAGAAATAAAAACTCTCTTTCATTATACTACATACTATTGTTCCGAACCATGCTTTTCAAGCAGTTTTATAAGCAACCGAATCGGCGCGCCAGCGGCTCCTTTTGCGAGATACTCTCCTTCAATGGACGTCATGCGGGGCGCGATGTCCAAATGCACCCAAGGATATTTTTGCGCGAACTGCGCGAGAAATGTTGCCGCGGTAATACTCCCGCCGTATCTCGTTTTTCCGAGATTTGCCCAGTCGCCGAATGTTCCCCGTATGTCCTCTTCGTATTCTTCCCAAAGCGGCAGTGGCCAGACATATTCTCCGCTTTCTTCGCCGAGTTCGCGGAAAAGTTTTTCAAGATTTTCGTCTTTGGTAAACAGCGCGGAGGCTCGCTCGCCGAGCGCCACCATCGCCGCGCCCGTGAGTGTAGCAACATCCACCACGAGTTTCGGGTTATATTTTTCGGCATACGTGAGAGCATCGGCAAGAATAATCCGCCCTTCCGCGTCCGTATCCAACACTTCTATCGTTTTCCCCGACATGCTTTTCAAAATATCGCCCGGACGATAGCTTGAGCCGGACGGCATGTTCTCAACCGCCGGCACCAGAGCGACGATGTTTCGTTTCAACCCGAGTTTTGCGGCAAGAATAATCGTATGAATGACGGCCGCACCGCCCGACATGTCCATATGCATCTCGTAAATGTGATCGCTTGATTTCAAGTTCAATCCGCCAGTGTCGAACGTTACGCCTTTCCCGACTAGTACCATAACCACTTAATATATCGTATACTATGTGCATTAACAGCTCACGAGAAAACGTATGCACAAAAGAAAACATGGGCGTAGAGAAAAAGTGATCATTGCCTTGAATACTAAGGATATTGA
>Ga0209515_10005942_pt1 | contig 15525 bp, 14 predicted proteins | sample Subgroupgradi54m_FD_187454 | JGI IMG/M metagenome (GOLD analysis project Ga0209515, IMG submission 187454) | Subsurface groundwater microbial communities from S. Glens Falls, New York, USA - GMW60B uncontaminated upgradient, 5.4 m (SPAdes)... ...
CCGTCTTGTACGACATAATCCTTACCTTCAAGTCGCCAGCGGCCTGCGTCTTTTGCTCCTTGCTCACCGTTGTGTGCTATGAAGTCATTGTAACTGATTACTTCAGCGCGAATAAAACCTTTCTCAAAATCCGTATGAATAACCGCGGCCGCTTTAGGTGCTGGCGCCCCTACTGGAATGGTCCAGGCTCTAACCTCTTTGACGCCTGCGGTGAAGTACGTTTGTAAGCCCAGTAATTGGTAGCCGGCACGAATAACGCGATCTAATCCTGGTTCATCCATTCCCAGATCTTTTAAAAAGTCATTACGCTCTTCAACTTCCAGTTCTGCGATTTCTGCTTCCAGCTTATTGCAGATGGGGACAACCACAGCGCCCTCTTCGGCGGCAATTGCCCTGACCATATCGAGATGAGGATTATTTTCAAAGCCATTCTCATCCACATTCGCAATATACATGGTAGGTTTAGACGTCAGTAAATGCAGGCGATTCACCAGGACTTTTTCGTCATCGGTTAAATTTAATGTACGAACAGGTTTAACGTCATTGAGATGTATGAGGATTCTATCCATCAAGTCTTTCAACAATTTTGCTTCTTTTTCGCCGCTTCTAACTTGTTTGCTGACTCTGAGTAGTTGTTTTTCGACGCTTTCCATATCGGCGAGAACCAGTTCGGTGTTGATGACTTCGATATCCGATTTGGGATCTATTTTATTCGCAACATGTATGACATTGTCATCTTCAAAGCACCGAACCACATGGGCAATGGCGTCTGTCTCGCGGATATTTGCCAAGAATTGGTTGCCAAGTCCCTCGCCTTTGGAAGCTCCCGCCACAAGGCCAGCGATATCGACGAACTCCATGGTAGTTGGCACCACTCTTTCAGGTATTACAATACTCGCAAGTTTATCAAGTCGAGGATCTGGCATTGGGACTATGCCGGTGTTTGGCTCAATAGTACAAAACGGAAAGTTTTCTGCACTAATACCGGCTTTTGTTAACGCATTAAAAAGAGTTGATTTGCCGACGTTGGGTAGGCCCACTATGCCGCAGTTAAAGCCCATAATTAATTACCTTTTCTATTAATTTTAACCTTTAAATGAATGAAGGCGATTCATAGCGGATGACCATTTGCCTGTCACAACATCTGGCAACACTCGAATTGATTCATCAATCGTTGCATTAATTATTAATTGTTCTTCTTGGCCGGCACGGTTAAGCACATGACCTGTCACTTTATTCGCTGCCCCAGGATGGCCAATACCAATTCTCAGTCGAGCAAAATCTTTGTTATTGCTTAGCGAGCTAATTATGTCTCGAAGTCCATTATGGCCACCTGGCCCACCGCCGAGTTTAAGCCGAGCTGTTCCTGTTTCAATATCTAACTCATCGTGAACAACTAGAATGTCAGTAGTTGTGAACTTAAAAAAAGTAACCATTGCAGACACCGCTTGGCCGCTGCGATTCATAAAAGTTGTAGGGATGAGTAAGCGGACATCATGTCCGTCGATATTGATTCGGCCTGTTAAGCCATAGAATTTTGGTTCAAACTTTAGTGTGCCGTTATGTTGCCGCGCTAGCTCTGCGACAAGATCAGCTCCAACGTTGTGCCGAGTATGTTCATACTCGGCACCAGGATTGCCCAATCCGACAATGAGTTGAATATGGGCATCTGTCACTGGAGCTAACTCCTACAGGTTATATCTGTCAGGTTACTGAGCGAGATTAAAAAGACTACTTGTCTTCGTCTTTTCCACCAGCTTTCAGTGCAATAATAACAGTAACAACCGGCAGATCGTGGTCATGGCCATGTTTCAGGTCAGCCGCTTCGACGCCTTCGGGTAATTTGATATCAGAGATGTGAACAATTTGTCCCGCGTTGACATCTTTCATATCGAGTTCGATATATTGAGGTAATTTACCTGGAACAGAGGTTACCATCATGGATGTTGCAGTACGGCTTATGCGCCCACCTTGTACTTTAACACCTACGCAGGCAGCTTCATTTAAGAAGTGAATCGGCACACGTTGAGTGATAGCTTTATCAGCGCTGACCCGCATAAAGTCAATGTGCATAATAATGGGCTTTGCTGGATGGCGCTGCATGTCGCGCATAACAACAAGTTCTTCTTTGTTGTCGATGTTTAATTTGATTAGCTGAGAGAAGAAAGATTCTTCTTCAGCAGCCTTCACGACGTCTTTATGCAATAAAGAGATCATTTGCGCTTCTTTGTCTCCACCATAAACTACGGCGGGGACTCTATTGGCACTACGACGAAGGCGGCGGCTCGCACCTTTCCCTTGGGTGTCTCGTGCATCGGCATTGATAACAATATTTGTCATTGCCATTTGCTCCTAAAGTTATGCTGTTGATCTACTGCGACCGTTTCACATCAGCTGTTTGCGAATATCCTGCTATGATCGCTGATAAAGACGATGTCTAGTAGGATGGTTTTTTTGCTACGTTTTTTAGTTTTACTGTTGCGACAGTAAAACATGGTTTTGGCAACCAGGATTATTGAAACATAGCACTTAGTGATTCTTCATTACTTACTCTGCGCATCGCCTCAGCGACTAATTTTGAAATAGTGAGTACGCGAATTTTGCTACAGGTCTTAGCTTTCCCATTTAGTGGGATGGTATCTGTTACTACCAGTGAATCTAGGACTGATTTGTTCAGATTATCTATGGCATTACCAGACAACACTGCATGTGTGCAGTAAGCGTGTACTGCTTTAGCACCGTGGTCTTTCAGGGCGCTGGCAGCCTTACAAAGGGTCCCTGCCGTATCTACCATATCATCAACGATAATACAGGTGCGGCCCGCAACGTCGCCAATAATATGCATTACTTGTGCTTCATTCGCTTTGGGTCGGCGTTTATCAATAATTGCTAGATCTGAGTCATTGAACTGTTTTGCTACGGCTCTTGCTCTGACAACACCGCCGATGTCGGGAGATACTACAATAAGGTCTTGGTAATTTTGGCGCTCAATGTCATCTAATAGTATCGGTGAGCCGTAAACGTTATCCACCGCAACATTAAAGAACCCTTGAATTTGTTCGGCATGCAGATCTACTGTTAATACGCGATCGACCCCTACAGCGGCCATCATATCTGCCACAACTTTTGCGCTGATGGGAACGCGCGCTGACCGCACACGACGGTCTTGTCTTGCGTAACCGAAATAGGGGACAACGGCTGTAATACGCCCAGATGATGCGCGTCTTAGGGCGTCAATCATCACGATAAGTTCCATTAAATTGTCGTTGGTTGGAGCGCATGTTGGCTGGACAATAAAAACGTCTTTGCCGCGGACATTTTCATTAATCTCCACCATGATTTCGCCGTCAGAAAATTTTCCGACATCACAATCTCCGAGCGGAATGTGCAGAGCCTCTGCTATCTTTCCAGCGAGATCTGGATTGGCATTGCCGGTGAAAACCATCATTTTAGACATTGTATTACGCTCTGTTTATTTCGTGCATTTTCTTTGTCTAGTTTTAGTGATTCTACCCAGAGACAAAAAAGCGAGCCGTTGGCTCGCTCTGCGAAATTGGCTGGGGCGGCTGGATTCGAACCAACGCATGCTGGGATCAAAACCCAGTGCCTTACCGCTTGGCGACGCCCCAAAATATATACAGCTGTTGTTAGCTATTCTTAAACACTGAAGACAAACCGGATACGTTTCTTCTAACAACTTTCTAGCAACCGATTCTAGTAATTGATCGCTTACATTTAAGCTGATGCTAATCAGCAATCATCAGAGTAGCCTATAAATCAGAGTAGTTCACATAACGGAGATGTGTTGATACCCTCGGCCACAAACCCTCCAAATTGACTAGGTCTTTGTTCAAAAATAACCCTAGCTGCTGTTTGTGAGGAAAATGGAGCGAATACACATGCTCCGGTCCCTGTCATCTTGGCAGGTGCGAATTGATTGAGCCATTTTACGGCCTCAGCCACCTCGGGATATAACCGCTCAACTATAAGTTGACAGTCATTTTTACCCCCCTGATTCAGGAAGGCCGGTATTGTGATGGCTGATGTGTCTCGTGTCAAATCTTTCTGTGAAAAAATCTCGGCTGTAGAAACATGGCAACGCGGTGCTAAAACACAGTACCAAACCTTATCTAGTTCAAGGGGTTGGATGTGTTCACCTACGCCTTCTGCCCACGCCGTTTTGCCGTGTACAAAGACCGGAACATCGGCGCCTAAGGCAATACCTATCTCAGCTAATTCCTGCTTGTTTAGGCCGGTTGACCATAGATGATTGAGGGCGATAAGCGTGGTCGCCGCATTGGAACTCCCGCCTCCCAGGCCGCCACCCATGGGTAAATATTTATTGAGCTTGATATCGATCCCAAGTGGACATTTAGTGCGTTCTTTTAATAATTTTGCGGCCCTGACTATAAGATTTTTTTCTGCCGGTAGATCGGGAAGTTGTGGTGAGAGTGAAATTTGCCCATCTGCACGGAGGTTGAATTCTAGCTCATCACCATAATCCAAGAGTTGGAATAGGGTTTGTAGTTCATGATAACCATCTGCGCGCCGACCAGTAATATGCAGAAATAGATTAATCTTTGCGGGGGATAATAGGCGCAGCGAAGAAAGTTTTTTGGCCATAATTAATTACAAGACCATTACAGAGAAGTAGGAGGTAATTTAGCATCCCACTCATTGATGATAAAGATGAGTTGCAGATCGAGGGTGGTCGCGACGATTTTGCCGGGTAATCCCTGGGCATTATAGCGTGAAAAATTAATAGACCAGCCGCCCTGTGACAATTGGCTCAGCTCTTGAGGGTGATTATAAATCGCTTGTTCAATAGGATTGGTTGGAGCTGCCACACCTTTGATCCAATAAAATAGCTGCGGTAAGGGTAGCTCCCAACCGAAAGTTTGATTGAATAACGCTTTCGCATCTGTTCCCTGTGCTTTCTTTTTTCCTGAATAGATGGTCACATCACCGTCGGTCTCACCGACGATCTTCACCGCTCCACTGCCAAGAGGCCCCGACAGATTAATCACGAATTGGCTATTTTTCTGCGCCCAATTTAAATAAGCGGAGCCTGTATCCTGCGGAGTTTTATAGCCAAGTTTGCCTGTCAGCGCCCAGCAACTGAGCTCGGTACGACTATGCGGATTTTCTGGACAGCGCAAATCGATCTGTTGTTTGCCGCCCAAAAATGAGCAGCCGCCAAGCGCAACCAAAGAGATAAAGAGGCAGATTTTAAACGCCTGGCGTGTCGATATATTCATAGCGGATATTTTTTCAGTGGCTCATATGCTGTAGAGGGCAGCAGTTTATTTGAACATTTTACTGGCTTCAGTTGGGGCGAGTCGACGCATTACTTCTTCAATGACTTTGCTGTTGGGGCTTAGCTGCAGGCCTTGCTGCCAAACTTTTTTGGCTTCATCAAACTGGCTTGCTGCCCACAGGACTTCTCCAAGGTGCGCGGCAACCTCGTGATCGGGAAATTCTGCAAATGCATTTCTCAAACGCAGTAGAGAGGATTCATAGTTACCCATTCTAAACTCTACCCATCCCATACTGTCCATAATTGCCGGATCATCAGGGCGAATAGCTAAGGCTCTTTCAATCAATTCTTTGGCTTCTTGCAGGCGGTCTGTTTTATTGGCAAGCGTATAACCCAACGCATTGAGTGCATCGGCACTACTTGGCTGCGACAGAATTATCAAACGCAAATCCTGCTCTGCAGCGGGAATGTCATCCATCTGTTCGGAAACCATAGAACGCGCGTAGAGGAGATTGGTATCCATGGAGTTAGACTCCAGCGCAGTACTCAACAAATCATAGGCGATGGAATGTTTGTCAAATTCAACCAGCAGTTCAGCTTCGAGTAGATATAATTTAGCTTCCAGTCGAGGGTGTAATTCGCGCATCTCTTCAAAACGTTGCGAGAAGGGTCTGATTTTGTCCTCTTTTAATAAAATTTTTCCCCAGCTGGCCAGCGCGGCGAAAAGATCAGGCCCATCCTGAATTTTTTCAAACAGGCTTAAGGCGAGTTCTGTGTGGCCTTCCTCTGCGGCGATAACGCCTAAATAATAGTTCGCTGTAGAAGCCAGTTTGTCCATTTTTAGTAGCTGTTCAAAAAGCTTTTTTGCCTCCTCGAATAAACCGTTTTCCTTTTTCACCAAAGCTAATGAGAGGATCAGGCTAGGATCCCCCGGCGCTTGAGAAAGCAATAAGGTAAATTGCTCTTGTGCTTTGGCGGTATCAAACGTCGAAAGCAGTCTTGCGTACTGCACTCTAATACGATCATTCTTAGGGTTGCGTCTTAAGGCTTTTTCCAGCACTTTAATTGCGGCAGCACGGTTATCGAGCTGTTCGTAAACTTTTGCTGCCAGTATGGTGGCATGGAAGTTATTCTCATCTAAGTCGAGCACTTGGTTGATGTATTTCAGCGAATCTTCATTTTTGCCATCGCTTTGCAACAACAATGATTTGCTAAGCATTAAGGAAATATTGGCGGGATATTTTAGCAAGAGTTTGTCAATTTCTAGCTCATACTCTTGGCGATTTTCTTTGGATGTTTTAAGTGCCATTAACGTAATGTTATGTGACTGCACGTCTGCACCCATCTCCAGCAGTAGTGCTATTTTACTAGCGGCTTCAGCTACTCGTCCGGCTTTCGCCAATTGAGTTGCAGCAATCTGCTGAGCTTCAGCATTTTTGGGTGCAATGTCTGACCAAAGCAATGCGGCGTCCAGTGTTGCCTGATCTGCTTTCAAATAGCGAGCAATTTGGGTCGCTCGTTCAGCGACATTTGGGTCGCGAGTTTGATGTGCTTGCTGCATATAATTGCCGAGGAAAATATCGTAACGATTGCGCTGACCGGCTAATTCGGCGACGAGCAGAGAATAAAGACTTTGTGTTGGAAAGGGTCGGGTAATGACCTGCTCATCGGGTGTCGACTTATTTTGTTCAGTTGGTGTCGGCTCTTGTTTACTGAGCGATGCGCACCCGCTCAATAGAGTGACAACTACAAGGATGAGAAAGTAAGATGGTAAAAATCTGTTTGTTGTCATAAAGCCTGATACAAAAAAATGGCAAGTGCCTTTGCTTATTGGTCGCTAGTCCACAGAGGCTAGCAGTTACATCAACATGCTCACCGGTGATTTCCCTAACCCAAGAATATTCGTTTGAGCTGTCGCTTCCTCTGGGGTTCCCGTTGCATTAAAAATAAATTTTTAACTGAATGAAAATAGAGATATTTCTTCAAATTTTAGCAGATCATCAGTGCTTCGGCGTCGAATTAAACGGAAATCATAAAGTTTTTGTTCTAGACCATTGTATCTTTGAACAACAATCATCAAAATTGGGGCATTTAGGTACCCTTGTAGGACGAAATGTAATCTGTTTATAAAATCACTGTCTGCGGCAATAGCTTGAAACTCTAAAAAAGAGATTTTATTTTTTGGCCGATAGCCTGCTATTTTGGTGAGAACTACTTTAATTAGCACATCTTTAACTCGCACTACTTTTTAACAACAATGCAAAAAGTTTTTAGTGCAATCGAGCTAGGTTTGAATGAGCATAGTCGCCCTTGGTATAAACCATAAGTCAGCCTCACTTGATGTGCGAGAGCGGGTTGCTTTTTTGCCAGATCAAATGGTGGCGGCATTAAACGCAGCGTGTGCAGCCATTGGCTGTTCAGAGCTGGTCATACTTTCTACGTGTAATAGAACCGAACTTATTTTTGCCTATGAAGGACAACATCAGGAATACACCGCTGCCGCGCCAGCACTGAAATGGTTAGCAGAGTATCGCAAAGTCATTCTCGATGACTTAGAGCATTGCAGTTATGTTTATGTTGATCTGGAAGCAGTGCGTCATCTCATGCATGTCGCCAGTGGTTTAGATTCCATGATTCTGGGTGAGCCGCAGATATTCGGTCAATTGAAATCGTCCTATGCTGTCGCGCAAGAAGCGGAAACAGTGGGCAGCTCGCTCTCGCGTGTTTTTCAACATGTGTTTAGCACTGCAAAAAAAGTGCGCACCGATACTGCGATTGGCGAAAATCCTGTCTCTGTCGCCTTCGCTGCGGTGCATTTAGCAAAACATATATTCGCCGAACTGAGTCAGAGCAAAGCACTATTGATCGGTGCGGGAGAAACTATAGAGTTGGTAGCACGCCACTTGCGTGATAACGGCGTGCAACGTATTTTAGTGGCTAACCGCACGTTGGGGCGTGCTCAATCATTGGCAGAACAATTCAATGCCGAAGCGATCATGCTCTCCGAGATCCCCAATCGCTTAGAAGAAGCGGATATCGTCATTTCTTCAACTGGCAGCCAACTCCCCATATTAGGCAAGGGAACAGTCGAAGATGCGCTAAAAAAACGCCGCCACAAACCAATTTTAATGATCGATATTGCTGTACCTCGCGATATTGAATCACAGGTTGGCGAATTAAAGGATGTCTATCTCTATACGATTGATGACCTCAAAGAAGTCATCGATGAAAATTTGAAATCACGACAAAATGAAGCGCGTCGTGCCGATGAAATTATTAATGTTGGGGTGGAAATCTTTGCCCAGCAGCTTAGATCACTGACGGCGGTTGATGTGATGAAAGCATTTCGACGCAAAGCGGAGCGTTATCGCGATGAAGAGTTAGAAAAAGCCCTGCGAATGCTCGAAAAAGGCGAAAATCCCCAACAGGTTTTAGCTGTTTTAGCTCGTGCACTCACCAATAAATTGATTCACTCACCCAGCATTAAACTCAAAGAAGCTGGCGCGAATGGTGACAAATCAATGATTGAGTGGTCGCAGCAGTTGTTAGATCTGTCCGAAGATGAAATTAATCAAAAAGAGAAATCATGAAAGAGTCAATTCGTGTCAAATTAGATAACCTCAAGGATCGTTACGAAGAGATATCTGCTTTACTCAGTGATCGAGATGTCATTGCCAATCAAGATAAATTTCGCGAGCTGTCAAAAGAATACGCTGAGTTAGAACCGGTTGTTCAGAACTTCACAAAATACCAGATCGTGTTAAGTGATTTGGTTGAGGCAAAAGAACTCATCAAAGACAGCGACCCTGAAATGAGAGAGATGGGGCAAGAAGAACTGCATGCGGCTGAAGCCCGACGTGAGGAATTAGAGTTAGAGTTACAAAAACTGCTTCTGCCCAAAGATCCTAACGATGGGCACAATATTTTTCTGGAAATCCGTGCCGGCACAGGGGGTGATGAGGCCGCGATTTTCTCCGGCGACCTGTTTCGCATGTACAGCCGATTTGCGGAAAACTGTGGTTGGAAAATTGAGGTCATCAGTGCGCGAGATGGTGAGCACGGTGGCTATAAAGAAATTATCACGCGCATCGCCGGCAATGATGTGTACTCAAAACTTAAATTCGAATCTGGTGCGCATCGTGTGCAGCGCGTCCCCGACACGGAATCTCAAGGGCGCGTCCACACCTCGGCCTGCACCGTTGCGGTGATGCCTGAAATTGATTCTATCGATGAGATTAATATCGATAAGGGCGATCTACGGATCGATACCTTTAGATCTTCCGGCGCGGGTGGTCAGCACGTTAACAAAACTGATTCCGCTATCCGCATTACCCATTTGCCCACCGGCGTTGTTGTGGAATGTCAGGACGAGAGATCCCAGCACAAGAACAAAGCCAGGGCGATGTCTATACTGCAATCGAGGTTATTGACTGCTGCTCAAGATAAGCAAGCCAAGGAGCAGTCTGATGAGCGAAGAAATTTAGTCGGTTCTGGCGATCGATCGGAAAGAATTCGCACCTACAATTATCCGCAGGGCCGCATCACCGATCACCGCATTAATCTCACCATCTATAGATTAAACGAAGTGATGGATGGCGAATTGACTGCTGTGATTCAACCGCTCATTAACGAGCATCAGGCCGATGAGCTGGCGCGGCTCAGCGAGTAATGGTGAAATCCAAACGCAACGCAATGTGCCTAACATGAATGTTCCGTCGATTAATGAACTGCTTCAATATTGGCGAGAACTTGAAGTAGTGAGCGACACAGCGCGATTAGATGCCGAGCTTATGCTGTGTGATATTCTGCAAGTGGATCGAACCTATCTTTATACTTGGTCCGAGCGATTACCAACGGATGAACAGGTAGAAAAATTTCTCACTCACCTGGCGCGCCGCAAATCGGGCGAACCTATCGCCTATATTTTAGGGCAGAGAGAGTTCTGGTCTTTTATGTTGGAGGTTAACTCCAGTACGCTAATACCGCGCCCTGAAACTGAATTGTTGGTGGAGCTTGCCTTAACGCTTGAGCTTGCAGCAAAATCGTCTGCCCGAGATCATATTAGAGTACTCGATTTAGGCAGTGGCACAGGCGCCATTAGTTTAGCTCTCGCGAGCGAGCGCCCAAATTGGTCAGTACTGGGGGTCGATATAAACGCTGACGCGGTGGAATTGGCGATCAGAAACCAAAAAAAAATCGGCATGACCAATGTTGAATTTCTACAAAGTGACTGGTTTTCCGCGATTGGCACACAAGCGCCGTTGCGTGGTGATTGCTTCGATCTTATCGTTAGCAATCCTCCCTACGTCGCGCAAAGCGATCCGAATTTAGCTGTCGGTGATGTTCGGTTTGAACCGCGGCAAGCACTGATATCGGGTGCAGACGGCCTGGATGATATTCGAAAAATTATCAAAGATTGTAATGAGTATTTACTGCCAGGTGGTTGGTTGATACTGGAGCATGGCTATAATCAAGGTGCAAGCGTGCGAGAACTGTTTTCAATTTATTTGTATGAGAATATAAAAACCGAGCGAGATTTGGCTGAGCTGGAACGTGTCACTATGGCAATGAAGAGGAGCTGCTGAAGTTATTTGGCATAAATTGCAGGATAGGCGTGAGCGATTACAAAAACATGAATGATGAACAACTCTTAAGATACAGCCGGCAAATTCTATTGCCAGAAATTGATATTACTGGACAGGAAAAACTTCTGGCCAGCAAAGTGTTAATCATTGGTTTGGGCGGACTGGGGTGCCCTGTCACTCTGTATTTGGCGGCAGCTGGTGTAGGAGAGTTAATTCTTTGCGACGATGATAAGGTTGATCTGACTAACCTTCAGCGCCAGATTGCCCATGCGACGGCAGATATTGGTAAACAGAAAACAGTTTCCGTGCGTGAATCTATAGCGGCACTCAACCCAGATGTTAAAGTGCGCTGTATTAATCAAAAACTTGCAGCTGATGACTTACAAACAGAGATTGCAGGCGTAGATGTTGTTGTCGATTGCTCAGATAATTTTTCGACTCGTTTCCTGGTGAATAAAGTATGTGTTACTAACAAGGTGCCTTTGGTTTCCGGTGCCGCCATTCGCTGGGAAGGACAGATCAGCGTCTTTGATTTACGCAAACCCAGTGCTCCGTGTTATCAATGTCTTTATCCGGAAAGCGCCGATGAAAACCTCAGTTGCTCGCAGAACGGTGTGTTGGCGCCATTGGTGGGGGTTATTGGTTCTCTTCAGGCAATCGAAGTCCTTAAGTTATTGGTGGAGACAGGAGATTCGCTGGTTGGAAGATTATTGCTCTTCGACGCCAAGGCTATGGAGTGGCGCAGTTTAAAGTTGAATAAAAATATCCTTTGCCCTGTCTGTAAGTAAAGATAATTGAACGAGGCAAATAGGTACTCTATGGATTGCTTTTCTCGCCGTAAACCGCACCAATAATGTTGCGGATGACCTGTTGTGTTTTGCATACACGGTCATTGGTGGGTTCATATTCGGCAATTTCTATCCCGACTAATTTCTTGCAATTATTAATTCCTCTTAGTGCGGCGCAAAGATCGCTCGCGAGGATACCGCCGGCAACGGGCGTTGCCACAGCCGGTGCATCTTCGGGATCTATGCCGTCCAGATCGATGCTAATGCCAAAATGATCCCATTTCGCCGACGCCTGATCGACAAGATGTTTAAACAATAGCGGAAAACTCGGCTGTTTTTTAAGATCATCGTTGCAGAAAATGTTTACTTTTAATTTTACGAGCAGATCCCGCTCTTCGGCTTCAAAACTGCGGATACCTAACATTAATAAATTATTGGCTTTTAAGTTGTTTTTTGCCGGACAAAGTTCTTGTAATGATTGGTCTCCGGCACCGAGTAACGCAGCAACTGGCATACCGTGAATATTGCCCGAGGGTGATGTAGCAAATGTATGAGCATCTAGATGGGCGTCAATCCAAATTAAACCAAATTTTTCCGTATCGGCGAAAGCATTCATCACGCCAGCCCAGGTTCCCATTGCACAGGAATGATCGCCGCCAATCACAACGAAGGGGGTGCGTTCTTTAGTAAGTTCTTCAGTATGACCACTTAAAGTTTTGCATAGACTTGCTAATGACTGATGAGTAGCGATTTTATCTTTAGCAACACCAATATCCGGGGGGTATAAGGTTGAACGCCAATGCAGGTGAACGCCAAATTCTCTATCAACATCGGCAGAAAATGAAGATTGATGAAGAATATTTGGGCCTAACTCTGAATGGGCGTTGCGAGCACCAAGTCGTGAAGCAACACCGATGACTTCTACGGATTTCATAGCGTGATGCGCTCACTATTATTCTTCCACTTTCATATAAATATAGCAGATTCTATGCGAGGCATTAGATCTAATTTGTAAGAAGTTTTCCAAATGACGCTGTGCTGAATATATTCGCCCGCGTTGCTTGCAAACCCGCTCATTGTCCACAATGTAACGTTTTCTAGATAGGGCTGGCCTTGGTGATTGAATAGACTAATTCAGCTTGATGCTTGTGAAAGTATTGTCAATTTCCCTAAGTGAAATGTATTCTTGCTCGGGTACTGGTTTGAAATGTCCTATGGTTCCTCGATATTTTAAGTTCTCATTAAAATTGATTTGATGGAATTTACAAAAATATAATAATTTATGCCTAACAAAAAGTAGAGATCTCTATGTTGCCCACCATGATGGAGAGTCAGTTAAGTATTGCTGATTTGATTGAACACGCTGGCCTATACCATCCACATGGGGAAATTGTTTCGCGTTGTGTGGAAGGTGGAATTCATCGCTATACCTACCAAGATTCGCTTAAGCGAATCAAAAAGCTGGCAAATGCCCTATTAGAACTCGGGGTGAAGCAGGGCGATTGTGTGGCGACTCTGGCATGGAACACATATCGACATTTCGAACTCTATTATGCGATCTCTGGCGTTGGTGCAATCACTCACACTATTAACCCGCGTTTATTTGCAGAGCAAATCACCTATATCATCAATCATGCCGAAGATCGTATTATTTTTGTCGACCTTACTTTTGTTGCGTTGCTCGAAGAGATAAAAGACCAGATTACTGCCGTGCAAAAAATTGTGGTGATGACTGATCGGCAGAACATGCCCACCTCGTCCCTTGAATTGATCTGTTACGAGGAATTAATTGCGCCGCAAGCAAATGAATTCGAATGGCAGCGGTTTGATGAAACCACGCCGGCAGCGTTGTGTTACACATCGGGCACCACCGGCAATCCAAAAGGGGTGCTCTACACTCATCGCTCAACCTTATTACATGCCTACTGCGCAGCGCAGGTGTTAAAGATTGATTGTCTCAACGTGATTCTGCCGGTGGTGCCGATGTTTCATGTCGGCGCTTGGGGTATTCCCTATTTTGCGCCGCAGTCTGGCTGTAAATTGGTGATGCCTGGGGCGGGTCTGGATGGCAAAGCACTTTACGAACTGATCGATGCTGAGCAGGTAGATTGCCTCGTTGGCGTGCCGACGGTTTGGCTGAATTTGTTAAACCACCTGCGCGAAACCGGACAAAAGTTAACGTCAGTCTCGCGCACCTTAGTGGGCGGTGCCGCAGCTCCACTCTCCATGATTCGGGAATTTCAGCAACAGCATGACGTATTTTTATTGCATGGCTGGGGAATGACGGAAATGAGTCCGGTCGGCACGGTAAATTGTCTCACGCCAGAAATGGCAAAAATGCCGCTCGAAGAGCGTTATCAAGCACAGTTGCGTCAGGGTAAACCCGTGTTTGGTGTGCAATTGAAAATTGTTGATGACCAAGGCAATGAACTGCCGCGAGATGGCAAATCGTTCGGCCGCTTGCTGACACGTGGTCCCTGGATTGCGAATAGTTATTTTAAAAATGCAGATCGTTCCTCCTGGGTGAATGGATGGTTTGATACGGGCGACGTTGCAACCTTGAGCCCCGATGGTTACATGCAAATTGTCGATCGCAGTAAAGATGTGATTAAATCGGGTGGCGAGTGGATCAGTTCAATGGATCTTGAAAATGCCGCGATGGGACATGCCGCTGTGAAAGAGGCATGCGTGATTGGCGTGCCGCACCCTAAATGGAATGAGCGCCCTTTGTTATTGGTAACTACCCATCAAGCTACGTCGAAAGAATCCATCATGAATTATCTCTCTGACAAAGTGGCTAAATGGTGGTTGCCCGATGATATTATTTTTGTTGATGAGTTACCTCACAATGCGACGGGTAAACTGTATAAACTAAACTTGCGACAGCAGTACAAAGATCATTTGTCTTAACCTAACCTGTTTTAATGTAACTTGTTTTAATTTAATCGGTTTTAATTTAAAAAGATCAGTTGAAAAATATGTCGGAAACACAAATTAGCGTTGAACAAGAACACACTGTTGGTGAGCTTTGCGTCATCGAGTCGATGTCGCCGCTAACGGCATTCGCAGTGATTTTTGAAGATGATGGCGCCGCAGCTCACTTCCATGGGTTAGATACCAGCAATGAGCAGAGTTTTCGTTTGGATCTGTTACATGTGTATGACGTCAAAGGTGTGGAGGATGCTCATCTGCCCGTTGTATTACAGATTGTTTGGTCGGGCGATGGCCTTAAGGTGGCGCTACTGTTGAATGGCGTGGGTCACGCTGTGTTTGATTTTGCGGCACAACGGGGTTATTGCAGAAATAATAAACCTAAACCAAACCTAAGCTGGACGGCATATGACCACGAGTGGGTGGATGAAGTCGCTGAACTTTTTTAGTGATAATTTTTTAAGAGAAGCAGGTCGGTTTACGAGTAACGCTCTAGCTCGACGAAAACATATGTCGTTGTCTACAGTTAGAAGCGAAATATTAATTCGTCACTAGTGCTTTTTGCGGGGGTTTAGCATACCATCTGTGCCCAAAGAATATTCTAAAATTATTTGTAGATCTCTTTAGAATCAATCTGAGCGGGCTATTTTATAGTCTCTGTCCCCAACGAAATCCAAAATAATGGTTTGTTAATTTGATACGTAAGTTTTTTAAAAAGAACAAAAGTGCCGCACCTAAGCAAAAAAGCGGCGCACCTAACCAAAAAGAAGATGCCTCGACTGTGTCTGTGTCTCAGGCTGATGAGCCTGTCGAACAGTTTAATGAACAGTTAGATGAACAGTCTGACGAGCAACAGCAACAAGACGACGATGACGCGTCTTCAGCGCAAAAGAAAAATCCCCGAGCTCGTCACAAGAAAAAAGCTACTGCCAGCAACTCAACCGAAAAAAAACACCACCAGCCT
>Ga0209515_10005943_pt1 | contig 15525 bp, 12 predicted proteins | sample Subgroupgradi54m_FD_187454 | JGI IMG/M metagenome (GOLD analysis project Ga0209515, IMG submission 187454) | Subsurface groundwater microbial communities from S. Glens Falls, New York, USA - GMW60B uncontaminated upgradient, 5.4 m (SPAdes)... ...
TTTTTCTACCGCTTCCTCAATGCCGCCCACCATATAGAAAGCTTGCTCGGGCAAATGATCCCACTTTCCCGCGACGATCTCTTGGAAACCTCGGACCGTGTCCGCGATGGAAACATAGCGCCCCGCTCGCCCCGTAAACTCCTGCGCGACAAAAAATGGCTGTGACAGAAACTTCTGCAAGCGTCTGGCGCGAGCAACCAAAACCTTATCCTCTTCACCAAGTTCATCGATACCCAAGATGGCAATAATATCTTGAAGATCGCGGTAGCGCTGCAAAATTCGCTGCACTTCACGAGCCACGCCGTAATGTTCATCGCCAACAATATTGGGATCGAGTATACGGCTGGTGGAAGCCAAGGGGTCGACAGCGGGATAAATTCCGAGCTCGGCTATTTGGCGCGAGAGCACGGTGGTCGCGTCCAAATGGGTGAAGGTAGTAGCCACACCGGGATCGGTCAAATCATCCGCGGGAACATACACCGCCTGGATAGAAGTGATGGATCCTTTCTTGGTCGAGGTGATTCGCTCTTGCAACGTACCTACCTCGGTGGTTAAAGTCGGTTGATATCCTACCGCCGATGGCATGCGTCCCAAAAGAGCGGACACTTCGCAACCCGCCAAAACAAAGCGGAAAACGTTGTCAACGAACAAAAGCACGTCTTGCCCCTGTTGATCCCTAAAATATTCCGCCTGCGTCAACGCGGTTAAAGCAACTCTGGCCCTGCAACCGGGCGGTTCATTCATTTGCCCGTAGACCAAAACGGTTTTAGATAAAACGGAAGAACCGTCAGAAAGTTTTGCTTTTTGCATTTCAAGCCAGAGATCATTACCCTCTCGAGACCGCTCTCCCACACCGCCAAACACAGAAACGCCGCCATGCTGTTTGGCGACGTTATTGATTAATTCCATGATGATAACGGTTTTGCCTACGCCGGCGCCGCCGAAAAGTCCTACTTTGCCGCCTTTCATAAAAGGTTCAAGCAAATCAATAACCTTAATACCTGTTTCAAAAATATCGGGTTTGGTAACCTGATCCACCAAAGCCGGAGGCTTGCGGTGAATCGGTAGAACAGTGTCGCTTTCAATAGGACCCTTGTAGTCTTGAGGTTCGCCTAAAACATTCATCAAACGTCCGAGACAGGATTTACCCACGGCAACAGTAACCGGCGCGCCCGTATCCTCAGCAACCAACGATCTGCGCAATCCTTCAGTTGGTCCTAGCGCGATAGAACGCACTACCGAATCCCCCAAATGCTGGGCAACTTCTACCGTTAATGTTTGTTTATCATCAACTTTTACTTTAAGAGCGTTGTATATTGCCGGAAGATTTCCAGCCGGGAACTCCACATCCACGATGGGTCCAATAACTTGTACTACGCGACCTAAACTCATCACGCACCTCCAGAGGAAACTTTATTTTTCACAAAATCTTTTAATTTCAATTTATCCAAAAATCCTATGCGCTCAATTTTGGCTCCACAGCGATACCCCGCGCTCGAACTCTTAATGTTACGCACTTGACACGCGAAAGAAATCGGCAAAAAAACTTTCAGAAACAGCAGATCGCCTTTCTTGAGTTCAACGTCCGTTTCAAAACCGAGACCCCGCGAACTCAAATCCACAACCACGGCGTCGCCTTTCACTTTGGAACCCTGGGGATCCCCGCATAAAAGCACGGGAATCCGAATAGCGGCGCGAGTACCCTTGCGCGGATCTTTCACGCTAAGAAATGGCGGCCCTTTGCACGGCGGCCATGCGCACAGATGTGCGGGAACGCGCCAACTGCATGCCTTGGGGTATATGCCGAATATGATGAAAACGAATGCCGTATCGAAACTTAGTTCCCACAACTTGACAGCGCACCACATCACCCTGAATGATATAGGGCAACGGAAGTTTGAGTGTCAAAGAAGACCCATGCTCCATTTTTTTATTAGTCTCAATAGCCGCGCCGCCTTCGGATATATCAACAACCAAAGCCGTTGTCGCGCGCTGAGGATTGCCGCCATCAGCCATCTTAAGCATAAAGTTAGCGGGCTCCCTGGGATGCTTGCGCTGTTCTTTAAAAAGCACCGGGCTTACTACAGTGGATTTCGACGGCTCCAAACTCGTGCTTAGTCGTGGTTTCTTATGGGAATTTTTCATGTTCGTTCTCCTGTTACACTTTTTTCTACGCGATCGCCTCCGCCCCACTCACCACTTCTAAAATCTCTCGAGTGATGGCTGCTTGCCTGATTTTATTGGCAAGCAGCGCCAAGCTGTCAATTAAATCGCCCGCGTTACGCGTAGCGTTTTCCATGACGTTCATCCGACTTGCCTGTTCACTCGTTAGGGTTTCAAGAAGATGGCGATAAATTTCTACTTTGATCGCGCGCGGCAAGAGCGCCTCTAAAATAACCTCTTGCGGCGGCTCATACACAAAATCAAAACGATCCCAAAAAGTTTTGGGCCTTGCCGTGGTTTCGATAACATGAGGAACTAAACGATTGAGCGCGGGCTGATATTTCATTATGGATTTAAATTGGGTGTACAGACTCACTATTTCTCCTACTGAGGGAGTGGCTTTATAAAAATTCATCAACTCCCCATAGAGAATATCCGCTTGTGCGAAATTTGGGTTGCGCGAAAAACCCGTGAACTCTTTGACAATCGGAAAACCTTGGCGAGCCAAAAAATCGCGCCCTTTCTTTCCCACAACAAAAAAATGGGTCTTCCCGCCGCGGCTCGCTGTTTCCTCGTAAAACTTCAAAACTTCCCTCAAGGCAACGACATTGAAAGCGCCGCAAAGACCTTTATCGGACGTGAATACCAGCAAAACCCGGTCTAAGGCGTTTGTCCGGGTGCGGAAAAGCTCCGGAAGCGTTTTCCCTTCGGCGCTCAGCCGGCTGGCGATATCTTGCATCAACTCTCCCACTTTATAGGCATAAGGGCGAGAGGCGAATAAGGCCGACTGCGCGCGTTTAAACCTTGCCGCCGAAATCATTTTCATGGCTTTGGTCACCTGCTGCGTCTGACGCACAGACTTAATTTTAGTTCGGACTTCTCTTATGCTAGCCATTTTCCACCATCAACCAATTTTGAATTTTTAATTCTTAATTCTAAATCAGAGAAGAACCTTAATTCAAAATTCATAATTCAAAATTTAAAATTTACTTTAAACTCCTTAATCGCTTCGCTTACGCGATTTTTTAAATTGTCGTCCATTGTTCGTTTGGCGCTAATTTCCCTGAGAATCCCATTGTGTTTTGCGTTTAAAAAGACAAGCAATTCACGCTCAAATCGCCGTATTAGGGGAACCGCCACGTCGTCAAGATACCCGTTAACGCCCGCGAACATACCGACAATCTGCTCTTCCATGGACAACGGTTGGTATTGGTCCTGTTTTAAGAGTTCCACCATGCGCTCTCCGCGAGCAAGCTGCGCCTGAGAGGCTTTATCCAAATCACTGCCGAACTGCGCGAAGGTAACTAGCTCGTTGTATTGCGCCAAGTCCAAACGCAAACGACCCGCCACCTGACGCATGGCCGAACTTTGCGCGCTACCGCCCACGCGCGAGACCGAAAGACCCACGTTAACCGCGGGCCGAATACCCGAATAGAACAGCCCGGGCTCCAAATAAATTTGGCCATCGGTAATGGAAATAACGTTCGTTGGAATATACGCGGACACGTCCCCCGCTTGAGTCTCGATAATAGGCAACGCGGTCAAGGAACCGCCGCCGTTTTTGTCGCTTAATTTGGCGGCTCGCTCGAGCAGTCTTGAGTGTAAATAAAACACATCTCCGGGATACGCTTCTCTGCCCGGAGGACGTCTCAGTAGCAGTGAAAGCTGCCTGTACGCCTGAGCATGCTTGCTCAAATCATCATAGATCAGCAAAACATCTTTGCCCGCCCACATAAATTCTTCACCCATGGTGCATCCTGAGTAAGGGGCCAGATATAACAAGGGCGCGGGTTCACTCGCGGTAGCCGCGACGACAATGGTGTAGTCCATGGCTCCACAGCTTTCTAATTTCTCCACGACAGCGGCAACCGTGGATTGTTTCTGACCAATGGCGACATAAATACAAATGGGGCGTTTTGTTTCTTTCTTTTGGTTGATAATGGCATCAATGGCGATAGCGGTTTTGCCGGTTTGACGATCACCAATGATCAGCTCGCGTTGTCCACGACCGATAGGAATCATAGCATCAATGGCTTTTAAGCCGGTTTGAAGCGGTTCTTTAACGGGCTGGCGCTCCGTGATACCGGGCGCGATTACTTCAACGGGACGCATTTTCGTGGTCTGGATGGGACCCTTTCCATCTAACGGCCTTCCCAAGGGATCAACCACGCGTCCGATTAAGGCGTCTCCAACGGGCACTTCCATAACGCGGTTGGTTCTCTTAACTACATCGCCTTCCTTAATGAGGCGATCTTCACCAAATAGCACTGCCCCGACAGACGTTGTTTCGAGATTTAAAACCATTCCCATGACCTTATGGGGGAATTCTAATAGCTCACCGCTTAAAGCGTTGCTTAAGCCATAGATACCGGCGATACCATCTCCGACTTGAAGCACGTAACCCACTTCCTCTAGCTGAGTCTTTACTTCAAATTCATCTAAACGCCTTTTAATCACTTCAGTTATTTCATTCGGTTGAATTGCCATCCTATGCCTCCTGCGTAAAATAATTGTTCAAAGCCGCTAAGCGGCCTTTTAAAGTCCCATCCCAAAGTGTGTCGCCAATTTTGAGCTGAATTCCCCCCAACAGCTCGCGATCTTCCCGCCAGTCACAGATCACTTTCTTACCCAATGTCGTTTCTAAAGTCTTTTGCAAGCGCTCTCTTTGCAATTCATTTAAAGCGCCGGCGGATCGCACGGTCGTATGGATCAAATCTTTGCTTTGATCCACCAGCGTCTCAAAGGCCAGCATAATTTTAGGCAGCAAATTAAGACGCTTGTGTTTAAAAAGCTGCTTCAGAAATTCCTGTAATGGTTCCGCGCAATGCTGCCCGGCCAAACCGGTTATCGCCTGAATCTTATCTTCCTTGTTTATAAAAGGGTGCGACAAACAATTTCTCAAGGCTTCGCTAGTGCTCAAATGCCTAACTAGCGTTGTCAATTCGCTATGCACCTTGCCGGTTACTTTTCTTTTCTCGCTAACGGCGAAAAGCGCTTTCGCGTAGCGCTCGACTAAAACAAGATTCATTCCGGTTTTCGCCATGTTTAATTTTTTCCGGAATTCTCGAGTTCCTTTAAAAGATCCTCATAAAGATTTTCTTCAACCTTGGCATCGACGCCGCGACGTAACACCTTTTCAACCGCGGCAAGCACCATGCCAGAGAAATCGCGGCGTAATTCGTGCAGCACTTTCTCTCTTTCGTGTCCCAGTTGACGCTCTAACTTTTGCAACGCCTCTTGGGCGTTACTCCCGGCCTGCTCAAGGATATCTTTGGCTTTCTGGTCCGCTTCTTTAATTACCTCTTGAGCTTTAACATGAATACTGGCCAACTCCGCTTCATAGCGCGCTTTTAGCTCCTCAATCTGCGCCGCTTTTTGATCAATAGAACGCAAAGAACTCTCCAGCTCTCCTCTGCGACTTCTCATGCGTCCCACCAGCGGCTTCCAAGCGACAAACCAAAGAATCGTGATGCCTAAAAGAAAAGTGACAACTTGCGCGATGAGCAGGCCGGGATGAATATCTAGCATGCTTTATCCGACAAAATACTTCGCGAACGGATTGACGAATAGAAGGATCAAAGAAACAAGCAGAACGTAAATGACCAAGGATTCCACAAACGCCAAGCCCAAGATCATCGCGGTCTGAATGCTCCCGGCGGCTTCGGGCTGTCTTGCCATGCCTTCTAAGGCCTGCCGGACCGCTTTAGCCTGAGCCATAGCTCCAACGGAAGCCGCTAACGCAAGACCTAATCCGGCCACAATAACCGACCAAATAAAGTAATTAACCGCGTAGGCTTGAGCCACTTCCTTTACCACCTTTGCTTCCTCAGCGCCTAAGACCAACGCTGGAGCGAGTACAAGAGCCAGTGTCATGATTTTTTTCATTCTTTATTCTCCTTTTTCATTTTGTTGCACGCGCGCCCATGACGAACGAGCCTATTCTTTGGCCCAGGTTCCACAATTGGTCGCGCAGGACTGAGACACAAAAGGCCAAGGACAGTTCGAAGCAAAATTTTAAGAGCGTACCCGCTGGGGTACGGTCGAGAAATTTTGCACAGAAATGTCCCGGCATTTTGCGTCGAATCCAGCGACCAATTGCGGAACCTGGGCCTATGCATGTGCCTTTGCTTTCGGGCCGTGCTCTTCACCCGAGACCTCATGCCCCTCATGACGCGCAGTTGCGCCGGCAACGTAGATAATCGTCAAAATTGTAAAAACCCCCGCTTGAATTAAACTAACCAAGGTCCCTAGCGCGATGATCAAAGGCCTTAGTATCAATGGCGCGGGTAACAAAAACATTTTACCGGGTTCAAAAAAAGCAACACAGAGCATTCCCAAAATACCGAGCAAAACCTCTTTAGCGAAGATATTCCCAAAAAGCCTGATAGCCAAAGACACCGGACGCGCCAACTGTCCTATGGTTTCGATAAAAATAAAAAGAATCATCAAAGGAAAAGCGTACCATTTGGTGATGGGGCCCAGGAAATGTTTAAGGTATCCCAAACCATTCGCGCGTACTCCCTGCACGTTGTAATAGATGAACACGATCAGCGCCAAGCCTATGGTGTTGGAAAGCGTTGCCGTAGGTGAAGACAACCCGGGAACAAGACCAATTAAATTACCGAATAAAATATAAGTGAAAACACCCAAGAATAAGGGATAGTAGCGGTGCGCCTCTTTGCCGATCGCGGAATCAGCCAGCTCCGTAACCGTCTCAAAAACGACTTCCAGAAAACCCTGAGCGCCCTCCGGTAAAAATTTGATTCTTCTGGCGGCTAACAAAGAAAGCACGCCTATAAAAAACCAAACTATAAGGGTCATCAGAAAAGGTGTGGCCAAATACGGGATGTGCCACGCTATCGATTCTTCAATCATCTTACGACCTCACTGCTTTTTTTCTTAAGAGATAAAAAACTAACCACAATGACTCCAACGGTTAGACCTAAAAAAACTGCGATTATATTCTCCTTTAAAGATTGAAAAATCAAAATTCCTCCAATCAAGAGGGCTCCGAGACAAGCCCAACGAAACAAGCTCGCGAGCAAATAGAACACTAGTTTGCGATGAGAATACCCCTGGATAAACTTGCTCTCGACGGACTTTCGCATCCAAAGATAATCAAAAATCATGACGCTCGCCCCAAAAAGAAATCCAAAAATCCGCGCCGCCATTACTTACTTTCCTTTTTTAAGAATCTCTCGTAAAACATTATAAAAACCCGACACCGTTCCTAAAACGAAAAAAACCAGAAATCCGATAGGCTTGGTTTTAAAAACACGATCAAAACCCAGCCCCAAAAAAATTCCAATCGACGTGGAAACGACTAAAGTTATCCCTAACGATGATGCCCATGCTATTTGCTCTGCATCCATTTTGCCTATTTTTGGAATTTTTATCATGAGTCTTTAGGGGTAACTTCAAGGACCCAATAGGCCCTCATTTACATAGGACTTAAGGCTCATACGTAAATAGGACTTAAGGCTCTAGTTACCAATCCTCCCTTCTTTTATGCTTGTACTGTACGATGAACAAAGTCTACAAAACCTTATCGCTGGTTAGCTTAACCATACTATTTGGCATCTCTCACCTGGCAAGCGAGGTAAATCCAGAGGTTATCATTTCCACTTTCAACTGGCTTCCCTTTATCTTCCCAAATCGCGACTGGGGAGTTGTAACCGTAGATAATGCCGGGGATACCGGCTACACCCCCTCCATCGCCTTAGATATTAGCGGAAAACCCCATATCGCCTATATGGACAGAACCAACGGCGACCTAAGATACTCCTATTGGAACGGCGTAAATTGGGTTACAGAAACCGTGGATTCCCCCGGAATTGTTGGCGGCACTCCCTCTATAGCTATCGACGCTTCGCGGAAACCGCATATCAGCTACTTTGATTACACCAATGAAGATTTGATTTACGCTTACAAAAACTCTTCAGGAACTTGGGTGAGACAGATAGTTGACAGCAATGGTTCCGTTGGCCTTTATAGCTCCCTTAAAATCGATTCTAACGGAACCGTTCATATCGCTTATTACGATATAAGTAACGGGAACTTAAAATACACCAAACGCACCTCTAGCGGTGGTTGGACAATTCAGACCATTGACTCTGCCGGAGACGTTGGCCAATTCGCTTCCCTTGCTTTACAGAACGGTTTGCCCAGCATCGCTTATTTGGATTGGACCAATGGGCGCCTGCGGTTCGCCTCAAAAAACCCTTCCGGATCCTGGAATCGAGAAACGGTAGATTCCGACGGTCTTGTGGGTTATTACTGTTCCTTGGCTTTGAATTCCAGCGGCGCCGCGCGCATCGCTTATTTTGACGCGATCAATCAAAATCTGAAATACGCGAAAAAATCAGCCAGCGGCTGGACCAAGGAAACCGTGGATAGCTCAGGAGACGTGGGCACGTTCACCTCCCTGGCCCTCGACGACAATAACAAACCCCATATCAGCTACTACGACAATACGCGCAACAAAATAAAATACGCTAGAAAAACAGATTCTGACTGGGAATTGGAGTCCTTGGCGGCCACTGATCCTAACAACAATCCGGTATCGATTTCCAGTTATAGCTACAGCTCTATCATGGTTACCAGTTCCGATAATGTGCATATCGTCTATCAAGATTCCGTTAACGACGACTTAAAATACGCGAGGCTCAGCCGAAGGCCGGATCTCTATTGGACCGCGGAAGCTGGATACACTCACGATGGTTTAGAACCTCACCAGGGAGATAGTTTCACTGCTTTTAAATTCCGCGTCAAATACAAAGATCTTGACGGCGATGCTCCTCTATCCGGATATCCAAAACTTCACGTCAAAAAAGCCGGGCAAGAAATCAATGGAAGCCCTTTCTCGTTAAGCCCGGAATCAGGCTCAGCGGCAACAGGGGCCATTTACACGACGAGCATAACACTACCCGACGGCAACGACACCACTTACTATTTCGAAGCCTACGACGTTTGGGGCGTGCAAGCGTGGTCCACCGCGAATAAGAATGGACCAACTGTCACACTCGCCGGTTCCCAGGGCATCGCGGAAGCCTACAACTTTCCCAATCCGGTCAAAAGCGACCACACGACATTTCGTTTTGTTGCGCACTACACAGAACCTCATTTGGAACTAAAAATTTACGATTTGTCAGGAGAGCTCATCAAAACAGTCTCTCAAGAAGCGTTGACGGCGCTTAGCAGTTCTCAATACGAATACCGATGGGACCTCAAGAGCGCCTCGGGACAAGACTTAGCCAGCGGAGTTTATTTCTGGATCTTAAAAGCCAGGGATAAGACTTCCAATAAAGACACCAAAGTAATCAAGAAATTGGCAATACTCAAATGAAAAAGAAGTTAGTAGTAAGGAGTAAGGACAGAATTTCCCCATCCTCCGTCATTGCGAGCGCAGCGAAGCAATCTCATAAAGAACTTCTCCATGAGATTGCCACGGTCCCGCCTACGGCGGAACCTCGCAATGACAGAACGGGGAAGTCCTGGCTGTCAGTCATTAGAGGGCTATTCATTTTTATTCTTGCCTGTTGCCTGTTGCCTGTTGCGCTTCAAGCGCAACCCACGGGAGCGCAATTCTTAAAAATACCCGTTGGCGCCAGAGCGGTAGGTTTAGGCTCCGCGCTAACTACTTTAGTGGATGATCCGACCGCTCTCTATTGGAATCCCGCGGGATTAAGCAACGCTAAACGTTTGGATTTTGTGGCGACTCACAACATTTGGATCGCTCAAACCGATGAAAACTTCGTTGGTTTTAGTGTTCGCGTCTCCTCAAGTTTAACCGCGGGAATAAGTTATATGGTGTTTAGCTCTAACAACATGGAAAGGCGTGACGATACCGGAGTATTGACCGGCGCTTTCGGGGCTCGCGATCAAGCAATGTCCGTGGGAGGAAGCTACCGACTAACCCGCGCGCTCTCTTTGGGCGTTACCGCTAAAACGATCACCCAATCGTTAGACGCCGTGCAAGCAAAAGGCATGGCTTTTGACTTCGGTTTTATTTTAAAGCCAGTATCTAAAATTTCGCTAGGCGCTTCCGTCTCAAACATTGGCCAACCGATGAAATTTATCAATGAACCTTACGCCTTGCCTCGAATCGGCCGCGCGGGATTAGGCCTGGCCGTCGGGCCCAGCGTTAACCTGGTCGCATCAGCAAGCCAGAATTTAAACGATAAAAAATCAAAACCGGATTTTGGTTTTGGATTGGAATACAATCTATCGGGCATGAGTCAGTCTTATTTTTGGAGCCCCGTCGTTTGGCGACTGGGCTACATCATGCCCCCCGCGCCGGGAATCGGTAAACCCGCCGCCGGAATCGGTTTAAAAATAATGGGAAGCCAAATTGACTACGCGGTGGCGCCCATGGATGACCTGGGTTTCACGCATAGAATTTCTTTTAGAATATCTTTTGGCGGTAGCACTCTCCCTAACACAAAAACGAGTTCCCCCTCCCAATTTCACACTTCCGCTCCCGCGGATGAGCCGGTCCCCGCAATTGCGACCAAGGACGCAGCGCCTAACGCCTCCAACGCCTCCGATTGGACGGAGCAAGTGTCCAGCCCGAATTAAAAGCTCATAATCCCGGATGATACCTTCGTACCACAAAACTTTCCCGTTCAGTCATTGCGAGGCCCCACCGTAGGTGGGGCCGTGGCAATCTAATCGAGGAATTCTCTATGAGATTGCTTCCCTGTGCTCGCAATGACAAAGGATGGGGAATTTCCGTTCGTACAAAAAACACCTGGTAAATCTCACAAATCCTGGGTAAACTATAAAAGCTGGGAGGGGGGTGTGTATTACTAAAAGATTGTCGAATAACTCTTTGCGCTTTTTGTTTTTATTTCTACTGACACAGATTTCTATTGCCCAATCTTCCACCCTCACCCACACCACGTCAACTGATTTTTCCAGCGGAACCTTTACCGGTTTGGGCACTTCCGTTGGCAGCGCCGGCGATGTTCGTTTAGGTTCGGGTGGCGCGGAAATCCTTCCCGGTTTTAGCACAACAACGGTAACTCCCGACACGCGCGACGCGGTTGCCGTGGCCGCCTGGAATGGCAGACTCTATGTTTCCGGAGGAAGAGCTACTTCCAGTGGCGTGCCTCAAACCACTGTTTATTCCGCGGCAATCAATGCTGATGGAACGGTAGGCAGTTGGACCACGGAGTCGAATTCTCTCCCCGCAACGCTCAGAAACCATGCCATGGTTGCCTGGAATGGAAGGCTGTATGTAACGGGTGGAGCTAACGACGTAGCCGGCACTAGCCAAAATACCGTCTACTCCGCCCCTATTAATTCCGATGGCTCCGTGGGTAGTTGGACTACGGAATTGAATGTTCTCCCGGCAGTTCGTCGGGCTCATGCCATGGTTGCCTGGAATGGCAGACTCTATGTAACGGGCGGTTATGATGGCACAACCGTTCAAACCACGGTCTACTCCGCTCCCCTCAATTCCGATGGCTCCGTAGGCAGTTGGATAACAGAGGCCAACTCCCTTCCCACGGCACGTTGGACCCATGCTATGGTTGATTGGAATGGCAGGCTCTATGTGGTTGGTGGTTCTGATGGCACCGATATCTCATCTACGGTTTATTCTGCCCCTGTAAATTCCAATGGGACCGTGGGAAGTTGGACAACAGAAAGCAATGCTCTGCCTAGCGCACTATGGATGCACGTCATGGTGTCTTGGGGTGGCAAGCTTTATGTTATCGGGGGAAGCTCTAATACCGCCGCAACTCCGCAAGCCAATGTTTACGTCGCTTCTATCACCGCTTCGGGCTCGGTAGGCAGTTGGACAACGGAAACCTATGGTTTGCCTGCCCCGCGCGCATTTCATGGTGCCGCGGTTTGGAATGGAAATGTCTTGTTAGTAGGCGGCGATGACGCAAGCGGAGCCGCCACAAATAGCGTCTATCATGCTCTCATTAATGCCGACGGTCAAATCGGTGGTTGGACCACGGAGTCCAATAGTCTGCCCATCGCAATGGATAGCATTGGAATGTCCATATGGAATGGAAGAATGTATGTTGCCGGCGGCAGTAACAATGGAACCAGCGTATCAACAGTTGCTTATGCCACTATCAACTCCAATGGTTCCGTGGGCGCTTGGACCACGTCTTCTTCTTTACTGCCTCAAGCCATATCCTCCCATACCATGGCCGTTTGGGATGGACGGCTCTACATCTCAGGAGGTAGCGTGGCCAGCGGGAGCACCTCCTCGGTTGTATATGCCTCTATCAATCCCGATGGTTCTGTTGGGAGTTGGGTTGCAACCAGTTCTATACCTATAGCAAACACTTCCCATGCCATGGTTGCCTGGAATGGGAGGCTCTATGTTGCTGGAGGCGCGGATGCGGCCGCCTCCAATGACGTCTATTATGCCTCCATCACAGCCAATGGTTCTCTGGGCACTTGGCAATCCCAAATCAATACCTTGCCAGCGACCATTGCTAGCCATGCCATGGCCGTTTGGAACAGCAGACTCTATATTATTGGCGGGAATTCTAGCGGCGCGACAACCGCGGTCTACCAAGCTTCCATCACAGCCAACGGCTCGGTTGGCAGTTGGTCGGCAACCACTCCCTTATCGGCAACGCGCATGAATCTTTCCGCTATTGCCTGGAACGGAAAACTCTATGTCGCTGGTGGCAATGATGCTACCAATGCCTACACCACCGTTTACTCTGCTGTCATCAACAATGACGGCACTATAGGAAGCTGGACAACAGAGAGCTCGTATCCATTACCCAGCGCGAGATCGTTACATAAAATGGCCATATGGAATGGAAAGTTTTATGTTGTTGGCGGCTCCACTAGCACCACTCCGTCTCAAGCCACTGTCTACTCTAATGGCGTTACATTTTTTTCCTCCACGGGCACCTATTTTGGTCCCAGAGTAGATTTGGGTTCCGTAAGAAACATCGATAATATTTCCTGGACGCAAAGCGCCAACCCTTCGGGAAGCTCCGTCAGCGTGTATATCTCAACTCAGGTCAGCGCCTCAGTGGGTTTAAGCACTTGGACTCAAGTCACTAGCGGCAGTACGCTAAACGCCGTCGCGAGATACGTTCAATATAGAATTGACATGGCCCCCGGAGGAACCGTGGGCACCCCCGTCAGAGATCAAAGCCCAGTCATTGACGATGTCTCTTTGGTGCACACCCCCGATGTTTCAACGCCAACTTTAAATTCTGTTTCCAGCGTTTCCACGGGTTCCTTTAGCGCGTCTTTTACGGATCTCTCCTTTGGAGAAAATGATTTTGTATTTTCAACGGGAACCGCCAGCGGTCCCACCAACATTGGATTAAGCACGGCAACATCCGCTCAGAGCTCGACCGGAACCGTGCAAGCGGCAACCATTAGAAATTTAGTTCCTAATACAACCTACTTTATTCGTGTACGAGCCCACGCCACTGAGGGAAACACTTATGGAGGCTACTCTAATGAGTTATCCACTGTTACTCTGGCCAATCCTCCCTCCACCACAACAGTCTCATTTCCTGTTGTTGGCGTGGCTTCCATAACAGTCCAATGGGGGGCCAATTCCAATTCCGTGGGAACTGCTTACTCGGCGGAATACAGCCGAACCTCAAATTTTGCTTCTATAGATACTGCTTCCACAACCCTAACTACCTCAGCCACATTCTTTTCATTAATTCCCAACACAACCTACTATGCCAGAGTAAGGGCCAGCAATTACGGACAAACGCTTACCCCCTACACCGGTCTGGGCTCTACCGTTACCCTGGCCAATACCCCTGTACCTCAAAATCCAATTCTTTTCAATCTGACCTCGTCAGCCCTTTCTAATCAATGGTACACCGCCGGTAATCCAACAGGAACTGTCTACACAGCGGAAATCACCACGGATTCCGCTTTTGGCAGCATCAGCGCTTCGAGCACAACGGTATTATCCACTGCCACATTTAGTTCCCTAATACCCAACACAACATACTTTACGCGCGTTAAAGCCAGAAACTACATGGGCGTAGATACCGGTTATTTCACTTTATCCTCTAGCGCAACTTACGCCCAAGCCCCGGGATCCGTGGCTTCTACCTTTAGCGCCGTGGGCGCCACCTCTTTGGCCGCGTCTTGGGACGCGAGCACCAATTCCGTGACTACTCGCTACGCCGCCGAACTATCCACAAATTCCAACTATTCAACCACCAACTTCAGTTCTTCCACTGTCCTTACCACCGCTACCTTTAGCGGACTAACACCCGGCACAACCTATTACTTCAGAGTCCAAGCCTTGGGTCACAATGGAACAAACACTGCGTACACTAATCTGGGTTCCACGGTAACGGCAGCAGCTGTGCCTATTGTCGCGGATTTTACGGGAGTCACCATCTCCAGCCTGACCGCTAATTGGGGCGCGGGCACGAACCCTGCCGGAACAACCTATACCGCTGATTTGGCGACCGATGGTTCATTTGGCAGTATTAGCGCGACCAGTGTTACCGTTAACACCAGCGCCGGATTCACGGGGCTCGCTATTAACGCCACTTACTACGTGAGAGTAAAAGCCAGAAGTGTTCAGGGAATCGACAGCAGTTACTCCTCAGCCATGTCAACAGCAACGCTCGCAGTAGCTCCGGTAACTTTGACCTCTACATTCACGGCGGTCAACATTACATCAATGAGCGTGAACTGGGCGCAAAACGGAAATCCTGTTGGAACTAGCTACATTGCCGAGTTATCGAGTACCAGCAATTACTCAAACGTGGATTTTAGTTCCAATACGGTTTTGACAACCGCTACCATAGCAGGGCTAACCCCCAATACCACCTATTACTTTAGAGTTAAAGCCAGAAACTATCAGCAAATTGATAGCGCCTATGTAAACTTGGGTTCTACCGTTACGCTAACTAATGTTCCGGCCGCCGCGGCCTTCACGGGGGTTGTGATTTCAAGCCTAAGCGCTAGTTGGGGGGCAAACTCAAACCCGAGCGCAACGACCTATATTGCTGAACTCTCCAGCGCCAGCAATTATTCCAATGTAGACTTTAGCTCAAGTACGGTTTTAACCACTGCTACCTTATCCGGGCTAACTCCTAACACCACCTATTATTTTAGAGTGAAAGCTAGAAACTATCAGCAAACGGATTCCGCTTACAACACTTTGGGCGCGACCATTACTTTGGCGAACATGCCCTCCAGCGCGGTATCAACTTACACAGCCGTGTTTTTTTCTTCCATGACGGTGCAGTGGGGGGCTAATTCAAATCCCACGGGGACTGCTTACTTGGCCCAGCTCGCGACCAGCACAAATTTTGCAAATATCGCGTCTAGTTCCAGAACGCTAAACACGAGCGCCACGCTTACCGGTCTAACAGACTTCACGATCTACTA
>Ga0209515_10005944_pt1 | contig 15525 bp, 14 predicted proteins | sample Subgroupgradi54m_FD_187454 | JGI IMG/M metagenome (GOLD analysis project Ga0209515, IMG submission 187454) | Subsurface groundwater microbial communities from S. Glens Falls, New York, USA - GMW60B uncontaminated upgradient, 5.4 m (SPAdes)... ...
CCACGCCGACACCCGCCTGCTGCGCCGCGAAGTCACCCGGGTCCTCGGCGCCAAGCTGCTGCGCCAGTTACGCCAGATCTGGCGTGACGCCCACACCGTCGACGACACCGACGCCACCACGATGATTACCCTGGCCCGCCAATGGTGCACCGTGCTGGGCATCGACCCCGACACCACCCCCGAGCCGCCGGCCATCCCGGCCGGCGGCAGTGGTGGGCGGATCGCGGTCGCCGTCGGCACCGTGCTGGAGCGCATCGCACCGCGTCCCGACGATGAAGAACCACCGGGCGGGCGGGGGCGTAGCGATCCGACCGGGGGCATCCCTGCCAGCTGGACCGCCCGGCCGGCCACCATCGACGAACACCAGGCCGCCGCCCGCCTGGCCGTACTGCTGCGCCGCGCCCGAACCCGCGAACGCAGCCTCACCGTCGAACACACCGCGGCCCCACCCGGGCGGCTGCGTACCCGCCACGCGGTCACCGCCGCCGCACAGAAAGCCGCCGGGACAGTACCCACCGCCCAGCCCTGGCAGCGCACCACCCGCCGGCCGGTACCCGACCCGGACCTCGCCGTCGCCGTACTCGTCGACGTGTCCGGCTCCATGCGGGCCTTCGCCGGACCGCTGTCCTCGGCTGCCTGGATCCTCGCCCACGCCGCCACCCGCGCCGGAGCCACCAGCACCACCATCGCCTTCGGCGACCAGGTCACCGTCCTCATCCCGCCCGGGCAACGCCCCACCCACGTACGCGACATGCGTGCCGACTCCGGCACCGAGCGCTTCGACGAAGCCGTCGCCGAAGCCGACCGGCTACTCGGCCTGAGCACCCCCGGCAAGGTCCGGCTGGTGGTTGTCGTGTCCGACGGCTGGTTCGTCGACCCCGACGCAGCACAGGCCACCATCACCGGCCTGCTCGCCACCGGCGCCACGATCCTGTGGCTCACCCCCGCCGGCAGCCGGGCCCGCACCTACACCGGGCCGACCACCCTGGCCGTGGACACCCCCACCGCGTGCGTGCACCTCATCGGCCGCGCCGCCACCGAAGCGCTCGCCCGCGCCTGACCCACCTCAACACGGCTCACCGCTGATTGCCGAACTATCCCCACTCACCGAGCCCCACCACGGGCCGGTCGCCTCACCGTCCACAAAGGAGCAGGACCGATGTCACAGCCCACCAACCACGAACATCACCGAGACCGGCAGCCGACGCCGGAGCACCCGACCCACCCGCAGGTACACGTACGCCTGACCGGCACCGACGGCAACGGTTACATGATCATCGGACGGGTAGCCGCAGCACTGCGCCGGGAAGTCAGCGACGAAGAGGCCAGCGCCTTCACCCAGGCCGCCTTCACCTGCAGCTCCTACGACGAAGTACTGCGCCTGGCGATGACCACCATCAACGTCAGCTGACACCCGACCGCGCAACCCCCCAAACCGGAGCACCCCGGGCGGGCCAACCACCAGACCGGGGCCACACCCAGGCGCCACCGATGTCTCGTCCCAGCCGAGGCCGGCATCTTCCCCCCGGGGATGCCGGCCTCGCCGATCAACGCGATCAAGATCCGCACCCATTCGCCGAATTGAGTGCGTTCTGCTGCTATCGCAGTTGTCAGGGATCTCGGTGCAGAGCGGGGCGGGGCTTGTCCGATGGGAGCGCGAACGCGTCCGGCTGGACGGGGGCCGGACGGGCGGGCGCCGGGTGAGGATCGGTGCGTCCTACCCGCGGCAGTCGCCGCCCCGACCCAGGAGGTTCCTCGTGTTCATCGCGCTTCTCGACTTCAGCACCGCTGCCGCCGACCGCCCGGCTGCCCTTCTAGCTCGACGCCGAGCGCGACCAAGTACACGACATGCCGGATAACCTCGCCTTCCGCGTCCACGCATCCCTGAGGTGATCCTGCGAACTTGTTTGAGCTCCACTGGAGTAACTGGTTCTGGCCCCACTGGCTCCAGTCAAAAGCCGCACCGAAATGAAGAACACGCAGGCCAGAGGTGGGGCCATCTGGAGTTGCTGTCCGCGAGGTGGGGCCACATGCCGTTGGTGCGGTGGTACCGAAACAAGTTGTTGAGAACATCCCCGTGAGGACCAGACCGCCGCCAGCGCGGTCAACGCCGGTGCGGTCAAGGAGGCTCTGCGGCCGTGGGAGCAGAGTCGGGCGGTGCTGTTCACCCAGGCTCTCGACGCCCGGTCCGCGTCCGCTGCCGTGAAGCCGGCCTCGTCGCAACTGGCGGCGCGGCTTGATCGCCTGCGTCACGAGCTGGACCGGCTCCGTTGAGTGGTCCAAAGACCCGCGAGCGAAACTCTTCGATGGTCACCAGGCGGAGGCTGGCCGCGTAGTCCAGGGCCTCCTGCCAGTGTGTCTGGGCGACCTCGACCTCCCCTCGGCTGGCCAGGGCGTCACCAATGCCCACGCGGGCCCGGGCCACCTCGAACTCGCTGCTGGCGGCTGCGGCGAGGTCGAGCGCCCGTTCATGGCTCTGGATAGCCTCAGTGATGTAGCCGGACGCGTGCAGGATCTCGCCGAGGCAGTTCAGGGCCATGGCGGCATCGACGCCGAGATCGAGGTCCACAAAGGTTCGCAAGGCGGTGCGCAGGTGCCGGCAGGCCTCGGCGGTCTGCCCGAGCCGTCCCTGCGCGAGCGCGATGCCGCGCCGCGTGATCGCGTTGTTGCGCCTCATTCCGGACCGTTGATAGTAAGGGAGAGCCACGTCGAACTCGCCGAGCGCGGCCCGGTAGTCGCCGCGCCACAGCTGCGCCCAACCACGGTTCGCCCGCGCCGTGGCGGCGCCGAGACGATCGCCCACACTTTCCGCGAGGTCCAGGGCCACCTGATAGTGCTCCGCAGCCGTGTCAACGTCCGACCGCTCGATGCAGGCCAATCCGATGTTGTTGTGGGCGTAGACTTGGGCCCGCACATCGCCAATGGCGATCGCCGACGATAGCGCGAGGCGGTGGGTGCTGACACAGTCGTCATATTGCTTGCTCACGAAGTAGTAGCCCCGCAACGCGAAGGCGAGCCGCCAGCACTGCTCGTGCAACCGGGAAACGCTGGCCAGTTGGCAGGCCCGGGCGAGGTTCGCCTGCTCTACCGTCAACCAGGACAACGCCTCGGCGCCATTGTGGAGGGCTCGGACGGCCGGGACCGTGGCCACTTCGAACGGGCGGTAGCGGTGCGGCGTGATCAAGCGGTCTGCGGCGTCGGCGGCCGCCAGATAGTAGTCGACCAACCGTCCGGTCGCCTGGGCCCGCTCAAAACTGGACAGTCGGCCGTGAGCGAGGCGGCCGGCGAACGAGCGCACCAGGTCGTGGAAGCGGAACCTCCCAGCGACGTACTGCATGAGGAGGTGGGCGTCGAACAACCGGCCAACGGCCTTCTCCGCCTCGCGCAGGCCGACACCGGCCAACGCGGCGGTGGCGTGGGTGTCGAAGTCCGCACCCGGATGCAGCGCGAGCATGGTGAACATCCGCTGGTCGGGCTCGGCCAGCGACTCGACCGAGGTGGCGAAGGCCGCGTAGACGTCCCGCGTGCCGTCCTCGATCTCTTCGATCACATCGTCCTCATGGGACATTCGCTGCCACAGTGCCTCCAGCTCCGCTGACACGTCGTGCCACCTGCGTGCAGCGGTGATCCGCACGGCGAGTGGCAAGCCGGCGAAGATCTTAGTAACGCGGAGCATCTTGGCGTCAACGTCCGGCCCCAGGTCAGTCGTCAGGCGCGCGATCCCGCGGAACAGCAGCATTGCGTCCTCATCGGACAAAGGCGCCACCTCGACCCGGTGGACATCGTCGAACGCGTTAAGACGGTCGCGGCTGGTGATGATGACGGCACAACCCGGCTCAGATGGAAGCAGTGCGGCGACCTGACCGACGCTGCTCGCGTTGTCGAAGAGCAGCAGCGCGCTCCGGCCCCGCAACCGGCTGCGCCACAGCCCGGCGCGATCCTCTACATGCTCGGGGACCTGGTCACTGGCTACTCCAAGGCGCGGCAAGAGTCGCCCGAGCGCCTCGTGCGCGGGGACGGCGCTCGCGCCTGGTGTATATCCATGTAAATCAATAAATATGACTCCGTCGGCGAAGTCGTGGGCCAGCTCGTGAGCCACGCGGATCGCGAGTGCCGTCTTCCCCGACCCCGCCATGCCGTGTAGCAGGCAGATTCTCCCGGCCGACGGCTTGCCGCCGAGTGCCGCGACTGCCTGACCCGCCTCGCGCTTGCGTCCGACGAAGAAGACTGTCTCGCGGGGAAGCTCGAACGGCGTGGCCGTCCGTAGTCCCCGCCGCCGCTGCTGCGGGACGGCGGCGAACGCCGTGATGAGCGCGCCGCCGGCCCCCAGCGCCTCGTCGCACACCCTGACGATCGTCTCGTTAGCGACAGACCTACCGTTTTCAATCCTGCTGAGGTGCCCCTTCGAGATGTTGGTCCGGTCGGCCAACGCTGCCAGCGACAGCTTTCGCTCGATGCGCCTTCGGCGTAGCTCCTGCCCGAGCGTCATGCTTACCGCCCCCGGCACGTTTCCTGTTGCGTATCCACGAGGGGAAACCCGGAAACCGTTCCGTCACAACGGTTTCGTGGGAACTGTGTAGGCAGAGAGAGCCGATCACATGGAGGTAGTGCGATGGCCATGTTCAGAGGCAGGAAGCCGATGGACCCGGGGGAGGACCCGGCCGCGGTCTTGTCGGCGGAGGACATCGAGAAGGTCAAGTACGCGCTGCGGACGGACTTCGGTGCGAACCCGCCGACGATCGGGGTGATCGGAGTCTCGGGCACCGGCAAGTCGTCGTTGATCAACCGCATGTTCCGGACCAACCTACTCATCAGCCACACCCGCGCAGGCACTAAGGACTTCCTCGCCACGCCGATGAGCGTACGGATCCTCAAGGGTCCAGCGAAAGATGAGCCGATCAACCTGGTGGTAGTTGACGCGCCAGGCCTAGGCGAGGACGTGCGCAGAGACCCAGCGTATCTCGACCAGTACAACCAGCAACTGCCGCAATGCGACGTGATCCTCTGGCTGACGGCGGCCCGCAACCGTGCCGTCAGCCTCGACCAGCAGTACCTCGCCAAACTCAAGCCGTTTCACGAACGCATCGTGTTCGGCGTCAGCCAAGTCGACCTCGTGCATCCGATGGATTGGAACGCCGGAGTCAATCTGCCGTCGGTGGCGATGGAGGAGAACATCGCCGACATCGTCGCGGACCGGACACAGAAGATCGCCGACGTCATCGGCCGCACGCCCGAACTGATCCCGTTCTCTGCGTCGCAGGGCTACAACCTCGAGGCCCTGTTCAACGCCCTGATCAGCTCGGCCCCGCCGACCCGGAGGTTCATCTTCGGCCTCCTCAAGAACTTCTCATACGCCGACTTCATCCCGGCCGGCATCCGAGACCTTGTCCAGTAAGGGAGAACTGACGATGACCGTGTCAGACGCAGACATCGAACGCGCTCGCTACCAGCTGGCGCGTGAGGAATACAACCGCAGGATGGCCGCGATCCAGTCCAAGCCGAGCTTCCTGGGCTGGCTCGGCCGGGTTGGTCTCAAGGCGATCGCCGCGGCGATCGCGGCCTGGGTGTGGCACGCCATAAAAGCGGCGTTTGGCCTGGCCGCGGCGCTCTGATCGTCGGGATGCTGCCATGACATTCGCTGCACGCCACCTCGTCCTTGTCAAGGCGGCCTGGCCCGTGCTTCTCGACCCGACCCGGGCGGCGGCCTCACCGCGCACCTGCGCGAAGGCGCCTGACCGGTCCGTACGGGCCTGTACGGCCTGCGTCCGAACGGCACCGCTCGTCTTCCCAACGCACCGGCACTTGCCCGTTCCATGCGGGTGTCCACAGCCGGCCCCCGCCGGCCAACTAGTCCACCCAAGCAGGAGGCGAGCGTGCGAGTCTGCGTCATCGGATCCGGGATCTCCGGCTTGAGCTGTGCCTACTTCCTCGCCGACCAGGCCGGCGTCGAGGTGACCGTCTACGAGCGAGCCGACGTGTTCGGTGGACGCGCGAACACCACCCCCGACGGCGAGCACTGCCCGCGCATCTTCCTCGACGACTACCGCACCCTCTTCGAAATCCTCCGCAGGATCGACGGACCGGACGGGCGTACCGTCCACGCGCACCTGCGGCCGCTGCGGCGGTTCAGCCACGCCGGCCGGTACGGCTGGGTCGAGGTGTCCCACCTCTACCGGGTATTCGCCAAGGAGATCCCGCTCGGCCAGCGGCTGCGGATGATTCAGCTAAGGCCACGATCGCCCCTAGTGGCGGAGCAGTACCCTGGCGCGAACACGAACCGCTACGGCAGGTTGCAGAACTACTCACGGATCGCTGTGCTGCGGATGGCGCTGAGCCTGCTGCGCTTGCGAACCGGGTACACCTTCGACGGCCCGACCCGGACGTACCTGGTGGACCCCTGGGTCCGCCATCTGACCAACCGCCGCGTGCACTTCCGGACCCGGACCACCGTGACCGCGCTGGTCCCAGGGCCGAGTAGGATCGCGGTCCGAAGCGACGGTGGCTCCGAAGTCTTCGACGTGGTGGTCGTAGCGGCGTTCGTGTCCGACGTGATCTCGCTGATGGCGGCGTCGCATCTGCCATGCACCCTGCCGGAGCTCGACCACACCCACTGCAAGGCCTTCACCGTCGAACTCGACCCGTCCGAGCGAATCCTCGCTGCGGCCGGGCCGGCGATGTACTGCCGCGACGGCATCAACATCGTGCTGCAGTCCAGCCACCACCGGTGCATCGTGCTGGTAATCCGGGCGGCGAGTACCGCAGACGAGTTCGTCCTGGGGAAGGTACGCGAGTACCTCGACCTGGAACACCCATTCCGGGCGGTGCACATCCGTCACAACCAGCTTCCCCGCGAGGCCGTCTTCTCAGCCAGCTACGTGCGGCCAGAGGCGATCCTGCGCCAACCCGTGCCCGGCCTGTACTTCGCGGGGTCGTACCTACACAACAGCTACCCCGTCGACTCCGGCGAGGGCGCGGCGCGTGTGGCGTTCGCGACGTGCCGCCAGATCCGGACCGCCTACGGTCTGGTGCCGGCGCACCCCAGCAGGGTCGGGTGATCCGGATGCCCGCCGCCTCGCAACAGCTCACGACCGGACGTCGCCGCATCGCCGTCATCGGTGCCGGCGTGGCCGGGCTCACCGCGGCGTACCTGTTACAACGTGTCGCCGACGTGACGCTCTACGAAGCCGACGACCGCCTCGGTGGGCATGCGCACACCCATGACGTGGTCACCGCCGACGGCGTGGTCGCGGTCGACTCGGCCTTCATCGTGCACAACGAGCGCACTTATCCGATGCTCGGAAGGCTCTTCGCCGAGCTCGGGGTGGCCACCCAGCCCGCGTCCATGAGCATGTCGGTGCGGTGTCACGGCTGCGGCCTGATATACGCCGGCTCGCGGGGCCTGGTCGGGCTGTTCCCCCATCGGGGGTGCACACTCGATGGTCGCTACCTGTCGATGCTGGCGCAGGTGCCGCTGTTCTATCGGCGGGCGCGGCGGCTGCTCGCGACCGGATCGGCGGTCGGGACGCACGAGCCGACGTTAGGTGAGTTCCTCGACGGCGCGCGGTATTCACGCTACTTCGTCGACCATTTCGTGACCCCGCTCGTGTCCGCGGTGTGGAGCTGCTGGCCGGAGCGGGTCGCCGACTACCCGGCCCGCCACCTGTTCACGTTCCTGGCCAACCACAACATGCTCCAGGTGGGCCGGACACATGGCTGGCGCACCGTGACCGGCGGGTCGCGCACCTACGTCGAGTCCATCGCCGCGAAGGGCGCGGTGGTCCGCGCCCGCGCGGCCGTCCGGGCGGTGCACCGTCACGCCGACGGCGTGAGTGTCCGGGACAGCGCCGACGACGTACGCGAATTCGACGGCGTGGTCGTGGCCACCCACGCCGACCAAGCGCTGCGCCTGCTCGCCGACCCCACCCCGCGGGAGCGCGTGGTGCTGGGCGCGTTCACATACTCCCGCAACGAGGCGGTGCTGCACACCGACGTGTCGGTGCTGCCCGACCGCGCCACCGTCCGCGCCAGCTGGAACTACGCACAGCCCACCTGCCGGCCCACTTTCGGCGGCGTCCGCATCAGCTACAACATGAACCTGTTGCAGTCCCTGCCGACCACCACATCCGTGGTGGTGACGCTTAACGACGGCGAGGGCATCGCACCCGAACGGGTACTGGCCCGGATGGCATACGAGCATCCGATTTACACCCGACGGGCGGTCGAGGCCCAACGCCACCTGCCGAAGCTCAACCAGGGTGCGGTCGCATTCGCCGGCGCCTACCACGGCTGGGGTTTCCACGAGGACGGCTGTCGCGCAGGGGTCGCGGCGGCCGCCCACTGGGGCGCGGGGTGGTGAGCCGGGCGGCACTGTACCTGTGCGCCGTGCGCCATCAGCGGCTGGCACCGGTCAAGTACGGCTTCCGACACGGCACGTACATGTGGCTAGTCGACCTCGACGACGTGCCCGTGCTGCCATGGTGGGTGCGCTGGCTGGCCGGTTTCCGCCAGGTGGACCACATCGGCGGCGCGGGCACGACCATCCGCGCCGGCGTAGACCGCTACCTCGCATCCCACGGCATCGACCTGCGCGGCGGACGGGTTCGCATGCTCGCCCACGCCCGGGTTCTCGGGCACGTCTTCAACCCGCTGACGCTCTTCTGGTGCCGCTACCCGGACGGCTCGCCGGCCTGCGTGCTGGCCGAGGTCCACAACACCTACGGCGGCCGGCACCGGTACCTGCTGCGCCCGGACGCGCGGTGGCGGGCCGAGGTGGGCAAGAGCTTCCCCGTCTCACCGTTCTTCCCTGTCGACGGCCATTACCGCATCCGGGTTCCGGAGCCGGACGAGCGACTCGCCGTCGGCGTCACCCTCCGGCGGGACGGCGGCACCGCGTTCGTCGCGAGCCTCACCGGCCGGCGCCGGCCGGCGACCGTGGGCTCGCTGCTGCGCCTGGCGGCGCGCCATCCGGGAGTGACTCTCGCCGTAAGCGCCGGCATCCGATTCCACGGCTTTCGCCTCTTCCTGCGTGGGCTGCCCGTCCACCCGCAGACCGCTGTCTCGCCGAACGACGAGGAGGACCAGCCATGAGCGTCCGATATGCACGACCACCCGTCCCGACACCGGTCACCGCATGGTGGCGGGAGCCGGCCACGATCCCCTCGGCGCCCGTCCGCGCCCGCCTGACCAGGCTCGCGGTCGCACCGATGGCGCGGCGGCTCGGCGTCCGGGTCGCCCTGCCGGACGGTCGGGTGATTGGCAGCGCTGACCCATGCGCGCCGCTCATGCGCGTGCACCGTCCGAAGGCGCTGTGCCACCGTTTCGGGGCGCTCGGGCCGATCGGGTTCGGCGAGTCGTATCAAGCCGGCGAGTGGGAGGCCGACGACCTGCCGGCGCTGCTCGGCGCCGTGGCCGGACACCTGCATGCGATCGCGCCGAGGCCTCTGCTGTGGCTGACCCGCTTCCAGGCCGACCGCCGCCGCTCGCCCGACGATCGCAACACGCCAGGGAGCGCGGTGCGCCACACCCGGCACCATTACGACCTGTCGAATGAGCTGTTTGCCCTGTTCCTGGACAAGAGCATGACCTATTCCGCAGCGATCTTCACGACCGACACGGCCGGCGGGCTGGAGGCGAGCGAGGCGCTGCTCGCAGCGGCGCAGCACCGCAAGATTGACAGATTGCTCGATTTGGCCCGCGTGGGCCCCGGCACCCGGCTGTTGGAAACCGGAACCGGGTGGGGCGCCCTGGCCGTCGCCGCCGCGCGCCGCGGCGCGTACGTACACACGGTGACGCTGTCTGCCAACCAGTGCGAGCTGGCCCGGCGCCGGGCGGCCGAGGCGGGCGTCGCCGAGCGGGCCCGGATCGAGCTGTGCGACTACCGAGACATCCGGCCGCAGCACCCGTACGACGCGATCGTCAGCGCCGAGATGCTCGAGGGGGTGGGACACGAGTACTGGCCGGACTACTTCTCCATGCTCGACCGGCTGCTGGCGCCCGGTGGCCGCGCGGCGATCCAGACCATCACGATGCGGCACGACGACATGCTCTCGACCCGGGAGAAGACCACCTGGATCCGCAAGTACATCTTCCCGGGCGGCGTGATCCCATCGGTCCGCGCGATCGAGCAGACCTGCCGACAGCACACCCGGCTACGGGTCCGCCGTGTCGGCACGTTCGGGCCGCACTACGCAGCCACGCTGCGGTTGTGGCGGCAACGGTTCGACCGCCACACGGCCGAGGTCGAGGCGCTCGGCCTCGACGCGACGTTCCGGCGTACCTGGCACCTCTACCTGTCCTACACCGAGGCCGGGTTCGCTAGCGGCCACCTGGACGTCGAGCACCTCCTGCTGGACCGAGCATCATGACCGCGCTCGCGACGTCACGACGCGGCGGCGGCGTGGCCGGCCGCCTCGCCGATCTCGCAAGCGCCGCGATCGACGACGCGCCGCCCGTCCGCCTGCGGGCGTGGGACGGCAGCGAAGCAGGGCCGACTGGCGGTCCGGTCCTGATCCTGCGCGACCCGGCGCTGCTGCGCCGCCTGCTCTGGCACCCCAACGAGCTCGGCCTGACGCAGGCGTACATCGTCGGCGAGATCGACGTCGAGGGCGACCTCGGCGTGGCGCTACGCCGCATGCGGCGCGAGGTCGACCGAATCCGTCACGCGCCGCTCCGCGCACGGACCCGGCTTGGCCTAGGGGCCACCTCACTCGTCCTACGGATGGGCATGCTGGGCCGCCGCCCGGCCTCGCCAGCGGCGCAGGCGACGCTCACCGGAGACGAGCACAGCCGGGTCCGCGACGAGGCGGCCATTGCGTTTCACTACGACCTCTCCAACGCGTTTTACCAGCTCGTCCTGGACCCTTCGATGGCCTACTCCTGCGCGTACTGGTCCGACGCCAGGACCGACGACCTCGCTGCAGCCCAGCAAGCGAAGCTGGAGCTGATCTGCTTCAAGCTGGGGTTGCGGCCCGGCGCGCGCCTACTCGACGTCGGATGCGGTTGGGGAGCGCTTGCCTGCCACGCCGCCCAGCACCACGGTGCCCGGGTCACCGCGGTCACGATCTCGCGGCAGCAACACGCCTTCGTCGCCGAGCGGATCGCAGCCCACGGCCTCGGCCATCTGGTCGACCTGCGCCTACAGGACCACCGTGACCTGACCAGCGACGCATACGACGCCGTCGCGGCCGTGGAGATGGGCGAGCACGTCGGCGCAGCCGGATACGCGGGGTTCGCGGCGCGCCTGCACGACCTGCTGCGCTCCGGCGGACGCCTTTTGATCCAACAGATGTCCCGCAGCCGCCGGCCGGGCGGTGGCGCCTTCATCGAGGCGTACATCGCCCCCGATATGTACATGCGCCCGCTGGGTGAGACGGTCTCGCTACTGCAGACGGCCGGCCTAGAGGTACGCGACGTGCAGGCCATGCGGGAGCACTACACCCGCACCATCCGGCACTGGGCGGCGAACCTCGAGGACCATTGGGCGGCGGCGGTCGCGCTCGTCGGTGTGCAACGGGCCCGGGTGTGGCGGCTCTACCTGGCCGGCAGCGCCCTCGCCTTCGAGGAGGGACGGATGGGGGTGGACCAGATCCTCGCCGTCCGGCCGACAGCCGATGGCAGCAGTGGTTTCCGGCTGCTGGATCAGGCCGGCCGCCGCAACCCGGGAACCGGTGCGTCATGAGCGAGCTGGAGTTCCCAGCCTGGCCGGAGTACCCGGGCCTGGGCAGCTGGATACCAACCGAAATGCTCGCCAACGTGTTGGCCGAGCTGCCGGGGCTCGCCGACGTCGTGGGCTGGCTGCGCGCCGTGCCCGACCCGCAAGAGCCGCTTCCCGCCGTTCACCTCCAGCTCGTGTGGATCTCCGACGGATGCGTGCGCTTCGCGACGGTGTCGGGTTGCACGGTGGCGACCGCCTCGCCGGACCACGACGCGCCGAAGCTCGTCGGCGTCCGGTACGCGCCCCTCGAGCAGCTGACCGTGGTCGCCGCCGGTTGGCCGTCGGCCACCTGGCCGCCGCCATAGGAGGAGACGTCGTGAGCGCGTTACTGTGGCAGGTGCCCGCGCTCGTCGGGGTGGTCGTCGGGGCGCTGCGGTCGTTCCTGCTCCACCAAGAACACGGCCGAACAGCGTGATCCACTACTGAGAGTGCCGACCCGTTACCGGGAATGGCTCACTGCGCCTGCACCCAGATCCGATCACCGATCCGGCTGCGCTCGAGCAGATGGTCATCCGCCGGCATGATCGGCTGGGTGGCCTCCTCCACGAATACGAGCATGTCGCCTGAGCCTGAGCTATCCGGATCAGGTTTCGGGCACCCGCAGGCTCGCTACGGTTTTCGGAGTAATAGCTTCGCTTGCTGATGCTTCAAACCGGCCGCGATTGCAACCGTGCGAGCTTCGGATGCCCAATAATCCGTTGATGCGAGATCGCCAACGGCATGGAAGATCCGCATCAGAGTGCGCAGCAGAATCACCCGGCGAAGCGGGCTAATAGCCGTATTTGATGTGCCAGCCACTAGCGCCAAACACTCGATCGTCTGCCGTGCTTTGCGTATGCTCCGGAGGCTTCCCTGGGCCAGGTACACCTCGGCCAGTTTGCCCCGTATGCCCGCGTGCAACGCAGTATCGGCGGGAACCAGCTCACATGCTTGATCCGCGAGTTTCTCCGCAGAGTAGATTGACAATCGCGGTAGAGCGGCGGTCGAACTCAATTGCTGTTCAAAGAAGGACCGCATCCAGTATGCCGGTTCCACCGCATACCCCATCATTTTCCGGGCCTTCAAAGCAACGTTCATGGCGTCGGATTTCAGCCCGAGATTGTTGAGCGAAACAACCTCGGCGAAGGCGGCGTTAATACGGAGCCGTGTCACATGGTCGTCTGGAGCGCGGTATACGGCATCTTCCGTCAAGACGAGCCTGGCGCGCCGCGCGTAACCAAGCGCCAGATCCTGACGGTCCAGCACCGATGCTGCGTCGTGTAAGAACATAAGAGTTTGACAGTAGTCGATGGGGTACCACTCCGGGTCGATCCGGTTGATGGCGTATCTGGCAGATGCCCAAACCTGCGCATATGCGAGTCGCGTCAGTTGAGGATCGGAGCCGCGCAATGCGACCGCGTGCAGATCGCCAATACGGCGAAGTATCTCGACAACTTCGTCGCGACAGAACGGTGTTGGTGCCTGATGCGGCGGCGGGCGACGCCTGATCGCAAGATGTACGTGATGGAGCAGGGCCTCGCGCCGTTCCATATCTGAGCATAGTCGTTCGGCGATCTGTGTTGCAACATATACGGACGGCGCCTTCAGATACTTCAGCGCCTCGGCGACCTCGTGCATGGGACTTTCGCTTGAGTCTCCCCAATATGCGTCCCGCCGCCGTTGGCCGGAAAGGCGAAATGGTTCGAGGATGAAGGATACATAGGCTTCAGTTAGGTTGAGTGAACGTGCAAGTTCGTTTTGTGTTCCATAGTCACGAAGGTAGGCGCGAACCAGGTCGATATACATCTGCCGGTTAAGCACCCGAACCCGGGGCCAGATCGCGTCGACCACGGCGCTACTCCCCTCGCTGGAAAACTCTGCACGGTCTTAACCAGACTGCCTCGTTCGTAACGCTGACGCTAGAGCCGGCAGGCAGAAAGCGCGAACGGCGAGGGAAGGGTTCGGGACAGTGCTACAACGGGCGCAGTGGCGTAGGGGGCAGGCTTCGAGAACGGCTTACCGTAGATGGTTGGCACTGGCTGCCACGTGCGTGGCCATGCCCGTCATCACCGGGGCAGCGATTCTATGGAGCAATGTTGCACGCGGGATCACGGCCTCTGTTGCGCTTGCCGGCTTGATCTATGCGGTCGCTACAGACAGGGCGCGACGGCCAAACTGCACGCCCTGGCAGGTGCACCAAATTGCTCCGATGCCGCGTGACCTCAACGCCGACAGAGGCCTTCTCTTGAAGATCAACTACGACCTGAGCTTCGATGCCTCACCCACATGGGCCGACGTCGGCTTTGAATTCGTGGGGCAGGGCGTAGGGGTCAACGACGCACTGCCGTTGTCGGTGACCCGCTATCAGGACATACGGTCGTACGAGCTGACTTCCAGTCTCGGCTCCGCACCCAAGGATGGCCGGTGGTCGGGGCTGTGGCCCCACGACGTGGTGGCCTCCCATATCACCCTGCCCGCCATCGCTCCCCGCGTCGAATGCTTCGGGATCGGCGGCGAGGACGTGTGGTGGCGATACGCCAGCACGGCCACCGACGCGATCGCCCCTGGCACCCGCTCCACCTGGCTGGCCCTCTTGGTCCCCGATGGGTGCCGGCAATTGCAGGTCGTCGCCCACGCCGGCTACGACCTCGGGGCCCGGAACCCCGACGGACTACGGCCCTACACGCGCAAGGACGCCTTCCTCGTCGAGCTTCCGGCCGACCCAGACGCGGAGCCGGTGCCCGCCCAGACCTTGTTCTCCCGGCCCGGTGCTAAGCCGCGCGTCTTCGTGAGTTACGCCCACGAGTCGCCCGCTCACAAGCAGTCCGTCGCGGAACTCTGCGCCTTACTTCACGACCACGGCGTCGATGTCCGGGTGGATGTGGAGGGCCTGCACCTACGGCGCAACTGGAATATCTGGACCAACCAACAGATAACAGACGCCGACTTCATCATCATCGTGGCGTCGCCGGCCTACCGGGCGGCCGACCTGGGCGCGCTGCAACCTGATGTGAATCGCGGTGTCCAGTCCGAACTCGATCGCATCGTGGACCGCATGCACGCCAACCGGGTGGAGTGGATCCCCAAGATCCTGCCGGTCGTGTTGCCTGGCCGGTCGATCGACGAGATCCCGCTGACGTTCCTACCCCGCATCGCCGACTACTACCTAGTCGAGTACTTCAGGCCGAAGGGTGCGGCGAGCCTGCTGGCGGTGCTGGACGCGGCCCGCCACAAGCCCCCTACTCTCTAAACTGAGCGCGTCGAGCCTGCGGCGGGCGTGGTCGAGTCTCGCTGCCAAATTGGGGTGCGCATTACGCAGGTCGGCCATCTCGTCGCGAGTGTCCAGCAACTGCGACCACAGCACGCCGCGGCCCTGGTCGAGCAGGGCCAGTGCCACGTCGGGTCGTTCGAGCCTTCACCACCTGCGCCGGGCGCGGGTTGCCCTGCGCCCGCAGCTCGCCATACCGTCGCACCGTGTGGTGGTCACACCCGACCAACTTGGCCGCGGCACGGTAACTGCCTGTGAGGTCGTACGCCTCCAGGATCTCCATGATCTGATCGCTCCTCTTCACCAGTGGATCTTCAACGTGGAAGGCCCGCGGGGGAGCCAACCTGGCCTGCCAGCGCAAAGTTCCGGTCCACGAGGCAGCAAACGCCTCGGTGCCGGCACCTACGATCTGGACCAGGACCGATCGGTAGGTGCCGGGCCAGATCCGACGCGGACCCCTGTGGTGGGCGCTCCCTCAGGCGGCGGCTCCGTCGCCGCGGTGTGGGCGGCGCGGACGGCGCAGCAGTTCGGTGACGAGCCGGTCGGCCAGGGCGATCGTCTCGTC
>Ga0209515_10005945_pt1 | contig 15521 bp, 14 predicted proteins | sample Subgroupgradi54m_FD_187454 | JGI IMG/M metagenome (GOLD analysis project Ga0209515, IMG submission 187454) | Subsurface groundwater microbial communities from S. Glens Falls, New York, USA - GMW60B uncontaminated upgradient, 5.4 m (SPAdes)... ...
TGGCTCGCGGGGCTACCCGGCCACGTGCATGGATTCCACCAGCATGTCGGGCACCTTCACCGAGGAAAACGCGTCCGAATATTCCCCCGAGAAACCGCGGATGGCCAGCAGCAGCTCGAAATAGTTGGAGTTGAGCGTGATCTTGTCCACCGGTTTGACGCGTTTGCCCTGTTCGTACCAGAAGCCCTGCGCGCCGATGGAGATCTCGCCGGAAATGGCCGAACATCCCGATCCGCCTTCCAGCTTGGTCACGTACAGGCATTGCGGATAGGCCGCGAGCAACTCCGCCACGGTCTTGTCGCCTTTGTCCACGATGTAATTGGAAAAGCCCGTTCCTGCCTTGCCGGAGTAGCCGCGCGAGCCGTTGCCCGTGGGTTTGACGCCCGCCTTCTTGGCGGACTCCAGGTTGTACAGGTAGGATTGCAGCACGCCGTCCTTGATCACTTCCAGCTTGGCCGTGACCACGCCTTCGCCGTCGAAGAGGTGGGACCCGGGCATGCCCGGGGTATGCGGGCTGCTGGTCACGTTCAGGAAGGGCACAGCGATTTGCTGGCCGACCTTGCCCGCCAGGCGGGACTGGCCCTTCTGCACGGCTTCGGCGAAGAACGGCGAGCCGAACATGGACATGATGGAGGTGCTGACGCGGTTGGAGAAGACCACGGGATAGCTGCCGCTGGGGATGGATTCCGCGCCCAGGAGCTCCACCGCGCGTTCCACCGCCTTTTCGGACATGGCTTTGGGATCGAAGGAAAAGCTGCGGCCCCCGTTGGAGTACACGCCCATCTTCTTGTTCTCGCCCTGCTTGGCCACCACGCCGATGCCGGCGCTCACGATGTTGGAGCGGGACGAGTAGGCCACGCCGTTGGAGTTGCGCACCATGGACATGCCGGAAGAGCGGCTCGCGCCCAGGTACGGGATGTTGTCGATGCGCGCATCGGCCGACCGCGCGATGGCTTCCAGCTCCAGGCACAGGGCCTTCATGCGGTCCAGGGTCACGTCTTCCAGATCGGGATTGAAGGAATTGAGATCGATGGCGGGCAGGACCGCCGGTTGCGGCAGATCCATGTCCACTTCATCGGTCAGCAGGGTATGGCTTAACGCGTCCTTGACGGTCTGGGAGATGGCTTCGCGGGACATCTTCTCCGTGAAGGCGAAGCCCGGACGCTTGTGCTTGAAGAGGCGGATGCCGATGCCGCGGGAGTTGGAGATCTCCGTGCTCTTGACCTTGCCTTCGAACACTTCCAGGCCCATGCTCTCGGATTCGCCGGCCACGGCGTCGAACATTTCCGCGCCCAGGCGCTTGGCTTCCGCGCACATGAAATCGATGGCGTCGTTGGGATTCAGGGACTCCGATCCGCCCGATCCTTTAGGGCCTTTGCCCTCCATGCCGTCAGTCCCTTCCGCTCCCGCCTTCTGGATCATCGGCCCCCCACCAGGATGTTGTCGACCTTGATGGTGGGCTGTCCCACCATCACGGGAATGGAACCGGAGGAGGCGCCGCACATGCCCGCCGCCATCTCCAGATCGTTCCCGACCATGGAAATCAGGGGCAGGATTTCCGGGCCCTTGCCGATAAGGGTGGCCCCGCGCAGGGGTTCCCCGATCTTGCCGTTCCTGATCATGTAGGCTTCTTCCACCGCGAAGTTGAATTCCCCCGTGGCCGGATTCACCGATCCGCCGCCCATCTTCTTGGCGTAGATGCCGTGGTCGATGCCGCCGATCATCTCGCCCACGGTCGAAGTGCCGCGGTCGATGTAGGTGTTGCGCATGCGCGAAACCGGCGAGTACTGGTAGGACTCGCGGCGCGAGCTTCCCGTGATGCCGGTCCCGGTCTCCTTGCCGCCCACGCGGTCGGACATGTAGGTCTGCAGCTTGCCGTCCTTGATGAGCACGGTCTTCTGCACGGGGTTGCCCTCGTCGTCGATGTTCTGGGATCCCCACGCGTTCTGGATGGTGCCGTCGTCGATGGCGGTGACGGAAGGATGCGCGATGAGCTCGCCCACCTTGCCCGCGAAGGGCGTGGCCTTGCGGCGCACCGCCTCGGTCTCGAGCAGATGGCCGCAGGCTTCGTGGAAAATCACCCCGCCGAAACCGTTGCCCATCACCACGGGCATCTTGCCGCCCTTCACGTAGCCGGCGCTGAGCATGAGCACGGCGCGTTCGGACGCCATCTTGGCGTAATGGGCGATGTCCAGGCCTTCGAAGAATTCGAAGCCGCGATGGGTGCCGGGCGCTTCACTCGCGGTGAAGATCTCGCCGCCGGACTCCGCGGTCACGTTCACGGTGAAACGGGAGCGCGTGCGCGTGTCCTCGGTCCAGAGGCCTTCGCTGTTGCAGATGATCACGTTGGAGACCACGTCCCCGGCGCGGGAATTCACCTGGATGATTTTGTCCGAATAGCTGCGGGCCACGTGGTCCGCCAGCTTGATGAGATCGAGCTTGCGGTCCTGTCCGATCTCGCGGGGATCCTTGACGATCTTATGGCGGTTCTCGAAGACCTTGCCTACCAAGGTCACGGTGGGCGCGGAGGAGTGGTTGAGGATGATCCCGCGGCTGCGGGCCAGGTTGTCGATGAGCTTGATGATGTGGGATTCGTCGTCGTTGCTGGTATGCGCGTAGAGGACTTCCGTCCCGTAGACCAGGCGGATGCCCACCCCGTAATCGGTGCCGGCGGTGGCCGATTCCACCTTGCGGTCGCGGAAGGAAACGGACGCGTTGCGGGTCTCCTCCTCGAAGATTTCCACGAAGTCGGCCTTACGGTCGAGGCCGGCCTGGATGATGCGTTCCGCCTTGATTTTATCCATCGATTTTTCCTGGGGGTATTATGATGAATTATAACAAAAACGGGATCCCGAAACCTTATTCAAGACCTTGGGTCCATGTAGCCGCTGGGTCTGATTGAGGCCGAAAATGCGGAAAGATCGAGATTCCCCGGGGGTTACCGCGTGGGCGCCCCAGGATTACCCTTCCGCCATCCACGGTCTCGAAGCGGACAGCCTCATCAATCGCAAATACTTCACCTGGCAGGCCGACACCCTCAGCATCCACGTGGGCATATCGCATCGATCGTCCGGGAAAATCATTTCGTCGTCAAGATGACCGGAGCGGCAAATCGAATATGACGGCGAGAGCAGGCCGGCTCGCAGCCGGGCATATGGGTACATCGGAAGGCGGCCGTGCGACCGCGGCCGACTATTTATCGCCGGGGAAAAGCAGGTCGAGCTTGTCTTGCACGTGGTCGCCGCCGCCCATCAATTCGGGCATGACGTCCGGGATGCCGTTGTTCTTCACGTCGCTGAGTACCGTGCCGAGCTTGGCCTTGGCCTGGTTCGCGATCATCTTCACGAGACCCAGGTTGGTGCGATCGTCGAAGATCAACACCATGATCACATCCTCATCCACGAGGGAGATGTGGATGTTCTGATTGTCGCCCTGATGGAACATCACCGAGAATTCCGTTTCGCCGATCAAGGTGGCGATGGCCTTGGTGGAGGCGAAGCTGCCGGCGGCCAGGGCCGCGAGGCTGGTGACGTTGATGTTGGGGCTGAAACCCACCTGCGAGATGAGATTGCCGTCCTTGTTGATCAACAGCACGTACGCCGAGGCGGACTCGGTGATGAGGTGCGACAGGATCTTGTTGATCCGGTCGATGTCCTCTTTGTACAAGACGAAGTCGCCCATGCTACTTCTCTTTTTTGAAGAGGCCGTCGAAGAACCCCTTCTTCTTGTCGTTGGGGTGGGGCAGCTTCTTGGTCTTGAACGAATCGTCCTTGGCCATGTCCTCGTAGGTGGTCACGATGCCGCTGTTGTCTTCCAACCCGCCGACGGGCCGGGAATGGTTCGGCTCTTCCGGAGTCGGGGGCTGCAGCGTCGGATAAGGCGGACCGCCCTTGCCGGGAGGCGGCGGGAAAGCGGAGCCGGGCTGACTGCCCATGGGGTTGGGCGCGCCGAATCCGCCCGGCGCATTGCCGAAGCCGGGTGCCGGAGGATTTCCAAAGCCGCCGCCGGGACCCTGTCCCGCCGGGCCACCGAAGCCGCCGGAGGGATTACCAAAACCGCCCAAGCCTTGTCCGCCCGGACCCTGTCCGCCCAGACCCTGTCCGCCTGGACCCTGAGGCGCGCCGAAGCCGCCACCCATTGGGTTACTCGGCGGGGCGCCGAAACCGCCCTGCATGGGATTCTGTGGGCCGGGAGGATTTCCTTGAGAACCGGGGGCTCCCGGGTACGAAGACGGAAAGCCCCCACCCATGAGAGGCTTGTTCTGACCGAAGCCCGGAGGCGAACCCACGCCGCCGCCGAAAGGATTTTGCAAGGGAGGATTCATGCCCGGAATGCCCACGGGGGGATTCGGGGGTGCGGGAGGAATGCCCGGCTTGGATCCTGCGAAGGATTCCACGAACGGGGAAACGGGAATGCCCGGTGGAGAATTGAAGCCGGTGTTTCCAGCCTGTTGGGGAATGCCGGGTTTATTGCCGCCCACGAAAGGGAACGTCGGAGGCGAGCCGGCGCCGGGACCTTGTCCAAGCGGACTCTGTCCGCCCGGACCCTGTCCGCCCGGACCCTGTCCGCCCGGACCCTGTCCGCCCGGACCCTGTCCGCCCGGACCACCCGCTTGGGGAAAAGAAGGTTGGCCGCCGGAGAATCCCGGTTTGCCAGGCGCGGACGCGAAAGGATTGGGCGCACCCAGGCCGAAACCCGGAGGCGGATTGGGAGGAGCGCCGAAACCGCCTACTGCAGGTCCGCCGAAGCCACCGCTGGGAGCGGGACCGGAGATGGGCGCGGGCTGGGCCGGAGGATTCCCATGAGGACCCGGAAAACCGGCCGAGGAAGGAAGTCCCGAGGGATTGCCGGAAAAAGGATTGGTGGGAGCCCCGCCGCCGAAGCCGGGAGATGCCGGCGCGCCAAAACCGGGAGCGGGCGACGGATTGAATCCGCTGGGAGGCGGGCCGCCAAATGAACCGGGACCCGCAGGCACGTTGAGCGGCGCGCGCGTGCCGTCCGCCGGGCGTGGCGGAATGGCCGGCGACGAAGGATTAGTGCTGAAGCCGCCCGCGAACTGCTGGCCAGCGGGACTTGCAGGCTTTGGGGCCTGCTGGCTGAACTGACCGGCGGGAGCCTGGGGATTCTGGGCCGGAGCCCTGGGCGCCGCGGGCGCCTGACCGGGTTGGGCCGGAGCGCCCGGAGCGGCGGGGCGGCGCGTGCCCTGGAAGCCCGCGTACTTGGCGTTGAACTTGTCGATGACGGATTTGCCGATGCCCTTGAGGGTGGTGAATACGCCCACGCCGGTGGCGGCCACGGCTTCATAATGCGGCAGCCTGTATTTGTTGATCAGGGAGTTGAGCTGCTCGATCGGGTACACGTTCGGCAGGTCGCGCTTATTGTATTGCAGGACCAGCGGGATGTTCTCAATGGAGTGGCCGTACTCGCGGAGATTTTCCTGGAGATTGGCGAAGCTTTCCAGGTTCTCCTGGAGCTTGTCGACTTGCGAGTCCACCACGAAGACGACGCCGTCCACGCCGCGCAGCACCAGCTTACGGGTCGCATTGTAATAGACCTGTCCGGGCACGGTGTACAACTGGAACTTGGTGGAAAATCCCTTGATGGAACCCAGATCCAAGGGCAGGAAGTCGAAGAACAGGGTGCGATCCGTTTCGGTCGCCAGCGACACCATCTCGCTCTTATCCTTGTCCGGAATCTTCCGGTGGATGATCTGCAGGTTGGTGGTCTTCCCGCTCAGCCCGGGACCGTAGTACACGATCTTGCAGCTGATTTCCCTGGTTGCGTAATTGATGGATGCCACGGGATTTTCCTTGGTTACTTGATTAAAGGGCTCACTTGCGCGATTTCAACCCTGATTAATCCGGTATTGGCCTGGCTGTCCGCCAGCACGACCAAATACCCCAGTTCAACGACTTGCACGAAAAATTTCCCCTCGCTGGCCTCGATCATGGTTTGCATGAGATAACCGGCCTGGGCATTGGAAACGATCTTATTGGCCACCTGTTGCACCGATACGATCAAGGCGCTGATGAAGTCGGAGGGAACCGGCGTCCGGAAGTGGGAAACGATCTCAATCCCATCCGGACTGACGATGCTCGAGCCCTTGACGCCCTTGATCTGATTTATCCTCTCCAATATAGTTAACATTCCAGTTCAACCCCGCAAGTAGCCGCGTGCGTGCAACAGTCGGGCGACGGCTTGCGCCCCACGTTCAATCCTGAATTTGAACAACTCGTAGCTGCCTCGCGTTCCCGTGACGACCAGGAAAAAAAGGTTGGAAAGCTCTACGTTGATTATCAAGTGGAAGCGGCTTTCGGTGAACGTCACCGTATGGTCCACGGGACCCAATCCCAGCATATGGCAACGCTGGAGGGTCTCCATGAATCCGGCCTGGAAATAAGGCGCTTCGATGAACAGGCTCTCGTGGGTGTCCTCGCCGGAACCGATCACCAGGCCTTCCCCGTTGTACAGAACCGCGCCGTTGATGCCATTCACCAAGCTCAGGTAACCGAGACAGGCGTCCAAGTCCCGGGACTCCACCAGCTTGTTGATGTGCACGGGGCCGGATTCGATCTTACTCATTGGGCGCCATCTCCACGGGCCGGACCGAAGCCGCCTGTTTGCGGAAGGTGTTTTCGGCGCGCACGATGGTGAGCAGGGACTGGTTGATGTTCCCGGTGATGAGACCCAGGTTCTCCTGGCCCGAATGGAAGGACGTCACCGTCAGGGTCTGGAAGGAGAAACAGATTTTATTGACGATCCCGCAGTCCAGGGCCGAGCACGCGGCTTGGATGGGCATGGGCACTTCGTGCGGGAGCATGGCCACCAGGCCTTCCAGTTGCGGATTGCGGCAAGTGGATTTGAAGCGGCTCTTATCGGGATTCCAAAGGACCAAGGCCTGGGTGTTTACGTCGTTGGCCAGGGTCTGGAAAAGGCCGAAGTCGCCGTCCTGGGCTGTTCCGGAGGGCGCGGCGTAATGGACGCGCTGCGCCGGAGCCTGAGGCGCGGGCCGATGGGCCGGGGCGGCAGGCTGGGGCACGGCATCCAGGGAGAAGGGGGCGGGGGCTTCCTGGGGAGGCGCGCCGCGGATTTCAATCAGGCCCGCATGGTGTTGGATAGATGAGGAACGCATGGGCATGGCGGCCGGCGGGACCCCGTTCATCGGCGCGGCGGACGGCGGCACCGGGGTGTCGTTGCTGTTTTCGTTGTGGTAGGCCGCGGCGTGGTGGGCGGCTTGGGCCGCCTCCGCGTTGCCGAAGGCGGAGTTGGAAAGGACGGGGCTCGCGCGGACCGGGATGTCCAAAGTGCCCGAGGCTTCCGCCGGGTCCGGTTGCGGATGGGACTTTTCCCATTCCACGAACTCGAGATAGATGCAGCATTCCAGGAGGGAGAGGGCCACCATGTCGTTGGGTTGCTGATGCACGCGGGGCGCCAGCCGTTTCTTCACCGTCGCGAATTCGCCGGTTTCGATCCCGATCTGGGCCTGGAGATAGAACACCATGTCCTTGAAGCGCGAGGCCTGCTTGGCTTCCAGGCTGTGGAGGACGTGCACGGCGAGATCATAGTTCCCCCGTCTGATGAGCAGGCAGGCGTAAGCCAAAGTGCTGGAGCTTTGGATGAAGCTCTGGCAGATCACATCGTCCGCCAGGACGGCGGACGCAGACTTGACGTCATGCATGGGAGCGGCGGTCATGGTGGTTTCCGGTCTATTTCAGGACGAAGGCCTTCCCGCTGGTCTTGCGATAAAAAGGTTTGCCACTGCCGGAGCCGGAGATTTCCCTGGGGCTCAGAACGCCTTCCACGGCCAAGGGCGCGAGGCTCTTGGGGAGGCTGTCCATCCGGGCCGCATGGTCGATCAAGAAGGCCTCCAAATTATCCCGTGCCAGCTCATGGACGATGCCGGCTTCATAGTCTTCCGGATCCTGCCATTCCGCGCCCGTCTGCTCCACGGCGCCTACCATCCAGATAGAAAACAACCGCACCGCCGTCGCGAAAACCAGGAAAAGAACGGCAATCCCAAGCACCATGGCCGTCTTGCGATCCTTCTCGGATTGCGGATCGGCCAGGACCGGAGCGTCGTGCTCTTCGCTCGCACCCTTGATGGGGGCGATAAATCCGCCGTGCCATAAATTTACGATGCATTCCGAAAGTCGGAAAGAGCCAAAAGGCACTTGCTTGGCGATTTGCACGACGCTCTTACGGGCGTCGATCAGGCCCAGAACCAGGAAGTCCCAGCCCAGCTGGTCCCCGTCATAAGGCTTTCCGGTGGGGCGGAACACCTGGCGGAAGTCCGGCAGGGCTTCCTTCAGCCGGGGCCATTCGTCGATGCGGCGCATGCCTTCCATGCAGGCGAACTCGGTGGAAATATTGAGTTGGGCGGTTACGAGGGACTTTTGGCCGCCTCCGAACTCGTAGCGCCCGTCCACCCAGCCGAACAGCTCGCAGACCATGTCCTCGGTGATGATTTGCAACCATTCCTTGCGATCCGCGTCGCTCAAATGGCCCTTCGCCGCCAGGGTGGCCAACAGGGGACGGTCCATGTCCCGGGAAATGGCCTCCAGATCCTGCATTTCCTGGCGCAGCACCCGCCCGGTCTCGATGAGCATTTCCTTGACCTTGCCCTCCGGGGTCTCGCCGTTCACCCGCACGCCCGTGAGGTTGCCGCCGGCGATGAACAGTTCGGCCCGATCCTTGGAGGACTTGTCCTTGACCCGGTCCAGGACCAGTACGCCGGATTTGTGTTGTTGCAGCAGAAGTTGCAGTACGTCCGCCAGGGAGAAATCCTTCAGGTCACCGGAGAGAATCATCTCACGGCCTCCCGTTCCTGGGCGGACTGCGCGGGCAGCACTTCGCTCAGATCCACCCGCGTCCGCAATTGCTTGAGATTGAATATGCCGTACAGGACCGCCAGCGGGATGATGGGAAGCCAACGGATCGGCCCCAACACGAATGAGGGATACTCCATCACCAGATGATTGAGCCCCCAGAGGCTCCCGATCAGGAGCGACGTCGCCAGGGGCCATGCGAAGCGACCGCCCCCGCGGCCGAGATAGAGATGTCCGCCGCCCGGGAACAGGGAGTTCAGGGTGGACGCCGTGCGCACCGCGGTCAGGGCCGCGCGGTTGCGCAAGCGCGCCACGAGTTCCACCTTCACGCGGTTCTCATGGACTCCGGCGACGGTCTTGAAGCAGTTCTGGCAATGCACGCCCTTGCGGCAGGTGCGGCACATGACGCGCCCGCAGATGCGGCATTCGAAAAGATCCCAGCCGTGGGTGTGGCGTGAATATTGGCGGAAGCGGAAGTACAGCGCCAGCGAAGCCAGCACCACGGCCAGCAGCAGCCAGGAACCCTGGATGTCCAGGATGCCCGCATGCACGCGCACGCGGAGGAAATCCATGTCCAGCAGGGAACGCCACGACGCCCACCAGGCCTGGCCCATGCGCAGCATCGGATCCATGGATTTGCGCGTGGCGGGATAGACGGGGAAGTTCTCGTCGTTGTCCTTGAGCCATTCCGTGACCCACTGCGCGTCCAGTTCCGCGGCTTGATCCAGGAAGCGCTTATGCTTGGAGGAGTTGTTGTTGTAGAGCTCGGCCTGACTGGAGTTGAACCAGGTTTCCACCAGGTTGGGCGCCTCGCGCCGCGCCCGTTCGTAAAGGGACACGGCCTTGTCGTATGCGAAGGTGGCCATGTCCAGGTTGCCGGAGTTGAGTACCGTGAAAGGGTTGCCGGGATCGATGCGCGCGGCCTCGCGGCCGAACTCCGCGGCGCGCAGGTAATTGCCCTGCTTCTTGTACTGCATGGAAAGGGCGAGCACGCGGTAGGCGCTGTCCTCGTGGGTGTGGGCGGGGAAGGAGAGCGCGCGATCGGCGAGCGGGCGCTCATAGCCCCGCGACCAGGCCAGGTGGTACAGGTTTACCCCCTGGCGCGTATCCAGGTGGCGGCACATGGCGCGCTCCCACATTACCAGGAAGGGGACCAGGGCGATGCCCATCAGGATCACCTTGAGCACGGAGCGTTCGTCGGGCGAGCAATGCTTCCACAACAGCGACGCGCAGAATAGGCCCATCAGCACGTAGCCGGCGCCGCCCACGGCCAGGCTCAGAGGGACCAGGGCGATGGCCAGGTAACGCACGCGCATCTCCACCGCCTGCGGCAGTTTTTCCGCCCAGGGATGCGCGATGCGCTGGAAATGCCGCCCGAAAAGGATCAACATGCCGAAGGCCCCGAAAATCCCCAGCCCCAGGCGCAGGCAGCGCGATAGGTTGATCAGGAACAGGGACTGCACGTCGTAGAAACGCAGGAGCCCCAAGGTATCGCCCAGGGTGGTCCACACGATGCCCAGATCCCAACCGAAAGGCGAATGCTCGCGGAAGTGAAGCAGCAGGCTCTGGAACGGCACCCAGGGGCTGATGGGATCCAGCCGCCCCGCGAACTCCAGCCCCTGGCGCGCCACCTGATAGCGCCCCTGGGAGGTGGACTGGCGCACCTGCCACAATTCCAACTTGGCGAGATCGGGAATGCGCGTGTAGCCTTTTTCCAGCATGCTGCGGTGCACTTCCATCTGCCAGAAATGCGCGCGCTGGTACATGCCCACTTCGCCCAGTACGCGGGCCAGTTCGTAGTTGACACCCAGGTTACCCTTGGCCTGCCGGGCCGCGGCGGCCAGCTCTTGCTCGCCCGCTCCGGGACGCGATTTCTCCTCGGCCACGCCCAATGCGAAATTGGCCCACATGGTTCCGAGCGCGGATTGCGAAGGGCTCCCCGGCGCCGGCGTCGTCGCCGCCGCTTCCGCCGAGGTGACCGCGTTGGCGAGCGGGCGCAACTGCTCGATAAGCCGCATGCGTTCGGCCTCGGAGGCCTGGTTGCCGAAGAGCTTCTGGACCGCGGGGAAGCGCCCCTGGAAATCCCATCGGGACACCACGGCCTCGCGCAGTGATTCCAGAACCGCCGGCTGGGCGCTCAGCGATCCGCAAGCGGTGGATGCGGAAAGCACTAGAACCGTCAGTCGAATATTCACTGGCTATACCTCATCCCGCAATCCCCGTCCCGTCGCCGGGATAACCCGCGGATCCGCGCGTATTTGCATACCGGCAAACCGCCATCATGCCGGCGCCTTGAGACCGTATTTCTCTATTTTCCTATAAAGAGTGGAGATATCCAACCCCAGAATCTTGGCCGCCGTGGGCTTGTGCCAGTTGTGTTGCGACAGGACCCAGAAAATCCAGGCCTTTTCGATATCGTTCAGGGTCGGCGTCGCGCCGCTCTCATGGACAGCGCCTTGCGCGTCTCTGGAAGCGCTTCCCGGAGCGCCTCCCATTCCGGGCTCGGCCGGTTCCGCCGGGGCCGGAGCGGCCACGTCCAGCTCCAGGGTTTCGATGGTCTCGCCCGTGCTGAAGGCGATGGCGCGCTCCACCGCGTTTTCCAATTGCCGCACGTTGCCCGGCCAACCGTAGGACTGGATGCGGGCCAGGGCCTGGGGCGAAAAGAACTTCCTTCCGTGGGCCTTGCGCTGCAGGAAATGGTTAGCCAAAAGGGCGGCGTCCTCCCCGCGTTCGGAGAGCGCGGGCGTGTAGATGCGCAGCACATTGAGGCGGTAATAGAGATCCTCGCGGAAGCGGCCCTGCGCCACGGCCTCTTCCAGATTCACATTGGTCGCGGCCAACAGGCGTACGTCGATGCGCGCGGAAACGGTCCCGCCCACGGGCGTGATCTCGCGCTCCTGGATCACGCGCAAAAGCTTCACCTGCGTGCGTAAAGGCATCTCGCCTATCTCGTCCAGGAACACGGTGCCGCCTTCGGCCACGGCGAACAGCCCTTCCTTATCGGTATGCGCCGAGGTGAAAGATCCCTTCACGTGGCCGAACAGCTCGGACTCCAGCAGGTTCTCGGAAAGCGCGGAACAATTCACCACTACAAAGGCCTTGTGCGAACGGAGGGATTTCTGATGGATGAGCTTGGCCACCAGTTCCTTGCCGGTGCCGCTCTCGCCCGTGATCAGCACGGTGCTTTCGGAAGCGGCGATGGCCTCGATGCGATCTCGCAGTTGCCGCACCGCGGGCGACTGCCCCACCATCTCCACGCCCTGTCGCCTGATGATGGCCTTCAACTCGCGGTTCTCGTCCTCGAGGATGCGGGTGCCCACGGCCTTCTCCACCACCTTGCCCAGGAACACCATCTCGAAAGGCTTGGAGATGAAATCGAAGGCGCCGAGCTTCACCGCTTCCACGGCCTTCTCCACCGTGCCGTAGGCGGTCATCACGACGATCGGCAGGCGCGGGTATTTTTCGGTCAAGGCCTTCACAACCGTGAGTCCGGATTCCGGGCCCAAGGTGAGATCGACCATGGCCATCAAGGGCTCGGGTCCCTCCATGCGCTGCATCGCCTCGGCCACGTTATGGGCGGAAACGGGCGCATAGCCTTTTTTCTCGAAGAAGACTTCCAGGAGGCCGCAAAGGGACACCTCGTCGTCGACGATGAGGACGGGGGGTTTCATGGACGAATTATCGCACTAATGAACAGCGGAGTCGCGTGCAGAGATTCAGGAAGTGATGGGGGAAGAAGGGGATAGGGATTAGGGGCTAGGGGGTCGTTCTCTGGGTAAATAACCGCTCGCCAGGTGGCTCGCTCCCGCCTCACAGCCCACTGGGCTGTTCGGTCTTGCGCGTTTGGCGGAAGACTTGTCTGCTGGAGGGGGGAAAGATTTTCGCTTTCCCTAACCCCTAGCCCCTAATCCCTATCAGAGGGCGGAACCGAAGAATTCCTACTTCGTCTTCGAAGCGATCAGCGCGTGGATCTTGCGCTTGTAGTTGCTGGCGGTGTTCTTGGTGATGCCGGCCTTGTTGCGGCGGGCAGCCTTGTCCAGCATGGAGAAGAAAGCCGGCACTTCGGCCAGGATGGCTTCCTTCTTGTCCGCGGCGCGGATTTTCTTCAGGCTGGTGCGGATGGCGGAACGGACCGCGCGGTTGGCTAGACGGGCCTTCTCAGAGGTGATGACTCTTTTGACGGCTGATTTATGACTTGGCAAAGTAGGCCTCCGGTAACACTTTCAAACGGCTGAGAAACTTAACATTTTAGGGCGTTTTTTCCAACTCCCGCAGTGCGAAAGGGTTAGACGCCGTGAAACCCGGGGTATAACCAGAGCGGAACGTCAAAAAGCCTCAAAAAAGGAAGGATCAGGGGGCTCCAGAAGCGGAACCAGATCCCGATCACGGAAGGGCCGTCGCTCAGGGATCCCAGGGCTATCACGACGACCAGGGGAAACACCCCCAGCCGGGCCAGGATCTCCTCATAGCGATCGGCGATGCGATCGGACATGAAGGTGGTGATGATTTTGGATCCATCCAGGGGCGCCACCGGAAGGAGATTGAAGATGGCCAGGCTCAGATTCACCTGGATGAACTTGGCGAGCAGGATGTCGGCGCCCCTGCCCGCGTGCTCGCTCAGGAAAAACCAGAGAATGCAGCAAACCAGGGCCAGAATGAGGTTGGAAAGCGGACCCGCAAAGGCGACCAGGGGGAGGCCGGACCTAGGATTTTTGATGTTGGAGGGGTCGACGGGAACGGGTTTGGCCCAGCCGATGGGAAAGGGGCCGAGCATCATCAGGGTGCCGAGAGGATCCAGGTGGACCAGGGGATTCACGGTCATCCGTCCCATGCGCTTGGCGGTATCGTCCCCCAACCGGTAGGCGGCCCAGGCGTGAGAGGCCTCGTGAAAACCCAAGGACACGGTCAAAGCGAAGATTTTGGTCAATAAAGACGGGATATCCTCGAACATGCCCCGGTAAGTTAACAAACTGGGCCTCTTTCGGTTTGCGGGAATCCGGGAACCCGCTATTATTAGGGTTCGCGGGCGTGTGGGTGACGCGCAAGCAACCTGGGGAAACCCAAGTTTCGCGAATAAGGGGTTCCATGAAATTCCGGAGCGGCCCATGGCTGGCCTATCCCATCGTGATGACCGTCGCGATGATCGTCGCGACCAAGCCCCTGCGCGCCCAGACCGGATGCGGCCAAGGCGCGGGACAGGATATCACCGTCACCAACCTGGCGCAGAACGAAACGGTCGGTTACGAACTGCTGCTGATCAAGGGTAACCTGGGAGCTACTGCCGACGGGATCCATCTCGACCAGGGCCCCGTCCTCTCCGGCTCGCAGAGCGCCCCTCCGGAGGCGAGCGACGGCAGCGGAGCGCCCAAAGCCGTGCGCGATTGGCCCGCGGGCGGAGGCCGGTTCAAGGCCCTGGTGCATCTCAAACGCGGGCAGAACCGCATCATGCTTTCCGCGGAAGGCCACAAGACTTTTTGCCTGGACGTGAACTACAGCCCCAATCCCTCCGCCAACCGCATCCGCGTGGTGTTCGTGCTGGCGCAGGACGGCAGCGAAGGCGCCGGCGTGATCCCTGGCCCGCCCGGGGACATTTCCGATCTTCCCAGCGCGAAGAAGCGCCTGGCCTTCGGCGCTTTGCTGCTGGAGACGGCCATGGCCGAACTGCTCCACGATGCCGGGCGATCCCGCCGCACGGTGAACTTCAAGCGCGACTCCCGCGGACTGGTGGAAGTCACGGTGTTCCACAGCGCATACAAGGATGTGGATCTGCGCACGAAGACCCCCGATCAACTCTGGGAAACCTTTCACGATGAATTGGACTCGGCCTTCCAGGATGGACGCACCATCTTCCTCTCCATGCTGGGCGGCTTCGGCGGGGGCGCGCTGGGAGGCGGCAGCCAGGCCATGTTCGGCACGTCGACCCTGTACAGTTGGGCCCAGGATCTGGGCGAGCTCACGAACCGCTTCTCGGACGAGCGCAAGCCCGGGGACTTCCAGCTGGAGGACGAATCGGGATTCCGCAACGCCTTCTGGGCCAACTACAGCACCGGTATCGGCGCGACCATGCACGAACTGGGCCATGCCCTGGGCCTTCCCCACTCCGGCGACGGCAACGACATCATGGAACGGGGCTTCGACCGCTTCAACCGCATCTTCATGATCAAAGAGGAAGGCGCCCTCATCACCGATGAGGCGGTGCGCTATTCCCCGTCCAGCGCTGATCGGCTCTTCCAAAGCCCCTGGGTGCTGCCCTCGGCCCCAGCGGGCGTGGTCGCGAAGGCGCGGCGCAACGCCGACCTGACCCTCGGCCGCATAGGCAACCGGATCACTTTGAGCGCGTCCGCTTCCGGACCCGTGACGGTGGATCTCTTCGCACCCGACGGCGTGCGGGCCGCCCGCCTTTTCATGGGAACCTTGGCCGCCGGGGAACACGGATTCACCCTGCCCCGTCTAACGCCCGGCCTCTACTTCTGCGCCGTGAAGCGGGAAACCGCCGCTGACGGCGCGACCGGAAAATCCACGAAGGGCGCGGACGCCTCCGGCACCCAATCCGCCCTGGTCCGCATCGTCATCCCCTGATCGCAGACGGATTCCAAAATCACCGCAGGGAAGCTTGCAAGCGCCGAGCGTGGAGTTGCCCAGCAACTCCAGAGCGAAGGCGCCGCGATTATTTGGAAAGCGCCGAGCGTGGAGTTG